>JAABUO010000482.1_pt1 | contig 77437 bp, 79 predicted proteins | sample 5559291 | NCBI WGS metagenome assembly JAABUO01 (sample SAMN10711878, study PRJNA513372) | rock metagenome | isolation source: Antarctica rocks | place: Antarctica: Victoria Land, Finger Mt sud
CGAGTCGAGCAGGCTCATGTCGCTGGCCCAGGTGAGGACGCACATGTGCAACGCGGGGTCGTCCGGAAGCCGGCCGCGGGCCCGCATCCACACCTGGCTCCGCGGCTCCGGCGGCACCTCGGCGCGCCCGGCGAGGATCACCGGCGGGGTCCCGACGTAGCGCAGCTCGACCGGGTGGTCGTACCCCCACCAGGCGACGGACGCCGGGTCGATGCCCGGCACCTCACCGATCTCGGTGAGCCACTCAGCCGTGGTCGGCACGTCCTCGGGGCTGGGGACGTCGGGCATCGCGAGCTGGTGGTCGATGCCGTCCTCGTCGATGTGGAAGGACGTGGACAGGTAGAAGATGGTCTGACCGTGCTGGACGGCGCTGACCCGGCGGGTGGAGAAGCTCCGGCCGTCGCGGACCCGGTCGACCTCGTAGACGATGGGCACGCTGGGGTCGCCGCCGACGAGGAAGTAGCCGTGCAGCGAGTGAGGTCTGCGGCCGGCGTCGACGGTGCGGACTGCGGCCGTCAGCGCCTGCGCGGCGACCTGCCCGCCGAAGACGCGCTGCAGCGGGCTCGACGGCGACTCCCCGCGGAAGAGGTCGACCTCCAGCCGCTCCAGGTCGAGCGTCCTGACCAGCTGGTCGAGCGCGGCTGACACCCCGTCATCGTGGCAGCCGGCCGGGCCGCCGCCGACCAGCGGGCACCTACGCTCGCTCGCGTGTCCGACCCGCTCGGCTGGCTTGCCGACGCCGCCGCCGCGCGGGCGACCGCGGGCCTGCACCGCACGCTTCGTGTGCGCTCCGCCGACGAGGTGCTGCTCGACCTGGCGGGCAACGACTACCTCGGGCTGGCCCGCGACCCCAGCGTGGTCGAGGCAGGCGTGGACGCCCTACGCCGGTGGGGCGCCGGCTCGACCGGCAGCCGTCTCGTCACGGGTACGACCGCCCTGCACGCCGAGCTGGAGGGCCGGCTCGCCGCCTGGCACGGCAGCCCGGCAGCACTGGTCACATCGACCGGGTACGCCGGCAACCTCGCCGCGGTCACCGCGCTCGCCGGCCCCGGGACGCTGGTCGTCAGCGATGCCGCCGTGCACGCCAGCCTGGTCGACGGCTGCCGTCTGTCCCGGGCCCGCGTGGTGATCGTGCCGCACGCCGACACGGACGCGGTGGCCGGCGCGCTGGCAGACCGCGCCGAGGACCGGGCGCTCGTGCTCGTCGACGGCGTCGGGAGCGCCGACGGCGACCTCGCACCCGTCACCGCGCTGCACACCACCTGTCGTGCGGCCGGTGCGGTCCTCCTGGTGGACGACGCCCACGCGCTCGGCGTGGTCGGTCCGCTCGGCCGGGGCACGGTCGCCGCTGCTGGCCTCGTGGGCGAGCCCGACGTCGTCGTCACCGGCACCCTCTCCAAGTCCTTCGGCGCGCAGGGCGGGGTCGTGCTGGCCCGCCCCGATCTCGTCGAGCACCTGGTCGACACCGCCCGCACCTTCATCTTCGACACCGGGCTCGCGCCTGCAGCGGCCGGGAGCACGCTCGCTGCACTCGACCGCCTCGAGCGCGAACCCGCGCTGCCGCAGCAGGTCCTGCACCGGGCGGAGCAGCTGGCGCGGCTGGTCGGCGTACCCGTCGCTGGGGCGGCGATCGTCCCGGTCGTCGTCGGCGACCCGGTCCGTGCGCTGCGGGCCGCGGCCGTGGCCCGTGAGCACGGTGTCCTCGTCGGCTGCTTCCGGCCGCCGTCGGTGCCGGTGGGCACCTCGCGACTGCGGCTCACCGCCCGCGCCGACCTCACCGAGGGCGATCTCGACCTCGCTGCCCAGGCGATGCGCGCGGCGCTCAGGTGAGCGTGCTCGTCGTCACAGGGACGGGGACCGGCATCGGCAAGACCGTCGTCTCGGCGGCGGTGTGCGCGCTCGCGGTCGCGCGCGGCTCGAGCGTCGCCTACGTCAAGGTGGCTCAGACCGGGCTCGAGGCCGGTGAGCCGAGCGACGCGGACGAGGTGCGCCGCCTCGCCGGTCCCGTCGAGACCCTCGAAGGCGCACGGTACGACGCCCCGCTCTCCCCCGCTGCAGCGGCGCGGCTCGCCGGCCGGCCCGCGGTCGACCTGCATGCCGTCGAGGTGGTGGTCCGCACGCTCGCCACGGAGCTGGCGCTGGTCGTCGTCGAGGGCGCCGGCGGCCTCCTGGTCCGCTACGACGAGCAGGCCGCGACCCTCGCCGACCTGGCGCGGGCCCTCGACGCACCGCTGCTGGTCGTGACCCGCCCCGGCCTCGGGGCGCTGAACGAGACGGCCCTGACGCTCGAGGCGGCGGCCGCCCGCGGGCTGCGCCTCGACGGTCTGGTGCTCGGCTCATGGCCCGCGGAGCCCGGTCTCGCCGAGCGCAGCAACATCGCCGACCTGGAGGCGCTCGTCGGCCGCCCACTTGCCGGGGCACTGCCCGAAGGCGCCTCGGCCGCACCGGCTTTCGGCGGGCTTGCGGCGCGCTCGCTGGCACCCCGGCACGGCGGCTCCTTCGCTGCGGGAGACTTCCGGGCGCGGTGGCGCCTGCCGCCCCTGCCCCCAGCCCAGGAGGAGACGTGACCACGCTCGCCAGCACCACCGCCGGTGGAGTCCTGGACATCGCCAGGGAGCAGGTGCTCGAGCGCGGCGTCGGCCTCACCGAGGGGCAGGCCCTCGCCTGCCTCGAGCTCCCCGACGAGCACCTGCCGGCCCTGCTGGAGCTGGCCCACGAGGTGCGCATGCGGTGGTGCGGCCCCGAGGTCGAGGTCGAGGGGATCGTCAGCGTCAAGACCGGCGGCTGCCCCGAGGACTGCCACTTCTGCTCGCAGTCCGGCCGCTTCGACTCCCCGGTCAGGGCGGCGTGGCTGGACGTGCCGTCGCTGGTGCGGGCCGCCCAGGAGACGGCGGCGACCGGGGCCACCGAGTTCTGCATCGTGGCGGCGGTGCGCGGGCCGGACGACCGGTTGATGACGCAGATCCGCGCTGGCGTGCAGGCCATCCGCGCCGTGGTCGACATCAACATCGCGTGCTCGCTCGGGATGCTGACGCAGGCGCAGGTCGACGAGCTCCGCGACATGGGCGTGCACCGGTACAACCACAACCTGGAGACCGCGCGGTCCTACTTCCCGCAGGTGGTGACGACGCACACCTGGGAGGAGCGCTGGGAGACGCTGCGGATGGTGCGCGAAGCGGGGATGGAGGTCTGCTGCGGCGGCATCCTCGGGCTCGGCGAGACGCTCGCCCAGCGGGCCGAGCTGGCCGCGCAGCTGGGCGCGCTGGAGCCCGACGAGGTACCGCTCAACTTCCTCAACCCACGGCCGGGCACGCCCTTCGGCGACCTGCCCGTGCTGCCGGCGACCGAGGCGCTGCGGGCCGTGGCGACCTTCCGGTTGGCGCTGCCCCGCACCATCTTGCGCTTCGCCGGTGGGCGGGAGATCACCCTCGGAGACCTCGGCGCACGCGACGGCCTGCTGGGCGGCGTCAACGCCGTCATCGTCGGCAACTACCTGACCACGCTCGGCCGGCCGGCAACCCAGGACCTCGAGCTGCTCGGCCGGCTCGCCATGCCGGTGAAGGCGCTCGGGAGCGCGCTGTGAGCAACATCTCCACCTACTACCCGCACCACCTGCCGACGGGAGGTACCTACGCCGGGGTCGCCCTCCTCGCCGTGCTCGCCGTCATCTCCATCATCAAGAAGATCATCTTCGTGGCCTGCGTCCTCGTGGTCGTCGCCGTAGGCGTCGCGCTCTACCACCACGGGGTGATCAACCAGCTGCTGCAGACCGGTGGCGTGATGCGGGTCCGCCGGATCGTCGGGTAGCACCCGCGCGCAACGCCGCCACCCCCGGCCACAGCAGGGCGGTCAGCCGGTCCGCGAGCTCGTCGGCGCCGATGTCGGTGTGCTCGGCCCACCACACCGACACGCGCTCCGCCGCTCCGTTGATGCCCTCGGCGCAGCAGGCGACATCGAGCTCGGTGGCGCGGGGGGCGAGCGTGCGGAGCAGGACCGCGGTCAGCTCCACCTGCACCCGCCGGCTCGTCTCCACCTCCCGCGCTGCCTCGGGGCCGAGCACCGCACCCGTCACCAGCGCCGCCCACGTCGACCGGCGGCGCTCGATGAACCCGAGGAAGGCACGCAGCCCGGCCCGCAGCGCCACCTCGCCGTCGTCGTACCCCACCTGCAGGGCGGTGGCCGCGACGGCGTCGTGCAGCTGCCCCCGCAGGCGCAGGATGCCCGCCGCGAGCAGCCCGTCGCGGGAGCGGAAGTGGTCGTAGAGCACCGGTTTGGTGATCCCGGCGGCCGTGGCGACGTCGTCCATCGACGCGCCTGTGACCCCGCGCTCGGCGAAGACCTCCTCGGCCACGTCGAGCAGCTGCTGCTCGCGCTCGGCGCGGGTCATGCGCGCTCGGGCCACGGTCACAGCTGCACCGTACCCCCGCTGCTTACCCGCGGTAGGTTACTCTCGGTAGGTAGTCCCGCCCGGCGACGACGAGGAGAGCCGCGATGACCGCAGCAGACAGCACCGCGACCGCAGCGCACGCGGAGGTCGGGCGCGAGCAGGTCGAGACCCTGGTCATCGGCAGCGGGTTCGCCGGGCTGGCCATGGCGGTCGCCCTGCAGCGCGACGGTGTCGCCGACTTCGTCGTGCTCGAGCGCGGCGACGACGTGGGCGGCACCTGGCGCGACAACACCTATCCGGGCGCGGCCTGCGACGTCCCCTCGCACCTCTACTCCCTGTCCTTCGCGCCCAACGCGGCCTGGACGCGGTCCTTCTCCGACCAGCCCGAGATCCAGGCCTACCTCCGCCGGGTCGCCGACGAGCACGGCGTGCGCCCCCACCTACGCACCGGCACGACCGTCACCGAGGCCCGTTGGGACGAGCACGCACGGCGCTGGGAGGTGGACACCGACCGGGGTGGCTTCACCGCGCGCTTCCTCATCAACGGGGGCGGTGCGCTCTCCGACCCGGCCCTGCCGCGGCTGCGCGGGTTGGAGTCCTTCTCGGGCGGCGTCTTCCACTCCGCCCGCTGGGACCATGGGCACGACCTCGCCGGCGAGCGCGTGGCGGTGATCGGCACGGGAGCGTCGGCGGTCCAGCTCGTCCCGCAGATCCAGCCGGTCGTCGGGCGGCTCGCGGTCTTCCAGCGCACCCCGCCGTGGGTGATCCCGCGCCGAGACCGGGCGATCACCCGGCTCGAGCGGGCGGCGTACTCCCGTGTGCCCGTCCTGGCCCGGCTCACCCGGCAGGCGATCTACTGGGGTCGCGAGACCTTCGCCTACGCCTTCACCCGCGACACGCGACTGCTGCGCCTGCCGGAAGCACTGGCGCGCAGGCACATCAAGCGAGGGATCAGCGACCCCGCGCTGCGCACGACGGTCACCCCTGATTACACGCTCGGGTGCAAGCGGGTGCTCATCAGCAACGACTACTACCCGGCGCTGGACCAGCCCAACGTCGAGGTGGTGACCACCGGCATCGACCGCGTCACCAGCACCGGCATCGTCGACGGCGCGGGTGTCGAGCACGACCTCGACACGATCGTCTTCGCCACCGGGTTCACCACGACCGATCTGCCGCTCGCGCACCACATCCGCGGCGTCGGAGGCACCACCCTGGCCGAGCGGTGGTGCGAGGGCATGGTCGCCAACCGTGGCACGACCGTCGACGGGTTCCCCAACTTCTTCCTGTTGGTGGGCCCCAACACGGGCCTCGGTCACAGCAGCCAGGTCTTCATGATCGAGCAGCAGGTCGGGTACGTCAGCCGCCTCCTCGCGGAGGTCCGGCGCGCCGGCAGCGCCGTCATCGAGGTACGCCGGGAGGCGGTCGAGGAGCACACCGGTGCGGTGCGCCGGCGGATGGAGCGCACCGTCTGGACGACCGGCGGCTGCTCGAGCTGGTACCTCGACGCGCAGGGGCACAACACCACGCTCTGGCCCAGCTTCACCTTCACCTTCCGCTCGGCTCTCGCGGGCGTCGACCTCTGGTCCTACCGGCTGGACGCCCCGGCGCCCGCTGACGTCGTCACCGCCGGGCGCTGACGCACGGGCGACCTCAGGCCGCGACCGGCACCGGCTGCAGCGCGGTCACCAGGCGAGCGGCGCTGCGGGCCTCGATCTGACGGGTGAGCTCGAAGCCGAGCAGGAAGACGAGGTGGGTCAGGAAGAGCAGGCCCCCGGCCACGACGAGGGCGCCGGCGACCGCCGAGCCGCCGTAGGCACGCCCCACCCCGTTGATGAAGCGCAGCACGAAGACGAAGCCGAGCGTCTGGCCGGCCACCCAGCTGGCCGCCGCGGCGGCGCCCCAGAGCAGGGCGAAGGGCTGCGGCCGCTCGAGCGTGAACTCGCGGTAGAGCGGCACCAGCAGCGCGGTGCCGAGCACCCACAGCACGAGGAAGGCGAGGTAGGTGCCGAGCAGCCGCGGGCCGAGGCCGCGCCCGACCCCGCCGCCCAACGCGCGCAGCAGGACCAGCCCGACGATCACGGCCACGGTCGTGCCGACCACGATGGGGACGAAGAGCAGCCGGCCGCGCAGGCCGCGCCGCCGCGTCCGCCGCTCCCCCGCCGCCAGCCGGTCCAGCGCGCGTACGTACCCCTCGCTGTAGAGCGAGGCCGGCAGGACGGCCGCCACGACCGCGCCCCAGCCGAGCTGCGTGCCCGCCGCGGCCAGATGCCGGATGCCGGGCGAGATCCCGAGGCTGGAGGGCGTGTAGCGGGCCAGCGCGTCCCCTGCCTGACGGACCAGGCCGTCGCCCAGCAGGGTCGAGGCCAGCCGCACCGCGATGAGCAGCGTGGGCAGCAGACCGACGGCGGCGTAGAAGGTGAGCCCGGCGGCGTAGAGCACGACGTCGTGGCGGCGGAGCTCGCGGGCGAGGCGCGCACCAGCGCTGGCCCCTCGCGCAGCGGCCAGAGCCACCGCTGAGGACGTGTAGACACGACCGCGTGCCTACCCCGGACCTGGTGGTGCGGACCGCCCGAGCGGAAGAGCTGACCGAGGTCGGCGACCTCACCGTCGCTGCCTACACCAGCGGGGACCACCTCGACCCGGCCGACCCGTACGTCGAGGAGCTGCGCGATGCCGCCCGCCGCGCGGGCGCCGGCGACGTGCTCGTTGCCGAGCGCGCCGGCCGGGTGGTCGGCGCGACGTCGCTCGTCCGGGGCGGGAGCTGGCTCGCCGAGCTCGCGGTCGACGACGAGTGGGAGATCAGGATGCTCGGCGTCGACCCGGCCGTCCGCCGCGCCGGCGTCGCCCGCGCGCTCGTCCTGGAGTGCCTGGGCCGCGCGGGAAGCGCCGCCGCCCCCGCCCTGCTGCTGTCGACCCGGCCTGGCAACGCGCGCGCGATCGCGCTCTACGAGGGGCTCGGCTTCACCCGCGTGCCCGACCGCGACCTCGAGCCCGAGCGTGGCTTCGTGCTCATCGCGTACGCGAAGTCGCTGTGAACGAGCCGTTCTGTGACCGGTGCGGGGTCGAGCTGTGGAGCGGCGACCACGCCGCCTGCCGCCGGGAGCGCGCCCTGGAGCCACCGCGGCACTGCCCGGCCTGCGCCCGGCGGATGGTCGTGCAGGTGACCCCCGGCGGGTGGAGCGCACGGTGCTCGGTGCACGGGCTGACGACCGGCTGAGCGCCGCTCAGGCCACCAGCCCCAGCCGGCGGAGCTCGACGGTGAGGTCGTGCGGGGCGGTGGAGGCGCTCATGGCGTCCTCCAGCGAGACGACCCCGTCCCGGATCAGCGCGACCAGGTGCTGGTCGAAGGTCTGCATGCCGTAGTACGCGCCCTCAGCGATGAGCGAGTGGATGAGGTATGTCTTGTCCGGGTCGCTGATGGCGTCGGCGATGCGGCCGGTGTTGACGCAGATCTCCATCGCCACGCAGCGGCCCTCACCGTCGGCACGGGGCACCAGGCGCTGGCAGATGATGCCGCGCAGCGAGCCGGCGAGGGCGAGGCGCACCTGCTTCTGCTCGTGCGGCGGGAAGAAGTCGATGATGCGGTTGACCGTCTCACCGGCGTCTGTGGTGTGCAGCGTCGACATGACGAAGTGGCCGGTCTCCGACGCAGCGAGCGCCGCTTTGACCGTCTCGGCGTCGCGCATCTCCCCGACGAGGATCACATCCGGGTCCTGACGCATGGCGGCCCGGAGCGCGGTGGTGAAGTTCTCCGTGTCGACCCGCACCTCGCGCTGGTTGATCATCGCCATCTTGTCGAAGTGCAGCACCTCGATCGGGTCCTCGATCGTGACGACGTGCACCTCCTTGCTCGCGTTGACGTGATCGATCATCCCGGCGAGCGTCGTCGTCTTCCCGGAGCCGGTCGGGCCCGTGCACAGCACCAGGCCGCGCGGCTCCAGCGCGAGCGCGCCGATGACCGGCGGCAGGCCGAGCTCGTCGAGGCTGAGGGCACCGACGGAGACGCGGCGGAAGACCAGGCCGCAGGCGCCGCGGGCCCGGAAGACGTTGACGCGGAAGCGGCCGACGCTCGGGATGCTGTAGGCGAAGTCCGCCTCGTTGGTCCGGTCGAACTCCTCGATCAGGTCAGCGCGCAGCACCTCGAGCACCATCTGCTCGGTGTCGGCGGCCAGCAGGTCGCGGGTCTGCAGCTTGCGCAACCGACCGTCCATGCGCACCCGAGGCGGCGAGCCGACCTTGCAGTGCAGGTCCGAGCCCCCGCACTCGACCAGCGCCCGCAGGAAGGGCTCCACCGTCGACGTCACGCTCTCCGCCATCGGGCGACCGGGCCGCCACCTTGACCGCAGGACCGGCGAGATCACCTCCGACCACCAGCCGCCCCGGTCCTGATGAGCGCCCGCGGTCGCTCTAGGTTCGCCCCGTGCCCTCCTCCGCGAGCCGGCTGCGCCCGGTCATCGACACCGCCACGTCGCTCCTGCGGGCGGGTGTCGTCCGCCCGTACCCGCCGCACCGGTTGCTGGCCGCCGGCCTGACGCTGGCCGGGCGGAGCCTGTCGGTCGACCTCGGGTACGCCGCGATGGCCGCTCTGCGCCCCGGCTCGGCCGCGGTCGTCGACGAGATGGGTACGGCCACCTGGCGCGGCCAGGACGACGCCGCCACGGCGCTGGCCCGGGTGCTGCTGGCTGCGGGCGCGGGTGACGACGGCGGCGTGGGCGTGCTCGCCCGCAACAGCCGCGCCTTCGGGGTGGCCGCCGCCGCAGCAGCTCGGATCGGCGCGGACGGCGTCTACCTCAACACCGGGTCGGCCGGACCGCAGCTGCGCGACATCGTCGAGCGTGAGGGCATCGCGGCGATCGTCGTGGATGCCGACCTCGAGCCGTCGGTGGCCGAGGCGGTGCCGCACCTCCCCCGGGTCGTGGTGACCGCAGGGCTCGCGCCGCAACCCCGCACCAAGGCGCAGAGCTTCGAGGAGGCGGTCGCCGGCGATGCCACGCCGCTGCCCCCGCCGGGCCGGAGCGGTCGCTATGTGCTGCTCACCTCCGGCACCACCGGGGTCCCCAAGGGCGCACCGCGCAGCAACCCGGAGCCGACGGCGGTCCTGGCGATGCTGGCCGGACTCCCCCTGCGCGCCGGCGAGACCTGGGTCGTGCCCGCGCCGCTCTTCCACGCCTGGGGCTTCAACGGGCTGACGCTGCAGATGGTCCTCGGCACGACGATGGTCCTGCGCCGGCGCTTCGACCCGGAGCTGGTGCTCGCCGACGTGGCCGGGCGCGGCGCGGAGGTGCTGTGGGCGGTGCCGGTGATGCTGCAGCGCATCATGGCGCTGCCGGAGGAGACCCGCCGGCGCCACGACACCTCGTCGCTGCGGTGCATCGCCGTGAGCGGCAGCGCGCTGCCGGCGGGCCTCGCGGCGCGCGTCGAGGACACCTTCGGGCCGGTCCTGCACAGCGTGTACGGCTCCACCGAGGTCGGCTGGGCGGCCATCGCGACCGCCGCGGACCTCGCCGCCGACCCGGCCACCGCCGGGCACCCCGCCCGCGGCACCGACGTCGCCGTGCTCGACGACGACGACCAGCCGGTCGAGCAGGGACGGACCGGGCGCATCTTCGTCGGCAGCGGGCTGGCCTTCGACGGCTACACCGGCGGCGGGGACAAGGCGCGGCTGGGCCGGCTGGTCGCGACCGGGGACACCGGTCACGTCGACGAGGCAGGGCGTCTCACGGTCGAGGGCCGTGAGGACGACATGATCGTCAGTGGTGGCGAGAACGTCTTCCCCCGAGAGGTCGAGGACGTGCTCGCCAGCGACCCCTCCGTCGCTGAGGTCGCGGTCATCGGCGTGCCGGACGACGAGTTCGGCCAGCGCCTCGCCGCCTTCGTCGTCGCCGCTGAGGGCGCATCGGTGGACACCGATGCGCTGCGGTCGCTGGTGCGCGGCCGGCTCGCCCGGTACAAGGTGCCCCGCGAGGTCACCGTCGTGGACGAGCTCCCCCGGAACGCCACCGGCAAGGTGCTGGCGCGCGAGCTCCGCGACCGCTGACCGGGGCCGGGCGCAGCCCCGGCCCCGCGACGCGATCAGTACGTCGTTGTCCCGCCGCCCGTCAGGACGCCGCCGGTCACGCTGCCGCCACTCGTGCTGCTGCCACCGGTGCAGTCGGCCGCCCTGGTGTAACCGCCGTTGCCCGGGGTCCGCTGCCCCGAGGGCGAGACCCCGCCGCTGGAGTTGAACCCGCAGTTGCCGTACCCGTGATCACCGCCGTTGACGGCGCTGGGGTCCGGTGGGCCCCCGGCGGCGTAGGCCGGCAGGCCCCCGGCCAGGCCCATCGTCAGACCGATCGCCCCAGCTGCTGCTGCTCGTACGACCATGCGCACAGTGATCTCCTCCGCTTCGGGGACCCTCCCCAACTGGCGCATCGGGCTGGCGCGCACCCGGTCCGTACGGCTGTCCGGCGCAGGCCGCGGCTACCGACCGGTCCAGCCGGGGGGCCGCTTGTCGAAGAAGGCGCGCACACCCTCGCGGGCGTCGGCGGTGGTCGTGAGCAGTGACAGCTGGGCCTGCAGCGCCTGGAGGGCGGGCTCCAGCGGTGTCTGCTGCGCCGCGACCCACGACTGCTTGCCCAGGCGCACGGCCACCGGGGCGGCGGCGGCGAGGCGCCGGACGAGCGCGTCGACCTCCTCGTCGAGGGCGGCGGCGGGAACGACCCGGGAGACCATTCCGGTGGCCAGCGCCTCACCCGCCGACAGCCGTCGCCCGGTGAGCATGAGGTCGAGCGCCACCTTGGGCGACAGGTGCGTGGCCAGCAGCGCGCTGACCATGAAGGGCCACAGGCCGCGGTCGACCTCGGGCAGCCACCACTGCGCCGCGTCGCTGCAGACGACGAGGTCGCAGCCGAGAGCGAGCGCGAACCCCCCGGCCAGCACGGAGCCCTGCACCCGCGCGACGACCGGCAGCGGGCAGTCGCGCATCGCCAGCACGACGCGACGCAGCAGCCCGCGGCCCTCGTGCTGCTCCAGCCCGGTGGCGTCCTCGGCCATGACGACGAGGTCGGCGCCGGCGCAGAAGACCCGCTCCCCGGCGGTCCGCAGCAGCACGACCCGGGCCGACGCCGGCGGTGCGGTCAGCGCGGCCAGCAGCCCCTGCAGCACGTCGACCGAGAGGGCGTTGCGGCGCTCCTCCCGGTCCACCAGCATGGTCAGGACGCCCGCGTCGAGGCTCGTGACGAGGTCAGCCACGCAGCACCACCGCGTCGCCGTCGAGATCCGCGACCGCAGACCCGCTGAGCACCAGAGCATCCACGTCGTACGACGGGCGGTCGCCGAGCGCGACGAGGAGCTGCTGCTCGACGAGGTCGATGCCGGTCACCGCCTCCGTGACCACGTGCGCCGGCTCGAGCCACGGCCGCAGCCCGACGACCTCGACACCCCGGGCCGCCACCGTCGCCAGCCCGACCAGGCCAGCCTGCTGCGCGGCCACGATGGCGGCAGTGGTGAGCACCGCTCGGGTCCGCTCGTCGACGACCGGTGCGGTGATGGGCGCCCGGACCGAGCGCTCCCCGAGGGACACCACGCGGCCGCCAGCGAGCCCGAGCACCTGCACCTCCACGTCGCCGTGGTCGTCGGCGCGGGTGCGGGTGCGGGCGAGCACCTCGGGTGCCGCCCCTACCCACACCAGACCAGCGTCCATCACCGCCTGGGCCAGGCCGGGGTCGGCAGCCAGCGGGCCCCAGCCAGGGTGGATGCCACGCGCGCCGGCGTAGGCGGCTGCCTCCAGCAACCCCGGCACGTCGCAGTAACCGCGCGCTCCGAGCAGCACCCGCTCGTCGGCGTCACGGGCGTGGTCGGTGTCGTCCCCGGTGTGCACCGCGACCGCCTTGACGCCGAGGCGCTGGGCGGTGCGGACCACCCGGACGGCACCGGCCCCCCGGTCGGCGACGAGCAGGCAGTCGAGCACGGGCCCCGACAGTAGTGAACGGCTGCTGGGGAGACTGGTGCCGTGGCCGTCGCGGTGCTCGCCCTGCTCGTCGGGCTCGCGGTCGGGCTGCTCGGCGGTGGGTCGCTGGAGCGGCTCGGGCTGACCCGGCTGCATGCGCGGTGGCTGATCGCGGCGGCCGTCCTGGCCGAGCTGCTCGCCGCGACGGTCGGGGGCACCGCCTACCCCTTGGGACTGACGCTGGCGGCGGTTGCCGCGCTGGCCTTCCTGGCGCGCAACCGCGGGCTCCCCGGCCTCGGGCTGCTCGCCGCTGGCCTCCTCCTCAACGGCCTGGCCGTGCTCGCCAACGGCGGCCAGATGCCGGTCTCCCTGCACGCCGCGGCGGTGGCGCGCACCGATGCACGCGCGCTCGCCACAGACCCGCTGCACGAGCCCGCCGACGCCGGGACGCACCTGCGCGCGCTCACCGACTGGATCGCCGTACCGCTCCCGGCTGTGCCGCAGGTCCTCTCACCCGGTGATGTGCTCGTCGCCGCGGGCCTGGGGCTCTTCGGCTTCAGCGCGTGCCGGCCGCCGCGAGCCGACCGCGGATGAACTCCACCGTCTGCGGGACCCCCTGCTCCAGCGCGGTCGCCGGCTCCCAGCCCAGCACCTCACGTGCGAGCGTCACGTCGAGCGCGATCGCCTGCAGCTCACCCAGCCTCGGCTCCGCGAGCGCCGGCTCGTCCGGTGCGCCGACCGCGGCGGCCACCAGGCTGTGCAGCTCGCGCACGCTCGTCTGCCGGGTCGTGCCGATGTTGACCCGCCGACCGTCGGCGGTGCGCGGAGCGGTCGAGCGGGCGAAGGCGTCCGCGACGTCGGCTACGTAGACGTAGTCACGCGTGCTCGTCCCGTCCCCGAAGATCTTCGTCGGTCGCGCCTCGAGCATCGCTGTGGTGAAGATGGCGACCACCCCGGCCTCACCGTGCGGGTCCTGCCGCGGGCCGTAGACGTTGCCGAGTGCGAGAGCGGTGGTCTCCAGGCCGTACAGGTGGCGGTAGGTGCCGAGGTAGACCTCGCCGCAGACCTTCGAGGCGGCGTACGGCGACTGCGGGTCCACCGGCACGGTCTCGTCGACGGGCAGGACCGCCGGTGTGCCGTAGACGGAACCGCCGCTGCTCGTGTGGATGACCTTGCGCGCGCCGCCGAGCCGGGCCGCCTCGAGCACGTTGATCGTGCCCAGCACGTTGAGCCGGGCGTCACGCAGGGGGTCGAGCACTGAGACGCGGACGTCGATCTGCGCCGCGAGGTGACAGACCACCTCCGGCGCAGCAGCTCTCACGACCTCGATGAAGGCGGGCGAGGTGACGTCGACCTGCTCGAAGCGGAAGGAACGCCCCTGCGCCGCAGCGAGGTTGGCCATGGTCCCGGTGCTGAGGTCATCGATGCCCATGACGTCGTGCCCGTCGGCGATCAGGCGGTCGGTGACGGTCGAGCCGATGAAGCCGGCGGCTCCGGTCACGAGGATGCGCATGGCGGCCACGGTAGCGACCGGTCCGGTACGGCCGGCAGGTCCCGTGCGGCGCTAGCGCTCGATGATGATGGTGGTGATCGTCGCTCGCACCTTGGCGTGCAGGTGCTCAGGCGCGCGGTCGCCACCGCAGCAGCGGGCGACCAGTGCCCTGACCTCCTCCTCCAGGCCGTACATCCGCAGACAGCTCACGCACTGGTCGAGATGCCCGCGCAGGACGGTGAGCCGATCGCTGTCGAGCTCACCGTCCAGGTAGAGGTAGACCTGCTCTACGACCTCGCGGCAGTCGACGCCGGTGCCGCTGCCGCAGTCGTCGACGGGCATCACGACGCGACCTCCGGCTGCACCTCGGGGCGGATCAGGCCGCGCTCGAGCGCGTAGTCGGTGAGCGCCGCCCTGAGCCCGCGCCGGCCACGGTGCAGCCGGCTCATCACGGTGCCGATCGGGGTCCCCATGATCTCGGCGATCTCCTTGTAGGAGAAGCCCTCCACGTCGGCGAGGTAGACCGCCATCCGGAAGTCCTCCGGCAGCGACTGCAGCGCGTCCTTGACGTCGCTGTCGGGCAGGTGCTCTAGCGCCTGCGTCTCCGCGCTCTTGAGCCCGCTGCTCGTGTGCGACTCGGCCTCCGCCAGCTGCCAGTCCTCCACGCCCTCGCCCGAGGACTGCAGCGGCTGGCGCTGCGCCTTGCGGTAAGAGTTGATGAACGAGTTGGTGAGGATGCGGTAGAGCCAGGCCTTGAGGTTGGTGCCCTGGGCGAACTGGTGGAAGGCGCTGAATGCCTTGGCGAAGGTCTCCTGCACCAGGTCCTCGGCGTCGGCCGGGTTGCGGGTCATCCGCAGCGCCGCGGCGTAGAGCTGATCGAGGAAGGGCAGCGCGTCACGCTCGAAGCGGGCGGCGCGGGCCTCGGCGCTCTCGGCCTCGGGGGCACGTGCGCCGCTCTCGGACGCCTCGGGTACGTCGACCGGCGCGCCGGGCAGCGGCACGGCGTCGTGGTCGGTGCTGCTGATGGGGACGACCTCCTGCACCACGTCACTGGTCTGCCCGGGCGGCCAGGGGGCGAAGCGTACCGAGCCTGGCTCAGCCCTTCGTGGGGTCGTCAGCGTGGGCACATCCGAGGAACCGGCCACGGCCACGGGCGATTCCCGGCGCACGCGGCCGACGTGCGCCGGTTAGCCTCGACGGATGGCCGATGTGCACCCTCCGGTCGAGCAGTACCTCGAGACGATCCTCGAGCTGGAGGAGTCCGGCATCGTCCCGCTGCGGGCTCGCTTGGTCGAGCGGCTCGGGGTCAGCGCCCCCGCGGTGAGCGAGACGGTCGCCCGGCTCGAGCGCGAGGGCTACCTGGCGCTCGACGGCGAGCGGGTGATCCGGCTCTCCGACAGCGGTCGCTCCTTCGGTACGACGATCATGCGCCGGCACCGGCTGGCCGAGCGGCTGCTCACCGACGTGCTCGGTGTGCCGTGGTCCGACGTGCACGTGGAGGCGTGCCGGCTGGAGCACGCGATCAGCGGCACGCTCGAGGAGGTGCTCGTGGCCAAGCTCGGCGACCCCGGCACCTGCCCGCACGGCAACCCGATCCCCGGGTCGCGCAACTCCGTCGACCACGGGCCTCTCGTGCCGCTCACCGCGCTCGGGACCGGGGCGGTGGCGGTGGTGCGCCGGATCGACGAGGCACTCGAGGTGCAGACCGACCGCATGCGCGAGCTGCAGGCGGCTGGGTGCATGCCGGGGGCCAAGGTGACCGTGAGCACCGCCGACGGCGGCATGATCGTCACCGGGGAGACCGGAGCGACCGTCACGCTGACCGGGCGGCTCGCGGCCCTCGTCTTCGTCAGCGACGCCGTGCTCGCCGCACGCACCGTCACAGCCCCGTGAGCTCGACGCCGCCAGGGGCCAGCAGTGGGTGGGGCGCACGCTGTCGGCGAGCTCGGTAGGTCCGCGTCGAGGCCGTCGCGTGATCACGGCCAGGCGCTCGACGGGGCCGCTTCCGTCCCCGGATCACCTCGTCAGCCAGCGGCGCCAGCGCGGCGCGGTCCCAGCGCTCGCACCTCACCATGGCTGCCGACCCAGGCCGTCGAGCACCTGCACCAGCCATCTCGTCACCACCTGCACCACCTCCTGCAGCGCATCGCCGGGCGGTCGACCGTCGCGCCGCCGGGTGACGTACGCGTGGTCGGCGCCGGAGATGCCGTGCACGGTGACACCCGGCAGGCCGAGCGCGTCGAGCTCGTCAGGCGTGCCGAAGCCGTCGCGCGACCCCTGCACCACAAGGACGGGTACGCCGGCCCCGGCCAGCTCCGCGGCCCGGGAGGCACCCCGCGGCGTGGTGAGCGGGTAACCGAGCGCGCACACCGCCACGGCCCCGACGGAGGCAGCGACGCGGCAGGCGACGCGGGCGCCGGTCGAGCGGCCGACGAGCAGCAGCGGCAGGCCGGGTGCGCGCAGCGCCGCCACCGCCGCCAGCACCACGGCATCGAGCTGGACCGCCGGCGGCGGAGCTCGTCGGCCGGCGACGCGGTGCGCCTGCTCGAGCCGCAGCGCAAGGAACCCGGCGGCCGCGAGCCCAGCGGCCAGGTCGACGAGCACGGGTACGTCGCTGCCGGACCCGGCGCCGTGCAGCAGCATGACCGTCGCGCGGGGAGGCCGGCCGTCGGTCGGCGGGTCGAGCCACGCACCGGCCGGCCCGTGCGGCGTCGCCACGGGCGTGAACGACCTCAGCGCGGCGTGAGCGAGCGCAGCCGGGCCGTGACGTCGGCGGTGTACGGGATGCCGTCGGCGGAGCCCTCGGCCACGGTGCGCTCGCTGACCTGCAGCAGCCGCTGAGTGTCGACGTGGTCGGTGAGGGTGGCGTCGACCGTCGTGCCGCCGCTCGCGACGAGGTGGCTGCTGATGACGAGCGTCCGCACGGAGACGCCGCCGACGGTGTCGGTCGCCGTACCCGTCACCTGCCCGTCGTCGCTGACGTGGGTCTTGCCGTCCGCGGTGTCGGCCTGCCAGCTCCACTGGGTGCCGGTGGTGGCGCCGGCCGGCAGCAGGAAGGCGTCGGCGGGCTGCAGGTCGATGTCGAAGCCGGGCGACACGAGGTGCAGCTCCACCAGGTACACCCCTGCGGCGTCGTAGCGCACGGTCTGGTCGCTGGAGCCCCCCTGGCTGCCGCTGTCGGCGCTGGCGGAGTGCTGGGTTGCGCCGCTCACCGGGTCGACGGCCAGGGTGCTGCGGCCGCCGGCGTCGTGGTCGCTGCCGAAGACGTGGTAGCTGCCGGTGCTGTCGACGTCGTACCTGCCCGGCGGGGTGCCCTGCGCGGCGGCCTGGCTGTCCGCCGCTGACCCCGCCGAGCGCGAGGGCCGGGCCGCGCTGCTCCGCCGGGGCACCGTGGTGCGGGTGGCCGGAGTGGGCCGTGGGGCGGTGGTCGGGGTCGGCAACAGGGTCGGGGACGGAGCGGTGGGCGCTGTTGCCGTGGTCGCGGTGGCGCGCGGGGCGGCCGCGATCCCACGCGCGCCCCTCGACGCACCCGGCCGGGGGCTCGGCGACGGCCCTGCGGTGGCGCCCGGCGCGGCGGTCACCGTGGTCGCGGGCACGGGCGACGCCACGAGCGCCGTCGTGGCGCTGCCGTGCGCCGCCGCCGCACCGAGCGCCGCGACCAGCACGAGCAGGTCGGCCGCGGCCAGCCCCACGAGCAGTGAGGTACGGCGGCGCATGCCCTCGATGCTCGCACCGCCGCCCGGGTCCGGCCGGCGGGCGGTGCGCGGCACGGGCAGGAGCAGGAGCAGGAGCAGGCTGGTCGGTGTGCGGGTGGTCGTGCTGGGTGCGACGGGGACGGCGGGTCGGGGCCTCGTACCCCTGCTGCTGGGAGCCGGGCACGCGGTGCTGGCCCCGGTGCGCAGCGACGCAGCCGAGGCGGTGGCGAGAAGCGTGGGTGCGGCGACGGCCCGGGGTGACGCGGACGACCCGGCGACCCTGGCAAGGTGGCTGCGCGACGCTGACGTGGCGGTGGACCTGCGGGTCGCCGTCCCGGCAGGGAAGCGCGCGCTGCGCCCGGGCGGGTGGCGCGATTACACCGACCTGCGCGACCGGGCCACCGGGCGGCTGGTCGACGCGGCGATCGCCACGGGCACGCGACGGGTCGTGCGGGACACGATCACGATGGTGTACGCCGACGGCGGCGAGCGGCTCCTCGTCGAGTCGGCCGCGGTCGAGGCACCCGGTGCGATGCGGGCCAACCTCGACGCCGAGGCCCACGTCGCCCGGCTCACGGCGGCCGGTGGCGAGGGGGTGGCGCTGCGCCTGGCGCCCTTCTACGGCCCGCACGACTCCGCCAGCAGCGACCTGCTCGCCCGGGCCCGCCGCGGCCAGGCCCTGGTGCTCGCGCCGGCAGCGGCGTGGACCAGCGCGCTGCACACAGACGACGTCGGACCGGCTCTCGCCGTCGCCGTGATGGCACCGGCGGTCACCGGGGTCTGGAACGTCTCCGACGACGACCCGCTGCGCGCCGCCGAGCTGGTCGAGGTCTTGGCAGGGGCCGTCGGCCGGGACGGGCTGCGGACCCCACCGCGCGCTCTGCTGCGGCTCGCGCCGGCACCGGTGCGAGCGCTGGGCCGCTCGCAGCGGGTGACCAGCGCCGCCTTCCGCACCGCCACCGGGTGGCGTCCGGGTGTGCCGAGCCGCCGCCAGGGGTGGCCCGCCGCGGCAGGATGAGGTCCCGGCTCGCCGGCCTCGGACGGCCGGCCTAGCGGCCGCTCAGGCCCGCCAGCGGTCGGTCCACACCGCCCGCATGCGGCGTCGCTCGTCGGGCGTCGTCGCGCCCCAGACGCCCTCGGGCTCGGCGGTGGTCAAGGCGGCGGCGAGGCAGTGGCCGCGCACGGTGCAGCGGTTGCACAGCCCGAGCGCCACGTCCGCGCCGGCGGGCTCCTCCGGGAAGAAGGTCATCGGGTCCACGCCGGTGCAGCTGCCCCGGGTCTGCCAGCTGGCGTCCGGCGCGAGCCGTGCGCCGAGCGCGGCCTGGTAGCGCGTGTCGCGCTGCCAGCGCTCGGCCTCCTCAGGGGCGAGCACGAGGCGACGGGTCACAGCGGTCCTCCTGGCGTGTGGCCGCCCCGCGTCGGGCAGCACCGGCCCCCGTTCTTACACGTCTGTGATGGCCATCACAACCGGGCGCCCCACTGCACGTCACCGAAGGCCACGTCCCTTACGCCCCGTGTGTCCCACCGCTCACAGCAGGAGGCGGGCCGGCGGCTGGGCGGTCGGTGCGTCCGGGGGGTCCAGGAGCGCCGGACCGTTGCTGGCGACGTTGCCGACCGCGCGGCCGACGGGTCGTGCGCCCAGGAGCCCCGGGTCGGTGGCCCCGACCTCGGCGAGCAGCGGCACCGGGTCGGTCAGCGCCGGGTCGAGCCACGCAGCCCACCGCTCGCGCGGTACGAGGGCCGGCGCGCGGTCGTGGATGTGCCCCAGCTCGTCGGTCGCCTCGGTGGTGAGCACGGTGCAGGTCCACAGCCACGGGTCCGCGGTCACGGGATCCACCGCCGGGTCGCGCCAGAGCTCGTAGAGACCGGCCATCGCCAGCGGCGCACCGTCCGTACGGCTCAGGAACCACGCCTGCTTGTCCCGCCCCTGGCCGGACCACTCGTACCAGCCGTCGGCGGGGACGAGGCACCGCCTGGCCTGCACCGCCCGGCGGAAGGCCGGCTTCTCGGTGACCGTCTCCAGGCGTGCGTTGATCAGCCGCGCGCCGCCCCTGGCGTCCTTCGCCCAGGACGGTACGAGACCCCAGCGCGCCATCCGCAGCTGGCGGACCGGCTCCGCATCGGGCTCCCCCCGGGGGCGCCGCGTCAGCACCACCGGCTCGTCGTTGGTCGGCGCGGCGTTCCAGTCGGGCTCCCGCACACCGCCGGTCGCGTCGACCGCCGCGTAGGTCTCCAGCAGGTCGGGCGTGCTGGCCGCGTTGGCGTACCGGCGCACATGCCGCCCACGGTATGTCGCCACCGGGGTCACCCGGGGCGCCCCCGGGCAGGCTGAGGGCGTGACCACGACGGCAGCGCCCGCGGCCTGGGCGGCACCGACGGCCGACGGTCCGGTGCGCGGCCGGCTCTCCCTGCCCGGGTCGAAGTCGCTGACCAACCGCCTGCTGGTGCTCGGCGCCCTCGCCGAGACCCCGTCGGTGCTGCGCGAGCCGCTCGAGGCCCGCGACACGGCGCTGATGGCCGGCGGCCTGCGCGCCCTCGGGGTGGCGGTGCACCAGCAGTCGGGGGTGTGGCGTGTGGTCCCCGGACGGCTCCGTGGGCCGGCTGCGGTGGACGTCGGCAACGCGGGCACCGTGGCGCGCTTCCTCCCCCCGGTCGCCGCGCTCGGTGACGGGGCGGTGGCCTTCGACGGCGACCCCCGGGTCCGCGAGCGCCCCCTTGCCGGGCTGCTAGACGCGCTCCGCACGCTCGGCGCGTCGATCGACGACGCCGAGGGGCGGCTGCCCATCACCGTGCGGGGGACTGGCGGGTTGGCCGGCGGGTCGGTCACCGTCGACGCGTCCGGCTCCTCGCAGCTGCTCTCGGGGTTGCTCCTCGCCGGACCGCGGATGCGCGCCGGGCTCACCGTGACGCACCGCGGCGGCCCGCTGCCCTCGGTGCCGCACCTGGAGATGACCGTGGCCTGCCTGCGCGCGGCGGGTGCCGTGGTGGACGACGCCACCCCCGGCACGTGGCGGGTCGAGCCGGGCCCGCTGCTCGGGCGCGACATCACCGTCGAGCCCGACCTGTCCAACGCCGCGCCCTTCCTCGCGGCCGCGGCGGCGACCGGCGGCGAGGTGGGCGTCACCGGCTGGCCGGCCGGCACGACACAGCCGGGGCGCCTGCTCGGGGGGCTGCTGGAGCGGATGGGGTGCCGTACCTCCTCGGTGGGTGGGGCGCTGGTGGTGACCGGACCCGACCGGCTGCTCGGGCTGGATGCCGACCTGGCGGCGGCGAGCGAGCTGGTGCCCACGCTCGTCGCGCTCGCGGTGCTGGCACGGACGCCGTCGCGGCTGCGTGGCGTCGGGCACATGCGCGGGCACGAGACCGACCGGCTGAGGGCGCTGGCGGAGGAGCTGGGGCGGCTCGGGGCACGGGTGACCGAGACGGCGGACGGGCTGCAGGTCGAGCCCGCTCCGCTGCACGCCCCCGACCGCCCGCTGGACCCGCGCTCCGACCACCGGCTCGCCACCTGCTACGCCGTGCTGGGGCTGGTCGTGCCAGGGGTGCACGTGCTCGACGTCGCCACCGTCGGCAAGACGATGCCGGACTTCACCGACCGGTGGGCGGCGCTCGTCGGGTGAGGAGGAGCCGGCTCGACGAGGACGACATCCGCACCCGCGCGCGCCCGGGCGGCAGCCGGCGGCGCACCCGCGACCGCCCGGCCTTCGCGCAGGCGCTGCCGGCGACGGTGGTGGCCGTCGACCGAGGGAGGTACGGCTGCGCCCTCGACACCGGTGCGCTCGTCAGCGCGGTCCGCGGGGCCGACAGCCGCCGGTCCGCGGTGGTGGTCGGTGACCGGGTGGCCGTCGACGGCGATCTCTCCGGCGCTCCCGACACGCTGGCGCGCATCGTGCGGGTCGAGCCGCGCCGCACCCTGCTGCGCCGCAGCGCCGACGACACCGACCCGGTCGAGCGGCCGGTCGTGGCCAACGCCGACCTGCTGGTCTCCGTCGTCGCCCTCGCCGACCCAGGCCCCCAGCCGCGCCTCCTCGACCGTGTGCTGGTCGCGGCCTACGACGGTGGGCTGGACCCCCTCCTCGTCCTGACCAAGGCTGACCTGGGCGATCCAGCTGCGCTGCAGGCCCTTTACACCCCGCTCGGGGTGGCAGTCGAAGCCGTCGACCGGGAGGCGCCGCTCGGCCCGCTGCTCGAGCGGCTGACCGGGCGGGTGAGCGTCTTCTTCGGCTCCAGCGGCGTCGGCAAGTCCACGCTCGTCAACCGGCTGGTGCCCGACGCCTTCCGTGCCACCGGCGGCGTCAACACCGTCACCGGGCACGGACGGCACACCTCCTCGAGCGTGGTCCTGCTCGAGCTGCCCGGCGGTGGCGCGGTCATCGACACCCCGGGCGTGCGCTCCTTCGGGCTCGGGCATGTGAGCGTCGCGCGGGTCCTGGCGGCCTTCCCCGACCTCGCCGAGGGCGCCGCCGACTGCCCGCCGGGCTGCCCGCACACTGCCGACACGCCTGACTGCGCCCTCGATGCCTGGGTCGCCGCCGGCCACGCCGAGCCCGCCCGCCTCACCTCTCTGCGCCGCCTGCTCGCCAGCCGGGACGAGGCCTGAGCGGGCGTACCCCGGCGCCCCGTCCCCCGTACCCCTCGCTCGCGTCCGTGCGGCACCGAGGTGCACGGGCGCGAGGCAACGCAGCTCCTCCAGCCCCCGCTTGCGTCCGTGCGGCACCGAGGCGCACCAGCGCGAGGCTCAGGCCAGCAGCTGCTCGATCGCCGCGATGGACTGCGCTGCCGCGGTGCCGTCGCCGTACGGGCAGGGCAGCGCCTCGAGGCGGGCGCGCCAGCCGGCGACGTCGGCGAGGCGCTCCGCGGCCAGCGCGCGCAACCGCTGCCCGGGCTGCACGAGCTCGCAGACCGTGCCGAGCACCTCCTGGCGCTCGGTGGAGCGACGGACGACCAACGCCGGGCGGCCCAGCACCGAGCACTCCTCCTGCACCCCGCCGGAGTCCGTGACGACCAGCGCCGCCTCGGCCTGCAACGCCAGGAAGTCCCTGGGCGGCAGCGGGTCCACCGCGAGGAGCCCGCTGGTGTCGGCGCCACGGTCGCGCGCCCGCGGGTGCAGCGGGAGGAGCACGGGCAGGGGCAGTGAGCGCAGGTCCGCCAGCACCGCGGCCAGCTGCTCGGGGTCGTCGACGTTCTCCGGGCGGTGCAGGGTCGCGAGCACGAAGCCGCCAGGCCGGACGCCGAGGCGGGCGCAGGCGGCGGCGCGCTCACGGACCTCGGGCAGCAGCCGGCGCACGGCGCCCACCGCCGTGTTGCCCGTCACGAGCACCCGAGCCGGGTCGATGCCCTCGGCGGCCAGGTGCCCCGCCGCGAGCTCGGTCGGCGCGAGCAGCAGGTCGGCGAGGTGGTCGACGACCACGCGGTTGTGCTCCTCCGGCATCCTTCGGTCGAAGCTGCGCAGCCCGGCCTCGACGTGCACGAGCGGGAGCTCGCTGGCGTTGGCCGCCAGCGCACCGGCCAGCGCGGCGGTCGTGTCCCCCTGCACCACCACCGCGCGCAGCGCCGTACGCATGGCCGCCTCGGCGATGACCGCGTCGAGCGCGGAGACCACCGCGCCCAGCTGAGCCCCCCGTGAGCCGCCGCCCACGCGGAGCACCCGCGCCGGGGCAGGCAGGCCGACGTCGGCCGCCGTACCGCCCCAGAGCGCGGCGTCCCAGTGCTGCCCGGTGTGCAGGACGACCGCGGCGTCGCCGAGCAGTGCGATGATCTCGGCGAGCTTCACCGCCTCGGGCCGCGTGCCCAGCACGACGGCGACGCTCTCGGGGACCGGCACGAGGGACAGCATCGGCGGGGGCGGTCCTCGGCTTCACCCGGCGACGGCTCGTGACGACAGGAGTGCCATGCACATGGGCGCGCCGGCAGAAGCCGACGGGTTGCCACCCCTTCTGTCGGTGGTGCTCCCCGCCTACGAGGAGGCCGCGATCATCGAGCACTCGCTCGAGCTGGTGTGGACCCACCTGCAGGGGATCGCCGGCTGGGCGGCCGAGCTGGTGGTGGTCGACGACGGCAGCAGCGACGAGACCCACGCGTTGGCCCAGGCCTTCGCGGCCGGGCACGAGGGGGTGCGCGTGCTGCGCCACGCATCCAACCGTGAGCTCGGGACAGCGCTGCGCACCGGCATCCGGGCGACCCGCGGCGACGTCGTCGTCACCTACGACGTCGACCTGTCCTACGACGTGACGCACATCGACCGGATGCTCACGCTGCAGCAGGAGACCGGGGCGGAGGTCGTCGTCGCCTCGCCCTACATGCCGGGAGGGGCCTCGATCGGCGTACCGCGGGCGCTGCTGTGGCGCAGCCGGGCCGCCAACCGGTTCCTCGCCGCCGCCGCGCAGGACACCGTGCACACGCTCACCGGCCTGGTCCGTGCCTACGACGGCCGGTGGCTGCGGTCGCTGTCGCTCAAGGCCGAGCAGGTCGACGTCAACGCCGAGGTGCTCTACAAGGCGATGCTGCTCCGGGCGCGCATCGTCGAGGTGCCGGCGACGCTGGACTGGACCCGCGTGCCCGAGCGACGCGCGCGGCACGGGCTGGCGAGCAGCCGCAGCCGGTGGGGGACGTACAAGACGCTGGTCGCGGGCTTCATCTTCCGGCCCTTCCTCTTCCCGCTGATGGCCGGTGCCGGTCTCGCCGCCCTCGGCCTGCTGCTGCTCATCGTCACGGACGGGCGGAAGGGGCCGCTGCTCGGCGCCGCGCTGCTCGCCGCTGGCCTCGCCGTCGGCGGGCAGGGCATGCCGGTGCTGCAGGCCAAGCGCTACTTCGAGGAGCTCTTCGCGCTCGGCAGCCGTCAGCTGCGCCTGGCCAGGGCCTGGGAGGAGCGGGGGTTCACCGAGGCCCGTCGCCGTGCGGCCGGTCTCGACGCTGTGCCGACCGCCGACCCGACGGCTCCTGCTGATCTCCCTGCAGCGCAGGCGGTCACACCGCGGCGGGCACCCGGGCAGCGGGTGCGAGCCGCCGAGCCGGCCGCGAGCGCAAGCCGCCCGCGGCGCTGAGCCGGCGGGCGTGCTCACCCACGGGCACGAGGTCGAAGCGCTCGGCGAGTAGGGCCAACGCGCGGTGCACGACGGCGAGCTTCTGCGCCGCTGGCAGCGCCATACCGGGGAAGAAGGCGAGCCCAGGAGCATCGTCCGGACCGAGCAGGTCCAGCGGGTGCAGCAGCACGCTCGGCCCCAGGCCCGTCCGCCGGCACAGCCGGGTGGCCGCGTCGAACCACCGCCACGCCAGCGCAGGCGAGATGCCGTGCAGGTGCAGCACGTACGACAGGTGGAAGGGCACCCGGGCTAGCGGTGCCGTGGTCACCGGGATCTCCAGCAGCCGCCCCTCGGGCAGCTCCCACTCGTACGGGACGAGCGGGCGCAAGCCGTCGCGTGCGGAGCCGAAGAGGGCGGACCGCTGGGCGCGCTGCTCGACGCTCAGGTCGGCCGTGCGGAAGTAGTAAGCGCGCGCCAGCGGGCCCACCCAGGTGGGCAACGTGCTGGCGTCGTAGGAGTACCCGCGGCTGACCAGCAGCCGCAGCAGCGGCTCGGACAGCGAGTATCCGGGGCCGCGGAAGCCGTCGGGCCGCACGCCCGTCACGGCCTCGACCGCCTCCTCGGTCCGCACGATCTCGTCGCTCAGCCGGCCCGCGTCCATCAGGTGCAGCCACGGCTCGTGGCTGAAGGAGTGGTTGCCGACCTCGTGGCCGGCCGCGGTGATCCCCGCGAGCACGCCCCCGGCTGCGGCATCGAGCTCGGCGTCCTGACCGACGAGGAAGACGGTCGCGCGCACGTCGTGCTCGCCGAAGACCTCCAGCAGACGGGGTACGACGACCGGCAGGTAGCTCGGCAGCTCCGACCAGTCCGCGTCCCCCCGCGTCTTCTTGTACGACCAGAGGTTGTCCAGGTCGAGGGAGAGGCTTGCGGTGACCTGACGGTCGCCCGCGCCGCGCGTCACGCCGGTCCTCATGCGATGGCCTCCGGGAGCAGTCGGTCGGCGAGCGCCAGCGTCTCGTCGACGTTGAGGGTGGCGTTGACGAGGTGGGCCGAGGTGATGGCGCTGACGCCGGGGACCCCGGTCCGCACCGGTGGCAGCCGCTCGGAGCACCCGAGCGTCGGGACCGCCATGACGTAGCGGGTGCGCGCGACCGGGAAGGCGAGCACGTCGTCCTGCCGCAGACGCGGGTGGATGCGCTGCAGCGCAGGCAGGAGCTCGGCCCGCACGCTGTCGTCGTCCTTGTCCAGCCACGGGTCGTCGCTCGGCACGTAGCGCGGCAGGTAGACGAGCGCGTGGCCGCCGAGCTGGGCTCGGTCGACCAGCGCGGTCATCTCCACCACGGCGGTGAAGGGTGCCGCGTCGGTGACGTAGGTGAGGTAGTAGGGCGACAGCGGCCGGCGCAGGAGCAGGGAGGCGCACACGATCCCCTGGTAGGTCACTCCCGCGTACCGGTCGTGCGCGTCGGGGGCCATGCCCTCCACCAGCCGGGCGACCAGCGGCGCGGCCGTCGTCAGCACGACGCGGTCGGTGTGCAGGTCGCCGCCGTCGGTCAGCACGTCGACACCACCGGCCTCGACAGCGCGGACCCGGCTGACGCGGCACCCCGTGCGCACCTCCACACCGGCCTCGGTGAGCCGGGTCGCGAGCGCGTCGAGCGTCCGCGCGTACCCGCCCGGGACGTAGCCGAACTTGTCGGCGACCACGCCCTGGCGCCTGGCCTTGAACAGCCGCTGGATCGTCGCCCAGATGAAGGCCGCGCTGGCGATGTCGGCGTTGTCGCCGAGCTTCGCGCGCAGCAGCGGGAGCCAGAAGCGCTCGGTCGCCTCCCGGCCCGACCAGCGCCGCAGCCAGTCCGCAGCCAGCTGCGACTCCATCTTGCGACCGTCGCGGATCGCGGCTCCGGCGAGGATGGTGAGCGCCAGCCTGACCTTGGCCGCGGGCGAGAGCGAGGGCAGCCTGAGGTAGTCGAGCGGCGTCGAGCAGGGCGCGAGCCGACCGTCGGCATAGACCCCGGCTTGGGCTGCAGCCCAGACCATATCCTCCTCGAGGCCGAGCTCGCGCAGCATCTCCCTGGTGTGCGCATCGCTCATCAGCGTCACGTGGTAATAGCGGTCCCAGGTCGGCGCATCCGGCCCGTCCCCGAGGCGCCAGGCGCTGGCCAGACCACCGAGCGTGGGCGCCGCCTCGAGCAGCCGGACCCGGTCACCCCTGGCGGCGAGGAGCAGCGCCACACGTGCGCCGAGCAGCCCGCCGCCGACCACGGTGATGTCGGCACCGGCGGTCACGAGAGGCCCCAGGTGTGCGTGCCAGGGCCATCGGTCACGGTGACGACCCGGCCGGCCTGCACGTCGTAGATCTCACCGGTGCGGTCACAGCTGAAGCGACCGGAAGGGGCCGGGTCGCCCGAATCCAAGCGTACGAGTGACGCGCCCGCGCGGGAGACCAGCGCGAGCGGCCGGGCGGGCACACCGGCGACGAGCACGTGGTCGGCGACGTCGTGGGTGACGACGGCGCCCATGCCCACCATCGACCAGCGACCGAGGGTGAGGCCGCACCCGACCACGGCGCGCGCGCCCACGGTCGCGCCCTCCCGCACGAGGGTCGGGAGGGTCTCCTCGGTGACCGCCGAGGTCTGCAGCGCGGCCAGGTCCGGTGTCGTTGCGCGCGGGTACCGGTCGTTGGTGAAGACCACGCCGGCGGCGACCATGACGCCGTCCTCGAGGGTCACCCCCGAGCACAGGTAGGCCATCGCGTTGACCTTCACGCGGGCACCCACGACGACCCCGCCGGCGACGTAGGTGCCGCCGCCGATGCTCGAGCCGGCGCCCACGACGGCACCGCTCCGCAAGTGGGCGTGGCCCCACACCGAGCTGCCGGCCCCGAGCACGACACCGTCGTCGACCATCGCGGTCGGGTGCACCTGGGTGCCGCTCAGAGCTGCTCGACCTTCTCCCAGCCACCGGTCCGCAGAGACGAGTACGCGGCCTCGACCACCTGCACGCTGGCCAGGGCGTCCTCCCAGCCGACGACGAGCGCCTCCTCGCCGCGGACGGCCCGAGCCACGTTGGCGAGGTTGGCCGCGAGCGCCTGCACCTTGTCCCAGCCGGTGCCGATGTCGGTCGCGGTGGCGCTGCCGACGGTGCGGAAGCGGGCTCCCTGCCAGCCGACCTCGACGGTGCCGCGGGTGCCGACGACGGCCAGGTAGCGGTCGGTCATCCGGTCCAGCGACCACGACAGGTCGATGCTCACCAGCACGTCGCGGTCGGTGCGCAGCAGCAGCGTCACGGTGTCCTCCACCGCGAGCCCCTGGACCCGGCGACCCTCCACCGCGAGCACCTCGGTGACCGGGCCGGCGAGGAAGCGCGCGATGTCCACGGAGTGCGTGCCGTTGTCGATCAGGACCCCGCCGCCCGAGCGGGCCGGGTCGCTGTTCCAGCGGCCGGCCATGTCGACGCGGGCGCTGAAGGCGTTCTCCACGCGTACGACATCCCCCAGCGCGTCGCCCGCGACCAGCGAGCGGGCGCGCACGACGTCGGTCGCGAAGCGGTACTTCGATGCCATCGTCAGCAGCGCACCGGAGCTCTGCGCGCACCCGGCGATCCGGCGCGCCGCGGTCGTCCCGATCGCGAGGGGCTTCTCGACGAGCGTGGCGATACCGCTGCTGAGGAAGGCGCAGGCGAGCTCGACGTGGGTGTCCGGCGGCGTCGCCACGAGCGCGAGGTCCACCCGGCCGGCGTCGACCAGCGACGCCGGGTCGGCGGTGTGGTCGCAGCCGAGTCGTTCCGCGAGTGCCTGCGCTGCAGCCGCATCCACGTCAGCGACGGCGACGACCTCGATGAGGCCGTCGAGGCGCTGCGAGGCGAGGGCGTGGGTCTGCGCGATGCCGCCGGCGCCGATCAGGGCGACCCGCACGGGGCCGGCACCGGTGCGCGGGGTGGCGGCAGTCATGCCTGCACCACGCCGGCGTGCAGCTCGACCGCAGCGCGCAGCGCGCCGGCGAGCCGCTCGACGTGCTCGGGGAGGTAGCGCTCGTTCCACGGCAGCACCAGGACCCGCGCGAGGAAGGACAGGGTGCCCGGGAAGCGGGCGTCGTCGTACTCCACTGCCTCGGGGCGCGCGATGGAGAAGGGCCAGCGCGATCCGCCGAAGGTCTTCTGCCGGGCGAAGACCTCGGTGCGGAAGGCCGGCTTGACGATGTAGCGGGGTGCGCTGGGGACGCCGAGGTCCTTGAGCGCGGCCCCGAGCGCCACCGGTCCGCCTGGGACGATCTCGGGGTCGACGAGCAGGGGGTACCGCCACCACGCGTGCACGTCGCCGGCAGCGGCCGACGGCAGCGTCAGACCGGGGAGGCCCTGCAGTGCCTCCGTGAGCTCGGCGGCCCGCGCCCGCCGGACCGCGAGGCCATCGGCGAGGCGGCCGAGCTGGCCGAGGGCGACCGCACCCTGCAGCTCGGAGAGCCGGTAGTTGAGCGCGGCCTGACGGTGGTCTGGCGCCGGATCGCCGTAAGGCCAGCTCTTGTTGACCCAGGTCCGCACCGCGTGTGCGCTCTCGGCGTCGGGCAGGACGACCAGCCCGCCCTCCCCGCAGGTGATGTGCTTGCCCTGCTGCAGGGAGAAGCAGCCGTAATCGCCTACCGCGCCCGTCGGGCGCCCCCGGGAGGTGCCGAGCATCGACTGGGCGCTGTCCTCGATGACGGGGATCCCCCGGCCGGCGCAGACCGCGCGGATGCCGTCGAGGTCAGCCGGGTTGCCGAACAGGTGCGTGGCGACCACCGCGCGGGTGCGCTCCGAGAGCACCGCCTGGACGGAGGCGGCGGTGACGTTGCCTGTCAGCGGGTCCACGTCGGCGAAGACCGGGACGGCGCCCTGGTAGAGGAGCGGCGTCAGCCCGCCGATGTCGGTGATGGAGGTGGTGACCACCTCCTCGCCAGGCTCAGGGTCGACGACCGCGACCGCCGCGTGGATCGCCGCTGTGCCCGAGGCGCAGGCCACGACGTGCGGGTCGGTGGCACCGGCGTCGCGCAGGGCGGTGGCGAAGCCGGTCTCCAGGTCGCGCACCATCGTGCCGCGGGTGGAGGTCAGCGCCCCGGACTCCAGGACCTGGCGCACCAGGTCGAGCTCGATCGAGCCGAAGGACCGACCAGAGGCGTCCTGGTCGCTCGGCAGAGGTGAGGTGGCAGATGAGGTCACGGGTCCACTTTCGGCAGGAGGGGCGTCTCGCTGGAGCGCACCCCCGCCGCCGGGGTGCGGCGATGGTGCTCACCGGTGCGCTGCTGGTCGGTGTCGGCACGATCGTGCACGACGTCCTGGCCGTGCGGGCCGACCTGCTCGCCGCGGAGTCCGACGTGTCCGCGATCAGGGCGGCGGCCGGCACCGGCGACACCTCGCACCTCGGGGCACTCCTGGCGGACCTGCAGCGGCGCAGCGCCGACGCCCGGAGTGGCACCCGCTCGGCCGGCTGGGCCGCCGCCGCCGCGCTGCCGGGCGCTGGCGCCAGCCTCGACCGGGTGGCCGCGCTCACCGCCATCGTCAACGACGTCGCGCGCACCGCTGTGCCGCCGCTCGCAGCGGCGCTGCAGCAGCTCTCCGGCGGCGGCCTCGTGGCCGCCGGCCAGATCGACACGGCGGCGTTGACCGGGGTCGGCGAGCGGCTGCGCGCGGCGCAGATCACGGTGGCGGAGGCACGGCGCCAGCTCTCCGGGCTGCCCCACGGCCATGTGCTGGGCGTCGTTCGCAAGGGTCAGGAGCAGCTGGCCGACGGGCTGGTGCAGCTGGCCGGCCAGCTCGACGGCGCACGGCGCAGCGTCGACGTCGCCGGCCCGCTGCTCGGCGCGGATGGCCCGCGGCGCTACTTCTTGGCCCTGCAGAACCCCGCCGAGGCGCGCGGCACCGGCGGCCTGATCGGCACCTGGGGCATCGTGCTCGCCGACCGCGGGCGGCTGTCGCTGGAGCAGACCGGACCGGAGAACCAGCTGCCCGACCTCGGTGCCGACGTCGCCTCGCCGGCTGCGGAGCTGACCACGCGCTGGGCGTCGTACGGGTCGCTGCGGTCCTTGCGCGCGGCCAACCTCACCGCTGACTTCCCCTCTGCTGCAGCTATCCTCGCGGAGCAGTGGACCGCTCGCACCGGGCAGCACCTGGACGGCGTCATCGCCACGGACCCTGTCGCCGTCGGTCGGCTGCTCGCCGCGACCGGGCCGGTGACCCTTGCCGACGGCACCTCGGTCGGTGGCGAAGGCTTCGCGGCGTACGTGCTGAACGGGCTCTACCTGCGGTACCCGACCCTCGCGGAGCAGGGCGAGCGCACCCGGCTGCTCGTGCAGCTGGAGTCGGCCTTCTTCACCCGCCTGCAGCACGTCGCGGACCCGGGGGCGCTGCTCGGGCAGCTGCTGCCCTCGGTGCGCGAGGGCAGGGTGCTGCTGTGGAGCTCCGATGCCGCCCTGCAGGCGACCCTCGCGGGGTCGGAGCTGGGTGGCGGTGTCCCGACCGGTCCGGGGCCCTACGCCGGCGTGTCGCTCGACAACGCGATCGGCAACAAGACCGACTACTGGCTGGGCCGGGACGTGCGGTGGTCCTCGAGCTGCACCCCCACCGGTCGCCGTACGACGCTGTCGGTGACACTGCACGACGGGGCGCCGGCGAGCGGGCTGCCCGACTACGTCGGCGGCGCCGAGGGGGTCGCCGGCACGCACGCAGCCGGGACCGACCAGCTGCTCGTCAGCCTGATGGGCAGCACAGGGGCGCGGCTGGTCTCCCTCACCCGCGACGGCGCGCCGGCCGTGGCGCCACAGTCGGCCGAGCGCGGTCACCCGGTCTGGGCGAGCTACGTCACGCTCGCGCCCGGCGGCAGCAGCACGCTGGTCGCGACGTGGGACGAGCCGCGCGGCGGCCCCGTGCACCCGCTCGGTCTGTCACCGCTGGTGGTCGCGCCGCGCGTCACGGTCCAGGTGCCGCGGTGCTGAGCCGATGATGGCATCGCCGCCGGTCGTCGACCCCGGCCGGGCCGCCCGCCGCGCGCCGACGAGACAGGAGTCCCCTGTGCTCTGCTACGGCGTCTGCGCCGGTCCCTCGGACAAGGCGGAGCGGATCGCGCTGCCCGGCATCCGCGCCTCGGATCCCTCCGGCCACGTCCTGGTGCGCCGCGGTGAGCGCAGCATCTTCACCGCCTACAACTCCATGCTCGACGAGGCGGCGGCACTGGGCGCCGAGGCGCTGGTGCTCGTCCACGACGACGTGCAGCTGCGCGACCCGCGGCTGCCCGCGACGCTGAGCGAGGTCTTCGCCGACGGCTCCGTCGGTCTCGTCGGCGTCATCGGGGGCACCGGCGTGCGCGACCTGCGCTGGTGGGAGCACGCAAGCGTCGGTTACGCCGAGGAGGTCGGCCGTACGCTCGACTACGGCCGCGGTCAGCACGAGGCCGAGGTGGTCGACGGCATCTTCCTCGCGCTGCCGCGCCGGGCCTTCGGCCTGGTCCGCTTCGACGAGGGCACCTTCACGGGCTTCCACGGCTACGACGCAGACATCTCCTGCCAGGTCGCCGCACAGGGGCTGCGGGTGGTGACCGCGGACGTGGACCTGCTGCACCACACCAAGCCCACCGCCATCAAGGGCCCGAACGCGCACCGCCTGGCGAACCTGCTCTGGCTCGCGAAGTGGCACCCGCCGGCGACCGCGGCCGGCCGTCGGCTGCTGCGGGCGCGGACCGCCCTGGCCCGCCGAGCAGCGACCCTCCCCGCCCTGGAGCGGGTGCCGGGGCGGCTGGTGGACCCGGTGCTGTGGTCCTCCAGCCGTCGGCGGCGCCACCCCTGAGCGTCGGTGCTGCCCGGGTCACCGACCCCAGAGCGCGGCGTAGACGGCGCTGCTCTTGGGGTTCTGGTCGGGGTGGGACAGCGACGAGCGGATGTCCGCCTCAGCCTCGCTGAAGTAGCACTCGTACCCGATCGAGCGGGCGTTGGCCGCGAACCAGCCGTGCATCTTGTTCAAGTAGTAAGGGTTGTCGCCCCGCTCGACGAAGAGCGCCCACTCGGGTACGGACAGCGGCCTGTGCCGGCTCTGCGCGAAGTGCAGCCAGCTGTCGAGGCCGCCGACGCCGTGCAGGTAGGCGTCCCAGCTGGCGGCGTCGTGGACGTGGTAGTACTTGCGGTCGTAGGCATCCACACCCACGACGTCGACGTAGGAGTCACCCGGGTAGAGCTGGGTGAAGGGGTCCAGCTGCACCTGGCTGGGGCCGTAGTTGCCGTCCCAGTCGATGCGCACCGCCGGGTCGACCGAGCGCATCGCGGTCACCGCGCGGCGGAAGGCAGCGGTGAACTTCTTCGGGTCGAAGGCGGCCCAGGGCTGCCAGTCGCCGTTGAACTCCCAGCCGAGCCGGACGTAGGAGCTCGCGCGGTGGTGGGCGACGAGCTGCCGGGCGAAGGCCTGGAAGTCGGCGTCGTGCGCGCCGCTGATGACGTCGGAGAGCGTGCTCTGCCGGTCGAAGGGCAGCAGCGGCAGCGCGATCGACAACGTGCCCGGCATCCCGTCGTACCGGCTCAGGGCGGAGTCGTTGGTGGCGATGTCAGCCCAGTGCAGCCGCGGTGTGGCGACGCTGATGACGTCGAGCGACCGACCCCGGTAGGCGGCAAAGGCGGTGGCCGATGCGCTGTCCTGCGCGCCCCCGGGCCACGCTCCGCTCGCCCACCGGTCGGGGGCGGGCTCGTCGCGGGGCGGCAGGCCGGAGGAGGGCAGCGGCGCGGCGACCAGGCGGACCGGTACGCCGCGCGACGCCCCGCCGGGGAGCGCACGCAGCCCGGTGACCTGCAGCCCGCTGACCGCGAGGCGGGCGCCCGACAGTCCCAGGCGCAGGGTGCGCCCGGTGACAGGGACGCTGACCGAGACGTAGCTGGCCGCGCGCTGCGGGGTGACCACCGGGTCGACGAGCACGCCCTGGGCTCGCAGGAGCGTCATTGCCTGCACGGAGGGGCTCGCCGGCAGCACCAGGGACACCCGGTAGACGCCGGGGGTGGGGACGTCGACCGCGTAGGAGGAGGCGCCGGTCCTGGCGCGACGCAGCACCGCCGCGAGCCGGCCGCTGACGCCGGTGGAGGAAGCGGTCACCTGGCCTCCTCGGAAGCCGTGCTCGGCCGACCAGCGGCTCCTGGCGGCGAGGACCGCGGCGCTGCTGCCGAGGGCCTCACGGGCGACGAAGGCCCGCACCCGCGCCGACGTGGTGTCGGTCGGCGCCGCGGAGGCGACGCCAGGGGCGGTGAGCGCCAGGGCTCCGGCGGCGGCGCCCAGGACGGCGCGGCGCGGGATCCGGCTGCTGGACGGGCGCATGCGGTGTGACCTCCTCCGACGCCGGGCGCGGTGCCCGCCGACCTGAGAGGCGTCGACCCGACCGTACCGGGGCTGGAGCGGCCAGCAGGGTGCACCTGTCCGGCGTACGGCGCAATGCTGTGCTCGATCTCATGGGTGCATCGGGCTGCACCCGTGCCGCCCACCGGCCGAAGGAGCGAGCATGACGCCGTTGCCCGACCCGCTGCGCACGCTGCGCCGGCGCTGGCCCACGCTGCTCCTCGGTGCCGTCGTCGGCGCCGCCGTCGGTGTCGGCGTGCCCCACACCCTGGGCCAGAGCTGGACGGCGACAGCGGTGGTGCAGGTCATCGGGCCGCCGACCGCCGCGGCCAACGGGCCGAACGCCTCCTCCCGCACCAGCGAGGACTTCGGCCGCATCGTCGCGACGGAGCAGCGCCTGGTCCTCGGTGACGCGGTGGTCACCCAGGTCGCCGGCGCGCTGCACGAGACCTCCGCCGCCGTGCGCGCCCATGCGAGCGTCACCGGCGGTGACACCGCAGACACCCTCGACATCGTCGGGACCGGCTCGACCGCCCAGGCCGCCCAACAGGCCGCCCAGCAGGTCGCCTCCACCTACGTCTCGGTCAGCACCGCCTCGGCGCGCAACGCGACCACCGACACGCTCGGGCGCCTCGACACACAGATCGCCCAGCTGCAGGCGAAGATGCTGCCTTCCCTCTCAGCCGACGCCCTGCAACCGCTGCGCAGCCAGCTCGACGTCCTGACCCAGCAGCGGGCCGGCTTCGCCGCGGGCCTGGACGCCTTCTCGCCGCCCGTGCTGCTGGTCTCGGCCGCCGCACTGCCCACCTCGCCGACGTCACCGCCAGGGGCCGGCAAGACCGGACCGATCGGGCTGCTCCTCGGGCTGGTCATCGCCGGTGCCGTGGTCCTGCTGCGCGCCAGCCGGTCGGACGTCCGCGTGCCCACCAGGGGCATCGCCGAGGCGACCGGGCTGCGCCTGCTCGGCGCCATCCCCTACGTGCCCGCCATCCGGCGCGGCAGCACACCGGCGCAGCTGCTCGCCGGCGGCGCGGACCTGCCGCTGCGGGATGCGGCCGGCGAGCTGCTCGCGGTGCTCCAGGCGCACGCCGCGGCCGGTGACCGCCCCTTGCACGTCGTCCTGGTCACCAGCCCCAGCCGGTACGACGGGAAGTCCACCGTGGCCGCGTCCCTGGCCGCGGCTGCGGGTGCCGCCGGCCAGCGGGTGCTGCTCGTCGGAGCCGACGTGCGGGCGCCGTCCTCCGCCGCCTTCCCCTCGGCGGAGGACCGCACCGGCCTCACCGAGGCGGTTGCGGCCGCGCAGGTCAGCACGCCCGTCACCGCGTGGCTCACCGCCCCCACCGGACCTCCAGGGGTGCGGGTCCTACCGGTCGGTCGGCTGCGCGGGCAGGGCCTCGACCTCCTGCGCAGCGCGGCGGCACCGCAGGCGCTCAGGGCGCTCGCCGCCGGCGCGGACCTCTGCGTCGTCGACGCACCGTCGGTCTCCGCACCGGAGACCCTCGTGCTGGCCGCCGTCGCCGACACCGTGCTGCTGAGCGTCGGGAGCCACGCCTCGTGGCGCTCGACCCTGCTCGACGCCGGCGTGGTCCTCGCCGCCGCCGGCATCATCCCGGCCGGCGTCGTCGTCGTCGACACCGACGGCTCCGCGGCGCTCGGGGCGGCCGACTACACCGCCGACCCGACCCCGCGGGACGCGCCGGTGCTGCCCGCCGTGATGCCGCCCGTCCCCGCCGGTGCAGCCCCGCCTGCGCCGGCACTGGGCACCCCCCCGCCCGCGCCGCGCGACGAGCTCGCCGACGACCTGCTCGGGTCGGAGCAGAGCGCCCGCCGGTGAGCACCATCAGGGCCAAGACGCCGCTGCGCGTCAGCTTCGCCGGCGGCGGTACCGACGTCGCGCCGGTCCCGACGGACGAGGGCGGCCTGGTGCTGTCGGCGACCCTGGGCCGCTACGTCTACGGCACCCTGGTCCCCCGCGACGACGGCATGATCCTCATCGACAGCCCCGACCTCGGCGTCAAGGTCTACTTCCCCGCCGACCGGCCGGCCTCGGTCGACGGGACCATCGACCTGGTGGCCGCCTCGCTCGACGGCCTGCAGGACCAGTACCCCGCGGCGTTCGGCGGGTTCAACCACATCGAGTTCCATGCCGACCATGTGGCCGTGAACCCGCTGCGCATCAAGGTGAGCGTGGTCGACGAGCTCGAGCACAACCTCCTGCTGTGCTTCACCGGCACGACCCGCAGGGGCGACCGCATCATCGAGGACCAGACCTCGCGCTACCTCTCCGGCGAGGAGGGCACCCTGGACGGCCTGCGCGCGCAGAAGGAGCTGGCGCTGAGCGTGAAGCGCACGCTGCTGCGGGGCGCCACCGACGGCTTCGGTGCCCTGCTGCACGAGGCCTGGCAGCACAAGAAGCAGATGAGCCCCCGCATCAGCACCCCGGCCATCGACGAGGCCTACGCCTCGCGCGCGGCCGAGGGCGCACTGGGCGGCAAGATCACCGGAGCGGGCGGCGGCGGCTTCATGCTCGTCTACTGCGACTTCCGGCGGCGTCACCACGTCGTGCAGGCGCTCACCCGCTTCGGCATGACCGTCGAGCAGGTCTCCTTCGAGCACAGAGGACTCACCACGTGGACGCGACGATGACAGCAGCGGACGCCACCACCACCCCCGCCGAGCGGGCGCAGGGGGCGGCGTACTCCGCCACGCTGCGCGACCGGATCACCTCCAGCGCCCAGACCAAGCTCGCCCTGGCCGCCGACGAGGAGTCGATGGAGGCGCTCGCCGACATCGCCTCGGCGCTGCTCACCAGCCTCAAGGCCGGTGGCACCGTCTTCTTCTTCGGCAACGGCGGCTCATCGACCGACGCGCAGCACCTGTCCGCCGAGCTGCTCGGCCGCTTCTACCTCGACCGCCCCGCGCTGCCGTCGGTGTGCCTGTCGGACAACACGGCGGCGATGACCGCGATCGCCAACGACTACTCCTACGAGGAGGTCTTCAGCCGCCAGCTCGCCGGGCTCGGCCGGGCCGGCGACGTCGCGATCGGCATCAGCACCTCGGGGGGGTCGGCCAACGTCGTGCGGGCCCTCCAGGTCGCCAACGACAAGGGCTTGGTCACAGTCGCCTTCACCGGTGCCAGGGGCGGCCCCATCACCCTGGTGGCCGACCATGTGCTGCGCGCCCCCTCCACCGACACCCCGCGCATCCAGGAGTGCCACCTCGTCGCCGGCCACACGCTGTGCGAGATCGTCGAGGTGGAGCTCTGGGCCGCGCCGTGAGGCGTCCGTCGGGGGCGCTCCTCGACCGTGACGGCACCCTCAACACCAAGGCCCCGGAGGGCGAGTACGTCGTGCACCCCGACGCACTCGTCCTGCTGCCGGGGGCCGCGGCTGCCGTCCGGGCCCTCAACCAGGCTGCGGTGCCCGCCCTGCTGGTGACCAACCAGCGCGGCGTCGCCCGCGGGCTCATGACGGCGGCCGACCTCGATGCCGTGCAGGAGCGCCTGGCGGCCCTGCTAGCGGCAGAGGGCGCCCACCTCGACGGCTGGTACGCCTGCCCGCACGAGCCCGGCTGCGACTGCCGCAAGCCGCTGCCCGGCCTCGCGCGCCGCGCCGCCGCCGAGCACGGGCTCGACCTCGGGAGCTGCGCCGTCATCGGCGACGCGGCCTCCGACGTCGGCCTCGCGCGCGCCGTCGGCGCCACCGCGGTGCGCCTCGCGTCGGGGCCGGACCCCTCGGCCGACGCGACCGCGCCCGACGTCGCTGCCGCGGTCGCTCTGCTCCTGGCGGCGCCGTGACGCTGCTCGCCGGCGCGCCCGGGGTGCTCGACGCCCGCCCGGCCGGCCCGGCTCGCGCGCCAGCGGCCGGCCGTCTCCCCGGCGAGCGCGCCCTGCTCGGCCTGCTCACCCTGAGCGTGCTCGGGCAGCGGCTCGCGCTGCCGCTGGGCAGCACCTCCCGCGTACCCGTGACGCTGGTCGCCGGGCTGGCGGTCCTGGTGCTGGGCCTGCGCCGGGGGTGGCTGCGCATCGACCGGCGGCGGTGGCGCCTCGCGCTCCTGGCAGTGGCGCTGAGCGCGGTCTCGGTGCTGGCCAGCACGGTGCGGCTGCCCGCGTTCTCGCTGCTGTCCTACGTCTACCTGCTCCTCACCTACGCCCCCTTCATCGCGATCACGACGGGAGACCGGGGCGCGCTCTGGCGCGCGCTCAGCGACCGGGCGCTCCGGCTCGCGGAGCTGGTGGCCGGTCTGGCGCTGGTTCAGCTCGCAGTGCAGCCGCTGGGTTGGCACCACCCCGAGCCCGTCGGCGCTGTGGTCCCCGGCTCGTTCCTTCTGCAGGGGTACAACACCACCTACCCGTTGCACTACCTCTCGCCGCTCTACAAGAGCAACGGCTTCGTCATGCTGGAGCCGAGCTTCACCAGCCAGCTGCTCGGCCTGGGGCTGCTGCTCGCGCTGAGCCGGCGCGCCAGGCCGCGGACGCTGCTGCTGCTCGCGGCCGGCATGGTCAGCACCGTGGCGGGCACCGGCTTCATCCTGCTCGGGGCCGGGTTGCTGGTGGTCGCGGGCTCGCCGCAGCGGCGGGCGCTCCGCCGGCTGGCGCCGGCGCTCGCGGTCGGAGCGCTCCTCGCCGCGGTCACCCCGCTCGGCACCACGCTGGTCGGCCGGCTGGGCGAGGGCACCGGCAAGGGCTCCTCGACCGGTGAGCGCTTCACCTTGCCCTTCACCTACGTCGGCGGGGGCTGGCTGGCGTCGCCCGTGGCGACCTGGTTGGGTCGCGGCCCGGGCACGGCCGAACGGGCGCTGGCCGCACACCTCGGCGCCACCAACGGCGTGGTGGCCCTGGCGCCGCTCAAGCTGCTCTACGAGTACGGCCTCCCCTGCGCTCTCGCGGGCCTGCTGCTGGTGCTGTGGTGCACCCTCGGGCAGCCGCCCAGCGTCCCGGTGGCCGTCGCCCTCGTCGTGTCGTGGTGCCTGCTCTCCGGCAGCCTCCTGCAGCCGGCGACGGTGCTGCCGATGTGGCTGCTGGCCGCTGCGCTCTCACCGGGGGAGGGCATCCCGGTGCTGCGGCGCGCCGCCGCGCCGAGGCCGCCGCGCCCGCCCGCCCCCCGTCCCGCCGGCCCGCCGACGTGGGCCAGCCCGTGACCCCACCGCGGGCCGGGCGCCGCGGCTCACCCCTCGCCGGGCGGGCCGCGTGGACGCTCGCCGACCAGGTCGTCTCCAGCCTCGGCTCCGCCTCGCTGTCCTTCCTCGTGGCCCGCGCTGTCGACCCGACCGCGTTCGGCCGGTTCTCACTGGCCTACAGTGCTTTTGCCTTCCTCGCCGGCGTGAGCGCGGCGATCGCTGTGACCCCGGTGCAGGTCCGCTTCGCGGGCGCCGTCGGGGTGGCGGCCCGCCGCGCCGCCGGCGCAGCCACCGGGACGGCGGCGGCGGTGGGCGTCATCGCGGGAGGCGTGATCGCCCTCGGGTCGCTCATGGCCGGCGGCGCCCTGCGGGCCGTGCTGCTCGGCGTGGCGGTCAGCCTGCCGGCCCTGCTCGCGGCCGAGGCGGGGCGCAGCGTGCTGCGGGCCGGCGGGCGCCCGCGCGGCGCCTTCGCCCTCGACCTGAGCTACACCGCCGTGCAGCTGGGCGCCGTGGCCGGGCTGACGGTGGCAGGGGTGCGCAGCGTCACCGTCCTCGAGCTGGCCTGGGGCGGGGCGGCCGCCGTGGGCGCCCTCGTCGGGGTGCACCTGCTCAGCACCCGCCCGACCACCTCGGCGGTCCGGCCCTGGCTGGCGGCGCACCGAGACCTCTGGCGCTGGCTGCTCGCCGACTGGGTGCTAGTGCTGGGATCGCAGCAGGTCGCGCTCGCGCTGGTCGCCACGGTCGGCGCGGTGGCCGAGGTCGGCTCGCTGCGCGCGGCCACAGTGCTGCTCGGGCCGCTCAACGTGCTCAGCCTGTCCGCCTTCGCCTTCGTCGTCCCCGAGCTGGCACGGCGCCCGCACCTGTCGTCGCGGATCCTCGTACGCGTCGCAGCCGGGACCAGCGCCGTGCTCGTGCTCGGTGCCGCTACCTGGGGCGCCGTGCTGCTCCTCGTCCCCGACAGCGCCGGCCGGGCCGTGCTGGGCAGCACCTGGCCCGGCGCCCACGGCGTCCTGCTGCCCATGACGATCGCGCTGTGCGGCACCTTCGCCGGGGCGGGCCCAGGCGCCGTGCTGCTCTCCGGCGCCCGCCCGCAGACCAGCTTCCGCATCGGCCTCGTGCAAGCACCGCTGTCGGTCGTGCTCGCTGTCGTCGGGGTGCGGGTCGACGGCGCCCGCGGCGCGGCGTGGGGTCTCGCGGCGGCCCAGTGGTCGACGGTGCCGCTGTGGGCGGCACGGGTCTGGCTGGACGCCCGGCGCGGCCGGCTCCGGATCACGCCTCCGCCTGCCGACGCTCTCCTGGACGACGCCGCCGGCCCCACCGGCGGCGAGATGGCCGGCGTTGCCGGCCCGGCCGGAGCGGAGCACCCGTGACGCAGCTCGACCCCCACCCCCGGCCGAGCGCCCCCACCGACGCGCCGGGCCGCCCGCGGCTCTCGGTGATCGTCCCCGTACGCGACGAGCTGCCCCGACTGCCAGCGGTGCTCGCCATGATCGAAGGGCAGACGCTCGCGCCGGACGAGGTGGTCGTCGCCGACGGGCGCTCGACCGACGGGACCCGCGCGTGGTTGGCCGCCGCCGCCCTGACCCGCCCGTGGTTGCGGATCGTCGACAACCCGGCCCAGCACGTCCCCGCCGCGCTCAACGTCGCGCTCGCCGCCAGCACGGGTGACGTGGTGGCGCGGATGGACGCGCACGCGGTCTACGCACCGGACTACCTCGCGCAGGTCGTGGGACGGCTGGCCGCCCAGCCGGAGGTCGTCGGGGTCGGCGGCATGATGGCCACCGAGGGCCGCGGCGCCTGGGGCCGGGCCATCGCTGCCACCCTGTCCCGTCCCTTCGGCCTCGGCGGCGCAGCACACCGTGTCGGGGGGGGCGGGGGGCCCGTACCCCACGTCTTCAGCGGTTGCTACCGGCGCGACGCGCTGGTGGCGGCGGGGGGCTGGGACGAGCGGCTGCGGGCCAACGAGGACTTCGAGGCAGAGGTGCGGCTGCGGGCCGCGGGTGGGCAGCTCTGGCTCGAGCCGGCGGCCACCTCGACGTGGTACGTCCGGGAGAGCCTGCCGCGGCTGGCCGAGCAGATGTGGCGCTACGGGTGGTACAAGGCGCTCACGGTCTGGCTGCACCCCGCCTCGCTGCTGCCGCGCCAGACGGTCGCGCCCGCCCTGGTCGCCGGGCTGGTCACCGCCACCGCCGTCCGGCCGGCGGCCGGAGTGGCTCTGAGCGCTGCCTACCTCACCGCCGCCGGCGCCCTGGGAGCCCGCGCGGCCCGCGCCGACGGGGCCTCCGCGCTGCGCGGCGCGCTCGTCCCGGCCGTCGTGCACCTCGCGTGGGGCGCCGGTGCACTCGCCGGCGCGGTGGCCCACCCCGTGCGCGGCCGCACGCGCGGCGGCGCCGTCCGCCCTCAGCGCTGAGCCACCCGCTCGCGTCCGTGCGGCTCGGTGGCGCACCGCCGCGAGCATGACCAGACCCTGAGCCACCCGCTCGCGTCCGTGCGGCTCGGTGGCGCACCGCCGCGAGCAGCCGCCCGACCGCCACCGCCTTCGGCCGATGGCGCGAGTGTCACCCGCGCGGGTGCGGCACCTCACCTCCAGTCACGTCAGCAGCGTCCCGAGACCACTTGTGACGCTGAGCGACTGACATTACGGAGAGTGACATGCGAACCACCCGCCTCGCCGCTGGGACGGCCGTCGTAGGTCTGGCCACTGCGGTCGCCGGCTCCACCGCCCTCCCCGGCACCGCGTCTGCCGCCTCCACCCGCGCCGCCGCCTCGCTCGGCGCCCGCACCGGCTCCCCCCTGCACTACGCGGTGCCCGAGTCCGACGGGCGCTACCAGGTCAGCGTCCGGCTGCCGCACACTGTGCCGGCCGACCTCACCGTGCGTCAGCAGGGTCGTCGGCTCGCCGTCACCCGGACGGCGCAGACCGTCACGTTCAGCGGCACAGCCGCAGCGGGCACGCTGGCCTTCGACCTGAGCCGCACCCCGCGCCCGGGCACGACGCTCGCTGGGAGGACGGTGGCCGTGCGCACGGTGACCGTCCGCCGGCTGGCCCTCGCCGCCGCCGTCCCCGCCGCCGCCGCCGTCGGTGTCGCCACGGCCACCCCGCTGCCCACCTCCCCCGGCACCGTCGACTCGGCCCCCGCCGTGCACGCGCCGGTCTCGCCCGGCGCGCCGGCTTCCTGGGTCAGCGGTGTCTGGCCCGGTGGGCCGCTCGACGCCGCCACCACCGACGCCTTCGGCTCCTACCGCGGCGCCCGCGTCGGCATCGCGACCGTCTACCAGGTCCGCGACAGCTGGCACACCATCGCCAGCAGCACCTGGTCCGTGGAGCAGTACTCCGGCTGGTCCGGCCGGCTCGCCATCGGCGTGCCGCTGCTCCCGACCGACGGGTCGACCACCCTCGCGCAGGTCGCGGCGGGCGACCACGACGCTGACTTCCGCTCCTTCGCCCAGATGCTCGTCGCGGAGCACCGCGAGGGATCCGTGCTCCGGCTGGGCTGGGAGTTCGACGGTGACTGGCAGCCGTGGGCCGCCAGTGACCCCACGACCTACCGGGCCGCCTTCCGCCGTGTCGTCGGTGTCCTGCGCTCGGTGATCCCGGGTGCCACCATCGACTGGTGCGGCAACATCGGTCCCTCGCACGTCGGCACGCCGTCGCTGCAGCTCTACCCCGGTGACGACGTGGTCGACATCATCGGCGTGGACGCGTACGACACCCGCTACAACCACGTGCACGATGCGGCGAGCTGGAGCTACTTCCGCACGATGGAGGGCGGCCTGGACGTCTGGCACACCTTCGCGGTGGCGCACCACAAGCTCTTCAGCGTGCCGGAGTGGGGCCTGGACGTGACCGGCGGCGGCGACAACCCGTACTTCATCAGCCAGATGCATGCCTACTTCACCGAGGTCGCCCCCTCGCTGGCGTACGAGGCCTACTTCGACGAGGCGGCCGACTACATCAAGGGCTCGCTCGTCGGCGGGCAGAACCCGCAAGCGGCGCTCGCCTACAAGGCGCTGTGGTCCGCCGCGTCCTGAGCGGCCCGGCCCTGGCCGTCGCGCTGTGGCTCGGGGTGACCGTCACGCTCGCCCTGCTGGCCGCCCTGGGGCACCCGGCGCTCCCTGGTGAGCTGGCGCCGACCAACGCGGGTGCCCGCCACCTCGTCGACTTCCGCGACACCGTCTGGGTGCCGGTGCGCGACCTGCTCTCCGGCCACGACCCCTACGACCCGCTGCCCTACCTGGCGCGCCACCCGGGCTCGCAGGAGCTGGACCTCTACGCACCGTGGGCGCTCCTGCTGGGGGCGCCCTTCGCGGCGCTGCCCTTCGCCCTCGCCGGCGGACTCTGGGTGCTCGCCCAGGGCGCCTGCGCGGCCGGCGCCGCGGTGCTGCTCAGCCGCCGGGCCGGGGGCGGCCCTGGTGTGGGGTTCCTGATCGCCGCGGGCGCAGAGCTGCTGCAGCCCAGCCGCTCCACCCTGCTGCCGGGCCAGTGGACCTTCCTCCTCGCCCTGGGGTTGGCGCTGGTCATCGACCACCGGCCGGTGCTCGCCGGGCTCGGCCTCGTGCTCCTGCTGACCAAGCCGCAGACCGGCCTGGTGGTGCTCGCGGTGGTGCTGGTCGCCCGCGGGTGGCCACTGCTGCGGCGAGGAGCGGTCTGGGCCCTCGCACTCGGCGGCCTACCCCTGCTGCTCGCGGTCATCCCCGCCGGCGGACCGGTGCCCCTGCTGGGCGCACTGCGCCGCAACCTCGATTACAGCACCGGCACCGAGACGACCAGCACGACCACCGACCTGGACGGGCGGGTCGACGCGCTCGGCACCGTCGAACGGCTCGCGGGCCACATCATCGGCGGCCCACCCGGCCTCCTGCTGACCCTCGGCCCACTGCTCCTGGTGCTCACTGCCGTCCTGGTCAGCCGGACCCGCTGGGATCGGCTCGCCGCCTCCCCGGCGTGGGTCGCCGCCCTGGCGGCAGCAGCCCTGCTCGCCCTGCCGCACCGCTCCTACGACCTCGCCCTGCTGCTCGTCCCCACGGCGCTCGCGCTCGTCGCCCGCGGCACCGAGGTCGGCGCGCGCCTCGTGCTCGTCGTCACGGCAGCGGCGCCGCTGGTGCACCCCCGGCGCCTCGACGCCCCGCTGGCAGGGCACCCGGTCAGCGGCTCGGCGAGCACGAGCGTCGACGCGGTGCTGCTGCTGCTGCCGCTCTGCGCGGGCCTGCTGCTCGCGCTCAGCCAGCGCCGGGGCCGGGACCGCCTGGTCGCACCAGGGCTCGCGCGTACCACCGCGCCTCGGCCGCCAGCGCGGGTCGGCGCCGGCTGAGGTAGAGCGGCACCCGGGCGAGCGAGCCGAGGGCGAGCGCGACGCGCGACAAGTGCGCCACCGTCGCGCCCGTGTTGTCGCGGTACCACCACGCCTGGGCCCGTCCGCGCAGCCACGCGCCGTAGGCGCGTGGTGCGCCCGAGGTGCCGGCGTCGTGCCGTACGGGGAGGTCGGTGCGCAGCCGCACCCGCAGGCCGCGGCTCAGGGCGCCGAGGCCGTAGTCGAGGTCCTCGCTATAGACGTGGTAATCCTCCGGCAGACCCCCGAGCGCGGTGAAGGTGCTGCGCCGCACCGCGAAGACGGCGCCACACACCCAGTCCAGCTCGATCGGCTCTCCCACCGTGGGGAGTGCGATGAGCCCGGCGGTGGGGTGCCGACGGTGCAGCCCGGTGGCGTGCACGAGGGTCCGGCGCAGCGTCGGCCGCCACCCCCCGGCACCGATCTCCGGCGTGCCGTCGGCGAGCACCGGCAGCGCACCGACACCGGCCAGCGACGGGTCCGCCCGCAGGTCGGCGACCAGGGCGGTCAGCACCTCCACGCCGGGCCGGCTGTCGGGGTTGACGAAGACGAGGTGCTCGGCGGTGGAGCCGGCGACGGCGAGGTTGATGCCGGCCGCGTACCCGCCAGGGCCGTCGGCGACCAGGCGCCGCCCGGGGTGACCATCGACGAGGTCGGCGAGGGGCTCGGCGCCCGGGCTGTTGTCGACCACCGCGACGCGGGTGCCGACCGGCCAGGAGGCGAGCAGCACTTCGAGGTGCGCGCGGGAGCGGAAGCTGACGACGACGAGCTCGACGTCAGCCGGCAGCACCACCGGGCCGGTGACCACTAGGCCGCGACGAGCCGCACGCCGAGCGCGTCGGCCATCCGCCGGAGGTTGGCGGCACCGTCCATCTGCTCGCGGACGTAGGCCTGGCCGGCGGCCGCGAGGCGCGCACGGGCCGGCGCGTCGGTGAGCAGGCCGCGCACCGCTGCGGCGAAGTCGCGGGGGTCGTCGCGGACCAGCAGGTGCTCCCCGTCGACCCAGCCGAGCCCGCTCGCGCCGAGCGTCGTGCTGACCGCGGCGCACCCTGCTGCCATGCCCTGCAGCAGCTTCACGTTGATGCCCGAGCCGGTCCGCGCCGGGTTCGTGCACACCGCGGCCCGCTCGAGGTAGGGCACGGTGTCGGGGACGTCGCCGTGCAGGGACAGACCGGGCCGGCCGTCGAGGAGCGCGTGCAGGTCGGCGCCGGGCCGACGGCCGACGACGGTCAGCGCCGCACCAGGCACGCCGAGGAGCGGCCACACCTCCCGCACGAGCCAACCGACCGCCGCCTGGTTGGTCTCGACGTCCAGGCTGCCGACGAAGACCACACCGGAGCGGCCGGTGAGCGGCGCCGCCGTGCCGACCCCGGCGAGCGCGTACGACGGGATGTGCAGCACCGGCGTCGCGGTCCGGGTGCGGTGCCCCGCGGCCTCGTCGACGCTCGTGTCGGCGAAGGCCGTGATGGCCCGGTCGGCGTTGAGCTCGCGCTCGAAGCGCCTCAGCCGCAGAGACTCCAACGCGTACCCGGCTCTGCGGGCGCCATGGCTGGACCGGGCGAGGTCGGCGAAGTAGGCGCTGTCGAGGTTCTGGCAGCGGACCAGGTGCGGCAGACCGCGTGGCTCGGCGACCGCGCGGCCGAGGTGGGCGACGCGCACGCTGTAGCTGACCACGGCGGCGTACCCGCCGTCGCCCTCGTCGGCCGCCACCGCTCGCCACAGGTCGTCGGTGAGCGGGCGCGAGCCGATGACGTACGGGCGCACGGACAGGTGGTGGCGGGCCCGCTCGTCGCGGGGCAGCGCTACGACGCGGACGCCGGGGAGCTCCTTGCCGTACCGCACCGGGTCGACGCCCTCGCGGCTCGGGACGAGCAGCGTCGTGAGCGTGCCGGCGGCCACCAGCGCGTCGAGGAAGCCGCGGTGGTCGACCCGGCAGCCGGTCGTCGCGGGCAGCACGTCCTCCTCCGCGATCACCAGCCACCGGCCGGCGCCCTCACCCACCGGCGCGTCTCAGCACGGTCGGGAGCGTCATGCACATGATCTTGATGTCGAGCCAGAGCGACCAGTTCTCGATGTAGTAGTTGTCGAAGCGGGCGCGCTCCTCGATGGAGGTGTCGCCGCGCAGGCCGTGCACCTGCGACCAGCCGGTGAGGCCGGCCGGCACCCGGTGCCTGGCGGTGTAGCGCGGGTAGAGCGCGGCGAACTGGTCGACGAAGTGCGGCCGCTCGGGCCGAGGACCGACGATGCTCATGTCCCCGACGAGGATGTTCCACAGCTGGGGCAGCTCGTCCAGCGACGTCTGGCGCAGGAAGCGGCCCACCGGGCCGAGCCGCTGGTCGTGCGAGACGTTCCACCGGGTCTGTGACTCGGTGTCGTCGAGCGGCTTGAGCGAGCGGAACTTCACGACGCGGAAGGGCACCCCGTCGAGCCCGACCCGCTCCTGGCGGAAGAAGATGCCGCGGCCGCCCTCGAGCCGCACCGCCAGCGCGATCGCGCCCAGCAGCGGCGTGAGCACCAGCAGAGCCAGGGCCGCCACCCCGGCGTCGAAGGTGCGCTTGAGCCGCCACGACGGCGACCGGTACGCCGCCCGCCGCATCCGGACCAGCGGCAGGCCCCACATGAGCTCCATGTCCCGGCTGGTGTGGTTGAGCTCGAAGAGCCGCGGCACGAAGAAGATCTCGACCTCGAGCCGGTCGCAGGTGCGGATCACCTCGACCAGCGCCGACTCGGGCAGCGCGCCGAAGGCGACGACGATGTCGCGCACGCCGAACTCCACGATGGTCTGGGCGAGCACGTCGTTGCCACCCAGGACGGGGACCTGCCGCTCGGCCACCGGCAGCAGCGGGTCGCCGTCGAGGAAACCCACCGGGCGCAGGCCGTACTGCGGGTGCTCGTGCAGCAGCTCGACGACCTTGGCACCGACCCGCCCGGCGCCCAGGACGAGCGTCGGGTGGCTGACCAGGCCACGGGTACGGGCCCCCCGCACGAGCGCGTACCCGAACAGGCGCAGCAGGACTGCCACCGCCGCCAGCAGCGCCGCCGTCACCAGCAGGTGCGCGTCGGCGTGTCCGTGCTGCGTGACGGCCTGAGCGGCGAGGACGAGCCCGGCCGCGGCGAGGATCCGGCCGGCCAGCGGCGGGGCGTCATCCAGCGCGGACAGCGTGAGGCGCGAGCGGTAGAGACCGGCGGTGGCGATCAGGGCGACCGACAGCACCCCGAGCGCGATCCGCTCGGCGCCACCGCGGGACAGCGCCGCCGCGCAGGCCAAGGCGAGCACGTCGAGGAGCAAGAACAGCGGCGCGACGCCGTAACGGAGCAGGGTGCGGTAGGCCCGCGGCGGCCGGCCCGCCCGCAGCTCGATGGGCTCCTCGGGCACCGGGTCGGCTCGGACGGGCTCGGCGGCAGCGGTCACCGGCGCGCTGGTCTCGGCCGCGAGCGGCCGACCGCCGAACGACCCGCGGCGCGGGACGGGTACGTCGACCACGTCGGGCTCGTCCTCCTGCGCGGTGGTCACGCAGGACCCGTCGGAGGCCGCGGGCGACCTCTCGACCCGCCATCCGGGTGCCCCGGAGGGGCTGGTGCCCTGGGCCGTTCGGGCCTATCCCGCTGCGAGGTGCTCATCGAGGACCACCGTCCCACCGCTGCGCCCGTCGATGCGGTCCGATCGCGTAAGGAAACCCTCGTCCACGAACGCCCGGCGCAGCGAGGCGTGGTCGGCACGGCGAGCCGCGTCACTCACCGGCCGGCTCGCCGCAGCCAGGTCAGCAGCGCGACCAGCGACAGGCTGTCGAGGACCTCACCGGCCGCCAGCAGCGCGAGCACCTCGGGTACGCCCACCCAGGTCACCTCGTGCGCCTCGTGCGGGTCCGACGGCGGCCCCAGCAGCGTCGCCCCAGCCGCCGCGTAGGCCCAGAAGCGCTGGTCGAGCAGACCGGGGCTCGGGGTGAAGCAGGACAGCAGGCGCAGGTCACCGTCCGGCCGCCACCCGGTCTCCTCCAGCGTCTCCCGGCGCGCGCCGGCGGCGGGCACCTCGCCGGGGTCCAGCCGGCCGGCCGGCACCTCCCAGCCCCACGTCCCCGGGATGAAGCGGTGGCGGTGGATGAGCAGCAGCGCATCGATGGCCGGGTCGTGCACCAGGCAGCCGGCGACCTGCTGCGGCACACGGACCACGTGGTGCTCGGGGATCCGCAGACCGGCCGGGGTGGTGACGTCGACCAGGCCCACCGACACCCAGGGGCTGGCGTAGACGGTGCGCTCCCCGGCGCTCGTCCACTCCCCCGGTCTGGTCATGCCAGCAGCTCGGCCGCGGTGCCTGGGATGAGGCCGCGCGCCCGCAGGCCGCTGATGATCTGTGGCAACGCGGTGACCGTCCCGGCGTGCCCGAGGTGCAGGCTGACGATGCTCCCGCGCTGGGCCATCGCCAGGGTGCGACTGACCACCAGCGCCGCCCCCGGGTCGGTGTAGTCCGCCGGGTCGACGTCGTAGGACAGCACCGTCGCGTAACCAGCCGCCCCGGCCGCGGCCAGCTGCGTGGGCGTCGCGTGCTGGATGGCGCTCGGCCGGGCGTACGCACCGGCGGTGCCGACCTGCGCGACGAGCAGCCCGGCGACGGCGCTGAACTCGTCGGTGGTGTCGGCCAGCGTACGGGTCGCGAGGTCGCTGTAATGGTGCAGCGTGTGGTTGCCGACCTCGTGCCCGCCGCTGAGGATCCGCCGGGCCACGGTGGGCTGGTCCTGCAGCCAGGTGCCGACGCACATGACCGTGATGTGCGTGCCGGCCCGCTCGGCCGCGGTGAGCAGCTGCACGGCCAGGGCCGGGTCCCCTGCACCGTGGAAGGTCAGCGCCACCCGGGCGGCATCCCGCGGGCCGTGCGCGACCTCGGTGGCGGGGCCGCTGTGGCGCGCCGCGGTGGTGGTCGCCCTCGGCGGGGGGGCGGCGGGTGTCGTACCCGTCGGGTGGGGGGCCGTGGCGGGTGTCGGCGGGGCAGCGATGGTCACGCGGCGGGCGGCGCTGGAGCAGGCGGTGAGCACAGCGGCGGCCAGCGCACCGGCCCCGCCGCGCAGCAGGGCCCGGCGCGAGCGGGGGCGGGACGGCACCGGGCGACCGTAACCTCGCGGCCGTGCGCGCCCCCTCCACCGCGGCGCTGTCGAGCGACCTGGCGCTGGCGCTGCGCCTGGCGGACGAGGCCGACGCGCTGACCCTCACCCGCTTCCGCGCCAGCGACCTGCGCGTCGCCACCAAGCCCGACCTGACCCCGGTCACCGACGCCGACCTCGCGGTCGAGCGCCTCGTGCGCGCCGCCCTCGCGCGCCAGCGACCGGGTGACGGCGTGCTCGGCGAGGAGGACGGCGAGCAGGAGGGGACCAGCGGGCGCCGCTGGGTGCTCGACCCGGTCGACGGGACGAAGAGCTACGCCCGCGGGGTGCCGGTCTGGGCCACCCTGCTCGCGCTCGAGGTGGCTGGGCCGGCGGCGTGGGAGCCGGTGCTCGGTGTGGTCAGCGCGCCGGCACTGCACCGACGCTGGTGGGCGACCCGAGGCGGCGGTGCCTGGCTGAGCGACGCTCTGGCGACGGAGCCGCGCCGCCTGGCGGTGTCCTCGGTGGCGGCGCTGGCGGATGCGTCCCTGTCGTACTCGTCGCTGTCGGGGTGGGACGTGACGGGGCGCCTGCCCGCGCTGCTCGCGCTCACCCGCGCCGTGTGGCGGACCAGGGGTTATGGCGACTTCCTGTCCCACGTGCTCGTCGCCGAGGGCGTCATCGACCTGTCGGCCGAGCCGGAGGTGAGCCGGTGGGACCTCGCGGCGCTGACCCCGATCGTCGAGGAGGCCGGCGGCGCGCTGACCGACCTGAGGGGCACCCGCGGCCCGGGTGGCGGGAGCGTGCTGGCCAGCAACGGGCTGCTGCACGACGCGGCTCGGGCGGTGCTCTCGGGTGCCGCCGGCTAGCTGGTGATCTCGTCCGCCGTCGCCTTCGCTGCCTCGGTGTCGGTCGTGGTGCCGTCGCCCTCGCGCTCGAAGACGTCCTCGGCATCGAGGTTGCTGTCGGTCTGGCCGGCGACCTGGGCCACCATCTCCTCGTCCGAGACGCCCTCGCCTGCCTGCTTCTCTTCGCTCATGCCGATGACCGTGCCCGCGGAGCTGTCCTTCACACGTCGATGGCCGCCAGGAGCCTCCCGAGCTGGCGCACCTGGGTGGGGCTGAGCGGGTCGAAGAGGAGCGAGCGCACGGTCTCCACGTGGCCGGGGGCGGCGGCGGCGAGCGCGGCGAGACCGGGAGCCAGGAGGACGGCCACGCTGCCGCGCCCGTCCTCGGCGCACGCCTCGCGGCGGACCCACCCGGCGCGCTCGAGCCGGGCGACGGCGTGCGACGCACGGCTGCGGGAGAAGAGCGCGCTGTCCGCGAGGGCGCTCATCCGCATCCGCCGGTCGGGCGCGGCGGAGAGCCGGACCAGGAGCTCGTAATCGGCATGCGCGAGCCCGCTGTCGCGCTGCAGCTGCTCCTCGAGGCGACCGGCGGTGCGCTGGACCGCGGCCAGCACCCCCAGCCACACCGCCTGCTCCTCGGCGTCCAGCCACCGGGGCGCTGGGGTGGCGGGCACGACCCCGAGCGTAGTCGTTGACGTCTCAACCACCCCGGCCGTACGCTGGTTCCGGCCTGGTTGAAGGCTCAACTTCTGGAGGCGCACGGTGCAGGTGCTGGAGCTCGGTCACATCGTCTTCTACGTCCACGACCTCGAACGGTCGGTGCACTTCTACCGCGACGTGCTCGGCTGGCCCCAGCTCGACCTCGGCTCCGATGACGGCTTCCCGGCGGCGGCGTTCGCCGCCACCTCCCAACGCACCCACCACGAGCTGCTGCTCATCAAGGTCGGCCCCGACGCCGCCGAGCTGCCCCGCGGGCGTCACGTCGGCATGTACCACTTCGGCTTCAAGGTCGGCGACAGCGACGACGAGCTCCGCGAGGTGCTCGCCACGCTGCAGGGCCACGGCGTCCGCGTGCTCGGGGCCAGCGACCACACCGTCACCCACAGCCTCTACATCGCCGACCCCGACGGTAACGAGATCGAGCTGTACATCGACGTGCCCGGCGTCGACTGGCGCAGCGACCCCGCGCTCGTCGCCGCCCCGATCCGCCCGCTCGTCCTGTAGCACCGCCCACGACCCCACCCCCGATCCGTTGTGCGTGATCGCCGCATCCGACCAGGTCAGCGGTGGATCACGCACAACAGCCGAGTGCGCAGGGCGTGTGGGCGCCGCCCGGGAGGGGAGGGGATCTGCGTGCTGGACGCGGTGGTCGTAGGCGGCGGGGTCAACGGGCTCGTGGCGGCCACTCTGCTCGCCGACGCGGGCCGCGAGGTCGTCGTGCTGGAGGGCCAGGAGACGGCCGGTGGGGCGTGCCGCTCCGCCGAGGTGACCGCTCCCGGCTTCGTGAGCGACCTCTTCAGCGCCTTCTACCCGCTCGGTGTCGCGTCACCGATCCTGCGCGACCTGCGCCTCGACCAGCACGGGCTCCGGTGGCTGCACGCCCCCGCAGTGCTGGCCCACCCGCTGCTCGACGGGCGCACCGCCGTGCTCTCCCGGGACCTCGACGTGACCGCAGCATCCCTCGAGGAGCTCGGGACAGGGGACGGTGACGCCTGGCGCGGCCTGTACGACGAGTGGCAGATCGTGTCGGAGGGACTGCTCGGCAGCATCTTCAGCCCCTTCCCACCGGTGCGGAGCGCGGCCGGTCTGCTGCGGGCGCTGGGGCCGGCCGGCGCGCTGCGCTTCGCGCGGCTGGCCGTGCTGCCGGTCGCGACGCTGGCGGCGGACCGCTTCGCCGGCGAGGGCGGCGGCGTGCTGCTCGCCGGGAACGCCCTGCACGCCGACCTCACACCGCAGACAGCCGCCTCGGCGGTCTACGGCTGGTTGCTCGCCATGCTCGGTCAGCAGCTCGGTTGGCCGGTGCCGGCCGGTGGCGCCGGCGGCATCACCGACGCGCTGCTCTCCCGGCTGCGGGCGCAGGGCGTGCCCGTGCTCACCTCCATGCCCGTGGACCAGGTCGTCGTACGCGCGGGTCGAGTCGCCGGAGTGCGGGTGCAGGGCGGTGGCGAGGTCCGGGCGCCGGTGGTGGTGGCGAACGTCGACGCGATCACGCTCTACCGCAATCTGATCGACAGCTCCGTCCTCCCGCCCCGGTTGCTCGCCGACCTCAACGGCTTCACCTGGGACTACGCGACGGTGAAGGTCGACTGGGCGCTCTCCGCGCCGATCCCGTGGCGCGATGCCCGCTGCTCCAGCGCCGGCACCGTGCACCTCGGCGGCTCGCTGGACGACCTCACCCTCGGCAGCCAACAGCTGCAGCGGGGCCTGGTGCCGGAGCACCCCTTCACCCTGGTGGGGCAGATGACGACCAGCGACCCGAGCCGCTCCCCGGCAGGTACGGAGTCGGCGTGGGCCTACTGCCATGTGCCCCAGCAGGTCCGCGGTGATGCGGGGGGCGAGGGCATCACGGGCGCGTGGACCGCGCGCGACGTCGACCTCATCGTCGCGCGGATGGAGGCGCAGGTCGAGGCGATGGCGCCGGGCTTCGGTGATCTCGTGCTCGCCCGCTACGTCCAGTCGCCGCGCGGCCTCGAGGAGCACGACGGCGCGCTGCACTTCGGCGCGCTCAACGGGGGTACGGCGGCCGTGCACCAGCAGCTGTTCTTCCGTCCCGTCCCTGGGCTCGGCCGGCCGGAGACCGCCGTACCGGGGCTCTACCTCGCCTCGATGTCGGCGCACCCCGGCGGTGGCGTCCACGGTGCTCCGGGTGCGAACGCTGCGAAAGCCGTGCTCCTCGGCCCGGTGCGCCGCCGGGCGGTAGGCGCCGCGACCCGGGCCCTCTACCGCTGAAGCATGCTGACGGTCACTGCGGCACCGCCGGCGTGCGCCGTCGGACGACGGCTTCCAGCCGGCGCAGCGTCTCGATGTTGCGCAGGTGCACCAGCGCGTCCGTCAGCCGGTTGTGCAGGAGCAGCACGGGGCCTTCGCTCAGCTCCTCGTCGAGCGTCACCTCCGTACGGGAGCCGCGGGCGCGCAGGGTGATCGTGATCACGGCGGCGCCGAACGGCCAAGCCTGTGCGCGCAGCACCAGGCGCTCGAGCGGCTCGCAGGTCACCGAGATGGTGCGGTCCTCCTGGCGCAGCGGCCACCGCCCGACGCGGTAGTGCAGCGCACGCTCGGGTGCCGGGAAGCCGTCGTCGACCTCGCGCACGGCGCTGGTGCCGACCACCCAGCGGGCGTAGCTCCACCCGTCGGCGAGCACCGCCCAGATCTGCTCGGGAGTCGCGTCCATCGTTCGCTGCGTCGTCGCCATGACCCATGACCTGCCCCGTGGCGGCCGGCTCAGGCAGGCTCGCCGCCCAGCATCAGACGCGTGCTCCGTGGCGCCCGGCGCCGGCGGTGAAGCGGGCGACTCCGGCGGCGGCCTCCGCCAGCGAGATCAGGCCGTGCGCCAGCTCACCGGCCCTGGCGTCCGCCTCGCTCAAGCCCTGGGACTCGAGCAGCGACAGGCGGTCCTGGCGCAGGCAGGTCTGCGGCAGTGCGGCCAGCTCGTGCGCGAGCGCCTCGGCCGCCGCGCGCGCCTGACCGGCGGGGACGACACGGTTGACCAGGCCGATGGCGAGGGCCTCGGCGGCATCGACCGCGCGGCCGGTGAGGATGAGGTCCATGGCCCGGCTGGCGCCGATCAGACGGGGCAGGCGCACCGTGCCGCCGTCGATCAGCGGCACCCCCCAGCGCCGGCAGAAGACGCCGAGAACCGCGGTGTCGTCGGCGACGCGCAGGTCGCACCACAGGGCGAGCTCGAGGCCCCCCGCCACCGCGGGCCCGCTGATCGCGGCGATGACCGGCTTCCCGAGGCGCAGCCGGCTCAGCCCCATCGGCGCGTCACCGTCAGCCGCGACCCGGTTGGCCCGCCCGGTGCCGAGCGCCTGCAGGTCCGCACCAGAGCAGAAAGCGCCCCCCTCCCCGTGCAGCACGGCGACGTTGGCCGTCTGGTCGGCGTCGAAGGCGCGCAGCGCCGCGGCCAACGCGGCGGCCGTCGGGCCGTCCACCGCGTTGCGCACCGTCGGCCGGTTCAGGAGGACGGTCGTGACCGGGCCGTCGTGCTCGACGCGGACGGCTGCGGTGGCGGTGGCGGTGCTCACCCCGCTCAGCCTGCCACGCGCCGCCTGACCGTGGTGCTCCTGCGCCGCCGGGCACCGAGCCAGATCCCGGCGCCGAGCAGCCCGACGACGGGCAGCGCCGCCACGTACCCCGCCTCCGGGAGGGCGGCCGCCGGCGTACCGGTGGCCCCGGTGCCCGGCCCGGCGAAGCGGATCTCGGTCGTGCCGTCCGCCTTCTGCCTCATCCACGAGACGTAGGGACGGTCGGCGCTGTCGAAGGCAGCGCCGAGGAAGTCGCCGGCGAAGCGGTCGCTGTTCATGCAGCCCGCCGTGGTGCAGAGGTGGCCGGTGTGCACGCCGCTCTCGACCAGCTGGGTCTGCCAGCCGGGGGTGGCCGAGGTGGCGTCCGTGGTCTCCGCCCAGTAGGTGTCCCAGCTGCCCGTGGCGGTGTCGGCCCGGCCGCCGGAGTCGGTGCGGTAGTAGACGACCCCGAGGTGCCCGTCCTTCCCGGCGGCCAGCCAGGCGAAGGCGGACGTGCCGGTCGAGGTGCCCGGGAGCGCCGGCAGCACGGTCCACGTCTGGCCGACGTCGGTGCTGCGGGCGATGCGCACGTCCTTGCCCGTGATGTTGCCGCTGGAGTCGGTGCCGCTGACCCCCTCGCTGGCGAGGTAGAGGGTGCCGTCGGGCGTCGCGACGAGGTCGTTGATGGCGGCGCCCGCCTGCAGCGGCGTGCTCAGCTCGGCCTTGGGGGTCACCGCTGTGGGGCTCGTGGGATCCCAGACGTGGACCTGGATCGGCCCGGAGAGCTCGTTGTCCAGCGCCGACTGGTTGCTGGAGGCGTTGACGAAGGGCTGGTAGACGAGGCCGTCCTGGCTGCGGAGCAGCGGCGGTCCGTCGTTGGGGTTGGCCGCCAAGCTGGTCGTGGCAGCGTTCTGCGTGTAGGTCGCACCCCGGTCGTGGCTGCCGAGGAAGATGGTCTGGTAGAGCCCGACGTTGGTCGTGAGGTAGGACGCCGTGGTGGTCGGCGCGGTCAGCCACTGCCGGTCGTTGCCGCCGGGGACGGTCGCCGGGTCGCAGGATGTCGTGGCCGCGCGGTCGTCGCTGGTGCAGACGGCCACCACTCCCGCGTACGGGTAGTTGACGGCGAGGTACAGGCGCCCGGCCGGGTCGACATCGATGGAGCTGTCGCTCACCAGGTTGGCCTGGCCGTTGTAGAACGACGGCGCCGGCTGGGTGAAGGACGCGCCGTGATCGGTGCTGACGTAAAGGTGCTGCAGCGCAGCCACGTAGACCGTGCCGTCAGGGGCCACCTTGACGATGGGCTCGTTGCCGGCGGTGCCGACGGTCACCGGAGGCCCGAGCAGCACGGCCCCGGCGGTGCCGCCGGCGTCGGCGTGCGCCGCCGGGGCGCCGGCTGCGAGCGCCAGCGCGCTGAGCAAGACGACGGAGCAGGCGGCCTGCTGGCGGTGGCGTCGGTTCATGCCCGTCCACTTCGACGTCACCGGCGAGATCCCTGCCGGGCGGCCGCGTGCTGGGGGACGCGTCAGCCCACCCCGAGCGCCGGCAACGGGCCGACCGCGGTGACGTGCAGGACCGCGTCACCGGCCGCATCGCTGGCGGCCAGGTCGACCACGCCGCTGATCCCCCAATCGCGGTCGCCGGCGGGGTCGTCGAAGACCTGGCGCACGAGCCAGCGACCTGGCTCCTCGGTGATCTGCAGCAGCACCGGGCCCCGGGCGTCGGCACCGGTGCGGACCGGCCCCTGCTCCGCCGTGTAGGGAGCGAGGGCTTCGTACCAGGCGGTGGCGTCCCAGCCGTCTTCTCCGTCGAGCTCGCCGAGCTCGCCCCAGGCCTGCCGGCCGGCCAGCACGACCCGGCGGAAGAGCGCGTTGCGGACCATGGTCCGGAAGGCGCGGCCGCTGGTGGTGAGCGCCGGCGGTCGCACCTCGACGGCGACCTCGGCCGCGGAAGCGTCTGCCGGGGAGCGCATCTCCTCCCACTCGTCGAGCAGGCTCGAGTCGACCTGCCGCACCAGCTCGCCGAGCCAGGTGGTGATCTCCCTGACCTCGTCGGTCTTGGCCTCCTCGGGCACGGTCTGGCGCAGGGCGCGGTAGGTGTCGGCGAGGTAGCGCAGGACCGCCCCCTCGACCCGCGCCAGGCCGTAGAAGCCGGTCAGCTCGGCGAAGGTCATCGCCCGCTCCCACATGTCGCGCACCACCGACTTCGGTGACAGGCGGTGGTCGGTCACCCATGGCGCGCCGAGCGCGTAGACGTCGAAGGCGCCGGTCAGCAGCTCCGCCAGCGGCCGCGGGTAGCTCACCTCGGTGAGCAGCTCCATCCGCTCCTCGTACTCCAGCCCCTCGGCCTTCATCTCCGCGACCGCCTCGCCGCGCGCCTTGTTGCGCTGTGCCGCGAGCACCTGGCGAGGGTCGTCCAGCGTCGCCTCGAGGACTGAGACGACGTCGAGCGCGTAGGTCGGCGCCTCGCGGTCCAGCAACCCGAAGGCGGCCAGCGCGAAGGCCGACAGCGGCTGGTTGAGGGCGAAGTCCTCCTGCAGGTCGACGGTCAGCCGGACGGTACGACCGTCGGCGTCGGGCTCGGCCAGTCGCTCCACCACGCCGGCGGTGAGCAGCCCGCGGTAGAGCTGGATGGCGCGGTGCAGAAGCGCGCGCTGCTCGCTGGGCGTCTGGTGGTTGTCGCGGAGCAGCCGGCGCATGGTGGCGAAGAAGTCACCGGGCTGGGCGACCACGTTGAGCAGCAGCGCGTTGCTGACCCGCAGGTGCGGCGTCATGCGCTCGGGCTGCGCGGCCACCAGCCGGTCGAAGGTCGGCTCGCCCCAGCTGACGAAGCCCTCGGGCGCGTTCTTGCGCACGATCTTGCGCTTGAGCTTCGGGTCGTCGCCGGCCTTGGCCACGGCGCGGAGGTTGTCCACGACATGCTCGGGTGCCTGCACCACGACGAGGCCGCTGGTGTCGTAACCGGCCCGGCCGGCCCGCCCCGCGATCTGGTGCAGCTCACGGGCCCGCAGGTGGCGCGTCGCCGTCCCGTCCCACTTGGAGAGCGCGGTGAAGAGCACGGTGCGGATGGGCAGGTTGATGCCGACGCCGAGCGTGTCCGTACCGCAGATGACCTTCAGCAGGCCGGCCTGCGCGAGCAGCTCCACCAGCCGTCGGTACTTGGGGAGCATGCCGGCGTGGTGCACACCCACCCCGTGCCGCACGAAGCGAGACAGGGTCTGCCCGAAGCGGGTGCTGAAGCGGAAGCCGCCGATGAGAGCGGCGATCTCGTCCTTCTCCGCGCGGGTGCAGAGGTTGACGCTCATCAGCGCGCTGGCCCGCTCGACGGCCGCCTCTTGCGTCGCGTGCACGACGTAGACCGGCGCCTGGTGGGTCTCCAGCAGCTCGGTCAGCGTCTCGTGCAGGGGCGTGACGGCGTACCGGAAGTGCAGCGGCACAGGGCGTTCGGCACCCGAGACCAACACCGTCGGCCGACCGGTACGACGCTCCAGGTCGGCCCTGATGTCCTCGACCTCACCGAGCGTCGCCGACATGAGGATGTGCTGGGCCTGCGGCAGGAGCAGCAGCGGGACCTGCCACGCCCAGCCCCGCTCGGCATCGCCGTAGTAGTGGAACTCGTCCATCACCACCTGGCCGACCGCCGCGCTCGCCCCTCCGCGCAGCGCGATGTTGGCGAGGATCTCGGCGGTGCAGCAGATGACCGGCGCGTCGGCGTTGACCCGGGCGTCACCAGTGATCATGCCGACGTTGTCCGCGCCCAGGCTGCCGACGAGGGAGAAGAACTTCTCGCTCACCAAGGCCTTCACCGGTGCGGTGTAGAAGCTGCGCCGACCCTCCGCCATCGCCAGCACGTGCGCGCCGAGCGCGATCAGGCTCTTGCCGGAGCCGGTCGGCGTGCTCACGATGACGTTGGCGCCGCTGGCCACCTCGAGCAGCGCCTCGGTCTGCGCGGCGTAGAGCTCGATGCCCTGCTCGGCCACCCAACCGGTGAAGGCGTCGAAAACCGCACCGGCATCGGCGCCCACCGGCAGCGCGGCCAGCAGGCTCGAGGTCACGGTGCCGATCATCGCCGACCGGCCCGGCTGGGCCGTCAGACCGGTTGCCGCCAGGCGCGCGGGCGCAGCCGCCCGACCAGGGACGTCGAGCCGGCGAGCAGCAGCCACCCTGTGAGCACGGCGAGCCACAGGCTGAAGACCCGGTAGACGAGCACCCCGCTGACGGCGGCGAGGTAGGGCAACCCGGCCCCGACGAGGGCGAACGCCAACGCGGCCTCGACCACGCCCAGGCCACCAGGGGTGAGGCCCAGGGAGGAGACACCCGCGCCGGCGGCCCAGGCGAGGATGAGCCCGCGCCACGGCACGCTCGCCCCGACCGCCTCCAGCGCGGCACCGAGGCAGGCGAGGTCGCTGGCCCAGTTGAGCAGCGACCAGCCGAGCGCCACCGGCAGGGTGCTCCGGCGGGTGTGCAGGTGGCCGATCTGCGCCACCAGCTCGGTGACCGAGTGACCGCCGGGGGCAGCGGAGCGACCCCGCGTGAGCCGGTGCACCCGCTGCTCGACCGGGCCGATGATGCGCACGGCGCGGTCGCGGACCACCCGGCGGCGCAGGCCGAGCACCAGCGCGCCCCCGGGCAGGACGACGGTGACGAGCGTGACCAGCCCGGCGACCGCAGCCGACCCGTTGCCCGACACCAGCGCGCCGACGGCGACCAGCGCCGCGAAGGCCGTCGCCGAGAGCAGGCCCGAGACGATCAGTGCCCACGCCACGGCGGCCCGGTCGACGCCGTGGCGGGCGAGCCGCCGGTAGGTGTAGGCCACCGACATCTCGCTCCCCACCAGCGGGACCGACACGGAGATCGCGTTGCCGGTGACGGTGGTGCTGACGAGCAGCCCGACTGGTGGCCGGCGCCCGCCCACACCCATGAGCTGGCGTTGCTGCATGGCCAGCGCGGGGATCGAGACCGCCGCGCAGAGCCCAGCCAGCGCCACCCAGCCGAGCCGCGCGTGCCCCAGCGCTCCGGGCACACCGGCGAGCAGGGCTCGCTGGGAGACGGCGTCCACCACCAGACCGACGAGCAGCAGCGTGGCGAGGACGGTACGGAGACCGGCGCGCCGCCGTACCGGTGTGGTGGCCGCCGGTCGGAGCGCGATGGGCGGCGGGCGCAGCAGCGTCGGCGCGGCGGTGGTCACCTCGCGGCCACGGCGACGGGGCGGGTCGACGACGCAGCCGCCGGGGTGGTCCGGTCGTCGCTGAGCCGGTGCGCGACCGTCTGCCTGGCCAGGTCGACGATGGGCCCAAGGTCACCGGCCGCCATCAGGTCGGGGCCCATGAGCTGTAGGTCAGCCAAGACCGGCTGCAGGAGCGTCACATCCACACCGGCAGCGCGCAGCAGCGTGAGCTCCCGGGTGAGCAGGCGGGCCAGTGATGCGCGGGCCCGCCGCTCGACCCACGACGGCAGCCCGGGCGGCCACGCCTCCCCCACCACGGTCACCGGGGACAGCACGACGGCCTCGTCGACGCGCCGCGCGTCGGGCAGCCACCCGGCCAGGTCGGCGGAGTCTGCGGAGGCGAAGCCGCCGTCGTACCAGCGGTGGCCCTGCACGGGGACAGGTGCGAAGACACCGGGGAACGCACAGCTGGCGGAGACCGCCTCGTCGAGCGGTACGCCGTCGGCCGGGCCGAGGGAGCGACGCCGCCCGGTCGAGGCGTCGAGGACCATGATGCGCAGCTGCTCGGGCCAGGCCGTCGGCGACGGCATCGCGGCCCTGACCGTCCGCCCGACCAGATGCGCGTCGCCGTCACCGCGGGGCAGCAGCCCGGCCAGCGTCGGCAGCAGACGCTCCGGCGTCCGCCCCGCCAACGCGGCGAGCAGCAGGTGCGGCTCACCGGGACGGAAGGGGTGCTTGTGCATCAGGGCCGCGGCCGCCGCGATGTCGTCGTAGTCCAGCGGCAGGACCGGGTCGTCGGCAGCCTGCGCCTTGTGCTGGTGTCGCGCGATGGCCTCGAGGTCGACGCCCAGCGTCAGCAGCGCCGCCAGCAGGGACCCTGCGCTGGTGCCCACGACGAGGTCAGCGTCGGCGACGTCCGTGCCTGCATCCCGAAGGGCGAGCAGCGCGCCGACCATCCACGCGCCGCCCCGGGTGCCCCCACTACCGAGAACAACAGCTCGGGTCATCAGTCTCTCGCCTCCAGGGTCCTGCTTCGTATCCTATCTCTGACAACGACACTAGACCCGTACACGTGTCCTGTCGTCACCTTCGCAGCGGGATCGCACAGGTCCGTCGAGGAGCCGCGGCCGTACCCTGTACGGATGGTGGGTGGATCAGTGGTGGTCGCAGCAGGCCCCGATGCGGGTCCTGTCGCAGAGCCGGCGGGCCTGGCGGAGGGCGGCGCAGCGCTGAGCGCCGAGTGCGCCAAGGCCACCCGCCGCCGTGGCGCCGAGCTCGAGCTCGCGATCCGCGAGGCGACGCTGAGCGTCCTGGCCTCGGTCGGGTCCGACCGGCTCACGATGGACCTCGTCGCCGAGCAGGCGCAGACCAGCAAGCGCGTGCTCTACCGCCGGTGGCCGACGAAGATGGACCTCATCGTCGACGCGCTGGAGTCCTCGTTGGCCGAGCGACCGGTCGCGCGTCCGGACACCGGGGACCTGCGCGCCGACCTGGTCGCCGTGCTCCTGGACGCCGCTGCGCTCCTGCGGAGCCGGGAGGGCAACGTCATGGCGCGCCTCGCGCTCGAGGTCGGGGCTTGCCCGCAGCTCAGCCGCGCCGGGGAGAACCGGCTGTGGGGCAGGCGCAAAGCGATCGTGCGTGAGATCATCAACCGCGCAGTGGAGCGTGGTCAGGCGCGCCCCGACGCGCTGACCGACGAGGCCTCGGCCATCGGCATCAGCCTGCTCTTCCTGCGCGGCATCGGGGAGGGCCGACGCGTGACCCGCCGCGACGTGGAGGCCATCGTGGACAACGCCTGGGTGCCGGCCCTGCGCGCCTGAGCAACGTCGCTAGAGCCGCGGATCGACCGGCTCCGACTCCAACGCGAGCACCGCGAAGACGCACTCGTGCACCCGCCACAGCGGCTCGTCCCTGGCGGCCCGGTCGAGCGCCTCGAGGCCGAGCGCGTACTCCCGGGCGGCCATCGAGCGCTTGTGCCCCAGACCCCGCTGGCGCAGCCTCGCGAGGTTGGCTGGCTCGGTGTAGTCAGGGCCGTAGATGATGCGCAGGTACTCGCGGCCGCGCACCTTCAGCCCCGGCTGCACCAAACCCCTGGCGCCGCGCAGCAGGTTGACCGCCGGCTTGACGACCATGCCCTCGCCGCCGGTGGCCGTCAGCTCCTCCCACCAGCGCACGCCTTCGGCCACGGAAGCGGGGTCGGTGGTGTCCACGGCCAGCCGACGGGTGTGGGTCAGCACCTCCGGGTCCGCAGCGACGAGCCGGTCGGCGCGCTCGAGATGCCACCCGTGCGGTTGTGCCTGGTGGGCCGCACCTTCGGAAGCGAGCAGCTGGAAGGGCGCGACGCGCACACCGGTAAGGCCGTCGGTCGGCCAGACGTAGCGGCGGTAGGCCTCGGTGAAGGCCACCGCGTTGCCGGCCCGTGCCTGGGTGCGCGCGAGGAGCGCGCTGACGTCGAGTCCGGCGGCCGCGGCCCGCTCCAGCTCGTGGACCGCGACGGGCAACGCGGTGCGCGCGGCCGCCCCGACCGCGGCGTACTGGTGGCGGAGCAGCTGCTCAGCCTTGGCGTTCCACGGCAGCAGCTCGGCGTCCAGCAGCAACCAGGAGGTGTCGAGCTCGGCGAAGAGCGCGGCCCGCTCCGCCGCGGCGCGCAGCCGGGACAGCAGCTGCTCGGTCAGGACCGGGTCGAAGAACGGACGCCCGGTACGGGTCCACACCGCGCCGCTCGCGCCGCCGGGGGCGCCGAAGCGAGCGCGCGCCGCCTCGAGGTCGCGGCAGACCAGCGCCACCGCCCGCGACCCCATGTGCTTCTCCTCGCAGACGACGGCATCCACCCCCTCGGCCCGGTAGGCGTCGAAGGCCTGGTCGGGGTGCTCGAGGAGGTCCGGCCGCGGCGACGTCGCGACCGGGCTCATGGTCGGCGGCAGGTAGAGCAGCCACCGCGGGTCGATCGCGAAGCGGCTCATCACCTCGAGCGCCGCCGCCGTGTTCTCCTCCCGGATGGTGACCCGCCCGTGGTGCGCGGTCTCGACGACCCGACGCCCGGTGACATCAGTCAGATCGAGGACGTCGGGCTCTCGACGGCCGGCGTCCTGCGCCGGCTCAGCCTGCTCGTCGGGCGGGAAGGGGCGTGACGGCTCGTACCAGACTCGCTGGGCCGCAACGGAGACCAGCTCGCGCTCCGGGTAGCGCAGCGCCGTGAGCCGCCCGCCGAAGACGCAGCCGGTGTCCAGGCACAGCGTCCCGTTGACCCACTGCGGCGTCTGGGTCGGTGTGTGGCCGTAGAGGACCATTGCCTTCCCGCGGTAGTCCTCGGCCCAGGGGTGGCGCACGGGCAGTCCGTACTCATCGGTCTCGCCGGTGGTCTCGCCGTAGAGCGCGAAGCTGCGCACCCGGCCCGAGGCGCGGCCGTGGTAGCTCTGCTTGAGCCCAGCATGCGCGACCACCAGCCGGCCGCCGTCCAGGACGTAGTGGGAGACCAGCGCGTCGAGCCACGCGTCGAGCCGCTCGCGGAAGGCCGCCGGCTCAGCGGAGATCTGCACGAGTGACTCGGCCAGACCGTGCGTGACCTGCACGTTGCGCCCGCGCAGCGCCCGCAGCAGCTTGTCCTCGTGGTTCCCTGGGACGCAGAAAGCGTGCCCCGCAGCGGTCATCGCCATGACCATCCGAAGGACACCGGGCGTGTCCGGGCCGCGGTCCACGAGGTCGCCGACGAAGATGGCTCGCCGATCGGGATGGCTGGCACCGACCGCTCGCCCCTCCTCGTCACGCTCGATCGCGTAGCCGAGCTGGTCGAGCAGCGCCTCGAGCTCGGCGCGGCAGCCGTGCACGTCCCCGATGACGTCGAAGGGTCCGGTCTTGTGCCGAAGGTCGTTGTAAAGCGGGGTACGGGCGACCTCGGCCGCCGCGACCTCCTCCTCGGTGCGCAGCACGTGCACGGTACGGAAACCCTCACGCCGCATGCCTTTCAGGCTGCGGCGCAGCTGGTCTCGCTGTCGGCGCAGCACGTGCGGGCCAAAGTCGCGGTCGCTCCGTGAGGCGTTGCGCTCCGCGCAGACCCGCTCGGGGAGGTCGAGCACGATCGCCACCGGCAGCACGTCGTGCTCCCGCGCGAGGGCGACCAGGCCCTTCCGGGACTCGGGTTGGACGTTGGTCGCGTCGACGACGGTGAGCCGGCCGGCGGCGAGCCGCTTGCCGGCGATGAAGTCGAGCACCGCGAAGGCGTCACCGCTGGCGGCCTGGTCGTTCTCGTCGTCGGCGACGAGCCCGCGGCACACATCGCTGGAGAGCACTTCCGTGCTCCGGAAGTGCGCGCGGGCGAAGCTCGACTTGCCGGAGCCGCTGGCCCCCACCAGGACGACCAGGCTCAGCGCCGGGACCGCGATCGTGCTCACTGGGCCTGCCTGGTGAAGACCGCCATCTGCGTCGGCGGCCCCACCTCGGGGTCGTCGACACCGACGGGCAGGTACCGCACCGCGTACCCGTGCTCGGCAGCCGCCCGCTCCGCCCACGCGCGCAGCTCCGCCCTGGTCCACTCGAAGCGGTGGTCACGGTGGCGCAGGGCGCCGGCCGGGAGGCTGTCGTACCGCACGTTGTGCTCGATGTTGGGCGTGGTGACCACCACCGTGTCCGGCGCCGCAGCCCCGAGGACGACCCGCTCCAGTGCGGCCAGACGAGAGGGGTCGACGTGCTCGACGACCTCCATCAGCACCGCGGCGTCGAGGCCGGCGATGCGCTCGTCGCGGTAGGTCAGGGAGGACTGGAAGAGGTGCAGCCGGGCGCGCTGTCGCTCCGGCAGCTGGTCGAGGCGCAGCCGCCGGGCGGCGACCTCGAGAGCACGGGCGGAGACGTCGGTGGCGATGATCTCGATGAAGGAACGGTCCGCGAGCAGGGCGGCGACGAGAGCGCCCTCACCGCAGCCGAGGTCGGCGACCCGGGCGGCACCGGCAGCGCGCAGCACCGCGAGCACCGCGCCACGCCGCAGCTCGGCGAGCGGCACCGAGCGCTCCGCCGCGTCGTCCACCAGCGGAACCGCGTCATCGAGCTGCTCGGGCTCGAGGTCGTCGACCTCGGCGAGGCGGGCCAGCGCGGCCCGGGTCAGCGACGACCGGTGCGCGAGGTAACGGCGGGTGATGAGGTCGCGCTCGGGGTGGGTGCTGAGCCACCCCTCACCCGCGCGGATGAGCTTGTCGACCTCGTCCGGGCTGACCCAGTAGTGCTTCGCGTCGTCGAGGACCGGCAGCAGCACGTAGAGGTGGTGCAGCGCCTCCGCCAGCCGCACGTCGCCGGTCAGCCGCAGGTCGACGTAGCGGGAGTCGCCCCAGGAAGGGACGGTCTCATCGAGCGGTACGGCCCGCGCGTCGACCCGCCACCCCATCGGCTCGAAGAGCCGCCGGGCGAGGTCGGGGCCGCCACGGCACGGCAGCACGGGTACGCGGACCTCCAGCGGCAGCGGCCCGGCAGCCAGCTCGGGCCGGCTGTCGCAGCGCCCCGCCATGGCGGTCTTGAAGACCCGGCTGAGCGCGGCGGCGACCATGCTCGACGCGGCGTACGGGCGGTCGTTGACGTACTGCCCGAGTGCGAAGCCCTCCCCACCGGCCGGCGCACCGCGCCGGCCGCGGACCAGCGCGATCGGGTCGATCTCGAGCAGAAGAGCGGCGGTGCACCGGGTGTCGGTCGCCTCGGGGTAGAAGACGTGCGCCGTACCGACCGAGGTGTCGAAGTCCTGGACGCGCCTGGGGTGCTTGTGCAGCAGGAAGCCGAGATCGGTCGCCGGCCCGCGCGTCGAGGTGATGGTCAGGAGCACGCCGCCATCCTCGCCGCCTCTGGCGCGGCTGGGCGCCAATAGCCCACGGGTGCCTGGTGCCTGGTGCCTCGTGCCGCACTCATGTCGGGGACTGACATAGGGTGCCAACGTCATGGCATCATCTGGCATCAACGGCGCAGCCGCCGCGGCTGGGCCGGAAGAGGAGAGCTCCATGCGCGTCTTCGTCACCGGTGCCTCCGGCTGGATCGGCTCGGCCGTCGTCCCTGAGCTGCTCGCGGCTGGGCACGAGGTCGTCGGCCTGGCCCGGTCGGACGTCGCCGCTGCCGCCATCGCGGCCGCGGGGGCCACGCCCCACCGCGGCGGCCTCGACGACCTCGACAGCCTGCGCGCCGGCGCGGCAGCCGCCGACGGCGTCATCCACCTGGGGTTCAACCACGACTTCTCGGACATGGCGGGCGCCGGGCGCACCGAGCGCGCGGCGGTGGAGACCTTCGGCAGCACCCTCGCCGGCTCGGACCGACCGCTGCTCGTCGCCTCAGGGGTCGCCCTCCTCGCGCCGGGCCGGGTGGTGACGGAACGCGACGTGACCCCGATGAGCGGGCCGGATGCGCCCCGCGGCGGCGGCGAGCACCTGGCGCTCTCCTACGCCGAGCGCGGGGTGCGATCGGTGAGCCTGCGCTTCGCGCCCACCGTGCACGGTGACGGCGACCACGGCTTCATCGCCACGATCGTCGGCGTCGCCCGCGACACGGGCACGTCCGCCTATGTGGGGGACGGCGCCAACCGCTGGCCAGCGGTGCACCGCTTCGACGCCGCGCGCATGGTGCGCCTGGCCCTCGAGCAGGCCCCGGCCGGCGCGATCGTGCACGGGGTCGCCGAGGAGGGCATCGCCGCCCGCGACATCGCCGCGTCGGTCGGCCGAGCGCTCGGCCTGCCGGTGAGCTCCGTGGCGCCCGACCAGGCATACGGGCACTTCGGGTGGATCAGTGCCTTCTTCGCGCTCGACATCCCCGCGTCGAGCGCTCTCACCCAGCAGACGCTGGGCTGGACGCCGACCCACCCCGGGCTCCTCGACGACCTCGCCGCGGGGTCCTACACGCGCTGACCGATCGGCACGCCCGCCGCGCCGGCCACGGCACGATGGAGCGGCGAGGTCCGGCGAGACCACCTGGTGCGGGTTGGCTCAGCGCAGCCGGCGGGCCCGCAGCACCAGGTCATCGGTGTGATGCGCGCCGGCCCCGCCGTCGGGGGCGACGCGCGGCCGCGCCTCGTCCAGCTCCACCTGCCAGCCGTCGTCGAGCAACGCGCCGACCATCGAAGGCCAGACGTAGGCGGCCGGGTCGAAGCCCACTCTCGTCTGCCTCATGGGTGTCCATCCCCGCGTGGTGCACGAGCAGCAGCACGCCTCCGGGCGCGACAGCCGCGAGCAGCGCTCTCTCTGCCGCGGCGTCGGGCGAGCGCAGCAGGGCCGGGTACTGCGCGGACACCAGGTCGAAGGACGCAGGAGCCAAGCCCGCCTCGGCCAGCCCGGCATGCACCCAGCGGACGACGACACCGGCCTCCCGCGCGTGCCGGGCCGCCCGCTCCAGCGCCACCCCGGACACCTCGAGCGCCGTCACGTCCCAGCCGCCGTGCGCGAGCCAGACCGCGTCCGCGCCCTCACCGCAGCCGACGTCGAGCACCCGCCCCCGGGGTGAGCCCGGCGACCTCGGCCACGAGCGCACCGTTGGGTTGGCCACTCCACAGCTGCTCCCTGTCGGCGTACCGCAGGTCCCACTCCGCCTGCACAGCAGGGTCACCGACGTACCCGTCGATGGCGGGAGCGGGAGGCGCGGTCGGCTTGGCAACGGTGTCGTCGGTCACCGGTCCACCGTCGTCCATGGCGTCGCGCTCTGGCCACATCTGTTGCCGGTCCAGCAAGAGGTCACCCGCGCGGTTGCTCTCCGACATCCGCGGTGACGGCCAGGAGGGCACGCAGCGTGTCGTGGACGAGCTCCGCCAGCGGCTGCTCGCCGACCTGGTCGAGCCAGCGGCTCACCGCGACGCTGAAGACGGTCACCGCGGTGTGGGCGGCCAGGGTCGAGGTGAGCTCGTCGAGACCGCGGTCCCGGAACCCCAGCACGATCGCTTCCGACAGCACGGCGAGCTTGCGCAGCTCGCGCTCGCGGAGGCCGTCGTCGGACTGGACGACGGCGCGCAGGGTCCGCAGCTGCTCGAGCTGGCCCTCGAACCGGGTCGCCGCGATGACCCCGAGCCCGTCGGCGATCAGCCTCATCGGGCCGTGCGCAGCCGGGGCGTCGGCCATGACCCGGGCGACCAGCGCAGGGAGCTCCTCCTCGTACGCGAAGAGCACCTCCCGCTTGTCGACGAAGTGACGGAAGAACGTCCGTGTCGTGAGCCCGGCGCGAGCCGTGATCTGCGGGACCGTCGTCTCGGCGAAACCCTGCTCGACGAAGAGCTCGAGGGCGGCGCGCTCCAACCGGCCGCGCGCGCCGGGCTGCCATCGGCTCACCCGGTCAGCGTAGGTGAGGACACGACGTGTCATCCGGGGCTATGATCATGACACGCTGTGTCGTCGCCGCGGCGCTGACAGGGAGGACTGCCCGTGCCCATGAACACCGCCGCCTGGTTGGTGCAGAAGAAGGCCGCGCTCGAGGTCGGGCCCGCGCCGTACCCGCACCCCCTCGAGGGCGAGACCGTTGTCGCGAACCACGCCGGGGCCATCAACCCGATCGACTGGCTGATCCAGCGGCTGAGCCGGCTGATCGCGCCGTGAGCCCGGCTGGGTCGCCGGCGGCCGACCTCCGGCGCGTCGAGGCAGCCCGCGGTGCGTTGGGGCCGGTCGGTGTGCTCCTGCCGGTCACGCACACCAGCCTGCCCAGCGTCGACGTGCAGCGCGGGGCGGTCCGGCGGCTGGAGAGCGTCGGGTACGGCGCCGCGTGGACCAACGAGGTCGTCGGCGGCAAGGACGCCCTCGTGCAGCTGGCCCTGCTGCTCGGGGCGACGGAGCGGATGGCCTTCGGCACGGCCATCGCCAACATCTGGGCTCGGCCACCGCAGACGGCGCACGCGGCGGCCGCGCAGCTGTCGGAAGGCTTCCCCGGCAGGCTCGTCCTCGGGCTCGGGGTCGGCTACCCGCACCAGGCGGCCAGCGTCAACCGAGACTTCGGCAGCCCCGTGGAGACCATGCGCGACTACCTCGACCAGATGTCTGCCCCGACGCTGCCGCCGGCACCCGACGTGGCCTACCCGAGGATCATCGGCGCGACCGGCCCAAAGATGCTGGCGCTCGCCGGCGAGGCCGCTGACGGAGCGATCCCCCTCATGGTCCCGCCCGACTTCACCGCGCAGGTCAGGCGGCTGCTCGGCCCCGACAAGCTGCTGCTGGTCGGCGTACCCGTCGTCGCCGACGCGGATCCGGTCCAGGCGATGGCGACCGCGCGGCAGGCGATCGCCGGCCCGCTCGGCTGGCCAGGTCCCTACGCAGCCGCCATCGCACGGCTGGGCTACTCCGAGCAAGAGGTCACCGAGGTCAGCGACCGGTTGGTGGATGCCATCGTCGGCCACGGCGACCCAGCGGCGATCGCGGCCAAGGCGCGCGAGCACCTCGCCGCCGGCGCCGACCACGTCATGGTCATGTCGACGGGCACCGACTTCACCACCGGCATCGACCAGCTGGTACGGCTCGCCCCGACGCTGGTCACGCTCGCCTGACGGGCGCTACCCGCTCAGCGGGCGCTCGCTGCCCGCCAGGGGGCGAGGTCGAACCCCATCTCGGCCAACGACGCGACCATCGTGTGCTCGAAGAGCTCCTTCGCCGCTCCGTGGACCGCGGGGGGTAGGTGTCCGAAGACCTCCGCGGCGACGGCGCCCAGCAAGGTGCACCAGCAGGCCAGCGCGCCGGCCGACGCGACCGCCGGCAGCGTCTCGGAGCACGGGTCGTCATCTCCCCAGACCGTGCGCATCGCGGTACGCAGCCGCGGGGGCAACGCGTCGGCGGAGGGCCGCAGGTGGACGACCCCCCGCTGCAGGTCGCGTCCGAGGACGTCGAGCAGCACCGAGGTGGTGCGCAGCTTGTGCGCGATCGTCGCCTGGGGCGCCTCGTACCCCGGCACCGGGCCGCCGTAGAGCAGCGCCCACTCGTGGGGGTGCGCGAGAGCCCACGAGCGGAAGACGTGCAGGAGCGTGAGGAAGGTGCCGACCGGCTCCGCGTCCGGCTCCAGCGAGGCTGCTGCCGCCTCCACGGCGTCGCCGAGGTCGTCGTAGCTGTCGATGATCAGCGCGGTGATCATGGCGTCGCGGCTGGCGAAGTAGCGGTAGAGCGCCGAGGGGGTCATCCCCATGTCGCGGGCGACGGCCCGCAGGTTCAGCGACGCGCCGCCCAGCTCGGCGACGTGGCGGCGGGCGACGTCCTTGATCTCCTCGACGGTCGCCGCGTGGGTGCGCTCCCGCCGGGTGAGCGGCCGGTCCGACGGGGAGGACATGTCATCATCGTACGCCGATCGCATTCGAGAACATCGTTCTTGACAGCGCACACCAGTCTGCGCACCCTGTTCTCGACCGCACCCGTCGCCCTTGCCGGAAGGCCTGCTCATGACCCACTCCCCGCCTCGCCTGACCCGGCTGGTCACCCGTCGGGCCCGCTGGGTGCTCGCCCTCGGTGGCCTCGCCGTGGTGCTCGCCGCGATCGTCGGCGCCGGCGCCCTCGGCAAGCTCAAGGGAGGCGGGTTCGACGATTCGTCCTCCCCGTCCTCGCAAGGCCGGCAAGTGCTCGAGCACCGCTTCGGTGTGGACAGTGCCAACCTGGTGCTCCTGGTCAGCGCCCACCCGGGCAGCACGGTCGACTCGCCCGCGGTCGCGACCGCCGGCCGGGCCGTCGCGGCCAGGCTGGCCGCCGAGCCCGACGTGCGCATCCTCACCAGCTACTGGTCACCGGGCGGCGGCCCGACCCTGCGCAGCCGGGACGCGACGCGTGCCCTGGTCGTCGCCCATGTCACCGGCAGTCAGGACCAGGCCGACAAGGCGGCGAAGCTGCTGCGGCCCCGGTTCACCGGCAACCTCGGCCCCGCCGACGTCGCGACCGGTGGCCCCGAGCAGGGCAACGTCGACGTGAACGGCAGCGTCACGAAGGACCTGGCCAGCGCCGAGTCCCTGGCCGTCCCGCTGACCCTTGTGCTGCTGCTGCTGGTCTTCGGCAGCGTGGTCGCCGGCCTGCTCCCGCTGCTGGTCGGCGGCGTGTCCATCGTCGGCACCTTCGCCACCCTCGGCGCGCTGGTCCGCGTCACCGACGTCAGCGTCTTCGCCTTGAACCTGACCACGGCGCTCGGCATCGGCCTCGGCGTGGACTACTCCCTGCTGGTCGTCAGCCGCTACCGCGAGGAGCTGGCTGGCGGCGCCACCACCACTGAGGCGATCGCCGCCACCCTGCGCACCGCCGGGCGCACCATCGTCTTCAGCGCCGCCACCGTCGCGGTGGCCCTGTCGGCGATGCTCGTCTTCCCGCTCTTCTTCCTGCGCTCGTTCGCCTACGCCGGCATCGCGGTCGTGGCCGTCGCCACCGTCGCCGCTCTGGTGCTCCTGCCGGCCCTGCTGATGGTGCTCGGCCCGCGGGTGGAGCGGCTGTCGCTGCCGTGGACCCGCCGCCGCGGCCAGGCCGCCACCCGGCCGAGCACCGGGTGGGCGCGGCTCGCGTCCTTCGTCATGCGCCGCCCGCTACTCGCCGGCCTGCCCGTCCTCGCGGTCCTGATCCTCGGCGCCCTGCCCCTGACCGGCATCCGCTTCGGCCTACCGGACGACCGGGTGCTGCAGCCCGGCACGCAGGCGCGGCAGGTCGGCGACATCCTCCGCGGCGGCTTCACCAGCCAGGACAGCGCCGCGCTGCAGGTGGTCCTCCCGCAAGACCAGACGGCCACTGCCTACCCCGCCGCCCTCTCCGCACTGCCCGGGGTGGCCCGGGTCGTGACCGTCGACGGGGTCTGGAGCGGCGGCGCCGGGTCGCCCCCGCCGGGCCGACCACCGCGGCGCTGTCCGGCCGCGACGCGTCGGGGAGCTGGCTGTCGGTCGTCCCGTCCGTCGACCCCAACAACGCCGCCGCCGAGCACCTCGTCCGGCAGGTCCGCGCGCTCCCGGCACCCGGGCCGACGTTGGTGGCCGGCCAGTCCGCGGCGCTGGTCGACGGCAAGGTGGCCATCTCGGACAACCTGTGGCTGGCCGGGCTGCTGATCGCCGTGTCGACGTTCGTGTTGCTCTTCCTCTTCACCGGCAGCGTGGTGCTGCCGGTCAAAGCCCTGCTGCTCAACGTGCTCACCCTCGGCAGCGTCCTCGGTGTGATGAGCTGGATCTTCGTCGACGGCCACCTGTCGGGCCTGCTCGGCTTCACGCCTGGGCCGATCGCGATCTCCATGCCGATCCTGCTCTTCTGCGTGGCCTTCGGGCTGTCGATGGACTACGAGGTCTTCCTGCTCTCCCGCATCAAGGAGGAGCACGACCGAGGGGCGACCACCCACGACGCGGTCGCCGCCGGGCTGTCCCGTACCGGGCGGATCGTCACCACCGCGGCCGCCCTGCTGGCCATCACGTTCTTCGCCTTCGGCACCAGCGGGGTGAGCTTCATCCAGCTCTTCGGGATCGGGACCGGGCTCGCGATCGTCGTGGACGCCACCCTGGTACGCGGCGTGCTCGTGCCGGTCCTGATGCGGGTCATGGGCGAGGCGAGCTGGTGGGCGCCCGCCCCGCTGCGGCGCCTGCACACCAGAATCGGGCTCAGCGAGGCGTCCGAGCCTGCGCTGCCCGACGCCAGGGGTCCGCGGGTGCTCGAGCGGGTCTGACGCCGGCGGGCAGCGCGACACTCACGGCCTGTCGGGGGTCGCACCGGCGTGGACGACGTTCTCGACGCTGACGGACACGTCGCCGACGGAGAGGTCGAGGAAGGCCTCCTCGTCGGGCCGTACGGTCGCCAGGTACTCGGGCGAGGTGAAGACGGCGGCGAAGCCGTCGACGTCGTCGAACCAGATCTCGGTGCTGCCGTCGTAGCGGGAGGCGGGCATCCCCGGGAGGTCCAGACCGAGGTTGTGCGACTGCACGTAGCGCCGGACGTGCTCCCTGCTGGCGGGCAGCCCCATGAAGAGCGCGGCGTGGCTCGTCGTGTGGTGGGTCACGAACTGCTCGTGGGTCGTCGCCGGGTTGCGGACCAGCATCGCGGTGAACTTGATCATGAGAAGCCTTCCGGGTCGGGGTGGTCGAGCGGGTGGGTGCGGTGGCCTTGGGCGGCGGTCAAGTCGACCTCGTCAGACCGGGACCGGTCACCGCGGGATGCAGGAGCACGAGCGCGGTGCCGGCGATCAGCGCGGCGCCGGCCGTGCCGACCGCCACGACCGCCGGGTCAGGGTGCAGCAACGGCAGCCCCCGCTCGGCCTGCCAGGTCAGCAGCGCCACCAGGCCGGCGTAGCCGACGGCGACGGTGCGCACCAGCCGGGTCTGGGTCAGCGGCTCGAGGGCGGCGCCGTAGCGGTGCAGCAGCACCGCGAGCGCCGGGAGGACCTGCAGCGCGTGCAGGCCGACGAAGTGCGCCACCCGCAGGTCCCCGTGCTGCGTGCTCCATCCGGTCAGGGGCAGGCCGGGCCCCCCGTCGGGCGCTCCGACGGTGTGCCCTCCACCCGGGTGGTGGGTCCCGTTCATGATCATCAACACGGCCTCGGCCATCCCGAGGATCGACACGCCCAGGCCGGCCCGTACGCCGGTGGCCAGGGGGGTGGGGAGGCCCCGCTGCCTGACCAGCAGGCCGGCCGCCACCAGGGCCGCCAGGAAGACCACCACGACCAGCCCGCCCATCGCGACCAAGATGAGCGAGTCGGTACGCGTGCTCCTGTTGAAGTGGCTGGTCGTACCCCGCAGCACCTGGATGTCGATGAGGACCAGCTCAGCGATGAGCGCGGCACCGGTGAGCCACCCCACCACCCGGAGGACGCGTCGGTGCCCCTGGACGAGGGAGAGGAGCCAGGACAGCGTGGCGCAGTAGACGGCGATCGAGATCGCGAACTTGGCGGGCTTCAGCCACGCCGGTGCCCCCGCGATCACCTGCCCGTCAGCGAGGAGCCCGACGATCGACGGGACCAGCGCGGCCAGGCTGACGGCGGCCGCGACGAGCAGCGGGCGTCGGCCGACCCGGAGCCTGACGATCGAACGTGCTGTGGTCACGGCTCCCTCTCGACTCACGCGTGTTAGACGACCGTACCACGATCGCCTAACAGCTGTACGGTCACCCCGTGCCCCCCCGCCGGTCCCCCGCCGCCGCCGAGGCGCCGGTCCGGACGGTGAACAAGCGCGGTCAGGGCACGGGCCTGCGCCGGGAGATCCTCACCGCCGCCGCGGCGCTGCTCGCCGATGCCTCGGCCGGCCAGGCCGTGACGCTGCGCGGCATCGCCCGCCGGGCGGGGATCGCCGCGCCCTCGATCTACCCGCACTTCGCCGACCGCGACGCCATCCTGGCCGCGGTGGTGGCCGAGTCGTTCGAGGACCTCGCCGCATCGATGCGGGCGGCGACCGATCCCGAGGCGCCGGGGGCCGAGCGGGTCCGGACGCTGTGCCGCGGCTACCTCGACTTCGCCGCGCGCTCCCCGGGCCGTTACCGCGTGCTCTTCGAGCGCACCGGGCCCAACATCAGCGCCGACGCCCGCAGCTACCCGGCCGGGCTGGCCGCCTTCGACCTGCTCAGCTCCGCCCTGGCGGACGCCGTGGCGCAGGGGGGTGCCAGCAGTACGGACCCGGTCGGCGACAGCGCCGCCCTGTGGACCGCCCTGCACGGCCTGGCGACCCTGCCCGCAGCGACCCCCGGCTTCCCCTGGCCACCGACCAGCCAGCTGCTGGACCGGCTGACCACCGGCCTCGCCCACCTGGCCACCGCGGCCGTCGACCGCTGCGCCGCGCCGGCTTCTGACATCGTGTCGACAGCATCGACACTATGTTGGTAGGGTGGTCCGGTGACCGTGCTGAGGGACGCGCCGAGCGCCACGCCGGCTCGCGGACGCCGGGCCGGACGGGTGTCCGGTGACGAGCGCGAGCGCGCGATCCTGCGCACGGCCGAGCGACTGCTCGACGACCGCCCGCTCCACCGCATCTCCGTCGACGACCTCGCCCGGGGGGCGGGGATCTCGCGCCCGGCGTTCTACTTCTACTTCGCCGCCAAGGAGCAGGTGCTGCTGTCCCTGCTGGACCGACTGGTCAACGAGCAGCTCGAGGACGAGCGTGCGTTGCCGACGGACCTCGCCCAGGACCCCGCCCGGGTCTGGCGCCACGTCTTGGGTGCCTCGTACGGGCGGTGGTCGGCGCACCGGGGCGTGGTCCGGGCGACGATGGAGGCCCGGACGACCAGCGCGGAGGTCCGCGCGGTGTGGGGGCGGCTGCTCGAGGGCTTCGTCGAGCGCACCACAGCGGTCATCGAGGCCGAGCGGGCCCGGGGGGCGGCACCGCCCGGCGTACCCGCCCGGGATCTGGCGATCTGCCTGAACAGCATGAACGAGAAGGTCTTCGAGTCGATGGCCACAGCCAGCCAACCCGCCGTCGCGGACGAGGACACCCTCGACGCGCTGGTCGGGATCTGGCTCAGCGCGATCTACGGCAGCACCCCCTTCCCCGTCGCCTGACCGGCGAGGGCACCACCCACCCCCAGGAGCAGCCGCATGATCACGCTGGACATCACCAAGCAGAACGTCGCCGTGGAGAAGGTGCTCGAGCAGGCGACCAACCCGCGGCACCGCTACCTGCTGCAGGCCTACCTCCGGCACCGCTACCTCGAGTCGGCGGGGCGCTACCAGGAGATCCTGGAGCCCGAGCTGACGGTGGAGCACCCGGTCTACCGGTTCAGCCTGGCCGGGCAGCCGCCCCTGCGACTGGAGGGGCGCGACCAGGTCGAGATGCTCTACCGGCACTGGACCGAGACCGACCAGTGCGTCTTCTACGTGGAGGACGAGCTGGTGTCCGTCGGCGACCACATGGTCGTCGGGCGCGGCACGTCCTACCAGCAGACCCTCGGCTCGGCGCTCGTGGCCGCAGGGGTCGACGCGGAGCCCGACGCGATGTACCTCACCAAATCGCGGATCGCCATGATCTGGCCGTACGACGACCGGTGCCGCCTGCTCGGCGAGGACGTCTGGGAGTTCGACGACGCCAGGGAGCACATCAAGCTCGACCCCGCCGACGTGCTCACCGCTGCGCAGGCCGGGGAGCTGCTCGCCCCCTTCATCAAGCCGCTGCCGCCCTTCGACGACAGCCTGCTGCCGGCATGAGGGCGGTCACCTGCCAGGAGGGCCAGTTGGAGCTCGCCGACCTCCCGACTCCCCAGCCGGGTGAGGGCCAGGTCATGCTCGACGTCCTGCGCTGCGGCATCTGCGGGTCGGACCTGCACGCCCGCCGGCACGCCGACGAGCAGGCGGACGTCCTTGCCGAGGCGGGTTACCACGGCTTCATGCGCTCGGCGCAGCGGGTCGTCTTCGGCCACGAGGTCTATGGCCAGGTCGCCGGGTACGGCCGCGGCTGCCGGAAGAAGCTCCCGGTGGGCACCCCCGTGGTGGCGCTGCCGCTGCTGCGCGACATCAGCGGTGACATCCAGGCCATCGGGCTCTCCGAGCGGGCTCCCGGCGGGTACGCCGAGCAGGTCGTCGTGCAGGAGTCGTTGATGTTCGGCGTACCGGACGGCTTGGCGCCTGACCTCGCCGCTGTCACCGAGCCGATGGCCGTCGGCTGGCACGCCGTACGTCGGTCGGAGATCAAGAAGGGCGACGTGGCGGTCGTCGTCGGCTGCGGCCCGGTCGGGCTGGCCGTCATCGCCATGCTCAAGGCGCGCGGTGTGCGCACGGTCGTGGCCAGCGACCTCTCGGCCGGCCGGCGGGCGCTCGCCAGCGCCTGCGGCGCCGACGTCGTGGTGGACCCGCGCGAGGAGTCCCCCTTCGCCGGGTCGGAGAGCCGCGGCCACCTGATGACGGTGCCGGCACGGGCGCTGCTCGGGCTCGAGACGATGGAGAAGCTCACCCGGCTCCCCATCCCGTGGCACTACGTCTGGCGCGCGGCGGACGCCTTGGGAGCCGGGCCCGGGCGTCCGGTGGTCTTCGAGTGCGTCGGCGTCCCCGGCATCATCGACGAGCTGATCAGCACGGCGCCGTTGTCGTCGCGCATCGTGGTGGCCGGGGTGTGCATGACCCCGGACACGATCCGCCCGGTGATGGCGATCAACAAGGAGATCGACCTCCGCTTCGTGGTGGGTTACAGCCCGCTGGAGTTCCGCGACACCCTGCACATGTTGGCCGAGGGCCGCGTGACGGCGGCTCCCCTGGTGACGGGGACGGTCGGCCTCGCCGGCGTCGACGCTGCCTTCACCGAGCTCGCCGGCGCGGAAGCGCACGCCAAGATCCTCATCGACCCGCAGAGCGCGGTCACGGCACCGGCCTACTAGACGAGGCCGCCACGCTGCCGCCGGTCAACCTCACGCCGGCGCAGGCGGTCGCGGTCGCGGTGACGCTCGCCGCGCAGACCGACGCGCCGTACGCCGTCGACGGCCGAGTCGCGCTGGAGAAGATCCTCAACGTTCTGGACCCCGCCGCCCGGGAGCGGGCCGAGCAGCTCGCCGGCCGGGTCTGGGTCCGGACATCGCCCGCAGAGCGGACCGCCGTGCCCACCGCGGTACAGGAAGGACTCGCGCAGCGCCGCGTGCTGGTGCTGCGCTATCGGGACCGGCTGGGCAGGCCGTCACACCGGCGGGTGGAGCCCCACCTGCTGGCCCGTACCGACGATCAGTGGTACCTCGTCGGCTGGTGTCACACCCGCCGCGCCCCACGCTGGTTCCGCTGGGACCGCATTGAGGGCGCCGACCTCACCACTGAGCCCGTCCTCTACCGCGACCCGGCCCTGTTCGGCACCCCCGCCACCCGACGCCCACCCCGTCCGGTAGCCGATCGACCTCCGGGACGTTGAGCTGGGGCGTGGTTGACAGATAGTTGCCGAGTGTGGAAACTATCTGTATGGATGAAACGACGTTCACCGCCAGCGTCTACTACGAGGATCCGAA
>JAABUO010000483.1_pt1 | contig 77197 bp, 74 predicted proteins | sample 5559291 | NCBI WGS metagenome assembly JAABUO01 (sample SAMN10711878, study PRJNA513372) | rock metagenome | isolation source: Antarctica rocks | place: Antarctica: Victoria Land, Finger Mt sud
CTCACGATCGCGAATGGTCTGCGTGTTTTCGTAAGGACCGAACTGCGCTTTCATCGACGCAAATGAAAGGTGCCGGTCCACTTCCGAAGGCTTGGCGGTCTGCGGACTATCGAGGTCGTGAGACGCGTGCCCGTGCGATACGACTCGTAGATGACGCCGTGGCGTTCGAAGGCGGCGTGCGCCTCCCGCCATCCGGCTTCGCCCGCACGGCTGTTGCTGTCACGGTTGCTGCCGTTACGGCCGCGCTAGGCCGCGATGTCGGATGCTGCCGCCGTGCAACGCTCGGCGAAGGGACGGTCTTGGCGCTGCGTCCGCGGCTCGCGATCGCGCTTGAAGTCGCCGATTCGCTCGACGAGTTTGCGGTGGGTGAGGTCGGGTCTAAGGTCGCGCGCTCGCGCATAATTGCCGGGCTGCGAGCCGCAAATACGGCCACCCACAACGTGCTCGCTTCGCGGCCGTCGCGGCTGGTGCCGTCGCGGCCGCGACGGACCTCCTCGTAGCGCACGTCGTGCTCGCGGCAAACGCGATGGACGTCGGCCCACGAGGCCCCGTCGCGGGTAACCGCTTCGCGCAGCGCCGGGCCCACGTCTTCGCGTACTTGGCGTTCGAACGAGCGCCGATTTTGATAGTACTCGACGTCGCGCGCTCCGTGCGAAAGTTCGTTGCGTTTGGCGACGTCGACGACGCGCCAACCTGCTCAAGCTCCGCTTCCCGCTCGCCGCGCGCATCTTATCGCGGTCTTGCCACACATCGCGCGCGACGTGCGTGATCGGGTGACGCGGTTGAACCACCGCATGCACGTGCGAAAGCCCGCCAACGCCGTCGTTCTGCAACGCCGGGACGTACAGAAGCCCGTCGAACCCCAGGTGTTCGATCTGCGTATCGAGCGCCGCACGTGCCTGCTCGTACGTCGGCCGTTCGCCTTCGGCCCACGACACGATGAGGTCGTAGAGCGGTTCTTTCGCGCGGCTCTGCGAGGCCGTCGCGTTCGAGCGCCGCCGTTTCCAGGCTCGCGAGGTTCGCGCTCCAGACGGCAAGCGGCGGCGCATGGTCGCGTTCGTGCTCGGGTCCTTTGCGCACGATGTAGTCGATCGCCGCGCCAAAACTCGATGCGCCGACCATGCGGCCGCGCCCGCGGCATTCAGTCAAAAATCACCGCGCGCATAGCGGGGGATTCGCGCTTTCCTCGCGCCGAAACCTCGCCATCATGCGATTTGCGAATTTCCTTTACGCCGGCAACGCGCGCTTCGGCACCGTAACGGGTGACGCCGTCCGCCCGTTCGCAGCGCCCGTCGCCTCGCTGCACGATTACCTCGCGGTCGCACCGGGGCAGCGTGCCGGACTCGAGGCGGAAGCCGCACTTCCGCTAGCAGACGTCACCTTGCTCGCGCCGGTCAATACGCGCAAGAACGTCATCTGTGTCGGCCGCAATTACATGGGGCACGCCGAAGAAGTGGCGCGCGCGCGCGGAATCCCGCTCAACTTACCGAGCGTACCGACGTTCTTCACGAAGGCGCCGACATCGATCGCACATCCCGGCGCAACCCTGCATCTCTCGCCCGCACTTTCGCAGCAATACGATTGGGAAGCGGAACTCGCCGTCGTCATCGGTACGCGCTGCCGCGACGTGGCGGAGGCAGAGGCTCTCGACGTGATCTTCGGTTATACGTGCCTCAACGACGTCACGGCGCGCGATTTGCAGAAAGATCACCACCAATGGTTCAAAGGCAAAAGTCTCGACGAGACGTGCCCGATCGGGCCCTGGATCGTATCGGCCGACGAAATCGGCGATCCGCAGACGCTCGACATCGCTATCCGTATCGACGGCGCGACGAAGCAGTCGGCGAACACGCGCGAAATGATTTTTAACGTTCGGACGATCATCGCATCGCTCTCGCGCGGCATGACGCTCGAACCCGGTGACGTCATCGCGACGGGCACGCCCGACGGCGTCGGCATGGCGCGCACGCCGCCCGAGTGGTTGCACGACGGCGCGACGATGGAAGTCGACATCCCCGCGATCGGCGTGTTGCGCAATACGATCGCTTTCGGTTAACGCGGGAGCGCGCGCACGAGGACCGGCCGCGCGGGCTTCAACAGCGCCCGCGCGGCCGGCGCGATCGGCGCGCGCTCGAGGCGTTCGAACCGATAGCGCGCCGCAATCGTCGCGATCGCGAGAATCGCCTCGAGGCGCGCGAAGGGCTCGCCGATACACATCTTGCTTCCGCCGCCGAAGGGAAAGAACGCGAACTTCGGCGGCGCGGCGCCTTGCCAGCGTTCGGGCGCGAACGCGAGCGGATCTTCGAAGAAACGGACGCTGCGCTGCGTGACGAACGGGCTCACGAAGACGCTCGCACCGGCGGGAATAGCGAACCCGCCGAGTTCGAGCGCGCGAATCGGCCGACGGGCGAACGCGGAGGCCGGCGGATAGAGGCGCAGGGCCTCATCGAAGACACGAGCGACGTACGGTAAGCGCGCGACGTCGGCGAGCGTCGGCGCACCTCCCGCCAAGACCGAGTCGATCTCCGCAAAAAGACGCGCTTCCACCGCCGGATGTTCGCCGAGCAGATACCACGTCCACGTCAGCGCGTTCGCCGTCGTCTCGTGACCGGCGAGAATCAGCATGCAGATTTCGTTGCGAACCGCCGCATCGTCGAGCGCTCCGCCGCCTTCGTCGCGCGCTTCGAGCAGCAGCGAGAGCAGATCGGCGCCACCGGAACGTTCGCGTTCCCGCGCGACGAGCGGCGCGACGATCGCTTCCAGCCGGGCGCGTTCGTGTGGGAAGAGCACGCTCGCGCGTCCCGGAAATACGCGCCGCAGCGGTCCCAGCAGCGGTCCCGCCACGGCCAGGAGTACGGCAAGGGAAGCGCCTCGTTGCGTGACGCGGGCGAGCACCGTCGCGACGGCCGCGGCTCGCTCGCGCAGATCCGCGCCGAAGAGGCTCGCGCCGACGGCGGCGAGGGCGAGTCGCGCCATTTCGGCGCCGAGATCGAGCGGCCGCGAGACGTCCCAGCCGGCGCTAACGCGCTGCGTTTCGGCCACGATGGTCGTCGCATATGCGGCGACGCGCGCCCGATGAAACGCGGGCTGCATCAGGCGCCGGCGTTGCAGATGTGCCGGGTCGTCGGTCGTGAGCAGCCCATCACCGACGAGTTCGCGCAGCAGCAACGCACCCGTATCGCGCACGAATTCGTGCTGGCGCGTGACGAGTATTTCTTCGATGAGCCGCGGTTCGTCGACGAAGACGATGCGTTGCGGCCCCACGGGAAGCGACGATACGGGACCGTAGCTGCGCGAGAGTTCGCTGAAGTAGTCCAGCACGGTGCCCGACGAAGCAGCGCGCAGAAACGCGAACGTGCCGCGCGCTCCCGGCCCCAGCGGTAACGAAGCGATCACGTGATGCCCAGTCGCATGGCCGCCGCTTCAAGGCCGCCGCGAGGCTTACCCGCGACGACAACGCTCGCTACAGTAGCGAACTTCTTTCCACGACGTCGCCCACTTTCTACGCCACGCGAAAGGGAGATCGCAGCGCACGCATTTCTTCTTGGGAAGGTTCGCCTTGTTTACGCCGCGCATCGCCCGCTTTGACGCCGCCGCTGCCATGCGGCGTCAAAGGCTAGCGTGATCGGCTCCGTATTATCCGCGCTCGCAGCGCTTTCGTTTCTCGGCCTGGGCGCCGGTTCGTTCGTCGCGCCCCAGGCGCTTGCCGAGACCTACGGCGTGCCCGCGCCGGACGAGACGAGCTTCGCGTACGTTCGCGCGCTCGGCGCGCGCGACGCGGTCCTCGGGCTCATCGTCCTGCGGTTTCTCATGGCGAAAGCGCGTGGGCCGCTGGGCGCAACCCTTGCCCTCTCGGCGTTGGTTGGTGCGAGCGACTTTGCCATCGTGTACGCGTCGCGTGGACTCGTCGCGAAGAAGAATCTCGCCATTCACGGCGCCGGAACCGTCGGCTTGCTTACGCTATCGGGTCTCGTTCGCGCGGGACTCTAAGCGCGGGAAGCGGTAAAGCGGGCTCCTAGCGTCGTCCATAGCGGCGCCGTTTTTTCATCGGCGTCCTCAGCCTCAAGGAGTCAGCATGCTCATCGGCGTCCCGACGGAGACCGTTCCCGGCGAACGGCGCGTCGCGCTCGTTCCCGAAACCGTCGCGCGCTTAGCAAAAGCCGGAAATTCAGTTCTGGTCCAACGCGGCGCAGGCAGGGCGGCATCGTTCCTGGACGAGGCATACCAGGAGGCCGGCGCGACGCTCGCCGCCGACGCCGCCGAGGTGTACGCAAAAGCGGAGTTCATCGCGAAAGTCGCGCGCCCGACGGCGGGCGAACTCGCGCTGACGCATTCCGGCCAGACGATCCTCGCATTTCTGGCACCGCTGGGCGATCCCACATCCGTCGAAGCCTACGCGCACGCGAAGATTACCGCGCTTTCGATGGACGCGATCCCGCGAACGACGCGCGCGCAGAGCATGGACGCGCTCTCGTCGCAAGCGAACATCGGCGGCTACAAGGCCGTCATTCTCGCCGCCGCCGCGTCGCCGCGGTTCATTCCGATGCTCACGACGGCCGCGGGAACGATCAAGAATCAGAAAATTTTCGTCATCGGCGCGGGCGTCGCCGGTTTACGCGCGATCGCGACCGCGAAGCGCTTGGGGGGAATCGTCTCAGGCTACGATACGCGCGAGGCGGTGAGAGAACAGGTCCAATCGCTCGACGCCGCGTTCGTCCAGATCGATCTCGGGATATCCGGTGAAGGCTCCGGCGGTTACGCGCGCGCGCTGACCGCCGACGAATCGGCGAAGCAACAGCGGATCCTCACGCGCTACATCCACAGCGTGGATATCGTCATCACGACGGCCGCCGTGCCCGGTCGCCGGGCGCCCGTGCTTGTGAGCGAAGACGCCGTGCGCGGAATGCGTCCGGGATCGGTGATCGTCGATCTCGCAGCCGAGACCGGCGGAAACTGCGCGCTGACGAAAGCGGATGAGACGATCGACGTCGGCGGCGTGACGATCATCGGCACCACGAATTTGCCCTCGACGATGCCCTTCGATGCGAGCGTCCTCTACTCGCGCAACATCGCAGCCCTCCTCGCCCTCATCGTCAAAGACGGCACGCTGGTTCTCGACGAGTCCGACGAAATCGTCGCCGGTACCATGCTCGTGCGCGACGGCGTCATCGTCAACGAAGCCACCAAAGCCGCACTCGCCGGGAGCACGAAGTGAACGTCGCCCATCTCCTTTCCGAATTGACCGTTTTCGTTTTGGCGGTGTTCGTCGGCGTCGAATTGATCTCGAAAGTTCCGCCGACGCTGCACACGCCGCTCATGTCGGCCACCAATGCGATCCATGGCATCGTGCTCGTCGGCGCGCTCTTGATCGCCGTCGTCGTGACGCCGCAGCTCGGACCCGTGCTCTCGATCCTTGCGGTCTTCCTCGCCTCGCTCAACGTCTTCGGCGGGTACGTCGTAACGCAGCGTATGCTCGCGATGTTCAAAGCGCGTCCCCCGAGCGCGGCCGGTCCGCTTAAAAAGAAAGACGATCTCTTGATCGTGTTGACCGAAGAGGGCACGCATTAGATGGAGACTGCAATCGGCGGACCGACGCAGCTCCTGGTCACGACGGCCTATCTCATCACGGGGATCTGCTTCATCATCGGTCTGCGGCTGATGAATTCGCCCGCGACCGCGCGTCGCGGAAACACCGTCTCGATCGCCGGCATGACGATCGCGCTCGTCGCAACGGGCTTCCAACTTAACTTCGCTGCGGCATGGTGGATCGGTTTGATCGGCCTCGGTGCCGGCGCGGGCGTCGGCATCTATTTCGCGCGCGCCGTCAAGATGACGGCGATGCCGCAGATGGTCGCGATCTTCAACGGCTGCGGCGGCGGCGCGGCCGCGATGGTTGCAAGCGCAGAATACCTCAAACTCGATCCGGCGCACCAGGCGGTCCCGCTCGATCTCTCGATCGCGAGCGTCCTCACGGCCGTCATCGGGGCGATCAGCTTCACGGGCTCGATCGTCGCGTTCCTCAAACTTCAGGAGCTAATGACGGGACGGCCCATCGTCTATCCGGGGCAACAGGTCGTCAACGCCGCGCTCGCCCTCATCGCCGTCGGCGGGGTCGTGCTCGTCGCACTCGGCGTCCAACCGATCTTCGCGTTCTTTGCGGCACTCGTCGCAGCGGCGATCCTCGGCGTGCTCTTCGTCCTGCCGATCGGCGGCGCAGACATGCCCGTCATCATCTCGTTACTCAATAGTTTTACCGGTCTCGCGGCGGCGCTGACGGGCTTCGCCCTGAGCAACGACGTGCTCATCATCGCGGGCGCGCTCGTCGGCGCGTCGGGAACGTTGCTCACGCTCATGATGGGTAAGGCGATGAATCGCTCCGTCGCAAACGTGCTCTTCGGCGCGTTCGGGGCGGCGCCGAAGGCCGGCGCGGGCGGCGGTTCGTCGATCGCGGCCGATGCGACGGTGCGCGAATCGTCGATCGACGACGTCGCGAACATGCTCGCGAGCGCGCGCCAAGTGGTCGTCGTGCCCGGCTACGGCATGGCCGTGGCACAGGCGCAACACAGCGTGCGCGAACTCGCCGATCAACTCGAAGCCAAAGGCGTGGAGGTCAAGTACGCAATCCATCCCGTTGCCGGTCGTATGCCCGGCCATATGAACGTCTTACTCGCGGAAGCGAACGTTCCGTATCCGGCGCTCATCGATATGGAAGAGATCAATCCCGAGTTTCCTAAGACCGACGTCGCGCTCGTCATCGGCGCCAACGACGTGACTAATCCCGACGCACGCACGAATACGAGCAGCCCGATCTACGGCATGCCGATCCTCGACGTCGATCACGCGACGAAGGTCGTCGTCCTCAAACGCTCGATGAAGCCCGGCTTCGCCGGCATCGACAACCCCCTCTACGCGCTCGACAATACATCGATGCTCTTTGGCGACGCGAAGGCATCGGTCGATAAACTCGTCACCGCGGTAAAAACGCTGTAAGGTCGCGCGCCGCAATCGGCGTTTCGGCGTTGGCCGCAAGCCGGCGCGCCGTCGTGGCCGACAAAGCTCCGGATATCCCGGCTTACTGCGTCGTCGTTACGCTCGTGCAAACGCGCTTCATCCCGCGCAGCACGAGAGCTTCGACACGTCTTTGTTGAACGCGAGTGCGGCGAGCTTGAGTCCTTCGACGGTCGTAAGATATGGGAAGATCGTTTCCGCAAGGTCGCTGACGGTGAGCCCGCCCTTCATTGCGAGTACGGCGGTTTGGATCGTGTCGCCGCCTTCGGGTGCGAGCACGTGTGCTCCCAAGAGGCGCCCGGTTCCGCGGTCGGCGACGAGTTTGATGAGGCCACGCGTGTCGCGGGCGACGAGCGCACGCGGAACCGCATCGAGCGGCAAGACGACGGTATCGACAGCGTATCCCGCCGCAAGCGCGCGCGCTTCGGTCAGGCCGACCGTTGCAACCTGCGGATCGGTGAACGTAACGTCGGGCATCGCGGAGGCGTCGTAGCGGCGGCCCTGGCCGGCCCCGTGAGCGTTTTCCACCGCGATCTTTCCGCCGTAAGCGGCCATGTAAACGAACATATCCTTACCGGTAACATCGCCGACGGCGTACGTGTCGGGACGCGTCGTGCGCATGCGGTCGTCGATTGCGATGCCGCCGTTCGCGGTTTGCGCGATACCGGCAATCTCGAGATCGAGATCGATCGTATTGGGCGTGCGTCCCGTCGCGGCGAGCACGCGCTCCGCGCTGAGTGTCAAGGCGCGCCCGTCAGCATCGCGCACCGTCAGTTCCGCGCCCCTCTCGGTCGCGCGAGCACGCTCGTACGTAACAGCCGTGCGCACATCGATACCCTCGGCACGCAGATATCGGGCGAGCGCGTCGCTGATTTCGGGCTCGCCGCTTACGAGCAGTCGCGTGCGGCAAACGATCGTGACCGCAACGCCGGCGCGCGCGAAGAGCTGCCCGAGCTCGCATCCGACCGCTCCGCCGCCGATGACTACGAGTGATTTCGGTAACTCCGTCAAAGCAAGGGCGCTCGTACTCGTGAGCGCGTCGACGGCGTCGAATCCGGGAATCGAGGGGAACGCGGGCGAGGCGCCGGTCGCGACGATCGTGTGTCGCGGATAGATCGGTTGCTCCGCAACGATGAGCCCATCGCGCGTGAAGCGCGCCCGTCCTTCGACGTAGTGGATAGTTTCGTACTGCGTTAGGACGTCACGATATTTGGCACCTTGCAGATAGGCGACGAGTTCGTCCTTCTGCGCGATCGCCGCACGCCAGTCCTCAATGCGGGCCTGCACGGCAACGCCCGCGAAGCGAGATGCCGAGCGCGCGTGATGCACGGATTCGACCGTACGGATGAGCGCCTTCGAGGGCACGCACCCGATGTTCACGCAGGTGCCGCCGATCGCGCCGTGGCCGACGAGCGTCACGTTCGCACCGAGTTCGGCGGCGGTGATGGCGGCGGAAAAGCCGGCCGACCCCGCGCCGATGACGACGACGTCGGGTGCTCGCGTGGAATTCTTCACATCCGATATCGGGCAGCACTCTTGTAACATGTACGGTCCTTTACTTCTGGCGCCGCCAGCGCTCCGCGATCGGAAAGGTTTGCGCCACGGCGTGGCCCGGCGAGCCGGGTCGATCGTGCGGCTCGCGAGCGCGTCCGAGCGCGGTGAAGATCGCCACCGCAAGGAACGCGGCGGCTCCGAAGGCGACCGATCCCGCGATCAAGCACGCAAGCGGGCCGACGGCATCGCACGAGCCGACGATCAACGCAACGGGCTCCGTGCGATATCACCCGGCGCGCAGGTGGCCTTGCGACGCCGCACGACATACGCCACGCCCAGGAGCGTTGCGACGGCTATCGTCGTAGCGACGCTCGCGGCCGGGCCGTGAACGAGCGCTGCTACGCCGCCCAGCGCCGCCCCGCCGAACGCGATCACGAGCAGCGGGCCGCCGCAACACACGAGCGCGAGCACGGCTACGCCAAGTGCGACGAAGGCGCCGCTCGTCGTAGCCGGCCTCATGACGCGCGACCGTTCGCGCCACGACGACGGGCGTGCGACTGCGCGGTCGGCATCGGTGCGGCGGCAAAGCTTGCGATCGCATCCCACGTTCCGGCCGGATTCCCGTCGATCCGAGCGATCTTTCCATCGGCGTTGACGAGATAGTAGATATCGGGAAATCCTTTGGGATCCAGTGCCAGCGTCTGCTTATCGTTCAGTCCGCCCCAATACCAATTGGGCCAGTTCGCGCTCGTGCCGACGGATTTCTGAAACTGCTGAAGCCCGGGGCCGGGCGCGCCGAGATCGTTTGCGAGGCGCAACTCGACGACCGATATGCCGCGGTCGCGCAGATACGCGATGTGTTGCCCGACGACGCCGCTACCGGCCTCACACGAGGAGCACCACGAGGCGACCATCCACAAAAGGTAGCGATGCCCGCGCAGCGCCGCCGGCGAGAGTTGATGACCGTCGCGCATTCGATACGAAAACGCCGGGATCGTGTCGCCGACGGCGAGCGGCTGCGATGCGGCGGAAGCATCCAGCGGCAATGCTAAAGCGAGCGCGGAGAATGTCAGAGCGCCGAGGGTTTGAATGGGGTTCATGTGAGTCCTCACGTTAGATCGCGCACGCCGAAATGCGATTGCGCGCGGCGAGCACGATGGAAAGAAGCACGCCGACGATCGACGCGACGATGAACGCGCCTTCGTACTGCGCGAAGACCGACTGGATCTTGCCCGTCGTTCCGAGCACCGTCGTCGCGGAAGCTCCGAATGCCGCGAGGGCCGTCGGTACGAGGGACGTGCAACACAGACTTCCCGGCAGCATCGCGGCGAGCAAGCCGCCAACTCCCGCGACTTCGGCCGTGCGGCTGCGCTGCGAGAACGCGCCGAGATTGATCGCGATCGCCAGTGCGAAGCCGTAACCGAGAACCACCGCCGCGCTCGCGAGCGGCAGCGTAAGGTAGTGAAGGGCGGCGAGCGACAACCCGCCGACCGCGGACGACGGTAACATGACGAGATAGAAAGCCGTCCCGATCGTGCCCAGACCCAAGAGAATCGCATAGGCAAGCGGGGCTTTTTCGCCGCGAAAGGTGAGCTCGATCGCCGAAACCACTTGACGAATCATCGCCCCGATCATATCATTACATCGTGATTTGTCAACGAAGAGTTACGTTGCCATCGGCTCGCCTACAAGCGGTGCGATGATGGCCGTCGCTCAGAAACAACGCGCCGAGGCATCGGCCGTCTGGACCACGCTCACCGCGAAGTATTTTCGCGCTCTCGGCGATCCGACTCGACTTCGCATTCTCGAACTGCTGATCGAGCGTCCCTTGACGGTCAGCGACCTGGTGCGCGAACTCAGTTGCGCGCAGAGCAACATCTCCAACCACCTTGCGTGCTTGCGTTGGTGCGGTTTCGTCGAAGCCGACAACCGCGGAAAGTGGGCGTACTATTCGGTCTCGGATGCGAAGATTCGGACCGTCATCAAGCTCGTGCGCTCGCTCGTATCGGAGAATGCCGAACACGTCGCCGCCTGCGTCCGCGTCACCGAACGATAAGCGTCCTCGGCCGTCAGCTCCGGCGCCCCGTTTCGGCATCCTACACGTTGATGGCAGGCCGATATAGCGCGACCACATATCACCGCATATCGATATAATGAGCGACGCTCGCCAAGAATTGGAACATCGTTTGAAAACCTACGATCTCGTCGCAACGGAACGGGGGCCGCCGGGTCGAGTGCCGCATTTGCCGCGCGAGAAGCCGGTTGGGACGTTGCGATCGTCGATATGCGTCCCTTCGGCGGGACGTGCGCGCTCCGCGGCTGCGATCCGAAGAAAGTGCTGGTTGCGGCTGAGGAAGTCGTCGATTGGTCCCGCCGCTTTCGCGAGAAGCGCGTCGTCACGGGCGAGCTCGCAATCGATTGGCCCGCGCTTGTCGCATTCAAGACGACCTTCGTAGCACCGGTCCCAAAGCAAAACGCCGACGCGTACGCGGAGGCCGGCATCGCGGCCTTTCGCGACTCGGTGCGCTTCCTGGATCGTTCGACGCTCCGGGTTGGCGACGCGACCATCGGTGCGAAACACGTCGTGATCGCCGCGGGTGCCAAACCGCGCGAGTTGCCGATCCCGGGTGCCGAATTCCTGACGACGAGCGAACAATTTCTCGATCTTGCCGAGCTTCCGCGTCGACTGGTCATGGTTGGCGGCGGCTACATTTCGCTCGAGTTCGCACACGTTGCCGCGCGGGCCGGTGCGCAGGTAACGATCGTGCACAAAGGCACGAGGCTGCTCGAGGGCTTCGATCCCGAACTCGTCGAGCGTCTTCTCGCTGCCACTCGCGAACTCGGAATTACGGTCCTGTTGCAAGCCTCGGTGCGCGGCATATCGCAACGCAACGGTCATCTCGTCGTTCGCGCCGAGACGAGCGACGCACCCACGCGCGAGATCGAGACCGATGCCGCGGTGCACGGTGCCGGTCGCATTCCCAATATCGACGGCCTCGATTTGGATGCCGGGGGCGTCGCTCGGAACGATAAGGGAATCGCCGTTGACGCGTACTTGCAAAGCATTTCTAATCCCGCGGTCTACGCGGCGGGCGATGCGGCGGATTCCGGCGGCCTCCCGCTCACGCCTATCGCTTCGCTCGAAGGCGAGATCGTCGCAGCGAATCTTCTCAAACCGTGGAGCCGCCGCGTCGCACATCGCGGTACGCCGAGCGTCGTCTTCACGTCTCCTTTACTCGGCTCGGTCGGCCTCCTCGAAGCCGCGGCAACGGAACGCAACTTACGCTTCCGCACCGCGACGGGCGATACGTCCGGGTGGTACTCGTCGCGACGGCTCGCTGCCGTACCGTCGGGCTTCAAAGTCTCATCGACGAGCAGAGCGACGAAATTCTCGGCGCGCACATTCTCGGGCCGGGCGCCGAGGAGCTCATCAACGTCTTTGCGATGAGCATCCAACTCGGGCTCACGGCGACGCAACTGCGCGCCACGATTTTCGCGTACCCGACATTGCCTCCGACATCGGCTACATGCTCTAGCGTGAAGCGGCCGGCGCCCCAAGTACGGGATGCAGGCGTACGCGCGTTCTGCTAGCCCTCGCGTCGACGGGCGCGAAACGCATGATGGTATGGGAAGTCTTCGAGGATGTCGCTCGCTAGACCAGCGGCAGCGAGCCGTGCGCGCGCGGCCGCGATGCCGTACACGTGATCGTTCGGCGGTCCGATCGGTCGCGCGACGTCGGCGTTCCAATCCACGACGAGCGCGCTGCCGCCGGGCGCGAGCAGGGTCGTAAACGATGCGAGCGCCTCGTCGCCGAGCTCGTGCAGGACGTTGAGGGCGAAAATGCGATCGACGCGTCCGGTCTCGTTCGCTAGCTCTTCGGGCGACATGGCGTGAAGATTGCGCAGCGACGCGGCTTCGGGTTTCGCCCGTAAACGCGCCAGCATCTCCGGCTGTTCGTCCAGCGCGAACACGGTCGCAGCGGGCAGCCGTTGCGCGAGTTCGATCGCGTACGTGCCGGTGCCCGTCCCGAAGTCGACGATCGTCGCGGCACCGGAAACCGCGAGCAATCCGACGATACGCTCGGGCGGCACGTACGCGAAACGGGCGGCGTCGTCGAGCATGCCCGCGCGCGCGACGTCGAAGCGATTCGGCTGTTTGGCGCCGTGACGATCGTGTGGCATACGACGCGCATTCGCTCGCGCAGCGCGAGAAGACTTGCCGCAAACGTCCGAAGGGACCGCAATTTCCCGAGCGGTATCCCGCCCCTATGAAGTTCGCCTTGACGATCGCCATCTTGTTGTCGAGCGCAGTACCCGCGTTCGCAACGACGATTACGCCCGAAGACGCGTACCGCGTCGCCTCGATTGGCGATCCGGCGTATTCGCCCGACGGCAAAAAGATCGCCGCCGTCGAACGGCACGTCGACGTCGCGAAGGATAAGACCGAACCGACGCTCGTCCTCATCGACGTCGCGACGAAAGCGAAGCGAACGCTGACCGTCGATCGCGAGGGCCTGGCATCTCCGCAATATTCACCCAGCGGCGATTCGCTCGCCTTCATCGCAAACGACGGCAAGCATCACGGTCAACTCTTTGTCATGCCGCTCGACGGCGGCGACGCCCGGGCCGTGACGAGGACGCCCCAGGGCGTCCAGCAGTTCGCCTGGCGTCCCGACGGCGACGCCCTCGCGTACGTCACGAGCGATGTCGATCCGAAGAAAGCCGCCATCGCAAAGCATCACGACCTTTTCGATCTCGGCAACGACGATTATTTGACGCGCTCCTATGCGACACCATCGCACCTGTGGCTCGTTTCGCGCGCCGGTGCGAACGCGCACCGGCTCACGTCGGGAACCTTTAGCATGGCGACCTCCTATCCGCCGTCGCCGCCGGCGTCGCCGCTTTCCTGGTCGCCCGACGGCGCGTCGCTGCTCTTCACGCGCGTGCCCGATACGCGCGACGGCGACGCGTATCGCTCGCAGATCATGCGCCTCGACGTCGCGTCCGGAAAGGCGCTGCCGTTGACCGGCCGCGACCGCTTCGAAGGCTTCGCAACGTACTCGCCGGACGGTTCGAAGATCGCGTACCTCTACAATCGTAACGGCGACCCGAATAACGCGAACGATATCTACGTTACCGCGGCTGCCGGCGGCGCCGGCACAGCGGTATCGACCACGCTCGATCGCGCGATCTTTCGCGCGCAGTGGTTCCCCGACGGCAAGTCGCTGCTCGTGGGCGCGCACGACGGCACGCGCACGGCGCTCTGGCGCTTGAAGCTCGACGGCAGCTTCGAGCGAATCGCGACGGGCGACGTCAATCCCGCATGGTCGTTCTGGCTTCCGGCTGCGATCGCGATGTCCGGCGAGATCGCGTTTCCCGGATCGTTCGCAAAACGGCCCACCGAACTCTATACGGTCGCGCCCACAGGCGCCGAGCCGGTAAGGCTTACCGATCTCAATGCGACGCTAGCCGCGCGGGATCTCGGCGATGTCAAAGAAGTGACGTGGGAGAACGACGGGATGCACGAAGACGGCGTGCTCGTCTATCCGCCGAACTATACGCCCGGGAGAAAATATCCACTCGTGCTCAACATTCACGGCGGCCCGCAGGCGGCGTCGAGCACCGCGTTCGATCTCTGGGGACAGTCTCTCGCCGCGCACGGCTGGCTCGTGTTCGAACCGAACTATCGCGGCAGCGATAACGCCGGAAACGCGTACGAGCGTGCGATCTACATGGATGCGGGCGCCGGTCCGGGCCGCGACGTGATGGCCGGTGTCGACGCGGTCGAGCGGTTGGGGATCGTCGATACGTCGCGCCTCGCCGTCGGCGGGTGGAGCTACGGCGGTTACATGACGTCCTGGCTGATGACGCACTATCACCCATGGCGCACCGCGATCTCCGGCGCGGCGGTCAACGACTGGGTCGATATGTATAATTTAGGCGACTCAAACTACCAGATCGGCTTTACCTTCAAAGGCTCGCCGTACGTCGGCAACAACATGAGCGACTACCGCGCGCAGAGCCCGATCACGTATGCGAAGGAAACGCGCTGTCCCGTGCTCGTGATTTCCGACGTCGGCGACGTTCGCGTGCCGATCTCACAGTCGTTCGCAATGTATCACGCACTCAAAGACAACAACATCCCGGTGCGCTTCGTCGGCATTCCCGTCAACGGCCACTTCCCAAGCGATCCCGTCCGGTATCACGACGTGCTCGCGCTCTGGGGCGCCTGGTTCGCCGACCACTTGAAATAAGGGCGTCAGCTCGTCCGCAGACGTCAGCTCGTCCGCAGACGTCAGTTCGTCGGCAGCGGGCCGACGCGCGGCTGCTTCGGGTACGCGCCGTCGATACGAGCGATCTCATCGTCCGATAGCGTCAAGCTCGCGGCGGCGGCGTTGGCGTCGACGTGCGGAAGCGCGTTGGCTTTGGGGATGACGAACGCGCTCGGCTCGCGCAATAAGAACGCGAGGGCGACCGCTTCCGACGTAACGCGGTGCGCGGTCGCGATCTCTTCGAGAACGCGCTCGCTCGCCGTTTCGCGCGGCCGCGCGAGCGGCGTATAGGCCACGAAGGCACAGCCGTTCTGGCGCGTCCACGGGAGTTCGTGATCTTCGGGCGTCCGTTCCCCGAGGTTATATAGAACCTGGTTACAGGCGATGCGCTCGTTGTGTAACGCGCCTGCCGCTTCCCGCAGATCCCACGGGTCGAAATTGCTGACCCCGAGCCAACGGATCTTGCCGTCACGCACGAGTGCTTCGAGCGCTCCCATCGTCTCTTCGAGCGGCACGTCGCCGCGCCAATGCAGCAAATAGCAATCGAGGTAGTCGGTGCGCAGCCGCCGCAACGTGCGCTCGCACGCGTTCACGACGCCGTGATACGTCCCGTTGGACGGCAACACTTTGGAGACGATGAAGAGCGCATCGCGCGGATACGGTGCGATCGCTTCTCCGACGAGTTCTTCGGAACGGCCGTCACCGTACATCTCGGCGGTATCGATATGCGTGAGCCCGAGATCGATACCATGCCGCAGTGCAGCGACGTCCGGAAGCGGCCACGAACCTTGGCCGACCACCGGGACGTCGACGTTCGTAGTTCCGAAGCGACGGCGTTTCATGCGCGCAACGTACCCAACGTTACGGCAACTTCTCGAGCAGCGCGAGCATGCCGCGCGTTTTCGCGTTGTACGGCGGCGCCAGCTGCGGCGCGAGCGACCGTTTCGTCTGACGCATGACCGCGCGCTCGTGCGAGAACGCCTTGAACCCGAAGTGACCGTGATAGCTGCCGAGGCCGCTCTCACCGGCACCGCCGAACGGCAGATTGGGGTTGGCGAGATGCAGGATCGTGTCGTTGATGAGCGTGCCGCCCGCCGACGTCCCGCGCAGGATCCGTTCGGCGACGGCGGGTTTTTTCGTAAACGCGTACAGCGCGAGCGGTTTGGGACGCGCGTTGATACGCGCGAGGGCATCCTCGAGCGACGCATATGAAATGACCGGCAGCACGGGTCCGAAGATCTCATCTCGCATGATGGGGGCGTCGAAGGTGACGTTGGAGAGCACGGTCGGGGCGATGTAGCGCTGTCCGGCATCGGTCTGACCGCCGATTTCGACGCTCGCGCCGCCGCTGACCGACTCGCGAAGTAAGCCGTCGACGCGGGCGAAATGCCCGTCGTCGACGATGCGGCAATAGTCCGGCGTCGCGGCGCGCGCCGCGTCCGTCGCGCCGTACATCTTTGCGATGCTCTGCGCCGTCTTATCGAGAAACGCGCGTTCGACCGATTCGTGCACGAGGACGTAATCCGGCGCCACGCACGTCTGTCCGGCATTCATGAACTTGCCCCATGCGATGCGGCTCGCCGCGACCGTCAGGTCGGCGTCGGCCTCGACGATCGCAGGCGACTTCCCGCCGAGTTCGAGCGTAACGCTCGAAAGATGCTCGGCCGCCGCGCGCATGACGATCTTGCCGACGCGCGTGCTGCCGGTAAAGAAAATGTGATCGAACGGTAGGGCGAGCAGTGCTTCGGCGGCATCGACGTCCCCGCCGATGCACGCTACGTCGTGCGGCACGAACGCTTCGGCGACGATCGCCGCGAGCACGTCACGCGTTGCCGGCGCTTTTTCCGACGGACGTAGGATGACGCGGTTACCGGCGGCGAGCGCCGCGATCAGCGGCGCTATCGTCAGAAACACGGGATAGTTCCAGGGCGCGAGAATGAGCGTGACGCCTTTGGGTTCGTACCGGATCTCGGCTTTGGACCCGAAGAGCGAGAGCGGCGTGTCGACCCGTACCGGCTTCATCCACGATGCGAGTTTCGCGCGCGCCTGTTTCAATTCGGCGAGTGTGACGATGAGTTCGGTGAAGTCCGATTCGTCGAACGATTTACGCAGGTCGCTCTGCAACGCGACTTTGAGCGCCTGGCGCTTATGGCGCAGCGCTCGCTCGAGCCGGTCGAGTTTCTGCTTGCGCTCTTCGAGCGACGGAAACGGCGCGGCGCGGTAGCGGCGGCGCTGTTCTTCGAAGACGTGCGTGATATCGAGGGCGCTCGTCGCAGGGCGGTCGGCGATCATCGGATTCTCCAAGCGTAAGCGTTCCAGGTCGGCACGAAGGCGTTGGGTTCGAAACCGTGGAGGCGCGCGCCGTACGCGTAAATATAGTCCGGATTGAACAAAAACACGATCGGGACGTCGCGCGCGATGCGCCGATCGATCGCGCCGTACGCCGCTTTTCGTTTCGCGCGGTCCGGCTCCGCTGCGGCGCCCGCTTCGAGCGCGTCCACGTCGCGATCGCAGTAGCGCATATAATTCTTCACGCCGCCGGTGCACCCGACCAAGAAGCGGTCGTCGGGGTCCGCCCCCATCGCCCAGGGCACGTAGGCGAGATCGAAGTTGCCGCTCGCAAGCGTCCCGCCGTCGCGCGCGGGTAAGAAGAGCTGCGCGTTGGAAATCGATTTGATGGTGACGTCGATGCCGCGTTCGAAGAGTTCGCGCTGCACGACGGCTGCGGCGCGCACGCCCGTCGTCGTTTCGGGAAACTGCACGTACGTCAGTGCCAGCGGCTTTCCGTTCTTGCGCCGTATGCCGCCCGGGCCGCGCCGCCAGCCGGCCGCATCGAGGGTCCGGTCGGCGAGCGCGATATCGTAACGCGGCTCGGCAATCGCCGCATCGTAGGCGAACGAAAAGCGCGGTCGATCGCTCTCGGCGACGGGGTAGCGGCCGAGCGTAATCTTCTTCGATATGCCTCGGCGATCGATGGCTGCGGCGAGCGCGCGACGCACGCGCACGTCGTCGAGCGGCGGGTGCGCGACGTTGAGCGCGATTCCGGCGATCAGCGCGGTCGGTGCGTAGGCATACGACAGCCCGGCGGCGCTTCGCAACAGCGTCGCTTGCTGCGACGGCGCGACCAAATTGAAATCGAGTTCGCCCGATTGCAGGAGCGTGAGGTTGGTGCCGGGATCGGGAACGACGCGCACGTCGATGCTCTTGATGCGTGAGCGGCCGCGCCAATAACGCGCGTTCGCCGCATAGGTGAGCCGATCGCCGCGTTGCCAACGCACGAAGGTGAACGGTCCGTCGCCGACCGTCGGCGCCGCGTTGAACCCCGCGGTCGCGAGCGCACCTTGCTTTGCCAGGACGTGTTCGGGCAGCACGTACTGCGGGCTCGTACCGTAGGTGAAGAAGGTCGACAGGGCGGGCGCCCAGGCACGCGAGAGGTGGAAGCGTACCGTCAACGGTGTCGGCGCGTCGGCGCGGTCGATGAGATCGTAGCCTTCGTGCGACGCGACTGGATTGCGCGGATCGAGGATCGCGCGCAACGTGAAGAGCACGTCACGAGCCGTTAACGGCATGCCGTCACTCCAGCGCACGTTCGGACGTAGATGGTAGACGATCGTCCGGCCGTCCGTAGACAGCCCGCCGTTGGCGACGCTCGGCATCTCGGCCAACAGTTCGGGCACCGGTTCGCCGCGCGCGTCGAGGTCGTAGAACGGTTCGAACGCCAAATGCGCCAGCTGCTGCTCGACGTTGCCCGCATCGGCATGCGCGAACAGCGGGTTGAGGTTGGCGGGGTCGGCCGCCACGTCGAAGCGCACCGTCGCGCCGCGCGTCGTCGCCCGCGACCCATCCGGGGCAATCCGCGCACAGCCGACGGCGACGGCGACGGCGATGGCGGCGACGCACGCCGCAAGCGTTCGCCGGGCAGACGGGAAGGCTCGCGGGTAGGACACGCCCATTCCTACGCCACCGTAAGCTTGGCCTCCGGCTCGTCCGAGCACTGACGCGCAGTCGGGTGATAGCGGCTTCGGCGAATGCCTATGGCATGTTATGCGCGTATGGACGAATGGATCGCCTCCCGGACGCCGAATAAAGCATCGAATGTTCGACAACGATGTAGACGAACTCGATTTGCGGTTGCTGGATGCTCTCCAACGCAACGGCCGCTCGACCTTCGCGGAATTAGGCTCCCGCGTCGGCCTGAAGGCGCCGGCCGTCCACGATCGGGTCAAGCGCCTGGAGGCGCGCGGCTTCATTCGTGGCTACGCAGCGCGCCTCGACGCCCGACGGCTGGGATTCGAACTCGCGGCATTCGTGAGCGCGTATACGACGGCCGACGTAAACTACGAGCGCTTCCATGCGACGGTCGCGAGCCTGCCGGAGGTCGCCGAGATCCATAGCGTCGCCGGTGAGGAGTCGTTCGTGCTCAAAGTGCTGACGCGTTCGACCGCGCATCTCGACGGATTTCTCTCGCGGCTCAAAGCCGTGCCGGGCATCGGCCGCACGAAGACGACGATCGTCCTAACGAGCCCCTTCGAGCGCGGCGGCATCGCGCTCGACATCATGGCGCTGGTGGGCGCGCCGTGATCCGCGCCTCCGCCGTCCCCTGCCGCCTGGGCACCCATCGCGTCCTCGAACCTGCGGGCTCGTTGCCGCAGACCGCCTGGCGCCTCGATGCAACCCCGGTCGCCCGTCCGAACGAAATTCTGTGCGATGTCGAAGCGCTCAACGTCGATTCCGCGTCGTTCCGGCAGATCGCCGAAACGAACGGGCACGACCCGGCGCTCATCGCGGCCCACGTTCTGGCGCTCGTAGCCGAGCGGGGTAAACACCATAATCCCGTCACCGGCAGCGGCGGAATGTTCGTCGGACGCGTGCGGACGGTCGGTGCGGAACTCTTTGAATCGCACGCGGTGCGCGCGGGAGACCGCATCGCGTCGCTCGTCTCGCTCACACTGACCCCGCTTCGCATCGAAGCCATCGACCGGATCGATCTCGCCACGGGCCGCCTGTGGATTCGGGGCACCGCCGTGCTCTTCGCGTCGGGATCGTACGCGCGATTGCCGGGCGATCTGCCCCACGATGTCGCCCTGGCGGTGTTCGACGTCGCGGGCGCCCCGGCGCAAGTCCGGCGGCTGGTCCGCCCGGGGCAGACCGTCGCGGTTCTCGGCGCCGACGGCAAATCGGGGCTGCTTGCGTGCGCGCAAGCGCGCGCCGTCGTGGGCCGCGACAGCCGCGTCGTCGGCATCGGTCCCGATCGCACGACCGCGGGCGCGCGGCTACTCGTCGAGTGCGGCTACGTCGATGCGTTCGTCGAGGCCGACGCCCGCGAAACGCTCGCGCTGCTCGCCGCAGTTACCGAGGCGTTACCGTACCTTGCCGACGTGACGATCAACTGCGTCAACGTGCCCGGCACCGAACTCGCGTCGATCCTGCTCACCAAAGATGACGGGACCGTGTACTTCTTCTCGATGAGCACGTCGTTCACGGCGGCCGCGCTCGGCGCCGAAGGCGTCGGCAAAGACGTTACGATGATCGTCGGCAACGGCTACACCAAAGGCCACGCGGCGCTCGCCCTGCAGATGCTGCGGGACCACCCGCCGCTGCATGCTTACTTCGTCTCACGATATGGCGCGGCCGGCGCCCCCGCGCCACCGTCGGCAGCGCACGCGGTTTAACGGAGCGTCCATGGAGATCTCACGCGAACGTCACCTCAAGCCCCCGGCGCCCTCGAGCGCGCTGGCCCATCGCGACTTGCGCGACGGGGAATTCTGGCGCGCGATCCCCGCGTATCGCGAGATCGACGAAGCGATGTTCCTCGATCACATCTGGCAGGGCCAGCACTCGATTAAATCCCCCGCGGAATTACTCGAAGCGGTCAAAGACCTCGTCGAACCGTCGTTCTACGACGATCTCGTCGAAGGATTCCGGCGCGCGCCGATGGCCGTGCGCGTCTCGCCGTACGTCATCGCGTCGATCGATTGGACGCGGCCCTATACCGATCCCATCCGCATCCAGTTCATTCCGGTGGCCTCGCGACTGCTACCCGATCATCCGCGCTTGACACTGGATTCGCTGCACGAACTCGAAGATTCGCCCGTGCCCGGGCTGACGCACCGCTACGCGGATAAAGCACTTTTTCTGCCCCTCAACGTCTGCCCCGTGTACTGCCGCTTCTGTACGCGTTCGTATGCGATCGGCGCCGATACCGATGCGGTCGAAAAGATCTCCCTCGCGAAGACGCCCAAGCAATGGCACGACGCCTTCGACTACATCGCGTCGCGGCCGGAATTGGAAGATATCGTCATCTCCGGCGGCGACACGTATCAGCTCGCGCCCAAAAACATCACGGCGATCGGCGATGCGCTGCTCGCGATCCCGCACGTGCGGCGCCTGCGTTTCGCGACCAAAGGCCCGGCCGTCATGCCGATGAAAATTCTGACCGATCGCGCGTGGCTCGACGCGCTCACGGGCGTCGTCGAACGGGGACGTAAGCTCGGCAAAGAAGTCGTCGTACACACCCACTTCAATTCGCCGAACGAAATCAGCGCGATCACGCAACGCGCGATGAACGTGCTCTTCGAACGCGGCATCACCGCGCGCAATCAAAGCGTGCTGATCCGCGGAGTCAACGACGATCCGCAAACGATGCAGTTGCTCGTGAAGCGGCTCGGCTATATCAACGTGCACCCCTACTACGTCTACATGCACGATCTCGTGAAAGGCGTCGAAGATCTGCGCACGACGATCCAGACGGGGCTCGATGTCGAGAAATTCGTGCGCGGTTCGACGGCCGGATTCAACACGCCGACGTTCGTGTGCGACGCGCCGGGCGGCGGCGGGAAGCGCGACGTGCACAGCTTCGACTATTACGATCGGGAAAACGGGATCGCGGTCTATTCGGCGCCGAGCGTCAAGCCGGGCGCGCACTTCGTCTATTTCGATCCGATTGCGACGCTCGGACCGGACGCCCGGACGCGCTGGCACAATCCCGGCATCGCCGAAGAGATGGTCGCCGAAGCCGTCGCGAAGGCGGGCGGCATGCCGACGTACGTAAGCGCTTAGATGGAACCGCTCGACCTCACGCAATCCCCGCCGCGCCCGCCGCGCACCGAACTCGCGGGTATCATCTTCCTCCCCCGCTCGATCGACAAAGTACGCGCCACCTTGCCCGGCGGAAAGCTCGGCGATTATGCGATTGCCGGCTTCACCGAGACGATGCTCAAGATGCTTCGGATCGAGCTTGCGGACTTCACCGAAGCCGTGCGCACCGCCGCGAGCGACGACGACGTGGCGGCTTTCGTTACCTCACGTGCCGATGCCAACGGCATCACGACCTGGCACGCATACGCGTTGCGCCGCAAGCCGCGCGGCGGCAACCGCGAGGAAGCGCTCGCGGCGTATCCGTTTCTCGCCGGCCGCGACGATATCGGCCTCTCGCTCGACGTTCTGGAAGAAGACGACAGGCACAGCTTCGCGCGCTAGGCCACGCGTCGAACGGAGATCCATACGCGCGGCGCCGAAGAGCGCGCGATGTTCCGACGTCTGCGTTATCTTGCGGCGGCGTTTGCCGCGCTCGCGCTTCTCGCTCCTGCGGCAAACGCTACGGCCCGCCCCTTCGTCCTCGACGACGAAGCGTCGCTGGTATCGCTCGGTTCGCCGGCCTTTTCACCCGACGGCATGCGGCTGCTCGTGGTGGAAACCCGGCAGCACGTCGCCAGCGACACGCCGACCTCGAAACTGCTTTCGATCGACATCGCAAACGCCGCAGCCACGACCGTCTCCGGGACAAACGACGGCATCGCGGAACCCGCCTGGTCGCCCGACGGCGCGCACATTACCTATCTCGCGTTCGACGCGAAGAAGAAACGACAGATCGACGTCGCGTCGCCGGACGGCAGGCGCGTACGCGCCCTCACCGCGACGGACGACGGCGTGCAGCAATACGCCTGGCGTCCCGACGGGAGCGCGCTTGCGTACGTTACGCACGACGCGCCCGCGCACGCAAAAAGCGACCACCACGATTTCTTCGAAATTACCAACGACGATTATCTGGTCCGCGCGGTGGAACCGTCGTCGCACATCTGGCTCGTCGATCTCGCAACGGCCGCACGGCACCGTCTGACGCCAAGGCGCGTGGAGCTTGCCCGTGGCGCATCCGCCTTCGGCGCCGGCATCGCCGCTCTCGTGGTCGCCGGACGGCAAACGCATCGCCTTCGTCCGCGCCCCATCCTCGCATTCCGGCGACGCGGGCTCTAGTGAGATCGAGACGGTCGACGTCGCAACGGGAACGGTCGGCGCAGTGACCGACCGTCATCGCGAGGAGGGCTATCCCGTCTTCTCTCCCGACGGGACGCGCATCGCCTACAGCACGCCGCGCGACGGCGACGTCAATAACGAGACGACGGTGTTCCTCGCACCGGCGACGGGCGGCCGCGGCACCGACATCGCGCGCAGCCTCGATCGCAACATCGTGCGCAAGCTGTGGGTCGACGCGCACACGTTGCTCGTGGGCGGGCATGCCGACGCGCATAACGCCATGTGGTTCTTACGTGACGACGGTACGTCGACGCGCATCGAGACGGGCGACGTCGATCCGAGCGAACCGTTTTGGCTGGACGCCGCGGTGTCCTCACGCGGTGCCCTCGCCTACGTCGGATCGGAACCCACGCGCCCCCCGGAGCTTTGGTATCAAGCATCGGCCGGTGCTCCGCCGCGGCGCTTGACCGACGTCAACGGCACGATCGCGGCGCTCGATCTCGCGCGCTCGAGCGAACTGCGCTTCACGGGCCCCGACGGCTTTCTCGAAGACGCCGTCGTCACGTATCCGCTGGACTACGTGGCGCACAAGAAGTATCCACTCGTGTTCCTCCCGCACGGTGGCCCGACCGCGGCCTCGCAGACGAGTTTTTCGTCACTCGTGCAGTTACTCGCAGCGCACGGTTATCTCGTCCTGCAGCCGAATTATCGCGGCAGCGATAATCTCGGCAACGCGTACCAGCGCGCGATCTACATGGATGCCGCCGATGGTCCCGGCCGCGACGCGATGGCCGCACTCGCGGCACTCGAAGCGACCGGCAGCGTCGACCGCGAGCGCATCGTCGTCAGCGGCTGGAGCTACGGCGGCCTCATGACGTCGTGGCTGATGTCGCATTACCACGTGTGGAAGGCGGCCCTCAGCGGTGCGGCCGTCAACGACTGGCAGGATCAGTACGATCTCGGCGACGCAAACGTCCGGCGCGCGGCGCGCTTCAAAGGGTCGCCGCACGTCGGCAACAACCTCGCCGACTATCGCGCGCAGTCGCCGATCACGTATGCCGCGCAGACGACGTGCCCGGTGCTGATCGTCAGCGACATCGGCGACTACCGCGTGCCGGTCACGCAATCGTTCCGCATGTATCACACGCTCAAAGACAACGGCAAAGACGTGCGCTTCATCGGCATCCCCGTCGACGGTCACAACCCGAGCGACATCGTCCGGCGCATGGAACGCGATCGCCTCTGGGTCGACTGGGCCGATCGCTACCTGCACTAAACCCGAGGCCGTTCGCTGCCGCGGGCGATCGCCGCGCCGGCGCCGAGCGCGCGTAGTTTCGCGTACGCGACATCGCGCCGCATCGGCGCCATCCCGCAATTCGTGGAGCACGAAATGCGCTCGTCGGGCAGATAGCGCCGCGCGGCCTCGATCGTTGCCGCGACATCTTCCGGCGTTTCGATGCGGTCCGTCGCAACGTCGATGACGCCGACCACGGCGTTCTTATCTCCGAGCGCGCCGAGCACGCGTTCGGGGACGTGAGAGCCCGCCAGTTCGAAGGAAACGGCGTCGACCGCGCTCTGCGCGAGCAACGGAAAGAGATGCGCGTATTGATTCCACTCGTCGCCGAGCGCGTGCTTCCAGGCGTTATTCGCGGGCACCCCATAGCCGTAACACACGTGGACGACGGTCTCGCAGGCGGCTCCTGCGAGCGCCGCATCGAGCGCCGCGATGCCCCACGCTTCCACCTCATCGAAGTAGACGTTGAAGGCCGGCTCGTCGATCTGCACCACCTCGACGCCGAGCGCGACGAGTTCTTCGATTTCGTAACGGATCGCATGCGCGAAGGCGAAGGCCGCCTTCGCGCGGCTGCCGTAATGCGCGTCGTTTAACGTATCGACGATCGTCATCGGGCCCGGGATCGTAATCTTCAATCGGCGCGCCGTCGCGTCGCGAGCGAAGCGCATTTCGTCTGCATGCACGGCGCGCGTGCGTCGCACGGGTCCGACGATCGTCGGACAATCCGCTTCGTAGCGATCGCCGCGAATGCCGCGCCGCGCAATCTTCGAGGTATCGACGCCGTCGAGGGAGCCCGCGAAGCCGTGTACGAAATGCCGCCGCGATTGCTCGCCGTCGGTCACGATGTCGATGCCGGCGCGCTGCTGCTCGAAGAGCGCGACGCGCGTGGCGTCGTCCTGCGCCGCGCGTAGCGCGTCGCCCGCGAGATGCCAGCTCGGCCAGAGTTTTTCGGGGTCCGCGAGCCAATCGGGCTTAGGCAAACTTCCGGCAATCGTGGTAGGGAAACGCATCGCCCGGCTTTCGCGCGAGGGGAGACGCGGGCCCTCGCAGCCTAAATCCGCACGATGTTTCGACGTCTCGTTTCGCTCGCGCTCGCCTTCGCTATGTCGCTCTCGCTCGCTCCTCACGCGAGCGCAGCCGACGAACCGGCGCGCGTGGCTCTCGCGGAACCCGCGATCTCGCCGGACCGTTCCGAGATCGCGTTCGTCGCCGGCGGCGACATCTGGACGGCCCCCGCGAGCGGCGGTCTCGCGCGGCTGCTCGTTTCGAACGACGCGACCTCGTCGCGGCCCATGTACGCACCCGACGGCAAACACCTCGCCTTCGTCTCGACGCGCGCCGGCCACGCCGATCTGAGCGTTCTGGATTTCGCGGATGCGACGATCCGGCGCATCACGCACGATGATGGTTTTACGGGCCTCGACGGCTGGTCGCGCGATGGCGCGACGCTCTACTTCGATTCGATCGCGCATCAAATCGGCTACGCGCCGTGCGTGATGCGCGTACCCACGGCGGGCGGCACGCCCACGATCCTGTTTCGCGAACGGTACGTCGCGTCGTCGCAAGCGGCCGCACGGCCCGGCAGCGACGCGCTCGCCTTCGTCGACGGCGGCTTTCCGCAGTGGTGGCGGCGCGGCCACTCGCACATCGACGAAAGCGCGATCGCGCTCTACCGCCCGACGCCCGGCGGCGGCGCGCCGCAGTTAACGCCCGCGAGTGAAGGCAATGCCGTCGAACATTGGCCGATGTGGTCGGCCGACGGCAAAACGCTCTACTACGTCTCGGACCGCTCCGGGACGCCCAATCTCTTCGCTCGCATTCCGGGCGCGAGCGCTCGGCAACTCACGCATTTCACGAACGGGCGACTCGTTTTTCCAACCATCGCAAACGACGGCAAGACGATCGTCTTCGAACGCGATTTCAAGGTGTGGCGCTACGATACCGACGGAGGCGATGCGCGCCCGCTCGCGATCGACTTACACGGCGCGCCGACGCAGAGCAGCGCGCAGCATCTCACGCTCACGTCAAGCTTCGGCGAACTCGCGCTCTCGCCCGACGGCAAGAAGCTGGCCTTCAGCGCGCGCGGCCAACTCTTCGCGGCCTCTGCGAAAGGTGGCGGCGACGCGCTGCGGCTTACGAAGACGACGGCGAACGAACGCAACATCGTGTGGGCGCCCGATAGCCGCCGGATCGCGTACGTTTCCGACCGCGACGGCGACGAAGCGATCTTTATTCACGATCTGACGACGAGCGTCGAGACGCGCGTCACGGCCGCGGAACGCGACTACGCGCCGAGCTTTTCGCCCGACGGCAAGACTCTTGCGTACGTGCACGACCATCGCGACGTGCGACTCGTCGATCTCGCCGCCAAGACGACCCGCACGCTCGCGACGGGGGAGCTCGAGGAGATCGAGCCGTTCGGCGACCGGCGCGCGCTCGCGTTCTCGCCCGACGGCTCGCATGTCGCCTTCGCGACCGTCGTGACGCGCGGCTACGTCGTCGTCGACGTCGTCGCCGTTTCGGGCGGACCGCCACGCGCGATCGACCGGCTCGCAAATGCCGGCACGGGCAGCATCACGTGGTCGCCCGACGGCAAGCGCCTCTACTTCACGACGGGCCAGCGTACGGAGCCGGGTCAAATCGCTCAGATCGATCTGGTCGCGCGCACGCCGCAGTTCAAAGAAGACGAATTTCGCAAACTTTTTAACGATCGGTCGCCGGCCGAACCCGCGCAGCCGGTGCGGCGGCAAACCGAACCCGAACCCGGGCTCGTACCGAGCCCCGCGCCCAGTACGACGGCGACGGCGACCGCAACTCCGGACGCATCGCCGAAGCCCTCGGCCGCAGCGCAGAAACCGAAAGTCGCGATCGACTTTCACGACATTCGCGAGCGCGCATCGCTGCTGCCGACCGGAATCGACGTGAGCGAACTCACGATCGCCCGCGACGGGAAGACGCTCGTATTCGCCGGCTCCGCCGCTGGGCAATCGAACCTCTACACGCTCTCGGTCGATCCGCTGACCCCGGGTCCCCGCGTCGCAAAACAGATCACGGCTTCGCTCGCGCCGAAGTCGAATCTCGAACTTTCCGCCGACGGTTCGGCGTACTATCTGGAAGCGGGCCGCGCGTTCGTCGCGACGCCCGAGGGCCGGGTGCGTCCGCTCCCGCTCGCAGCGGAACTCGACGTCGATTTCGCGCGCGAGAAAAGCGAAATCTTTTCGCAGGCGTGGCGCACGCTCGACCACTTCTACGCCGATCCCGATTTCAACGGCGTGAACTGGAAGGCAATCTACGCGACGTACGCGCCGTACGTGCGCGGCGCGCACAACGCGGTGGAGTTACGGCGGCTCCTGAACCTCATGGTGGGCGAACTCGATTCGTCGCATTCGGGAATCGGCGCGCCGCGCGATCCGCTCGCTTCGAAATCCGGGTATCTCGGCGCCGAGTTCGACGGCGAGCACTACGCGCGCACCCACCGGTTGCGCGTTGCGGAAATCGTGCCGCTCGGACCGCTCGCCCTCGCGCGCACCGTGCACGCCGGTGACGAACTCGAAGCGGTCGACGGCACGCCGCTCGGCGGCACGACCGATCTCGAAGCACTTCTGGAAAACAAAATCGGGAAGCGGGTCGTGCTCCGGGTGAACGGGCACGGTGTGACGGTCGCCCCGGTCGACGCCAACACGGCGGGCGGCCTCGCGTATCGCGCCTGGGTCGCCTCGCGCCGAGCGTACGTCGAACGAGTCTCCGGCGGCCGGCTGGGATACGTCCATCTCTTCGATATGAGCTCGGCGTCGCTCGCGCAACTCACGATCGATCTCGATACCGACAACCAAGCGAAGGACGGCGTCGTGATCGATATTCGCAACAACGAGGGCGGCTTCGTCGACCCGTACGTGACGGATATCTTTTCGCGCCGGAACTTCATCAACTTCAAAGTCCGCGGCCGGCCGCTCGCGCCCGAACGGCCGTCCCTGGGTCAGCGCACGCTAGATCGACCGACCGTGCTCGTCACGAACGCCAACTCGCTTTCCGACGCCGAAAATTTTACGGAGGATTACCGGCGCGCGCATCTCGGCAAAGTCGTCGGCGAACCGACCGCGGGCTGGATCATTTTCACGGATCGTTTTCGCATGGTCGACGATTCCACGGTCCGCGTGCCGCTGGTGAAAACGCTGACGCTCGACGGCGTCAACATGGAACGGCATCCGCGGCCCGTCGACGTGCGCGTCGTGCGCGCGCTCGGTGAAGATTTTCGTAACGCGGACGCCCAACTTGCGGCTGCCGTCGAGACGCTGCTGCGCGGCCTGCGGCACCGCTAGCACCGCACGAGCGCGAAGCTCCGCAAAGGTCCGCAGCGAGGTTCCGCGTAGCATCGCTAGATGATCACTCTTGCCGTGACCTACGTCGTTCGTGCGAGTCAAGAAACCGAAGCCGAGGGCTTCCTGCGCGAACTAATTCCTGCAACGCGCCGCGAACCCGATCCGCGCACGTCCTTTCTGTACGAACAATACGACGACGAAGCGGCGCTCTACGTGCCGTTCTCGTGATGCGTTCGCTGCTCGCCGCTCTTACAGGAAGTCTCGTTATGTCGTCCGTTTTTAGTGCCGCTTCCGCGGCAACCGTCCATCTCGACCGCAAGGCCGGCTCGCCGCCGGTCGCCGCCCGGGTCGCGCACGAGCAAGCGATTCACGGCACGACGCGCCACGACGATTACTTCTGGCTGCGTCAGAAAAGCGACGCCAAAGTAGATGCATACCTCAAAGCCGAGACGGCGTACACCGAAGCCGTGATGAAGCCGACGCAGGCGCTGCAAACCAAACTCTACGACGAAATTCTCTCGCACATCAAACAGACCGATCTGAGCGTGCCGTACCGTCGCGGCGACTACTTCTATTACTCGCGCACCGAAGAAGGCAAGCAGTATCCGATCTACGCGCGCAAGCGCGGCTCGCTCGAGGCCCCCGAAGAGGTCACGCTCGATCTCAACGCCCTCGCGGCCGGTCACGCGTTTCTCGGACTCGGCGCCTATCAGATCAGCGACGACGGGAACCTGCTCGCGTACTCGCTCGATACGACGGGCTACCGGCAGTACACGCTGCACGTCAAGGATCTGCGCAGCGGGAAAGATCTCGCGGAAGCGATTCCGCGCGTCGACGATGTCGAGTGGGCCAGCGACAACGCGACGCTCTTCTACACGACCGAAGACGACATCAGCAAACGCCACGATAAATTCTGGCGCCATGCGCTCGGCGCGAGTGCGTCGGCCTTAGTCTACGAAGAAAAAGACGACTTGTACGATATCGGAGCGGTGCGATCGAACGATCGCGCGTTCGTGTTCCTGGTTTCGGGCAGTAAGTCGACCACCGAGTGGCGCGCGATTCGCGCATCCGCACCGGGGGGCGCCCTCGCGGTCGTCATCCCGCGCAGCGAAGGCCATCGCGCGAGCGTCGAACATCATGGCAAGGATTTCTACATCCTGACCAACCGGCATGCGGAAGACTTCAAGCTCGTCACCGCCCCCGACGACGCGCCGCAAGAATCGCACTGGAAGACGATCGTCCCCGAGCGTGCCGGCACACATCTGAGCGACATCTCGATGTTCGAACGGTTCGCCGTCCTGAGCGGTCGCAGCGGCGGCTTCAGTAACCTCGAAGTGCTCGATCTCTCGACGAATGCGGTGAAGCACGTTGCGTTCGATGAAGCCGTGCACAGCGTTTTTCCGTCTGCGAATCCGGAGTACCGTACCGGGACGTTCCGCTACACGTTTGCGTCGCTCGTCACGCCGAGTTCGGTCTACGATCTCGATATGGCGACGGGCGCGCGCGCGTTGCTCAAAGCGACCGAAGTTCCGCACTACGATCCGAAGCGGTACGCGACCGAACTAAAGTACGCGACGGCGCGCGACGGGACGCGCGTGCCGATCTCGCTCGTCTATCGCAAGGACGTCGCCCACGACGGCAAAGCGCCGATGCTGCTCTACGCCTACGGCTCCTACGGCATTTCGATGGACCCCACGTTTTCGGCCGCGCGCTTGGTGCTGCTCGATCGCGGCGTCGTCTATGCGATCGCACACATTCGCGGAGGCGGCGAACTCGGCGAAAGCTGGCGTACCGCCGGCCACCTTCGTGAAAAACTCAATACGTTTACGGACTTCATCGACTGCGCCGACGACCTGATCAAATCCAAGTATACGTCGGCCGACCGGCTCGCGATTCAGGGCGGGAGCGCGGGCGGTTTATTGATGGGCGCGGTCGCGAATATGCGTCCGGATCTCTTCAAAGCGGTCGTCGCGCAAGTGCCGTTCGTCGACGTGATGAACACGATGCTCGACGCGTCGCTGCCGCTGACGACGAGCGAATATTTGGAGTGGGGTAACCCCAACGTCAAAGGCGATTACGACTACATGATGCGCTACTCGCCGTACGACAACGTCAAGGCGCAAGCGTACCCGGCGATGCTCGTCAAGGTCTCGGTCAACGATAGTCAGGTGCCGTATTGGGAAGGCGCGAAGCTCGTCGCCAAACTGCGAACGCTCAAGACCGACCCGAACCCGCTCTTGCTGATGGTCAATTTCGGCGCGGGCCACGGCGGCGCGTCGGGCCGTTACGACGCTCTCAAAGAGACGGCGTTTAACGACGCGTTCATCCTCGCCGAGATCACGCCGTAAGAGGGGCTCGGAGCCTCAGGCGTCGAGTTCAGCGTTGATCATCCAATCGATACCGAAGCGATCGGTCACGACGCCGAACATCGCGCCCCAGAAAACTTTTCCGAACGGCATATTGATCGTTCCGCCGTCGCTGAGCGCTTGAAAGATGCGCGCAGATTCCGGAACGTCGTGGGAGGACAGCGACAGCGCGACACGGCTTCCCGTGCATTCCCTTCCCTTATTGCTATCCGCGGCCATAAATTTGAGTGCCGGAGCGACGAAGTTGGCATGCATGACGCGATTGCGTTCCGCCGGCGGCATCGCATCGGCCATCGGCGTGCCTTCGTAGCGCATCAGCGCCGTCGTCTCTCCGCCGAAAATTTTGGCGTAAAATGCCAGCGCATCTTCGCAATTGCCGTCGAACGACAGATACGGTTCGAGTTGCACGTGAACGGCCTTTCACAACGCGGGTCGGTAGGGAGCGATTGCGCAAGCGATTCCGAGTTCCCGCATCGGCCACGTTACGCGTCGCGGGCAGGCGGTATGGCCGAGCGTCGAGCTGCGGGGCGGGCCAACGACGGCCGCCGTAAAAGATTCCATAATTAAGCCGGCTCGCGTCGTTCTCGAATGAGCGAGGACGGGGCACGTTCCACCCATGCCTGGAGTAACGTTCTTTCACGCTCCGGCGTGAGCCCGGCACGCAAGGTGCGTGAAGCCGGGCGCTCGTTGATTCGGCGAGCGTATCGGCAATCGTTTGCGCGAGCGGACGCAACGTGAGGCCCGTGGCGCGCGCCTTCGTGTTGCTGACGTCGAGCAGCCCGCGTAGCTCCGGTGATGCGGGCAGCCAGAGCGGCACTTCGACCCACGGCCGGACGTCGTGCGCTTCGAGAAACGCGTCCGAGACGTACGTGAAGCGCGCAGCGCCGCCGCCGGCTGCCCGCGCCGTCTCCAGAACGTCGGCGATGGCGAGCGTGCGCGGGTCGCCGATCAGCATGTACGTACCGCTGCGTTCGGCTGCGATGGCGCCTGCGAGCCAGGCAGCGAGATCGCGCGCGTCGATGATTTGCACCGGCAGTGACGGCGCGCGCGACGCGAGGATCTCGCCGCCGCGCGCGACACGCGCGACCCAATACGTGAAGCGATCCGTCGCATCGAACGGTCCGACGACGAGGCCGGGCCGTGCGATGAGGACTCGCGCTTCGCCGAGCACCGATACCAGTTCGCGTTCGCATTGCGCCTTGTGTACGCCATATAATTCGGGCTCGTCGGTGCGGTTTGCGTTCCGGGTGGGAACGGTCGCATCGGCGACGATTCATCGATCGCCGCAGCGCTGAGATCGAGCGCGTCGATGCTGCTGACGAACACGTAACGCTTCACCCAGGGCGCGACCGCACTCGCACTCGCGCACCTCGTCCGGCGTGAAGCCGCACGTATCGATGACGACGTCGCCCCGGGCGTTAGCGAGCGTCGAGACGTCGACCCTCCGATCGCCACGAAGATGCCCGTGCTCGCGGAAGAGTTCGCCGCTCGTGATACCGCGATTGAAAAACGTGACGCCATGTCCCGCCGCAATCACGGCTTCGGCGATATGCCGTCCGACGAAGCTCGTGCCGCCGATGATGAGAACGCGCACGCGCCGCTCAGCGCTCGGCGAGCGCCGCCCGGACGATGCGTTCTTGTTCGACCGCATGCGCGCCGCCGTAGCCTTCCGACGGGCTCGCGCGATACGGCCGGCCGACGTATTCCACCTCGGTAATTCCATTGGGCAAACGATCGAAGATGCGGCGCCGCACGTGCGCTCGCGCGCCCATATTCTTCGGCTCTTCTTGCGCCCAGACGATCGACGTCAGCTTCGGATAGAGCGCGAGCAGGTCGACGATCGCGCCAACCGGTAACGGCGAGAGCAACTCGACGCGTACGATCGCCGTCTTCGTGGTCGCCGCATAATCCGCATGCCCGATGAGATCGTAGTAGATTTTCCCCGAACACAGCACCACGCGTTCGACGGCGTCGCGACGACCGGCATAACGTGCGTCGTCGATCACCGGAGCAAACTCGCCGTCGACTAGGGCATCGATGTGTCCCGATGCCGCCTTCATGCGTAGCAGGCTCTTGGGCGTGAAGATCACGAGCGGCAACGCGCGCGGCTGACGCGCCTGCAGACGCAGGAGATGGAAATATTGCGCCGCCGTGCTGCAGTTCGCGATCTGCATGCTGCCTTCGGCCGACAATTGCAGGAAGCGTTCGATCCGCGCGCTCGAATGCTCGGGCCCCGCGCCCTCGTAGCCGTGCGGCAAGAGCATCACCAGCCGCGACGTCTCGCCCCACTTCGCTTGTCCCGCTGCGATGAATTGATCGATGATTATTTGCGCGCCGTTATTGAAATCGCCGAATTGCGCTTCCCACAGCACTAAAGCGTTCGGCGTTTCGACCGCATAGCCGTATTCGAAGCCCAAACACGCATATTCCGATAACGGGCTATTGTAGATTTCGATACTCGCGTTGGCGCTCGAAAGATGCTGGATCGGCGCGAACGTTTCGTTGGTCTTGGCATCGTGGTAGACAATGTGGCGATGCGAGAACGTGCCGCGCTGCGTATCTTGCCCGGTCAGACGGATCGGCGTGCCTTGGGCCAGGAGCGACGCGAATGCGAGCGACTCGCTCAGTCCCCAATCGACTTCACCGTCGCTAGCGAACGCCGCCCGCCGGCGCTCGAGTTGGCGCGCGAGCTTCGGATGGATGGTGAACGAATGTGGAACCGCGATGAGTTCGTCGCTCCAGGCGAGCAGTTGCGCGCGATCGAGCTTCGGTGCGTTCGCGGCCGGCACGCCGTCGCCGCGGGCCAAGCTCGGGCCAATTTCTCCCGTCCACGTGCCGTCCTTGACGCTCGCCTGCGCGGCCGTCAAACGCTCCGTCGAACGCGCCAGCAGAGCGTTGGCTTGCTCCGCCGTAACGATGCCCTGCGCGATCGCTTTTTGCGCGTACAGTTCCCGAACCGTCGGGTGCGCTTTTATCCGCTCGTACATATCGGGCTGCGTGTACGCGGGCTCGTCGGTTTCGTTATGGCCGAAGCGGCGATAGCCGATGAGATCGATGATGACGTCGTGTCCGAAGCGGCGTCGAAAATCCATCGCGAGATGGACCGCCGCGATGCACGCGTCGACGTCGTCGGCGTTGACGTGCACGATTGGGACGTCGAAGCCTTTGGCGAGATCCGATGCGTAGCGCGTCGAGCGCGCGTCGGACGGATCGGTCGTAAACCCGACTTGATTGTTCGAGATGATGTGCACCGTGCCGCCGGTCGCGTACCCCGCGAGCGCCTGCAAATTGAGCACTTCCGCAACGACGCCTTGCGCGCTGAACGCCGCGTCGCCGTGAATGAGAATGGGCGCAGCACGGCCCGTCTCGAGCGTCGCGATCGGCCGATCGTGATTGGTCTGCAGCGCACGCGTCCGCCCTTCGACGACGCCGTCGACCGCCTCGAGATGGCTCGGATTATTGGCGAGCGCGACCGCAACGGGACCGTTGGCAGTTTCGTAGATGCCGTCGGCACCGTGGTGATATTTCACGTCGCCCGTGACGTCGTCGCTAGCGCCTTCGCCGCGCAGATTCGCGGCTTCAAATTCAGTCAGAATTTCTTCATACGGCCGGTTGACGACGTGCGCGATCGTCGCCAAACGGCCGCGATGCGCCATGCCGATCACGGCCGTGCCCACGCCGTCGGCCGCGAAGAGCGTGATGAGTTCTTCGAGCATCGGCACCATCGCGTCGAGCCCTTCGATGGAAAACGTTTTGGCACCGATGTACGCTTTGCGCAAAAAACGTTCGAACGTCTCGACTTTCGTAAGACGTTCGAGCACGTTGCGCGCACGTTCGGGCGCGAGTTGTACGAAGTGCTTCCCGGCCTCGATGTAATCGCGCAGCCACTCGCGCTGTTCGATGTTGGCGATATGTTCGACTTCGTAGGCGATCGTCGAACTGTACGTTTGCCGCAACGCCGTCACGACATCGGCGAGCGTGTCGCCGGGCAGTTTCGTCCGCAACACCGACGACGGAATCGCCGACATGACGCTCGGCGTCAAGGCGTAATTTTTCCAGTCCAAGGCGGGATCGCCCGGCGGCTGCGTTCCCAGCGGATCGAGCGTCGCGGCGAGATGGCCGTGCCGGCGATACGACGACAGAATCGCCATGCCCGCGGCGACCGCGCGCAACAGTTCGTCCGATGCCGCCTCGCGCGGCGGTGTTGCCGGCAAATCGGTGACCGCGCCGGCCACGGCGGCATCGGACTGCGCCGAGCGCTGCGGTGCGGCACTCGTCGCGACGGCGGCACTCGCGCCGGCGGCGGCGCGCGGCGCGCCGAGTCCCGCGCTTGCGAAAATGCCGTCGTAGAAGCCGTCCTTACCGGCCAAAAATTCATCGGCGCGCTTGAGGAATTCACCGGACTGCGCGCCTTGAACGACGCGGTGATCGTAGGTGTTCGTCAGCGTCATGATCTTCTCGACGCCGAGCGAAACGAGCGTTGCGGGGTTGGCATGTCCGAAGCCGGGCGGGTACGCGATCGCACCGGCAGCGACGATCGCACCTTGGCCCGCAGTTAACCGCGGGACCGAAGCGATCGTCCCGATTCCGCCGGGATTAGTCAAGGTGAACGAGGCGCCGCTGAGGTCGTCGGCTGCGAGTTTGCCCTCGCGCGCCTTGACGATGAGATCTTCGTAGGCTCGCCGGAACGCGACGAAATCGAGCGTATCGGCGGATTTGATGACCGGCACGACGAGAAAACGCGAGCCGTCCTTACGCTGCGTATCGACCGCGATGCCGAGATGGATGCCGTTTTCGACGCGCGTCGCGGCACCGTTTTCGCGCCGGAAACTCACCGTCATGGGAATTTCGCGCGCCGCGCACACGAGCGCGAAGGCGATGAGGTGCGTGAACGAGACTTTCTCGCTGCGGCCTGCGGCTTTGAACGCGGCATTGAGCTCCGCGCGTTTGGTTTCGAGCGTTCCAACGTGGAGCGTCCGGAAGCTCGTCGCGGTCGGAATCGTTAAGCTCTGTTCCATCGCGCCGACGAGGGCGTTCGCCGGACCTTTGATCGGCGTCGCGCGCGCGTCCGCCGGTAAGGGCGGCTGCGCCTGTGGGGCGGCGGCCGCCGTCATCGTCGGCGCCACGTGTCCGTTGGCGGCGTTGCCGGCATGCCCGGCCCACGAAGCCGACGCCTTGACGACGTCTGCGGCAACGATCAGGCCGCCCGGGCCCGTTCCGACGATCGCGCCGAGATCGAGGTGCGCGCGTTCGGCGACCCGTTGCGCGCGATGCGATGCCGCGCCTCCGGCGCCGCCGCCGGGCGCGCCGTTGGCCGGCAGCGACGCAGGCACCGGCGGCGCGGCTCCCGCGGCACCGTACGATGAGGGGGCCGGCGGCGCCGCCGAAGCGGCGACCGGGGCCGGCGCGACCGGTACGGCGTCGGCCGAAGCACCGTCCGGCTTGGTCGCAGCGGTATCGATCTCGGCGAGCAGCGCTCCGACGTTGACCGTCGCGCCTTCTTCGGCGGCCAATTTGACGACGACACCGGCGGCCGGGGCGGGTACTTCGACGTCGACTTTATCGGTCGTTACGTCGACGAGCGTCGCGCCTGCGTCGATCCATTGGCCGGCCTTCACGCGCCACTCGACGATCGACCCTTCGGTGACGGATTCTCCCATCTCCGGAAGCGAGACTTGCACCAGAGTTTCAGCCACGAGAGAAATCTACGACTTGCTGCACGATGTTGTCATTCTAAAGCACGCGCGGGAACCCGCTTGCGCTTTTCGTCGTTAGCGGACCGATGGGAACCAGCTCATGAAAGCCGCATCATACCTGCTCGCCGTCGCCGTCGTCGGCACCGGCATCTTCGCTTTCGGCCCGCATCACGTGGGCAGTTCGAACGCGGCTTACGCGCGGCCGTCGGCTGAGCCCCCGATTGTGGAGCGGGCAGCCTCCGCCGCGGCGGTCGTCGATACGAAAGATCTCGCGTACGCTCCGGCGCAGGTAACCTTGCCCGCGGGAGCGACCCTGCGATTTGTCAATTCAGATTCGAACGCACATAGCGTGACGGTCGCCGACGGTTCGCTCGACTCAGTCGAGATGTCTCGCGGGCAAAGCTGGTCGCACGTCTTCGCTAAACGCGGCACGTACGCGTACTTTGTCGACCACCGTCCGCGCATGCACGGCAAGATCGTCGTCAAATAACGGCGATCCGGCATTTGTTATGCCCAGGAAGGGACTCGAACCCCCACAACCTTGCGGTTACTGATACCTGAAACCAGCGCGTCTACCAATTCCGCCACCAGGGCAAGATCCCGCACTTTCCGCCGGAGTGACGTACGTCCTTTCCACTCAACGCACGTACGATGCGCCGTTGACGTCGATCGTCGTTCCCGTCGCGTAATCCCCAGCACCGGTCGTTAGAAATGCGACGATACTCGCGACTTCTTCCGGCAGCCCGATGCGGCCCGACGGAATTTCGCCGCGAATGCGCTCGCCCGATTCCAAGAGCGACTCGGCCGCCATATCTGTCTCGATAAATCCCGGTGCGACGGCGAACGCGACGATTCCGTCGCGCGCGCAACCGCGCGCGACCGACTTCGTGAAGTTCGTTAGCGCAGCCTTGCTCGCACCGTAATCGGCGAACGTCAATTCGCCGCGATGTGCGGCGCGAGAGACGACGTTGACGATGCGTCCGCGAACGCCGCGCGTGTCCGGCGCCTGAGCGCGCATCGCGCGCATGGCGTGCCAGGCGAGATCCGCAGCACCGAAAAGATGACCTCGAACGTACGGCGCCAACCCGCGCGCCACGCGGCGAAATCGTCGCCATCGAACGGATTTTCAGCGAAGATACCGGCGTTATTGACAAGCGCGTCGATGCGTCCGAAGCGCGTCAGCGTCCGATCGAGCAAGCCCGCGAACGTCTCGGGCTCGGCCAGATCGTTGCGTTCGAAGGCCACCCGCGCGCGTTCGCCGCCGCACGCCGTCGCGAGCGTCTGCGCCGCGTCGCGATCCCGCGCGTAGGTAAAGTACACCGACGTCTGCGCGGCGTGCAGCGCACGTACGATCGCAGCGCCGATACCCCGGGATCCACCCGTCACCAGAACGACTCGGTCCGTCACGTCGCGCATCATGCGCGCTGGACGAGTGCGATTCCGCCCACGATGGCCGTGAGCCCGGCGATGTCGTGCACGCCGACGGGCTCGTGCAGCAGCACCGCTGCGATGGCGAGCCCAAACGCGGGCGTGAGATAGTAGAACGCGCTCACGCGGCTCGCTTCGCCGTGGGTCAGCAGCCAGAACCAAAGGAGCGATGCGCCGACGCTGATCACGAGCACGAGATAGAGGAACGAGGTGACGAGTTCGAGCGTGAGGTGGACGTGCGCGGCCCGATGCGCGAGCGCGGCCACGGGCACGATCGCAAGGCCCGCGGCGCAAAGTTGAATCGCGATGGTCGAAAGCAGACTTTCGTTCGTCGCCCAGCGCTTATAGAGCAGCGTCGAGGCGACGCTCGCGCAGACGCCGAGCAAGGCGAGCAAGACGTCCCGCGGTGCGGCGCCGCCGCTGCCGCTACGCGCGTAGACGATCGCAATCACGCCGCCGAAGCCGAGCGCGAGACCGAGCGCTTTGAGCGGTGTCAGCCGCTCACCGAGCAGTCGCGGAGCGACGAGCGCGAGGATCAGGGGATTCGTGCTCGCGACGATCGCGCCCATCCCAGAGGACAGGTGGTGCAACGCGGTATAGGTCAGACCCAGATAAACGGCGTTGGCGAGGATGCCGACCGCCGCGGCCACGAGCCAGGGCCGCCGTGTTTTCGGAAACGGCTGGCGCAGTGCCAGGGCGATTGCCGCCATGATGAGGCCCGCCGCTTCGAAGCGCGCGACGAGAAACCACAGCGGATCCGTTTCGGTCGAAGCGATCTTGCTCGGGACGTAGGCGGACGCCCAGAGGAAAATAAAGAAAATCGCGATCGCGATACCGAACGGACCGCGCGCGCGAGCCTGCATGTACGAGCGGCCAAACCCCGGCTGTTCGGGACGGGTTGCGCGTTGGGGGCCCAATCACTACGCCCGGGCCAGCGAATGACCGAAAGCCTTAACATGAACGTTCTGATCGTCGGCGCGACGGGGTACATCGGCACCGCGGTCGACGAAGCACTGCGCGCGCGGGGTCATCTTACGACCGGCACCGCTCGCAGCGGTACCGCGCGCGAAAAGCTGCAGCTGCGCGGCACGGCGTTCGTTGCCGCCGACGCCGCCAAGCCGCAAACTCTCGAGAAGGCGCTGCGCGCGGCCGACGCCGTCGTCTACGCGGTGCGCGTGACCGACGCCGATCCCTTCAGCGTCGATTGCGGCGCGCTGCGCACGGTCCGCAAGACGCTGGCCGGTACGGAAAAAACCTTTCTCTACGTGAGCGACGCCTGGGTGTACGGCTCGACCGGCGAATCAGAAGCCGCCGAAGACGCGCCGCTCGCGCCCCCCACACTCGTCGCGCGTCGCCTCGAACTCGAACGCTCGACGCTCGAGTTGACGAAGCTCGGCGTCCGCGCGCTGATCGTGCGCCCCGGCATCGTGTACGGTCGCGGCGCCGGCCTCGCCGCAATGTTCGTGCAGTCGGCGCGCGAGCGCGGGTCGGCGACGATCGTCGGCGATGGAACCAATCGCTGGGCCACGATCGACGTCGGCGACCTCGGAGATTTTATCGCGTCCGCGGTGGAACGCGGGCGGCCGGGGCGAGCGTACAACGCCGTCAACGACGACCGCTTCCGCGTCGACGAAATAGCAGCGGCCGCCAGCCGTGGCGCCGGCGCGGGCGGCAAGACGACGATGGTCTCGGCGACGATGATGGGTAACTTCGGCGAATGTCTCGCGCTCGACCAAGCCATCTCGGCCGCCCGCGGCAAAGCGGATCTCGCGTGGCTGCCGCATGCCGCCTCGATCGTAACCGACGTCGAATACGGCTCGTACCAGCCGGCGCAGGTCGCCTAAGCGCTCGCGCGAGCCGAGCGGCAGCGGCTCCCGGCCGCAAACCGACACAACCGCACGGCAGCCGGCGTCACAGATGCGTGTTCGCGAAGCTGCTGCCGATTTTGGGCATTACGTTCATCGATATTCTTGGCTTCAGTATTCTGATCCCGATTTTGCCCTACTACGTCAAACACTTCGGCGCCTCGACGGTCGCCGTCGGCGCGCTGTTCGCCGTGTTCGCACTCTGCCAATTCGTCGCCGGACCGATTTGGGGCAACGTCAGCGACCGCATCGGCCGCAAAGCGGTGCTCATCATCTCTCAAATCGGCGCCACGATCGGTTGGGCGGGGCTCGCGTTCGCACCGACCCTCTTTTGGGTCTTCGTCGCGCGCGCTATCGAAGGCATATCGGGAGGTAATATCAGCGTGACGCAAGCCTACGTGGCCGATCGCGTCGAGCCCGACCAGCGCTCGCAAGCGTTCGCGTATGTCGGCGCTGCGTTTTCCGCGGGGCTCGTTCTCGGCCCGATCGCCGGCGGCTTACTGCTCTCACATTACGGTTACACCATGCCGTTCTTGCTCGCCGCGGGCTTACAGGTCGTCACGCTGATCGTCACGATCGTCTTCCTCCCCGAAGACGTCGCGGCACACGGGGAAAAAGCGGCGACGAGTTCCTTTCGCGATATCGCACGGTCGCTACGCGACGTTCGCGTGTCGCCCGTGCTGCTGCAAAAGTTCGCGTACTCGCTCGGACTGTACGCGTGGTTTTCGGTCTTCGCGCTCGTGCTCGCGGCGGTCGCCGGGTTCGGGCCGAGCGAGACGAGTTATTTTTTCGCCGGCTTCGGCGTGGCGAGCATCGTCTTCCAGCTGGGCGTCGTCGGCCGGCTCGTCGCAGCCGTCGGCGTCCGGGCGACGTCGAACCTCGGCTTCGCCGCAGCGTGCGTCTATTTCGTTGCCGTCCCGTTCATGCACGGCACGGTCGCGTTATTTCTGGCGCAGATCGTGTTCGCGTTCGCCCTCGCGACGACGAACGCGACGCTGGCGACGTTGCTCACCGACGCCGCACCGGAGCGCCTGCGCGGTACGGTGCTCGGAGCCGGGTCGTCGTTGGAATCGGTCGCCGGCGTCGTCATGCCGACGATTTCCGCCGCCGTGCTCGCGACCTATGGGCCCGCGTGGACGGGCGGTATCTCGGCCCTCTTCTGCTCGATCGCACTCGCCCTGGGTCTACTCGCGGCGCGCCCGCCGGCCTTCGCGCCGCCGCGCTGATCGGCGGACTTGCGGGTACGACGAATCCCATGGAATCAGCTTACGATCTCTGCGTGATCGGCGCGGGCACCGCGGGCTTCGCCGCGGCGAACGCCGCCCGCACGCGCGGTGCGACGGTCGCCCTCGTCAGCGGCCCGGGGGACCTCGGGGGAACGTGCATCTTACGCGGATGCATGCCCGTGAAAACGCTCCTAAGCTCGACCGAACGTCTGGGCGAAGTCAACCACGCGGAGCGCCTCGGCGTGCACGTTTCCCAAGAGCGTCTCGATTTGCGCGAAGTCGTCGCACGCAAACGCGAACTCGTCGACTATTTCGCGGCGGACCGCGTTCACGAGCTCGAATCCTATCCGCTCTTCCGCGGCCGCGCCCGCTTCGCCGCGCGCGATACGGTCGTCGTGGACGGACGTACGCTGCGCGCCGGGGCCTTCGTCATCGCGACCGGGTCGACGATCGGCGATCCCGGCATCGCCGGACTCGCGCGCGACGCGTATTTCACGAGCGACGATGCGCTCGAGATGACGCGTCCGCCCACGTCGCTCGCGATCGTCGGCGCGGGCCCCGTCGGGTGCGAGTTCGCGCAATACTTTGCTCGTTTAGGATCTTGCGTGACGTTATTGCAAGCCGAGGCTAACGTCTTGCGCAACGAAGACGACGACGTCGGCGAGGCGATCGGGGCGGTCCTGGGGCACGACGGCGTCGACGTTCGAACCGGTGCGACGATCGAGCGCTGCGAGCGCGCCGGCGACGCCTTCGCGCTCACGTATCGCGACGCGCATGGCGAAGGGCGGTTCGTCGTCGCTGCGATCATGCTCGCAAGCGAGCGCCGGCCGAACGTCGCGGACCTCGGCCTCGAAGTCGCCGGCGTCGCGTACGATGCCGGGGGCGTTCGGGTCGACGCGGCGCTGCGCACGACCAATCCCGCCATCTTCGCAGCGGGCGACGTCCTGGGGCGCCGCTGCCTGGTCCACGTCGCCGCCTACGCCGGCGCGCTCGCCGCGCGCAACGCCATCTCCGGCGCGTCGGTTGCGGCCGACTTCGACCGCTTCGAAGCACACGCCATCTACACGCAGCCCGAAGTCGCGGTCGCCGGTTTGACCGAACGCGCGTGCCGCGAGCGCGGTCTCGACATTACCGTGCGCCACCATCGCTTCACCGACGTCGGAAAGGCGCTGGTTTCGGATGTGGCCAGCGGTTTCGTCAAGATGATCGCCGACCGAAGCGGCCGCGTCCGCGGCGTGACGATCGTCGGCGACGACGCGATAGACCTCATCGGCGAAGGCATCGCGCTCGTCGATCGCGGCGCGACGACGGCCGACATCGCCGAGATGCCGCACCTTCACCCGACCCTCGGTGAAATTTTTGCGCGCGTGGCGGAAGACTTCGAGGCGCCCGAGGACGATCTATCGGCGCCCGACGCTCCATCATCCCAAGACGTCGCGGCAGCGCGCTGACGGACCGGCACCTACGCTGCCGCTCGCGCGTTGCTGAAGCATGAAACTCGCAGCGCTCCTGTTCTTCGTCGCCTATGCGACCCACCCGGCCGGCGCCGTCGCGCAAACGCCGCCGCCGCGGGCGGCCCTCGAATCGACGCTCGAGATCTCCGGCGACGCGACGGTCGAGCGCGATCCCGATCTCGCCCGCGTGAATGCCGAAATCGTCACGAACGACGACGTCGCGGCGCGCTCGGCGGGCAAGAACGCGGCGATTTTCGAGGCGCTGAAAATGAAGCTCGCCGCACTCGGCATTGCCGGCGATGCGATCCGGACGCGGTACTTCAACGTCACGTTCGTGCCGCGCTCCGTCCGCGCGCAACCGGGCGACGCGCCGCAGCGCTACGGCTACGTGACGACGCGCTCGCTCGGCATCGCCGTCACGCCGATCCAGAACGCCGGCAAGATCGTGGACGCGTCGCTTGCGGCGGGAGTCACCCAAGTCGGAGACGTGGCCTTCGAACTTAAAGACCGTAAGAGCGCCTACCGCGATGCGCTCGGGCGCGCATTCGCAGACGCCAAGGCCAACGCGACGGCGCTCGTCGCGAATTCCGAACTGCGTCTGGTGCGCGTGCAGACCATCAGCGCCGGCAACTACAGCAGCGTGCCGCCGCGCCCGTTCGACGGCATGCAGCTGCGCGCCGCCGTAGCCGCGCCGCTACCACCGACGCAGATCGATCCGAACGGTCCGATCGACGTGACGGCGCACGTAACCGTCACGTACGTGGTGCGCGCGAACTAACGTCTACGCGGCCGAGCGTTTTCGTTTGGGCGCGGGCTTTTTCGCGCCGCTGGGGTTCTTTGCCGCCTGGTCCCCATCGTCGTCGCCCGCGCCGCCGGATACCGCAGCGCCGCCGCGTTTCTTCGAAGCTTCGAGACTTTTTTGCAACACGTCCATGAGATTGACGACGTTATCGCGCACGGGCGCTTTGGTCTCTCCGGCGGGTAGCGTTTTGCCTGCGGCCCGCGCTTCGATCATTTCGAGCATCTGTTCGCGATAGGTGTCTTTAAATTGCGACGGATCGAAGGCTTCTGTCATCGTATCGATGAGCATTCGCGCGACCTTCATTTCGTTCGCCGCCGGCGTTTCGACTGCCGGTAATTCGAGCGTACTGGCTTCGACTATTTCATCGGCAAAGTGCATCAGTTCGAGCACGAGCGCATCGCCGCTGGGCTTGAGTGCGGCGAGATGTTCGCGCGACCGGATAACGACCTTCGCGATGCCGACTTTGCCCGACTCTTTGAGCGCTTCGCGCAGCAGCGCGTACGCGTGCCGGCCGCGCTTCTCCGGTTCGAGATAATGTGGCTTGTCGAAGAACATCGGATCGATTTCGGCGAGATCGACGAACTGCACGATATCGACGGACTGCGTCGCCTCGGGATTGACGCGATCGAAATCTTCGTCGCTGATAATGACGTAGCGCCCTTTTTCGAATTCGTAGCCGCGCACGAGATCCGTATACGCGACTTCCTCGCCGTCGATCGAGCAGCGCCGAACTTGCGTGATCCGGCCTTCGTCGGGCTTATGCAAGAAGTTGAAACGGAGATCGTTCGTGCGGACCGCCGTCTGCAATTTGACGGGAATCGTCACTAAACCGAAATTGATCGCACCGGACCAGATTGCGTGCGCCATACGTCCCTCCTATCCCCAAGCCTGTTGCGCGCGCGCGAGCGCGGGTTCGAGCCGCTGTTCCCGCCAGCGAGCGCCGCTCCATAAATCGCCGCGCTCTATTAACGTCGCGGAAGCGTTCTTTATCGACCAGCGCGCGAACTCTCCCTCGGTCCCCGCCGCCAGTGCCGCGCCGCGCGGCCGTTTGCGGGCGAGCGACTCGACCTCGCTCCAATCCAGCGGCATCGAGACCGGGGCGCCCGCGCGTGCGCGGACGCTGAACGGTGCGACGAGCGTCTTGCCGCGGCCGACTTGCACGTAGTCGAGATAGACGGTCTGCGGCGGCCGCTTCGCGGGCATGCGCTCGAGCGTCGTGAGTTCCGGTAAGCGCGCGTGAATGGTGCGCGCGACGACCTCCGCGAACCCCTTACAGATGTCGTACGTATACTGGGGAGCGAGGGGAATCGCAACGTGGAGGCCGCTGCCGCCTGAGGTTTTGACCGCGGTCTCCAGACCGATCTCGCCGAGCGCGTCGCGCAGCGCGAGCGCGACTTTCGCGAGCGTCGGGACGGTGCAGCCGTCGAACGGATCGAGATCGAAAAAGAGAAATTCCGGTACGTCGAGGGCGGGCTCGCGCGACGTCCAAACGTGTAAGACGATTGCCGCGAGATTGGCGACGTAAACGAGCGTCGCTTCGTCGTTGCAGCGGATGAAACGAATTCGATCGCGCTTGCCGGCTTCGCTCGCGACGGTGACCGTCGGTATCCAGTCCGGCAAATATTTCGAGGCGTTCTTTTCGAAGAACGAGCCGCCGTCGATGCCGTCGGGATAGCGCTGCAAGGTCAACGGCCGATCGATGAGATGCGGCAAGATGTAGGGCGCGACGGCACGGTAGTACGCGACGAGATCGCCTTTGGTATAGCCGTCCTGCGGCCAGAGCACCTTATCGCGATTGGAGAGCGAGAGCGCGCGGCCGTCGATCTCCACGCGTTCCTTCGTCGCGGCCACGTCAGGTGACGTCGCTCGCCGCCAGCGGCCGTTCGCGAGCGATATCGCGCGCCGCTTTATCCCAACGTAGCGCGACGAAGACTGGATGGCGCAGATTACCGTCGCGCGTCCACTCCGTGAAGGTCACTTCGGCGACGAGCGTGGGGGTGACCCAGTGCGCCGGCGTGTCCGTCTTGGGAACCTTCGCGAACGGCGACGTCGCGCGCTCCAGCGGCGCGAGAACCTTCGCAATCGCCGCGAGCTTCTTGGCATCGAAACCGGTGCCGACCGACCCGGCATACACGAGTTTGCCGTCTTCGTAAACGCCTGCGAGCAAGGCGCCGAAATGCTTGCGGCTGCCGCGCGCTTCGGTCCAGCCGGCGATCGCGACTTCTTGCCGTTGCTGCGCTTTGATCTTCACCCACGCACGCGAGCGTTTCTCGACATACGTCGAGGCGCGCAGCTTGCCGACGATCCCTTCGAGATCGCGCGATTTCGCGACGTCGTACAGGACCGTACCGTCCGCAACGACGTGCTTGCTGTACATGACCGGGCCGCGACCGGTCAGCATCGCTTCGAGGGCCGCCTTGCGCTTCTCGAGCGGCTCCTCGCGCAGATCGCGCCCGTTGCCGTACAGCACGTCGAAGACGACGAAGGTAACGGGCTGCTTGTGCGGATTCGCGCGGCCGAAACGGTCGAGCCGCTCTTGGAGCGCGCCGAACGAGGGCCGGCCGTCGTCATCGAGCACGACGATCTCGCCGTCAACGATGAGCGGCCGCTCCGCAAAGGCGTCGGCGAGCGCCCCGAGCTCCGGAAACTTCGCCGTGAAGTCCTTTCCGTTACGCGAAGCGATTGCGACCGAGCCGTCGCCTTCGATACGGACGAGCGCGCGATAGCCGTCCCATTTGAGTTCGAAGAGCCACTTCGGATCGTCGAACGGTGCGTCGATCGCGGTTGCGAGCATCGGCGATGCGATATCCGGCAACGCTGCGAGGACGGGCTTGTGTCGACGCACGGCGGCGGCTGCCGGCGGCGCCGGCTTCGAGGACGTCCACTGCGCGGCTTTGCGATCGCCTGCGATATCCGCCAGCGTCTTGCCGCTCTTGACGGACTCCGCATGATCTTCGACGCGCCACGCGGGGTCGACGGCATCGTCGCGTTCCTTAATCAGCAACCACGCGTTCTCTTCACCGCCGCGGCCCTTGATATGCACGAGCGCGAACCCGCCGCGTAACTTTTTGCCGGCCATCTCGATCTTCACCGAACCGCTCGCAATTTGCTCGCTGAGATTCGTGCCCTCGAGCAGACGGTACGTGCCGCGGTCCCAAACGATCACTTCGCCCGCGCCGTAGTTGCCCTCGGGAATGATGCCCTCGAAATCGCGATAATCGAGCGGATGGTCTTCGACGGCCATCGCGAGGCGTTTCTCATGCGTATCGAACGACGGGCCTTTCGGAATCGCCCAAGATTTGAGCACGCCGTCGGCTTCCAGGCGAAAATCGTAATGGAGGCGCGTCGCGCGATGCATCTGCACGACGAAGCGCGCCCGCGCGCCGCGACTCGGTGTCGTCTTGCCGGGAGCCGACGACGGTTCGGGCGTTGCAGAAAAGTCCCGTTTCTTCGCGTAGGTCGCGAGCGGCGGCTCGTTCGGGGATGCGCTCGCGCGCGATTTTCTCGCTGCCACAATACGCGCAGTATACCCCGGCTTTACGGTCAATTCAGCGCGCTTAAAAGAAAAAGCCGACGCTTGCGCGCCGGCTTCGATTCGAACCGAAGTTCGAGAAACGACCTTACTTGCTCGAGCTCGAGCCCGCAGCGCCCGACGTGCCGCCGGTCGTGCCGCCGGTCGTGCCCGAGGTGCCGCCCGCCCCGGCGCCGGCCGGTTGCTGGTTGATGATGGTCGTGCTGTGCGTGGCGCCGTTCCCCGTGGTGTTCCAGGGCTGCCAAACGAAGAGGGCGATTGCGGCGATCACCACGATCGCGACAATCGCGAAAATCCCGGTATTGTTGCTGCCGTCTACGACGACTGGACGATCTTGCATTAGCTCCTCCTTAAAGGTAACTCCTATGTCCCCATAGGCTCAGAATTGAAACATGCGATGTCTTGCTTTGTTGCCAAGAGACTATGAATACCATCGCCGTCTCGTCCTCCAAGCGACCTACGGGTTGTGAGGCGGCGACCCGGGATTTTGCCGGAAGGACGCGGTTGGCTGAAAGCGTAAGCGGGCGTCCGGTTTGGAGTAGAGGTCGACGCCAGCGCCGCGGCCCTCGCGAGCGCCGAAGAGGCGTGCTTCAAAGATATCGCCGGCGTCATCGGTCGCCGTCTGAACGTGCCCGCGTCGGCAAGACTCGCGAGGAAGCCGCCGGACCATTTCGGTTCGTTCGCGCTGTTCGTGGGGATGGACGTCCCGACTTCGAGCGAGCGAACCCGCATAAATCGGTGCCGGTTCGCGATCGGCGTACCAGCGAGCCGCCTCAAGACGAGCGGACGAACGCGCGCCAGAACCAGCAGCCCCATGCTCCGACAAGCATCGAATACGTGCACAGCACCACACCCAACGGCGGGAACCGTTGCCGCACGGCGAGCGCGACGAGAACGAACAGAAAGGGCTCGAAATCCAGGGCGTGCCGCATACCGAACTGCGCGTATCCGTTGACGTAGTACGCCAGACTCGGAGCCGCTACGAGCGCGGTCGCCGCCCACATTGCGGCGACCAGGCGCCACGGGCTTCGCGCGAACAGCGCTAGCACGAGCCCGGGCGACGTCCACGTCAGCGCGACGCCGGCCAGCGACGGCACGAGATATGGAAACGTCGGGCGCGTGTCGGGAAAACGGACGAAGAACGAGTATAATTCGTCGCCTACATAGCGCCATTGGAACGGCGAACCCGCGGGCGAGCCTGCGGCATCCTGATGGTACCAGGCGGTGTAGCCGATGTCGTACGGAACGCCCCAGCGAGCGACGTTATACGCAACGTAGGCGGCGGCGAACGGCACGAGTGCGAGCGCAAACGAACCCGTGCGGCGGACGCGGGCGCGCACGTCCTCCGCTGCGCCGCCCGTGCCCGTACCGTACCAAAGCAGCGCCGCAAAGACCGGCAGCGCGAGCACGAGCGCGAAGCGTGACTCGACGGCACACGCGGCGAAGATGGCGACGAGCCAGCCGCGCCGCGCGCCGAGTACTTCGCGCAGCGCGAGCAAAACGAACGCAACCGAGGCCGCGTGCGCGATGAACCAGACGTCGCCGAACATCGCGCACCAAAAAAGATCCGTCCCGAGCAACAGAAACGCGCACAGCAAAGCCGTCGAGCGGCGCGAAACGGCGAGCCCGCGAGCGAGATCGTATGCCGCCAAGGTCGCTACGCCGCCCAGGATCGCCGCAAGCGCCGTCTGACTGACGGCCGTCCCGCGCACCAGAACCGCGGGCAGCAGCAACACCGCCGGTAGCGGCGCCTCGATGACGTAATGCCGCCCCGCGAAGGCGAGCGCGTCGATGTACGGCCCCGGCCACTCGATCCAGACGCGTCGGTGCCGAAACGCGTCGGCGAGCAACACGAAATTGTTGTACGGTGTCGCCCGGAATCCCGATGCGACGAAGATGGCAAGCGCGGCGAGCGCGCCCGCGAGCGCGCCTTCGAAGCGTCTCATGGGTGACGACCGAGCGCCGCGATGCGATACACGTAATACGAACTGCTCTTGATCGGAACGACCGCGAAGCCCGGCAGCGTCAGATCGGCATTGAAGGATACGACGTACACGGATCGCGTCGCGAGCCACTGCGGGACATACGCTAGATATTGCGCCGGCGCAGCGGCGACGGTAATGCGCCGGCCGAACGTGCCGTCGACGTAGGCCGCGTACGCGAGCGGCGTCGCATACGCCCACTCGGCGAGCACGATCGACCGGTCGGGAACCAGCTCCGCGATATCGCGCGCGTAGTCGCGCGCGCCGTAGTCCTCGCGCTGTGCGAAGATGGAGAGCCGTCCGGGCGCCGCGGCGACGAACGATACGACGAGCGCGCCCAAAAGCGCATAGCGTCCGATCGACGCCCGTTCGAGCGCAACGAGCCGCGCCACCGCGTCGAATCCGACGCCGATCGCGATCGCGCCGCACCAGAGCGCGAGCAGATAATAGCGATCGGGATCTTGGAGCATCGAATACGCTTCGGTGTAGGGCACGATCGTAAGCGCGACCAGGAGAAGCGCGATGCGTTCGTGCCGTCGCGACAACGCCAGGAATCCGGCGCCCACGGCGGCGAGAATCGCACCGCCGATGCCGAACGCGGCGCCGAGCCGGACGATCAGTGCGGCGGCGAAGTGCGGGTAGCGTGCCGGTTCGAAAAATCCCGCGAAGCCGCTGTGCGTATCGAAATCGGCGCCCGTAATCACGCGGATGAAGTTGCGTAACGTCGCGGGATGATCGTAATCCCAAAACGGTGCGCCGGGCGGCAGGCCGATCGCGAGGGTCGGATCGACGTGATGCGCGTAGAGCCACGCACTGCGCAGCGGCAAGTACGCGTAGGGCACGAGCCCGAGCGCGATGCCGCCGGCCACAGCGAGAGCGGCGCGCCCGCGAAACTCCGCGCTGCGCCGCGCGACGACGAGCGCGAGGCCGGGCAGCATGAGGATCGCGATACCGTGCGTCGCGCCGGCGAGTCCGAGCGCGAGCGCCGCTGCGAAAAGGTCGCGCAACCGGCCGCGTTCCGCATACGCGCTGGCCAGGACGAGCGCGAGCACCCGAAAGAACAGTGCGACGTCCTGCACTTCGGCCCGCGTCGCGTCGCGCCAGACGATGCTCGCCGTCGCGAATCCGATCGTTACCAGCGCCGCCGCCGCGCGCGATACGCCCAATCGTCGCGCCGTCGCATAGAGCAAACCGACGGCGCCGGCGACGGCGCCGGCGCACATGAGATCGACGCGCCACGCCGCTTCGCCGAGCGGAATCGCATGCACGAACGTCCAGCCGAGGAGAACGAAAACCGGGCAGGCGGGCGGATGTGCGATGCCGAGGATCGCTGCGACCGTCTGCAGTTCACCCGTATCCCAGAACGCGAACGACGGCGGTAGCGACGCGACGTAGAGTGCGAATGCGAAGGCGCCGAAACCGAGTGCCGGCAGCGTCGAACCCTTCACGACCGAAGTTCCGAAAGCTGCCACGTTCCCGCCGCGAACAACGGCGTCGCAAACGCCGTGACGTCGTACGATTTCGAGAGCACGAAGTAGACGTGTTTGTAGCGCGCGTGCCAGCCGTCGTAGCGGCCCGCGAAATCGTGCGGCCAGCCGCAGGCGAGCCGGCGCGAGCCGAGCGATCGGGCGACGTACGCTTCGTAAGCGAGCGGCGTCGCATACGTCCACGTCGCAACGAGCAGCGAGCCGTCGCGGGTGCGGCTCGCGATTGCGGGCCCGAGCGCGCGCGCATCGTCGGCGACGCGCGCGCGCGCGACGTCGCGGGCCGCAGACCCGGTGGTGGGCAGCATCGCCGCTACGAGCACCCAGGCGGCGATCGAACGCGCCCGCTCGGACCGGCGCTCGAAGATAGCGCCCGCGAGCCACCAGATGCCGACGCCGGCACCGGCGGCGACGATCCAGAGCCCGGGGAGCGCGTAGCGCGCGACGTCGGATTCCGCCGCAAAATTGGCGGCGAAGGCCGCACACCCCAGGGGCACGAGGCTCAGTGCGACGGCGATGCGCGGCCGCGTCGCAACGAGATAGAGGAAGCCGACGAGGGCGAAGGCGAGCATCGCATAGCCGTATTCGCGATAGGCGACCTCGCGCGCGAACGCGCCGGCGTGCGCCAATCCGAGCGGTGAGAACGCCCTGACGACGGCGTCGGACGCCTGAAAATCTGCACCGGTCAGGTAACGTCCGAGTGCGCCGGCCGTCGCCGGTGCGCCCGTATCGTAGATCGCGCTTCCAACGAGTCCGAGCTCGACGCCGGGATCGAGCCCGTGCGCCTCGACGTACACACTCCGCAGCGGCACGTACGCATAGGCGAGCAACGGCGCGGCCGCGAGTGCGAGCGTGCGCGCGCGGGCGGTGACGGTCGCCGTCGCGAGCGCCGGCCACGCGAGCACGAGCGCGCTCGGAAGCACGAGCGCCGCGATCGGATGCGTCGCGAGGCCGCAGCCGAACGCGAGTGCGGCCGCCGCAAGCGCGCGCGGCGTGCGGGTGGTTCCGGCGCGCAACGCCGCGGCGAGCGTAACGGCGATCGCCGCGAGCGCCGCATCGTGGACGTCGGCGCGCACGGCATGCACCCACACGATGTCGCCGAGCGCGAACGCGAGCGCCGCCGCGCACGCGATGCGCGCATCTTCGCAAAGCGCTCGCACGAAGATGTAGAGCGCGTAAGCCGCCGTCGCGCTCGCGACCGCACACGCAAAGGACATGCGCCAGGCGGGCGTCCCGAACGGTAGGACGTGCGAGATCGCGTACCCGCCGAGCACGAAGAGCGGAAAGCCCGTCGGATGCGCGATGCCGAGCACGTACGGGACCGTTTGCATCTCGCCGATGTCCCAGAAGTCGACGCCAGGGGCCAAGGTGGCGGTATATAATGCCAAAGGCCCCGCGAACGCCAGCATTCCGGAAAGAGAGTTCCCACCTGTGCCACGCCGCATCGAGAGCGCGAGTTTAGCCTCGTGAACGCACCCCGCCTCTCGAGCGCCGGGCGGGCGGCGAGCACGCGCGTCGTGATCGCCGAGCCTTTTTCCGAGACGGGCATCGCCGTCTTGCGCGACGCGGGCATCGACGTCGTCTCGCTCGTCGGTCAACCGCCCGCGGCGTTGCACGCCGCGCTCGCCGATGCCGACGGACTCATCGTCCGTTCGGAGACGCGCGTCGATCGGGCGCTCCTTTCGTTCGGGCCCAAACTATCGGTCGTCGCGCGCGCCGGCGTGGGCGTCGATGCGATCGACGTCCCGGCCGCCACGGACGCGGGCATCGTCGTGCTCAACACGCCGGGTGCAAACACGCTCGCGGCGATCGAGCAGACCTTCGCGCTGATGCTTTCGCTGGCACGCCACACGCCTTCGGCCGTCGCGTCGATTCGCGCCGGACGCTGGGAGCGCAAGCCCTTCATCGGGACGGAGTTGCACGGAAAGACGCTAGGCATCGTCGGCCTCGGCCGCATCGGCGGCGGCGTCGCCCAGCGCGCGGCGGCATTCGGCATGAAGCTCCTCGCGAGCGATCCCTTCATATCGCTCGCGCGCGCGGAAGCGCTCGGCGTCGAATTGCTTCCGCTGGACGAAGTTTTGGCGCGTGCCGATATCGTGACGCTTCACGTACCGCTCGCGCGCGCGACGATCGGCTTGATCGACGCTCCCGAGCTCGCCCGCATGCGGCCGCACGCGCTGCTCGTCAATTGCGCGCGCGGCGGCGTCATCGCCGAAGCCGCACTCCTCGAAGCGCTCGAAGCCGGCCTAATCGCAGGCGCGGCGATCGACGTCGTCGCCCAGGAGCCGCCGCCGCCTGAGGGCACCGGAGCGCGTCTGCATCGTCATCCCCGCGTGATTGCGACGCCGCATCTCGGCGGCTCCACGGTCGAAGCGCTCGAGCGGATCGCAGTCGAGCTCGCTAACGATGTGGCGAGCGTGCTTCTGGGCGGTCCGGCAGCCGCGGCCGTCAATGCGCCGATCGCCGACGGACCCGAAGCGGAGTTGCTGCGTCCCTTCGTGGATCTCGCGTACCGGATCGGCAAGCTCTATCCGCAGCTCGCGCGCGCGCGTGCCCTGCCGGCATTCGCGATCGTCATGGAAGGGCTGATCGCGCCGCTCGATCCCGCACCAGTCACCACCGCGTTTCTCGCGGGGCTCCTGCAAACGACGACCGATCGCCGCGTTTCGATCGTTAACGCCCGTACCATCGCAGAGGAGCTGGGCATCCGGGTCGACGTGCGTGGGAACGAGCGCGCGACGGCGTACGCCGCGACGCTGCGCGTGAGCGGCGGCGAAACGTCGATCGTCGGCACCTGTACGGACGCCGGCCCGCGCATCGTAGCGGTCGACGGTTTCGAAATCGATGCTATTCCAAGCGGTCCGATGCTCTTTACGCGACATCACGACGTACCGGGCATGATCGGCAAGGTCGGCACGATCCTCGGTGAGGCGCAGATCAATATCTCGACGATGCAAGTGTCGCGCCAGGATGCCGGCGGCGATGCGATCATGATCCTCGCGACGGACCGCCGGGCCGAAGACGCGACGATCGCGCGTCTGCGCGACATCGACGGCATCGCGGTCGTCCGCGCGCTCGACGTCTGAGGTGAGCACCGTCTGGATCGCGCGTCACGCGGAGACGACGTGGAATCTCGCCGGCCGCTATCAGGGCCGCATGGAATCCGCGCTATCGGGACTCGGCATGCGCCAAGCGTTCGCGCTCGCCGATCGGTTCTCGCACGCGCTCGCGCGCGGAGATAGCGTGCCGGCGCGCATCGTTTCCTCGCCGCTCTTGCGCTGTCACGCGACGGCGCTGGTCACCGCTTCGCGGCTCGGCATCGCCCTCGATACCGACGCGCGCCTGATCGAAATCGGGCACGGCACGTGGGAAGGACGCTACCGCGACGAGATCGCCGCAAACGACCCGCAGCGGTATCGCACCTGGCGTGAAGATCCGGCTCGCGTTGCCTTCGAAGGCGGCGAAACGCTCCGCGAAGTAGCCGCTCGTTGGACGGCCTTCGCACGCGACCTGGCCACCTGGCGCGAGGATACGCTCGTCGTTACGCACGATGCTATCGTGCGCTGCGCGCTCGTCGCCTTGCAAGGGCGCTCGCTCGAGGATTTCTGGAACGTCCCGGTCGAGAACGCCGCCTTGGCGATCGTCGTACGCGACGCCGCCGGTGCGCTCGCGCTACGCGAGCCGTGCGTCGCCGAGCATCTCGCCGACGTTCGCGCCGACGCGGCGCTGCAAGCTCTCTAGCGCGCGCCCGGCGGTGTCGGCGTCGGAGTCGGAGTCGGCAGCGGGTTCGCGCCAGGTTTCGGCAGCGGCTTTTTCGGCACCGCGACTTTGGGCGCCTCGAACGTTTCGTGCGGTAGCGCGTCGTAAAAGCGGTAATTCGACCACACGATGCGTTCGTGCGCCGTCGCTCCATTCGCGAGCTTCGCCGTCACGCGCGCTTCGCGCACGACCCAACGCGTATCGGAACGTCCGTAGCGAAGCGTCCCGTTGCCGCGCGCACGGCCGCCGGCAACGCGAAAGTGTACGACCGCCGGGAGGAGCGTGTGGCCGTCGATCTCGATCTCGACGACTTGAAATGCACGCGCGCTGCGCGCCTTCGTACGAAAGGAATACGTGCCGGCCCCCTGCCCCCGCGTCCTACTACCGAAGGCGAAGACGTACTGGCTCGCGCGCGGAGCGACGGTCGTCACGTCGTAGCGGTACGTGCTACTGCGCAAGATGCGGACCGACGGGGCGGTTAACGTATGCCCGTCCACGATCATCGTCTCGTCGCGCTCGTGGTAGCCGCTCCGGTAGATGTGGTGCGTTTGCTCCATGTCATGTAAGCCGAGTTGCGAAACGGTATAGTCGAACGATAGGGCTTTGGGCCGGCGCAGCGCCGCGAGCGCGGAGAAGTACCCGCGTAAAACGTCGGCTGGTGCGCGTTCGACCACCGCAGGAGTCGCCGTCGCGCGCGGAGCCGTGGGCGGCGCAACGCCGCCCGCGCCGAGCAGCGTTAAGGCGAGCGTACCGACGATAGCGCGGCTACCGCGACGACGCATCCTACGCGAGCGCTTGGCGAAGTGCGTCGAGCGCGGCGCCGGTGCCGGCCGGGTTGTTGCCGCCGCCTTGCGCCTGCGCGGCCTGGCCGCCGCCGCGACCGTTCACGTGCGGTGCCGCGACTTTAAGAAGGTTGCCTGCATGCACCCCCCCGCGAACGAGATCGTCGCTCACGGAAAGCAGCAGCGACACCGCCTCGCCATCGATACCGGCGAGTGCGACGACGCCGCGCCCGAGCTTCTGACGGATCGCACGTGCGAGCGTCTTGAGTGCGTCGGCATTCGCCTCAGGAACGATCGCGGCCACGAGCGGCTTGCCGCCGACCGTTTCCGCGGCGTCGACGTACGTTGCGGCGTCGACCGAAGCGAGGCGCGCTTTCATCGTCTCGAGCGCACGCTGCATCTCGCGCACGTCGCCCTGCAGGCGTTCGATGCGCTCGCCGAGTTCGGCCGGTTTCGCCGACAGCGACTCCGCGATGATTCCGACCAGATCTTGCTGCTCCACGACGTAGCGTTCCGCCGCTTTCGACACGATCGCCTCGATGCGCCGGACGCCGCTGCCGATCGACGCCTCGGAAACGATGAGGAACAACCCGAGCTCGCCCGTCGTGTGCGCGTGCGTGCCGCCGCAATATTCGACCGAAGGCCCGAACGCGATGACGCGTACTTCATCACCGTACTTTTCGCCCGCCATCGAGATCGCGCCCGATTTCGCAGCGTCGGCTTGCGACATCACGCGCACGACCGCATGGTTGTCGTCGCGGATCATCGCGTTGACGCGCGCGACGACGTCGCGGCGCTGCTCCGGCGTCAACGCGCCGCCGGGCGAACGGAAGTCGAAACGCATCCGATCGATACCGACCCACGATCCCGCCTGCACGACGTCGTCGCCGAGAACGTCTTTGAGCGCGCGCTGCAAGAGATGCGCGCTCGTATGATGGCGCCGGATCTCCTCGCGCCACGTCCGATGGACGGCCGTCCGGACGCCGTCGCCGACCGCGAGCGTGCCGCTGCGAAGCGTCCCGCGATGCGCGATCGCGTCCCCGACGAACTGCGCGTCCTCGACATCGAACGTCGCACCGGATCCGTCGAACGCGCCGCTCGCAACGATGCTGCCGCGATCGCCGATCTGACCGCCTTTTTCGGCATAGAACGACGTTCGATCCAACACGATTTGGGCTTCGTCGCCGGCGCCGATGCGGTCCACACTCGCCCCGTCGCGCAGGATCGTCGTGACGACGCCGTCGCTCTCGAGCCCTTCGTAGCCCGTAAAGTTCGAGCGCGTTGCCGGGAGATCCGCAACGCTGACGGCGGCGCGCTTGCTGCGCGCGTCGTTGCGCGCGCGTACGCGCTGCTCGCTCATCGCCGCTTCGAATCCCGCAAGATCGATCGCGACGTCCGCTTCTCCCGCGATCTCCCGCGTGAGTTCCGAGGGGAAACCGAACGTGTCGTGCAGCGTGAATACGTCGTCGCCGGCGAGCGCGCCGCCCGTCGCCTTCGTGCTCTCCAACTTCTGCGCGAGCAGTTCGCTGCCGCGTTCGAGCGTACGATCGAAGGCGGTCTCCTCGGTCGCGAGCGCGTTTTGAATGCGCTCCGTTGCGGCGCGCAATTCCGGGTAGCCGCTTTCGAGCGACGCGACGACCGCCGGAACGAGCCGGGCGAAGAAGCCGCCGGGATACCCCAGGAGCCGTCCGTTGCGAATCGCGCGCCGGATCAAAAAGCGTAGCACGTAACCCCGGTCCGTATTGGACGGATACACGCCGTCGGCGACGAGGAATGTCGCGGCACGGGCGTGATCGGCGACGATCCGCCGGCGTACCAGGCGTTCGTTGTGCGCGAGGGTGGTGTGGCCGACGGCGGGCTGGGCCGCTATGAGATCGGTGAACAGGTCGGTCTCGTACATCGACGCCTGACCGTTGACGACGGCGAGCAGACGCTCGAAACCGGCACCCGTATCGATATTCTTGGTCTGCAGCTCGGTCAGCGTACCGTCGGCCGTGCGATTGTATTGCTGGAATACCAGGTTCCAGATTTCGACGTAACGATTGCCGAGATTCGGCCCCGTGTCCTCCGGACCGCTCGCGTGGGCGGACCCCGTATCGTAGAAGATCTCGCTGCACGGCCCGCATGGCCCCGTCGGACCCATCGTCCAGAAGTTATCTTGGTCGAAGCGCGTGATGCGGTCCGGCGCCACGCCGACCTCACTTTCCCAGAGCCGCTGCGCGTCGTCATCGCAGACGTGCACCGTCACGTACAGCCGGGCCGCATCGAGGTGCAGCGTCCCGGTGAGGTACTCCCACGCCCACAGGATCGCTTCACGTTTGTAGTAGTCGCCGAAGCTGAAGTTGCCGAGCATCTCGAGGAAGGTGCCATGGCGCCCGGTCCGGCCGACGTTCTCGATATCCGATTTCGCTCCGGCCACGCGCAGGCAGCGCTGGACGCTGACGGCCCGCGGTGCGGGCGCCGGAACCTCGCCGAGAAACGCCGGCACGAACGGTTCCATGCCCGCGATAGTGAACAGCGTGCTCGACATCGCCTCGGGAACCAGCGACGCCGAAGCGATCGATGCGTGACCCTTCGACGTAAAGAAATCGACGAACGATCGTCGCAGTTCTTGGCTCGAGAAGCTCATGACCCGGTGCGTTTTCCGTCGTGCGCCGGGGAACGCCTAGCGGGCGCGGGCGTCGCGATTGGCGTTCGCGCGCTTCTCTTCGACGAAGCCGCCCCAATAGATGAACGCCGACATCAGAAGCGAGAAGATGCCCAGGAGGATACCAGCGGTTTGTGCACTCACGCCGCCCAGTATACCGCCTACCACCGCTAGGCCGTCAAGGACGTTCCTCGCCCGAGCCGGGACGGGTTACCGCTCGGAGAGGACCTCGCGCAGCTTTTCGAGCGCCTTTTGCTGCAATCGCGAGACGTGCATCTGCGAAACATTCAGTCGTTTAGCAATTTCTGTTTGCGAGATCGACTCGTAGAAACGCAGGAACAAGATGATCCGTTCGCGGCGTGAGAGCACTTCGAATGCTCGTTCGAGATTCGCGCGGTCTTCGAGGTTCGCAAGCGACGGATCGATCTTGCCGATATAGTCGGCGAGCGTCTGCGCGTTCTTATCGCCTTCGCCCGTCACTTCGGTATCGAGGGAGAGCAGGTTGTAGGCTTGACCGAGTTCCTGCGCTTCGAGGATCTCTTCTTCCGAGGCATGGAGGTGATCGGCGAGTTCCCGAACCGTCGGCGAGTGTCCGAGATTGACGGTCAATTTCTCGATCGCACGATTGACGGCGAGATTGAGCTCTTGCAGGCGCCGCGGCACTTTGACCGCCCAGCCTTTATCGCGGAAATACCGCTTGATCTCGCCGACGATCGTCGGCGTCGCGTACGTCGTGAATTCCACGCCGCGCTCGAGATCGAAACGATCGATCGCCTTAATCAGACCGACCGTGCCGACTTGAATGAGGTCGTCGAGCGCTTCGCCGCGATTGGCGAACTTGACGGCGAGATACCGAACGAGGTTGAGATGGGCCACGACGAGATCGTCGCGGAGACGTTCGGCATCGCTCGTACGCTCGTTGCGAGCGACGGCGAGGCGGGCGAACGCGTCGCGCGTGCGAGCGCGATCCCATCGCTCTTCGTCGACGCGGGGGGCTGACTCCACGGGCCGCTCTATGCGCCGACGCGTTTGGTCATGATCAGCTCGGCACCGAGATGGGGATCGACATGGTAATCCAGTTTATCCGTAAGGGCCTGAATGAGGAAGATCCCGAGACCCTCGCCTTCCACGGCCGTGACCGGCGGAGACTTCAGCGACGGCTTATCGTCGCGCCTGCGATAGCGGCCGTCACGCGCCTCGACGCGAAGCTCGCTCGCTGCGGCGTGGCAGGTGATATCGATCGCTTCGGTGCCCGGGCCTTGCTGGATGCAGATGGTGCAGGCCTCGGCGATCGCGAGCTTGAGATCTTCGATCTCTTCGACCGAAAACGGCAGCCGGTTCGCAATGGCGGCGACGGCCAGACGCGCCACGGCGACCCATTCGGGCTTGCTCGGGATACGCAGCTCGACCGTACCGAGTTGCTGCGTCCTCGGCTCGGGAGCGTTCACGCCAGCGCCTTTTTCGCGCCCGCCTCATCATCGAAGATACCAAAGATTTTTACGAGCCCGGTGATATCGAAAATCTTCTTAATCTGCGGGTTCGTACAAACGAGGTTGACCGTCCCGCCATGTTCGCGCACGCGCTTGAGGCCGCCGATGAGAACGCCGAGCCCCGTAGAATCGATGTAGCGAACTTTTTCAAGATTGATCACGAGATTGTAGTGGCCCTGATCGATCAGCTCGGTAATCGCATCTTTGACCTTGGGCGAAGTATAGACGTCGATTTCGCCGCCGAGTTCGACGACGTACGCGTCGTCGTCCGATTCACGGACGTGCACTTTGATATCCAAAATTTCTCCTACGTTCGGGTGATGGCAGCTAGACGGTTCCGCCACCGGTAACCGCGGCGGCGCGTTCCGCGGCGTCGCGAGCTTTCGCGCGCAATGTCTCGCGCATATCTTCACCCGACGCGGGCGCGAGGACCATCGCAAGAGACGCGCCGACGAGAGCTCCCGTGAACAGTCCCGCCACGAAATCGCCGTTATTGCGTACCATACCGGGCTAGATCGATTCGCCGGAGGGTGCGTCCGACTTGGGCTTGCGCCACGACGTCGCGGCACTGGTGACCATGCTCCCGAGCGTGCCCGCCGTACGGGTCGCGTTCGCAGCGACGCCTTCGAGTTGTCCGACCACGACACCGAGCCGCGCCAAGGTCACATCGGCCGTATCGGCGATTCCGCCGACATGCGTGAGCGTCGTTGCGATCGGCGCCGAAAGAACGGGAATCTGGCGATCGACCTCATCGAGCGTGCGGCCCACGCGCGTCAGCAACGCTCCCGCGCGCAAACAGAGAATCAGAACGCCGAGCCCTACGAGGACCGACCCGATGCCGATGCCGAGGGACCATGCGATCGACCACCATTCGGTCGTCGAAGAAGTCAAGAACGTACCTCCGAAGGGCTGGTAAACAAACCGGGAGTTTCTATACCCACATTGCCCGCAGCGACACGTATCGCGGCGATTATCTCGCTGAGCGTTTCTGCAACGAGTTCGACGTCCTGCTCGCTCGTCGAGGTGCCGAGAGAGAAGCGGACGGTTCCGTCGCGAATCCATGGCTCGGCGTGCAGCGCGGCGACGACGTGGCTGGGTTCGGCGGAACCCGCGGCACACGCGCTCCCGGTCGAAACGGCAACGCCCGCGAGATCCAAACGCACCAGCAACTCCGGTGCCGCAACTCCCGTAAAGGCGATACTCGAAACGTTAGGCAAACGCGCCGCTGCGCGGCCGTTGACGTGCGTCCCGGCGATGCGGGCCAGACACGTCGCCTCGAAACGGTCGCGCAGGGCGCGCACGCGTGCGGGTTCGGTGTCCAGGGCCGCCGTCGCGTCGGCGAGCGCCCGCGCGAACCCGACGATGCCGGCGACGTTCTCGGTCCCCGCTCGGCGACCGGCCTCCTGCGGGCCGCCGACCAGCCGGGCCTCCAGCGGCGTTCCGGCACGGACGTACAGCGCACCAACGCCTTTGGGGCCACCACACTTGTGCGCCGAGAGGGCCAGCAGGTCGATGCCGAGGACCGCGACATCGAGTGCCAGGCGGCCGGCTGCCTGGACGGCATCCGTGTGAAAGAGCACGCCGCGCTCGCGCGCCGTGCGCGCAAGCTCCGCGACCGGCTGGAGCGTTCCGATCTCGTTGTTGGCGACCATAACGGCGGCGAGCGCGGTTTCCGGCCGAAGCGCCGCAGCGAAGATCCCGGGATCGAGCCGGCCAGCGCCGTCGACTGCGAGCACCGTTACGGCAAACCCATCGTCCGCAAGGGCGGCCGCGGCATGGAGGACCGCATGATGTTCGGTCGCGACGGTCACGATATGCGTCGGAAAGCCGGTGCCGAGCTCGGCGCGCGCCGCGCGGGCCGCCCGCGCCGCGCCGACGATTGCGAGATTATTCGCTTCCGACCCGCCGCCGGTGAAGACGATCTCGCGCGGCGTGGCGCCGATGCAGCGGGCGACGGACCCACGAGCCGTTTCGAGCGCCGCGCGGGCCGCGCGGCCTTCAGCGTGCAGCGAACTCGGATTGTAGCTGCCGAAGTAGGGCGTCATCGCCGCGAGCGCTTCGCGGCTCACGGGCGTCGTCGCCGCATGATCGAGATAGATGCGCCCCGTCATGTGCGCCATCGTAGCACGCGCACTAGAGTTCGTTCGTCGCCGCTCCCGCGCGCCGGGCAGCGAGCCAATCGCGCAGGTCGCCTTCGGCCCCCTGCGCGCCAGGTTCGAAGTAGGCTCGCTCGCGAAGATTTTCCGGTAGATAGTCCTCCAGCCGTTCGCTCGGGGGCCGGTCCCCGCGAGCTCCGGCAAAGGCGTAATCGTCGTGCGCGTAGCGATAGCCGCTGCCGTAGCCGAGCTGGCGCATCAAGCCCGTGGGCGCGTTGCGCAGATTGAGCGGCACGGGATCGTTGCGCGTCTCCTCGACGTCGGCGAGCGCCGCTTTATACGCGCGTCCGACGCTGTTGGACTTCGGTGCCGTCGCCAGATACAGCGTCGCATGGGCGAGCGGATAGAATCCTTCGGGCAGACCGATGAAGTGCACGGCTTGCTGCGCCGCCATCGCAACTTGGAGGCTGCGCGAATCGGCGAGCCCGATGTCTTCCGAGGCCAGAACGACGATGCGCCGCGCGATGAACATCGGATCTTCACCCGCATCGATCATCCGGGCGAGCCAATACACCGCCGCGTCGGGATCGCTGCCGCGCACCGATTTGATGAACGCGCTGATGACGTCGTAGTGATTGTCGCCCTTCTTGTCATAGGCGACGATGCGCCGCTGCAAGGCGTCGGCGATCAGCGCGCGGTCGATCGTGCGCGAGCCGTCGGCGGCGCGGAACGCCGCACTCGCGGCGAATTCGAGGGTTCCCAGTGCGACGCGAGCGTCGCCGTTGGCCAGCCGCGCGAGCGCTTCGAGGGCGTCGTCCGCAAGCACGACGCCCTGGCCGCCGAGCCCGCGTTCGGTATCGGCGAGCGCGCGCCGCACCAGCCGGACGATATCGTCGTCGCCGAGCGCACGCAAGACGAAAACACGCGAGCGCGAGAGCAGCGCTGAATTGACTTCGAACGACGGATTTTCCGTCGTCGCGCCGATCAGCGTGATCGTGCCGTCTTCGACGTACGGCAGCACGGCATCTTGCTGCGATTTATTGAAGCGGTGGATCTCGTCGACGAACAGAATCGTGCGTTTGCCCAGGCTTCGCGCACGCTGGGCGTCGGCCACGACCGCACGCAGGTCCGCGACCCCCGCGCTCACCGCCGAGAGTGCGACGAATTGCGAATCCGTCGCGCTAGCCATGATTTCGGCGAGCGTCGTCTTACCCGTCCCGGGCGGCCCCCAGAGAATCATCGAGGGCACGGTATCGTTCTCGATCGCCGCGCGCAGCGCATGGCCCGGGCCGACGACCTGGTCTTGCCCCACGAACTCCGCGAGCGTCCGCGGCCGCATCCGCGCCGCCAGCGGCGCGACGCCTTCTTTTTCGAAGAGCCCGAGACGTTGCACGGGACGTTTGGCCATCGATACCTCGTCGAGCTTCGGAACGTACGCTCACGCTAAATCGGAAGTTTTCGCCGTTTGGGACGCGCGATCGGCGGCGGCGACTCGACGGGCGAGGTGATCGTGACGTTGCCGTTCCCATCGAGTTGCCCCGATTGCGTATCGTAATCGAGCACGTCGGCCGCGATCGTCTGCTCGCCGTTCTTGACGCGCACGTGGCCTTCCATGTGCAGCTTGTGCGTGGCGTCGTTGAGTACGGCCGCATCGGAGGTCGCGTCGCGGCCCCCCTCCTGCGTGAAGTGCATGTTGCCCGTCGCCGTGTACAGCTTGCGCGTGCCGTCGACATCGAGCTTGTCGCAGGTCAGAGTCGACGGCCGCTGCGTGAGATCGGTCGCTTTGCCGCGGTTGGCGACGGGCTGATTCTGGTGCACGATGACGTGCCCGTCCGCGTGCAGGATCTTGGTCTTCGAATTGCCGTTGGCGCGATCCGCCGTCACGTCCGTGCCTTGCCGCGTGGCCGAGAATGCGTCGGGAATCGTGAAATCGCCGTTGTTGATATTGAAGTTAATCTTATCGGTGTGGATGCGGTCGAAGCCCGCGATGTTGCTCGCCGCGCTCTGTGCGAGCACGGCGAACGGCAGACCCCAGGCCAGCACCGCCACGACGGCTACATTCACGCGAGGGCTCATAACGACGATTCTCCAGTCTGGGACCGCAGGCGGGGACGTTCGATCGGGCCGAGTGCTTCTTCGAGCAGCGAGAGGGCAATCGCTCCCGCCCGGACCAGTCGCGGCCGCTCACCGGAAACGTCGACGATCGTGGATTCGGCGCGCAGGGCGGTCGGACCGTCGTCGACGCGGACGTCCGCGGCCGGAAGATCGAGCGCGGAACCTATGCCCGTAAACGCGGGCTCGCCGGAAAGATTGGCGCTCGTTCCCGCGAGCGGACCGCAACGCTCCAGGATCGCGCGACACACGTCGTGCTTCGGCACGCGCAGGCCCAGTGTGTCCGAACCGGCCGTAACGCGCGCGTCGACGAACGACGGCCGGCGCACGATCAACGTCAGCGATCCGGGCAAGAAAGCCTCGGCCGCCCGCGCCGCAAGCGCGTTACCGCTCGCGTATTCCAGCAGCTCCGCGACGGTCGCGATGTGGAGCGATAGCGGCTTCGTACGTGGCCGGCCTTTGAGCGCGAAGATCTTGTCGACGGCGTCAGGCTGCAGCGGATCGCAACCGATGCCGTAGACGGTATCGGTCGGAAAGATGACGCTGCCGCCGCGCTGCACGACTGCCGCGACGGAGTCCGCAATCGCGCCCGGGCGCGAGCGGTGCGTATCCAAAACGCGCGTTAACGGCATGTCGAGCGGCCGCGGCGCTTAGCGCGCCGTCACGGACGCGGCATGTCGGTCGAGCGGCGAGCCACTAGAGCCGCACGCGAAGCCCCGTACCGATCGCGACGCACGAGAGCGGATCGTCGGCGATGATGACGGGAATCCCCGTGACCTCACCGATCAGCGTATCGAGGCCGCGCAGCAGCGCGCCGCCGCCCGTCAGGATGATGCCGCGATCGATGATATCGGACGCCAGCTCCGGAGGCGTTTTCTCGAGCACGGATTTGACGGCTTCGACGATCGACTGGAGCGGCTCCGAGAGCGCTTCGCGGACCTCTTCGCTCGTGATCTTGACGGTTTTCGGCAGCCCGTTGATGAGATCGCGGCCGCGGATTTCCATGACGATCTCTTGTTCGAGCCGGTACGCGGAGCCGATGCGGATCTTGATATCTTCCGCCGTGCGTTCGCCGATCATGAGGTTGTAGACGCGGCGAATGTGGCGGATCATCGCCTCATCGAGTTTGTTGCCCGCCACGCGCAGCGATTGGGAAACGACGATGCCTCCGAGCGAAATGACCGCGACGTCGGTCGTGCCGCCGCCGATATCGACGACCATGTTGCCCGTCGGTCCGTCGATCGGAAGCCCGGCCCCAATCGCCGCCGCCATCGGCTCTTCGATGATTTCGACGCTGCGCGCGCCCGCGAGCTTCGCGGCATCGCGCACGGCGCGTTCTTCGACGCTCGTGATCTCGGCGGGCACGCAGATTACGACCGAGGGTTTGGGCCGCAGCAGGCTATCGATGAACGAGCGGCTACGCGTTACTTTTTTGATAAAGTAATTGAGCATGATTTCGGTCACTTCGAAATCCGCGATAACGCCGTCGCGCAGGGGCCGGATCGCTTGGATGTTACTGGGAGTCCGGCCCAACATCTGACGCGCTTCTTCGCCGACGGCGAGCGTCTTATTCGTGCGAATGTCCTTGGCAACGACCGACGGCTCGCGGAGCACGATCCCTCTGCCCTTGACGTACACGAGCACGTTCGCGGTGCCCAGATCGATCCCGATATCCACGAATTCTCCACGCAGTCAACGTCGCCGGCGCGCGCAGAATGCGCGGCTGCGAAGCGAGCATGACCTTGGAAGATTGCGTGCCCGCGCTAGACTACCTTCGGGTAGGCCGTCGTCTCGTACATACCGAGCGGCTCCAAGGCCGGCGCGATGCCGCTGGCGCGTTGCACCTGGCCGCCAAGGGCGGATAACATCTCTTCGAGGCGCTCGTAGCCGCGGTCGACGTATTCCAGGCCGATGATCTCCGTTTCGCCTTGTGCTGCGAGCCCCGCCACCACGAGCGCCGCGCCGGCGCGAATATCGGGCGCTTCGACGGGCGCACCGGAAAGCGGCGAGCCGCCTTTGATCAGCGCCGTATTATTCTCAATCGCGACGCGGACGTCGGCACCCATGCGCGCTAGTTCGTTGACGTACGAGAAGCGCGCGTTGAAGATCGTTTCTTCGATCACGCTCGTTCCCGGCGCCGTGCACAGAAAACTGAGCATCGGCGGCTGCAGATCGGTCGGGAAGCCGGGATGGGGGGCGGTAAGAATATCGGTGCCGCCTTTGATGCGATCCGCTCGAACGCGAATCCAATCCTCGCCGGAGGTCACCTTGACCCCGCACTCCGAGATCTTCATCATGACGGCTTCGAGATGCGCGGGCGCGCAGCGCTGCACCGTCACGTCACCGCGCGTCGCGCAGCCGGAAAGCAGCAAGGTGCCCGTGACGATGCGGTCCGCAATGATCTCGTACTCGACACCGTGGAGTTCCCGGACGCCGTCGATGACGATCGTATCGCCGCCCTGCCCTTTGATCTTCGCGCCCATGGCGACTAAAAAATTCGCGAGGTCCACGACCTCGGGTTCCATCGCTACGTTCCGCAGCGTCGTCGTGCCGGTCGCGAGCACCGCCGCGAGCATCGCGTTCTTCGTCGCGCCGACGCTCGGCAAGCGAAATTCCATGTCACCGCCGACGAGCATCTTGCCCTTCACTTTTGCGATGAGGTAGCCGCGGGCGTTGGACACCTCGGCCCCCAGGGCACGAAACGCCTGCTCGTGCATATCCGTCGCTCGCGTGCCGAGCACGCACCCTCCCGGCAGGGGCACCTCTGCTCGGCCGAACCGGCCGAGCAGCGGCCCGACGAGATCGAACGAGGCGGCGAGCTTACGCACGAGGGTGTAGGGCGCGCGCTGCTTGGCGATGTGCGAGGCATCGATCGTGATCGTGCCGTCCCCTTCGGACCGCAGGCGCGCGCCGAGCGATTCCAGGAGCTGCCACATGACCGACACGTCGGTAATGCGCGGCATACGATGCAGCGTAACCGGCGTCGTTGCGAGCAAGGCCGCAGCCATAATCGGCAGCGCGGAATTCTTCGCACCATGCGTCTCCACCGAGCCCGAAAGCTGGTGGCCGCCGCGCACGCGGAGGGTCGTTTCGAGACGATCGAGGACGTTCATCATCATACCTGGCAAGCCGCGGCGCGAAGAGACTGGAAAGTTCGGAGTTCCTCCGATACGAACCCTTTGCACGGAACTTCGCCGCTAAAGAGCCGGCGCCGAAACCGGGATGTCGTCACTCGCCGGCACGAATGCGCCGGCGATCGACGATCGTTGTGATGCCGCCCAGCACGATGAGAAAGAGCGCCGCGGCGAACGCCGCCGCACCGTTGGCCGTCGTCGCGGCCACCATAGCGAAGGCGAGCGCCAGCGCGAAAAAGACGCGCGGCGCAACGCCGTATCCGCTGCGTGAGACAAAAGCGAGAAGGCCGAGCGCCAGAATCAGCGCGGTCAGCGTAGCAACGAACATGTGCCGTCGTTTCGGAACCTCTTAGCGTGCTTCCGTCTCCTCGCCGCAGCTCGTGCGGTTCCCGCGCGACCTGTCCTGCCATAGGAGGATGCGTTAGGATTAGCCGCTTCTCGACGCGAACCGTAGCTCAACGCGCCAACGCTTCGAGGAGAGACGCAATGGCGGTCATGCTCAAGTCACCGCTCGTCATCGAGACGGACGCCGATCTCATCCGCGTCGGCCGCGAAAATGCCGGCTATCGCTTCGAACGCGACGAGGATGGGACGATCATCGCGAGCCCAACCTGTTCCAATGGCGGCGCAAAAAGTGCGGAGGCACTCGGTCAGCTCCGCGACTATGCGAAAGTTGCCAAGGGCAAGGCGTTCGATTCGAATACCGGCTTCGCGATCGGACCCGGCGTGCGAGTTTTCTGCCCCGCTGCGTCTTGGGTGAGTTCGGAACGTATCGCATCGCTCACCGAAAAACAGCGTTCGAAATCTTGGCCGATCAGCCCGGAGGTTACAATCGAAGTACGCTCGCAAAGCGATACGTTCCGCGAGACCGTCGACAAACTCGTCTCTTCGTCGCACGAGGGACCGAATATGCAGTGGCGATCGATCCGCTGCTTCTTGATTTCGACGCCATCATCGACGCCTAACGCATCGGCCCACGGCCCGACGAGCGAAGCGAACGGACCGTTGCGCTACGAAGCGAGCGTCAGACGAGCGTTCGCAAAGTCGATGAGCGACTGCTCGCGCGCGTAATCCGCCGTTTGCGGCGTCAGCGCTTTCTGCCGGTCCGTCGCCGCTTCGAGATCCGCGCGCGCGGCGGCGGAGTCGATCTTTTCACGCGGCATCGCCGCATCGACGAGCACGACGATGCGATCGGGCAAGGCCTGCATGAAGCCGTCGCTCGTCGCGAACTCCAAGCGTTTCGTCTCGCCGTTCTCGACGACGTTGGCGCGCAGCACGCCCGGTCGCAGCGCCGTGAGAAACGGCGCGTGCGACGGCAGAATACCTTCCTCGCCCTCGGTCCCGACGCCTATCACGAGCTCCGCTTCGCCCTCGTAGGCGACGGCGATCGGCGTGATGAGCCGGAACGGAATCGTCTTGCCGGCCATTACGCGGCCGCACCTAACTTCTCGGCGTTGGCCTTCACTTCGTCGATGCCGCCGGCCATGTAGAACGCCTGTTCGGGAAGCTCGTCGAGTTTGCCGTCGAGGACTTCCTTGAACGATGCGATCGTATCTTCGAGCTTAACGTACTTGCCGCTACGCCCCGTGAACTGCTCGGCGACGAAGAACGGCTGCGAGAACAGCCGCTGCATGCGGCGCGCACGGCCGACGATGACCTTGTCGTCTTCGGAAAGCTCCTCGACACCGAGAATCGCGATGATGTCCTGGAGATCCTTATAGCGCTGCAGCGTCTCTTGCACGCCGCGCGCCACGCGATAGTGTTCCTCGCCGATGATTTGGGGATCGAGGATGCGCGACGACGACTGCAGCGGATCGACTGCAGGATAGATGCCCAGTTCCGAGATCGAACGCGAGAGCGCCGTCGTCGCGTCCAAATGCGCGAACGTCGTCGCGACGGCGGGGTCCGTATAGTCGTCGGCCGGTACGTAGACCGCTTGCACCGAAGTGATCGAGCCCTTTTGCGTCGAGGTGATGCGCTCTTCGAGCGCGCCCATTTCCGTGAACAGCGTCGGCTGATAACCGACGGCCGACGGCATACGGCCCATCAGCGCCGAGACTTCGGAACCCGCCTGCATGTAGCGGAAGATGTTGTCGATGAAGAGCAGGACGTCGGCGCCCTTTTCATCGCGGAAGTATTCCGCCATCGTCACGCCCGTCTGCGCGATCCGGAAACGCACGCCCGGCGGTTCGTCCATCTGCCCGAAGACGAGGGCGGTCTGCGCGAGCACGCCCGACTCTTTCATCTCGAGCCAGAGGTCATTGCCTTCACGCGTGCGCTCACCGACGCCGGTAAACACCGAGAAGCCCTTGTGAACCTGCGCGATGTTGCGGATCAGCTCCTGAATGAGTACCGTCTTACCGACGCCCGCGCCGCCGAAAAGGCCGACCTTCCCGCCGCGCGTATACGGCGCCATGAGATCGATGACTTTGATTCCGGTCTCGAAAATTTTCGGCGTCGGATCTTGCGACGCGAAGTTCGGCGCATCGCGATGGATCGGCCACATCGCCGCGGCTACGACCGGTTCGTCCGAATCGATCGCTTTGCCCAAGACGTTGAAAATACGCCCGAGCGTGCCTTCTCCGACCGGGATGGTGATGGGCGCACCGCTGCTCGCGACCGCTTGTCCGCGTACGAGCCCATCGGTCGACCCCATCGCCAGGCAACGCACCTGGTTGTTGCCGAGTTCGTCCTGCACTTCGAGCACGAGCTCGCGCGCCATCATCGCCGTACCGCCGAGCTCGACGCCGTCCTCCGCAGCCATCGCAGCGTGCCCGTTGCTCGCACCGCCGGCGCCCCCGCCGATCTGCACGCTCAGTGCGGTGTTGATATTCGGGAGCGTCTCCGCGGTGAATTCGACGTCGACGACGTTGCCGAGCACTTGAACGATCTTCCCGGCCGCGGTTGCAGAAGCGATTGACATGATGGTTTCCTTTGAAGACTAACCGGCTTGCGCTTCCGCGCCGCCGACGATTTCGAGCATCTCTGTAGTAATGGCCGTTTGCCGAGCCTTGTTCATCGCAAGCGTAAGATCGTCGAGCAGCTTGCCCGCATTATCCGTCGCATTGCCCATCGCGATCAACTGCGCCGCATAGAACGCCGCATCGGTCTCGAGCATGGCCGAAAAAATCGTAAACTCGAGATACTTCGGCAAGAGCCGCGTAAGCACGGCCTCCGGCGACGGTGCGAACTCGACGGCTCCCCGCGGGCCCGACGCCACTTCGCGCTCCTCCGCGACGATCGGCACGATCGAACGAATCTCCGGCCGCTGCACCATCACGTTGATGAACTTCGACGATGCGAGTACGATTTCCGAGATCTTGCCGCTCCCGAAATCGTCCGTGACCTTCGCCGCAACTTCCCGCGCGATCGAAAGCTTCTCGCCCGCCGAAAGCGCCGCCGTATACGCCGTCTCGGACGTCATCCGCTTCGTCGCATTACGCGCCTTATTCCCGACCGCGTAAAACACGACGTTGCCGTTGGTACGAACGTATTGTTCGGCAGCGCGGATGACGTTGGAATTAAACGAGCCCGCAAGCCCCTTATCCGCCGTCATGAGAATGACACCGCGCGGCGCACCCTCGGTCCCCGGCTTGAGGAACGGATGATCGACGCTGCCGACCGCCGCCATCAAGTCCTTCAGCATCGCCGAGAGCGCATCCGCATACGGCCGCGCCTGCTTTTGAACCATCTCCGCGCGCCGAATCTTCGCAGCCGCCACTTGCTTCATGGCCTTCGTAATCTGCTGCGTATTCTTCAGCGACTTGATCCGATCGCGGAGATCTCGAACGCTAGGCATTTCTCAACGTCCCAAGTCGAGCCGAAAAGACAAACGCACATCGATGACAGGCCGCGACGTGCGTGGCCGTACCGCGGGGCGTGCACGTTTTCGCGGAGCCATGGAAGGGCGGGAGCGAAAATTGCCGAGTAAAATTTCCCCATGGACGGGGCAACCCGGACGTCCCCGCGGTACGGCCACGCGCGTCGCGGCCGCGGCTACGAAAGCGCCCATCAGTACGTCTTATTATATTCTTCAATAGCCGTTACGAGGGCTTTAGCATTGTCGTCCGACAACGCATTGGTATCTTGAATCGACTTCAAGATCTCCGGCTTCTTCGATGCGAGATCGGCGAGAAACGAGTGCGACCAGTCCTGTAGCCGCGCCGTATCGATCTTCGTGAGGTACCCTTTCGTCGCCGCATAGATCAAGATGACTTGCTCCGAGACGTCTTGCGGCTGGTACTGCGGCTGTTTGAGGACTTCGGTGATCTTCTCACCGCGCGTCAGCGTCGCTTGCGTGTTCTTATCGAGATCGCTCGAGAGTTTGGCGAAGGCCGCAAGTTCGCGGTACTGCGCGAGATCGAGTTTAAGCTGACCCGCAACGGATTTCATCGCCTTGGTTTGCGCCGACGAACCGACGCGCGAAACCGAGATGCCGACATCGACCGCGGGCCGGATGCCCTGGAAGAAGAGCGTCGTCGTCAGGTAGATTTGCCCGTCGGTGATCGAAATGAGATTGGTCGGAATGTACGCCGAGACGTCGCCCGCCTGCGTCTCGATGACGGGCAGCGCCGTCAGGGATCCGCCGCCTTTTTCGTCGGAGAGCTTGGCGGCGCGTTCGAGCAGGCGCGAGTGCAGGAAGAAAATGTCGCCGGGATAGGCTTCGCGTCCGGGGGGCCGGCGCAGCAACAGCGAGACTTCGCGATAGGCGATCGCGTGCTTGGTGAGATCGTCGTAGATGATGAGGACGTCTTTGCCCTCGTACATGAGTTCTTCGCCCATCGCGCAACCCGCATACGGCGCGATATACTTCAGCGCCGGCGAATCGGAGGGCGAGGTCGTGACGACGGTCGTGTATTCCATCGCGCCTTCGATCTCGAGGCGCGAGACGAGCGCGGAAATCGTCGAATTCTTCTGGCCGATCGCGACGTAGATGCAGAACACGTCGCGACCTTTTTGATTGATGATCGCGTCGATGGCGATCGCGGTCTTGCCGACCTGGCGGTCGCCGATGATGAGCTCGCGCTGACCCTTGCCGATCGGAATCAACGCGTCGATCGCACGGATACCGGTTTGCAGCGGCTGTTTGACCGGCTGGCGCTCGATAACCGTCGGCGCCGTGTTTTCGATCGTGCGATACTTTTTGGTCGGAATCGCACCCTTACCGTCGACGGCGTTGCCGAGCGGATCGACGACGCGTCCGCGCAGGGCGGCACCGACCGGAACCGACGCGATACGCCCGGTCCGGCGAACCTGCATGCCTTCTTTGATGTCGGTATCGGGGCCGAGGATGATGACGCCGACGTTATCCTCTTCGAGGTTCAGCGCGATGCCTTGCAGACCGTTGGGAAACTCGACGAGCTCGGACTGCTGCACGGCCTCGAGCCCGTAGACGCGGGCGATGCTCGAACCGACTTCGATGACGGTTCCGACTTGGTCTTCGCGAACGTCGCTCTTGAAGTTCGCGATTTGACCTTGTAGGATTCCGGCGATTTCGTCTGCGTTAATCATATGCGTGCGTTCCTATTGGGAGGGGTTCTAGTTGCGCGCGAAGAGTTCGCGCGAGAGTTCTTCCAGACGGCCTGCGAGCGAACCGTCGATCCGGCGGTCGCCCATCGTGATGCGAACCCCGCCGAGTAGGCCGGGATCGGTTCGCTGCGTGACTTCGAACGACTTCGCGTAAGACGCCGAAAGCCGCGCGACGATGTCGCCGAGCTCCGCCGCACTCAGCGGCCGAGCGCTCACGATTTCGAGCGGCTCTTTTCCCGCTCCCGCGAGTGCGAGCTTCTTGTACTCCCCGACGATGGGCTGCAGCAGTGCTTCGCGGCGCTTGCGCACGAGTAGCAGCAGCGCGTGGAGCGCCGTAACGTCGAGCTTGTCGCCGAAAACGTCCAGCAGCAGCGCTTCTTTTTTCTTGCGGCCGAAGACGGGCGAGAGATAGAAGCGGCGCACGTCGTCCGTGCTGTAGATGGCGTTCGCCGCGATCTCGAGATCGCGGCCGATCGCATCGATCGTACCGGCCCCTTTCGCGAGTGCGAAAATTGCGGTCGCATAGCGTCGCGCGAGGGTCTCGTTCTGCACTACGCGTTCCCTCGTTCGGCGGTGTCGACGGCGTCGCCCACGAGGCGGCGGTTGGTCGTCTCGTCGAGATGGGCGGAAGCGTCGCGGGCGATCTGCATCGCTTTTTCGAGGAGATCGGTCCGCAGGCGATCGCGCGCCGCGGCGCGGCCCCGGTCGAGTTCCCCTTCGGCATTGCGAACGAGGCGTTCGCCTTCCGCGTGCGCTTCGGTGAGGATTCGGCTACGGGTCGCCGTCGCATCGGCCTCGGCCCGCGCGCGAATCCCGCGCGCGTCGTTTTCGGCGGTGGCGATCTCACGTTGCCCGACCTCGGTTTCCGCCCGGGCGGCATCGCGCCGCGCTTCGGAGTCGGCAAGCTCGGCGTTCTTACGCGCCTGCGACGCGATGACCGCGGGGGCGATGTATTTGCGCCACAAGATCACCATGACGACGAGGAAGAGCACCGACGCGACGACTTGGCTCCACGTCGCGAGTCCTTCGTAGAACGCATCGCTCATCGGCCCGTTCCGATCGCCCGTTCGAGTAGCGTTCGCGCGAGGTTTTGCGACAGTTCGTCCTCGCGCAACCGGGCCGTCGAGACTTCTCCCGCAACCGTCGCGCGAGCTTCATCGACGATGTGCTGCGCCTTTTCCCCTTGCGCGCCGACGAGGGCCGCAGCCTCGATTTCCCCCGCGGCCTTCGCTTTTGCGACGAGCTCGTCGCCCTCGCGGCGCGCGGCCGCCCGCTTGGCATCGGCCTCCGAGCGGAAGCCCGCGACCTGATGCGCGTAGCGTTCGTAATCGCTCTGGACGCCCTCGATGTGAGCGCGGCGCTTCTTGATCGCTTCGCCGACGGGACGTAAAAATACGACGTTCAAGATCGCGAAGAAGATCGCAAAGTTGATGAGTTGGACCCAAAACGTCCCGTCCGGCGCCAGAAACATCGGCCGGCTACTACTTCGAGAGGTGCGTGAGCAGCGCGGGCACGTTCGCGACGACGAGCAACAGGTAGAACGCGAGCCCGAGCGCGATGATCGGGAACGCTTCCAAGACACCGACGCCGAGGAACAGGAACGTAAAGATATTGGGACGCGCTTCGGGCTGACGCGCGATCGCTTCGACGGCCTTCGATGCGACGATGCCGTCGCCGACCGCGGAGCCGAATGCGACGCCGAGGACGATCAATCCGAACGCGATGATCGTCGCGGCGGCAACTAAGCTCTCTGAAGTCACGGTAGAAACCTTTCGCGGATGAGTGAGACGGGATCACGGAGGTAAATTTTCGAGACCGACTTCGCAATGTGGAAGCCGGCGGACGGCGCGATTGAGGCGGAGCTAATGCTCCTCCCCAATCGCTAGCGAGAGATACACGATGCCGAGCAGCGTGAAGACGAACGCCTGCACCGTGCCGACGAAAAAATTGAAAAACTGAATGAAGAACGGCAACACGCTCACGACGACCGACAAGTTGACCGGGCCGACGGAGACCTTGGCGTTCACGATCGACGCGATGATGATGAACAGCAACTCGCCGACGAATATGTTGAAGAACAGACGCGCGGCGAGCGTAATCGGGCGGACCAATTCCTCGAGGATATTGATCGGAGCGAGGAAGATCGGCTTGAAGAGGTGCGCGTAGCCGCCGATACCCTTGAGCTTGATCGTCATGTACTGGATAAGGAAGAAGACGATCAGCGCCAGCGGAATCGTCGTATTGATATCGCCCGTCGGCGATCCCCCGAAGGGTAGGCCCAGCGCCTTGAACGGAAAGACGCCGAACTGATTCATCAGAAAGATGAAGATAAAGAGCGCGATGAAGAACGGCACGAACGGTTCGCCGCGCTTGCCGAGAGAGCCATGGACCATGTCGGCGATGTAGTCGATCACGCCTTCGAGCACCGTTTGCGTCTTGCCGGCGCTGGGCGTCCGATAGCTTCGGCCGACGAAAAAAAGAAGCGCTAGCGCCACGGCCATGGCGAGCCACGTCGTGAGAATCGTATCGCTATGCACGCTTCCGATCTGCGGGAGCGTCCATAGGCTATGAGTTCCGATTCCCTCTTTCACGTCATCCTGTCCGAACGGCGCGCGCTACGAGTACGGTGTAGAGCGCCAGTGGCGTAAAAAATCCGAAAAAGTATGCGCCCATCGACCACCACGGGCCGTGATGGGCAAACTCCACCGGTACTATACCGAAAACGCCTATCCGTAAGATACTGCTAAAGACGAACGACGAGACGCTTCGGTGGTCGACGAGACGTTCGGTGCCACGCATCGTGAGATATGCGTTTGCGATGCCGCAACACGTCCCGAAGACGAGCGCGATTCCCGCAATCGGCGACCGCGTCGCGAGGACGAGACCGGCCGAGATTCCGAACAGAATAGACAAGACCGCCATCGGCAGCTTGCGCCCATAATACGCACGCAACTCGGCCTCTGGCATGGCGCTTCGTCAGTTACGGGTGCCCGGCAGCGAGTCCTCCGCGCGCGGCATCCACCATGTGGTTAGACTCCGGCCGCGGCGGTCGCAAATTCGTCGGGATAAAGGCCACCGCGCAGACGACCCAGCAACCAGGCAACGATTCGAGCCGACGCGTGACCGTCGCCATAGGGATTGCTCGCGCGAGCCATCCGCGCGTATGCGGCTTCGTCACGGAGCAAGCGCTTCGTCGCCGCAACGATCGCGGTGCGATGAGGTCCGACGAGCTCCAGGGTGCCGGCGTCGATCCCCTCGGGCCGCTCGGTTTCGTCCCGCATGACGAGCACCGGTTTGCCCAGGCACGGCGCCTCCTCTTGTAAGCCGCCGCTATCGGTCAGGACGAGCGCCGAGCGCTTGATGCTACGCACCGTGACGTCGTACGGCAAGGACTCGACGAGCTTGATGCCCGCGATGCCGTCGAGGCGCGCGTGGGCGATCGGCGCGACGTGCGGCGACGGGTGGACGGGCCATAGGATCTGGGGACGCTCGGGCAACGCGGCGATCTCCGCGAGCGCTTCGCAGATCTCCGGCATCAGTGCATGATTCTCGCGCCGGTGCGCCGTGACGAAAATCCACGGGCGCGCGGGGTCGAGGCCCGCCCACACCGGCTCTTCGCGGGCGGCGTCGCGCTCGGCCACCGCGAGGAACGCATCGATGACGGTATTGCCGGTAACGAAGATATCTCGAGGCGGGACGTTCTCGCGTTCGAGATTCGCGCGCGCGCGCGACGTCGGCGAGAAGTGGTACGACGCTAAACGGCCGGTCAGCCGCCGATTCATCTCTTCGGGGAAGGGCTCCCACGGCGTCGTCGTGCGCAGCCCCGCTTCGACGTGCCCGACCGCGACCTTCGCATAAAAAGCGGCGAGCGCCGCCGCCGTGCTCGTCGACGTATCGCCGTGAACGAGCACGACGTCGGGTTGTGCGGTGGCGAGCACGGGCTCCATTCCTGCAAGCACGCGCGTCGTAATCTGCGTGATCGTCTGGTCGTGACGCATGATATCGAGATCGTAATCGGGCACGATCGCGAAGAGGCCGAGCAGATCGTCGAGCATCTGCCGATGCTGCGCCGTCACGCAGACGATCGGCTCGACGAGCGGCCGTGCGGCACGGAGCGCGCGCACGACGGGCGCCATTTTGATCGTATCGGGGCGCGTTCCGAACACGGTCATCACGCGCAACGGCGCCACCGGGGAGGTACTCGCCACGTTAGAGCAGCTTCGCGAGATGCTGGTGCGAGATTTCGCTGCGCGAAAGCCAGTACGCCGCCGCTCCGAGCAAGAAGCACACGCCGTAGATCAAGAGAACCGCTTGACGCACGTTGAGCCCGAAACGAAACACCAAAATGTGATGGAAATGTCCGCGGTCGGCTTCCGTGATCGCCTTCCCGGCGCGAAAACGGCGGAAGATCGCCGCCGCCGTGTCGACGACCGGCAACGCGAGCGCGACGAGCGGCACGAGCAAACTGACGGTCACCGCGATCTTCGCCGTGATCAGCAGCGATACGGTCGCAAACACGTATCCGATGAAGAGCGATCCCGTATCGCCCAAGAAAATTTTCGCCGGGTTGAAATTGTACGGGAGAAAACCGACCGCGCCGCCGATGAGGCCGCTGAGTACGAGTGCCGCGCCGACCTGACCGTGGCCGGCCGCGATCGCAAAGAGAAACATGCCGGAAATCGCCGTCACGCCCGCGAGCAGTCCATCGAGCCCGTCGAGGAAATTGATGGCGTTCATCATGCCCAGATACCAGACGAGCGTGATTGGATAATCGATCCACGGCGGCAGGTTCACGTACGTCGCCGTCCCGGGAATTTCGAAACCCGGAATGTGAAAGCCGTAGATCATAGAGACGATCGCGACGACGACTTGCGCGACCAATTTATTGCGCGGCCGCATGCCCATGATGTCGTCCCAGACGCCGACGAGCATGATGAGCGTGCTTCCGAAGAGCAAACCGAAGAAGTCTTGCGTCTCGTTGGCGCGATGGAACAGCGTCGTCTTGAGTGCGAAGCCGATCGTCACGAAGAGCGAAAAGGCGAGGCCGAGATAGACGGCGATGCCGCCGATCCGCGGTTTCGGTTCGGTATGCATGCGTCGTTCGTCGATCGCATCGAGCACGCCGACTTTGAGGGCGAGCTTCCGGATTTGCGGCGTCGCGAGAAACGCCGTTA
>JAABUO010000484.1_pt1 | contig 76948 bp, 94 predicted proteins | sample 5559291 | NCBI WGS metagenome assembly JAABUO01 (sample SAMN10711878, study PRJNA513372) | rock metagenome | isolation source: Antarctica rocks | place: Antarctica: Victoria Land, Finger Mt sud
CCTGCTCCTCGGCAGTGAGGGGCCGCAGCGGCTCTTTCTGAGGTGTCGCCATCTCTCCTCCTCTCCTGCCTTCACTATGGCCCCTGCCTGCCTTCACCGCCACTCATTTGGGGAATGACCCACTAGACCTCGACGGTGGCCGCACGGCGGCGCAACTGGACGGTCCCGGCAATTCGCCCACGACCGACGCGGCGGGCCGTTTCACATGGACGGGCAATGTGCCGCCGAATAGCAACAGCGACCCCGGCACGCGCACCGTCTCGGCGCACGAACAACAGGGCATCCTGGGCAGCGCCGAGGGGCCGACGCTTGCCAGCCACACCCTGACCATTGAAGCGGCTCCGGCCGCCGTCTGCAAGCCCGGACAGATCGACTTCCTGGGCGGCTGTCACGATACCTCCGGCTGGTGGGCGGGCCTCGTGGCCGGATTGGGCCAGTGGTGGAGCGGTCTCTTCTCGGACGGCCGCGACGGCCTCGTGACGCGCGTGCTCAATGTCGTGCTCTATGTGGACGATCCAACCACGCACGACACGCCGGTCATCGTCGGCCTGCTGGCGACGTTCAAGGCCATCGGCACGGGCGCGATCGGCATCCTCATCGCGGCGCGCGCCTTCACGATCGTCCTCGGTTTATTCACGCGGGCGGCGGGGGCGGGGCCGTGGCTCACGTTGGTCTTGGAGATGGTGGGCGTCTTTGTCGCGGTGGCGGCGCTGACGCCCGTTGAGCACGCCGTGTGGGGCTGGGTTGGGCGTTTCATCGCCGGGAGCGACGCGCACGCGCTCACGCCGCTCCTTGACGCCGTGAAACGGCTGACGTTGGTAGGAGCCCCCGACTCCAAGAGTCTCGGCGTGACGCTGGAGGGGATCGCGGGGCTCGTGCTGCTGATCGCGCTCGTGCCGGTGTTCGTGCTGATTGAACTGACGCGCCTGGGCGGCTATATTCTGCTTGAGGCGCTGTACGTCCTGGGCCCGCTGGTCGTGCCGCTCCTCTTGCTGCGGGAGACGCGCGGCGTGACGCTGTGGTGGTTGCGCTCGACGCTGGCGATCACGGCGTGGCCCATCCTGTACCTGTTGCTGATCGAGGGCGGCGTGGCGCTTGTCACGTCGTTCAGCGGCGACGCGAGCGTGTTCGGGGACACCGTTGTGCGTGTGGGGTTGGGCGTGGCCCTGGTGGCGGCGCTCCTGAGCGTGCCGGAACTGGCAGGGCAGGCGACGGCGCGGGTCGTGGCGGGCGCGGGCGGGATCGTCGACGCGGGGCGGTCGGCGCCATTGGCTCCGGCGCGGCGGGCCCAGGCGTGGCTGCGCGAGAAGCTGCCGGGGTAAGGGAGGGCAATCGCCGTGTGTTATAGGCGCGTTCCGTGTCGGTGTCCCGTGGAGGTAGGTCCATGTACGCATGACTGGATGGTGGTTACCAACGACTTTCGGCGCGTTCTCTTATTGCCTGAAATCGAGAAAGCGCAGGCTATACCACGCCACGCTGAGTTGGCCGCCTACGATGACATTCTTCCTGGCACGTCGGAGCGATTCCGTGAGGCGGCATGGGCCGAGATGCGTCACCGCGTCAGCATGGGAGATCGCGTCGATGGGCGACAGATAGAGCATAAGCGGGCGTGGTGGCATCGGCTTTTACGGCAACAAGAGGGGATGGGACATGGAGACTGAGATACAGACGACGCGACACAGATACCTGCGCTGGTTCTTGCCGCTGGCCTTATTTAGGGCAGTGGGCGATGGTTGGCGGTCCGTGCGCGAGGCCCTGGAGCGGGTGGGCCTGGACCGTCAGGGGCGGGCCGCGCTGCTGTGCGCGCTGGTGGCCTGCGTCCTGGGCGCGACCCTGCTGCGCGCCACGGCGCTCTATGGCCCCGCCGTCGTCATAGGGGCGCTGGTGGTGGGTATGATGCTGGCATGGCGCATGGTGCGGCGTGACCTCGCCGAGATGGCGACCCCCGTACGCGAAGAGAGAGAGGCGGTGCGGGGGGCCGAGGCGCTGCTGCGGCGGGCACGGGAGGAGACGCGGCGGGGATAATTTGACGCATGCCGCATGGATCTGCTATAGTCGCAGTGGATTACCGCGTCTCATCCCAGCGACACCCCGGCTACCGACGACAACCCCGCTCTCCCGTCAGGGATGGAGCGGGGTTTTTGCGTGCGCGGGATGACGCGCCCGTCTCCCTCTGTTTCCCTCCTTCCCTGACACTTCGCTGTGTCCCTCCCACGGCGGGGTGTCGTCGTCTCTATGTGGCTATCTATGAACTAGGCCGGCCGCGCTCGATCGTGGCGAGGGCGAGTCCGAGCATGACCGGGTTGCCGATGGGCCGGTCGCCGCGCTCCCACACGGCGATGGTGTTCGCTTCGACGCCGAGGACGCGCGCCAGGGCGCCTTGCGACAGCCCGAGTGCGTCGCGCCGTCGGCGCAGCGCCGCGCCGTCGAGGTAGGCTTCGTCGGGCCGGCCCGCGTCGCCTGGAATCGGGTGGGCCGGCGCGCCGCGTTCACGGAGCGTGCGGGCGCTGTACCGGGGGCCGCCGCGATAGGGGGCGCGCGTCGGGTGGCCATCGTGGGGCAGGTCGCACAGGCGCCAGCTTGTTCTGTCGGGGTCGCGCCGTCCGGGCGCCGCGTTCGGACGTTCCGCGCCGATTACTTCCAGGCTGAACAGCGGCGCGGCGATGCCGCGCGGGGTGACCTTTCCCACGACGTAATGGCCCTTGCGCTCACGGTCGTACACCACATCGCCCGGCTGGATACGGGACGCCTCGTCTTCGGTCATCGGTCATTCCCCCTTTGCCCTATTCTTGTCGCGCCGTCTAGTTATTGGCGTCGTCGTAGCAGTCGCCGCACACCGCGCCGCGCGCGGAGGTCATGAGCAACGCGGGGCGCGTCGCCGCGCCGCACACGGCGCACGGGCGTGTCGCAAGCGGGGCCGTGGCCTCGCGCTCCGTGAGAGCACGGTACGCTGCGGCCCGCTCGGCCATGACCGCAGCGCCTCGTCGTCCGGCCAGCGTCATGGCGACCCACCAGGGTGTGTCGTCGTCATACGTGGCGGGGCTGGTTGCCATCTGGTGGCAGAATGCGTCGGGGTAGGACGCTACCCCAAGCGCGTCGGCGACACGTGTATACGTGTCTCGCGTCGGGGCGTCGCCCACGATGAGCGTGACTGCCGCCGCCGCGGCGCGCGCATGACCCGCCATGTTCACACCGCTTGTGTCGATCGTCTCGTTCGTTCCGTCCATGTCCATTGTCCTTCCCCTTCCTATGCGCCGAGGGCGCATTACCGGATTTTTCGTCCACTCTTTTCGTACACCAGATCTGCCGCAAACCCATGCCCGTATTTGGCTTCCAGCGCCTTGACGCCACGCCGGCCGTTGGCTGACCGCGCCTTGCTGAGGGCCCGCGCCTGGAGGTCCTCGCCCCACAGGGCGGCGGGGTCCATCGTGACACGGTAGCGGGCCGCGAGATCCTCGCACAGCGCCACGTGTGCCGTGACCTCCTCCAGCGTGGCGGCGCACTGGCTGGCTTGGAGGCCCCGCAGCGTCATGCCCATCTTGGCCCACTTCGCGCCCGTCTCCTGCCATCCGTCGAACAACCGGCGCGCCGTCGCCGCCGTCCGTGCGTTCGTCGTGCTTTCCATCGTCGCGTCCTCCCAACTCGTCGCCATCTCTATATCATTAATATAGCACATGTGCGTGCGGAAATCAAGGGCAAAACAAGGTTTACGGGGGTAGGACGCTAGATGGCATGCGCGCGGTCGTTGATGCGCCCGTGCGCGTAGCTAGGCGCGATCGGCGCGTTGGTGAGGGTGTGGCTGTCCACGCGGTATGCGCGGATGTAGCCCCGCTCGGCGTCGTCCGCGACGCCCGCCGGCACGATGTCGATGAGGCGAATGGACGGCTCGTATCCTGCGACCACTAGGTCGCGCATCCATCTGCTGTAAACCGATGGGCCGCCACGTATCCCCGCGCGAACCGCAGAGCGAGCGGCAGATAGATGGTTCGCCAGACGTGTCCGGAGGGTGCAGCCCGTCTGTCCGATGTAGCGCACCGCACCTGTCCGTGGATCAACTAACGCGTAGATATGCACGAGCGTGGAGGGATCACGCATGGCCGTTTTCCCCTGGGGCGTGGCCCGCGTCCCGACGCGGTTTCGGCCCCCGCTTCCGGCGTGTGAAGCGCTCAACGTCCTCGACGGGGACGAACAAATCGCGCCCGCGCTTCACACAACGCAGGCGACCTTCCGCGATAAGATGCCGTACGCGCGCCGCGTTCGCGTACCCCAGGCGCTCGGCCACCTCGGCCGTGGTTAGCAAATCGTCCTCTATCGTCCCGTTCGTCGCATCCATCCATTTGTTCCTCCGTCCTTATTATAGCACCTTAGCGTGCTGAATTATCATATATCAATGATATATAGATGTCAAGGGGTTTTGGATTTTGCTCCGGCTATGTGTGGACGAGGATACGCTCGGCTGCCGTGGTGACGGTGGCCTCACCACGCGCACCGGCCGCCACGCCAGGACGGCGCGGCGATCGGTCGGCGTCGGGACCTGCCGCGCGAACGCCCGCCACATGCATGGCCGGGCCGCCCCGCTGTCCCGCGCCGCGTTGGGACAAGCGCTCCGTTCGATCAGCGAACATTTTGTATACTCAGTAGCATATGCACACGTAGCCCGTGGCGAGGAGCGCGTTGTCTATGCCTGACCACCCCACCCCGGAGGCTGTCACTCCCTCCGATGATACGCCGCTGACCGAGCAAGAACAGCGCGACGCCACTGGACTTCCTGGCACGTTTGTCCAACGTGACAGCACCGATCTCTACATTGATAAAGGGCCGAAGGGCGGCGACGTGCTCGTGCCTCCGCGCCAGAACGCGCCCCTCTTGTACGACACGACGGGGCGGCCGGAGTTGTCGAACGGCATGAAACGTCTCTTACGCGCCCTGCTGCCCCCCGAGGTGCAGGCGGAGTTGGCCGCGCTCACGGGCGTCAACGTGACGATCCCCCGTGAGACCGCCATCGTGCGCGCCGTGAAGCGGGCCATTGAACGGTACAAGGACCGTGATAAACAGGCGTGGGATATCACCTGCGCGCGCGTGTTGGACGGGCGATCATGGGCACAGGTATCGACAGAGTTTAAGGTCAGCATCGTGGTGGCGCGTCAAGCGGTCGAACGCTGTGCCGCCTACCTATCGGGTGCGGTGGAGCATGCCGTTGATGATGTAGCGGCTGACGCGGTAGAGGTACGCGTGTTGGATCGCATCGTGCCCGACACGCGGGACGATGAAGAAGTGGATATGCATCGTTTGGCTATGCTGGATGCGATTTTCCCACGACCGTAAATAGTGCTTGACATGCCCCCTGCGGCAGGGGAGACTAGAACTATAGAGGTGCGCCTATCATGGGGCGCGACGCGGCCGGTGACGCCAGATGGCGCCCCGGCCGCTTTTTTGTGTGCGTTGCTCCCCACGGAGGCCGGACGCCATGAAGCGGATGCCCCAGGACGCCTACGCCGACCTCATGGAAAGCGTTATTGCTCAGGCCGCGCAAGATCTCAGCGTCGGGTGTACGTGTCGCCCTCCGGGGCAACGTATGGGCCATCGCCCCTGCGTGCGCCATCGTGCCGCCCGCGAGGTGTTGGACGGCGGCGTCGGTCCCTGGATCACGCTCTTATGCGGGGACGCCGACTTGAGCGCGACGTGGGAACGGCGGCTACGGAGTATGGCCGTGGGCGCGACCGTCTCGGATGGCGCGGGGATGGCGGTAGCGTCATGACGCTGAAGGCGGCGGCGGTGCGCCATCCGTACTACCATGACAAACCGCCAGCCTACTGGGGTGACCCCGCGGACCTCGACCTCATGGCGGGTGTGTCTATCGCGGGGTACGACCGCACTGCGGCGCATCGGGCGACGGTGCGCGCGGCCAACCAACAGCGGCAGGAGCGCGAGCGGCGCCAGCGGGCGGCCGTGGTGGCGCTGGTGGACGCGGCTGTCGTCGTGGGTGATATGGACACGGGTGGCGACGTGGATCTAGACGGAGGCGTGTCGGGTCATGACGCGCGCTGAACGACGCCACCACGCCGAACGCGTCAAGCGTCGGGTGCGCGGCTACTTTGTGTGCGAGACAAACGGAGATGGCCCGGATGGCCGGAAGCGTCCCACGACCGACCGTGCGTGGATTGGGCGGAGGGCGCGCACCCCGCATCCGTGTTCGTGCGCGGGCTGCGCGAATCCACGCCGGTCGCGCTTAGGCAAGCTGAAGGATCGGCTCACGATTCAGGAGCGGCGCGCCGCGTTGCCCGAGGGTGAGTGACGAAGGTGGTTGGTGGTCGGGCGGGAACACCCTTGTGACGGGGGCTGCGATGCCCACCACCCGACCTAGAACGAACGCGCGGTAGAGGGCGAACGCTATAGAGCGAACGCGTCTGGTGGATGCGGGGGCGAACCGATGGCGAGAGCACGTGCAACGCAAGCGCCAGGAGTGCTTGAAGCCGCGGTTGAGCTAGAGCAGAAGGTATGGGAACTGCGTTTAAGCGGCATGAGCCTGCACACGATCGCGGCCCACCTCAAGATCAGTTCATCAACCGCGCACAAGCATTGGCATCGCCGTTTAAACGCCGCACGTAAAGCGGGCGAGGGCAAGGCTATTGACCACGTCACGCTTGAGAATGAGCGATATGACGATTGGCTCAACGCCCTGACGCCGTTCCTTATGGCGGGTAGCCCCGCGCATATGGCGGTTGCGGTTGCCATCTCGAAAGAGCGACGCAAGCTCAATGGATGGGATGCCCCGTCGCGTATTCAGCACGAAGGCAAGGACGGCGGCCCCATCGTCGTCCAGCAAAAGCGGGACCTGTCGGCGCTGACCAGTGAGGACTTAGACGACCTTGAGCGCATCCACACACGCCTTGCTGGACGTGCCGAGCCCGGAGGAAATTCGGGCGGAGAGGGCGCGTCGTAGTCTCTACGCGTTCATGCGGCAGGCGTGGCACGTCGTTGAACCCGTGCGCCCGTTCGTGGACGCGTGGCACCTACAGGCCATCGCGGAGCACCTGGAAGCGGTCACGCGCGGCGAGATCCGTAACCTCGTCATCAACATCGCGCCGGGCATGGCGAAGTCGCTGACCGTCTCGGTCTTCTGGCCGGTATGGGAGTGGATCGCGCACCCTGAGCGGCGCTGGCTCTACAGTTCCTACGCCCTGTCCCTCTCCATGCGCGACAGCCTCAAGTGCCGGCGCATCATTGAGTCGCCGTGGTATCGGGAGCGGTGGGGTGACGTTTTCCAGTTGCGGGATGACCAGAACGCCAAACTGAAGTTCGAGAATGACCGCACGGGCTATCGTCTGGCGACATCGGTGGGGGGAACCGTCACCGGAGAAAGGGCCGATCGTGTTGTTGTTGATGACCCACACAACCTCCTAGAAGCGGCCAGCGATGTCAAGCGCATGGAGGCGATCACATGGTGGGACGAGGCGATGTCCACGCGCCTTAACGACTTCAAGACCGGGGCGCGCGTCATTGTCATGCAGCGCCTGCACGAAGAGGACCTGTCGGGGCACGTCCTGGCGCGCGGCGGCTATGACCATCTGTGCTTGCCCACGGAGTACGACCCGTCACGCAACGTGACGACCTCCATCGGCTTCCGTGACCCGCGCACGGTCGAGGGTGAACTTCTGGCTCCAGCGCTGTTTGGCCCTGAGCAGAACGAACAGCAAAAGAAAGACCTGGGGCCATACGGCTACGCGGGCCAGCACGGGCAGACCCCGGCGCCGCGCACGGGTGGCATGTTTCAGATGCAGTGGTTCCGGGCCGAACAGGCCGCGCCCGCGTCGTTCGTGGCCGTCGTGCGCTATTGGGACAAAGCGGGTGCCGCGCCCGGCAAAGGCGACTGGACCGTGGGTGTCCTGATGGGGCGCACCTGGGACGGCTACTACTGGATTTTGGATGTTGTCCGGGGGCAGTGGCCCAGCAATGAGCGGAACAGCGTCATCCTCGAGACGGCAAAGGTGGACGCAACGCGCTATCCCGGCATGAAGACGTGGGTGGAGCAGCCGCCTGGCCTCGGTAAGGAGAGCACCGACGCCGTGGTCCGCCTGCTGGCGGGTTACAACGTGCAGGCTGATCCCGCCCACGGCACAAAAGAGGATCGCGCCGAGCCCGTGTCGAGCCAACTGCGCGCGGGCAACGTCCGTATGATTGAAGCGGACTGGAACGGCCCGTACCTCGCGGTCATGTGTCCGTTTCCGGCTGGGCGCCACGATGACGATGTGGACGCCACGAGCGGCGCGTTTAACAAGCTCGCCGTTGAATCCTACGACCCCAACGCGTTCGGCACGGCGGGCGGCCGCGCTGAGGTGGACGCCTATCGGGTGTATTAGAGCGCGTCGGCGGGATGGAGTGCTGTATGGCAACGGTGAAGGCTATCCAGGACTCCGTTGCCATCGGCGGTACACCGGGCGGCGTCACGGGCAGTCCCGCCGCAACCCCCGCGCAGGAGATCGAGTTGCGCGCGAATCCCTACGACGAATATGTGTCAGCCGGATATCTCGCGTGGTACGCGAACATCCCGCGGGTTCTTGGCTGGGCCATCGACGACCTTGAGGAGACGCTGGCCGATCCCGTTTATTCGGCCATGATGAACGACGCGCAGGTGTTCGCGTGCGTGGCGATCCTGAAAGCGAGCATCCTGGAGGATGGCGTCACGTTCACCGCGGCCGAGACGGATGAGGCGGCCGACGGCTACGCGTTGGCGGCCGACCTCCGCGACTTCTGTGAGCGCGTTATCGCGGATCTCGCGACGCCGATCGACAACGTCTTGTGGAACATGCTGGACGCGCTGGCCTTCGGCAACAAGGTGGCCGAGCAAGTCTATGCGGTGGAGGCGTCCCCGAGCGGGGCGCGGCAGGTTGTCCTGCGCGCGCTCAAGGTCAAGCCGCGCCGCTCCACCTCGTTCGTGGTCGATGCGTTCAACAACACTATCGGCCTGCTGGGCCTGATCCCCGGCGTCGGCTTTCCGGTGCAGGTGGGGACGTACCTGACCAGTCCGCAGAGTCAGGCCAACCTCCTGCCGCGCGACAAGTTCGCCGTCCTGACCTTCCGCCCCAAAGATTCCGACCCGCGCGGCACATCGCTATTGCGCGCCGCCTATGATCCCTTCAATGCAAAAACGCGCCTCAAGCCCGACTACCTGAAGTACTTGAGTCAGTTCGCCTCGCCCTCGCTGATGGGCGTTCTGCCGCAGAACGCGCAGCCCGGAGAGGCTATGGACGCGGCGGGGGCGACCCTCTATCTGCCGAACGGGCAACCGAAGAGGATTCTACCGCGCGACGCCCTCCAGTCGGCCCTAGTCAACTTCAGGAGCAGCACGGCGCTCGTCGTCCCGTTTGGGACCGAGGTGACGCCGATCGAGATGGCGGGGAACGGGCAAGCCTTCCTGGACGCGTTCAATTGGTATGACCGCCAGATCACGACCGCCATCTTGCACCAGACGCTCGCTACGATGGAGGGGGAGCACCAGGCGCGGGCGGCGGCCTCGGTTCACCAGGACGTGCTGGCGACGATCGTGCGTCAGGCCAAGGCCGCCGTCGAGACGATGCTGCGGCGCGACGTGCTGACGCCGCTGGTGCGTTACAACTACGGCGACAAAGCCCTGCGCCTCGTGCCTTACGTCACCCTGGGCCAGGTGGAGCAGCAGGACGTGGCGGGCCTGTGGGGGGCGGCGGCGCAACTCAAGAGTTCCGGCTATTTGAGCGACGACCAGTTGCCGGCGGTGGACGAGCTCATCAACATCCCCGTGCGCGAAGCGGCGCCCGCGCCGAACCCCGCTACGACCGACGCCGCCAGCGCGACCGACACAAGCGGAACACCGGATCACGGGCAGGGGAACGACTCCGCCGCCAACGCTGATACGGCCGACAACGCTAGGGCGGCGGCGATAGGCGATGGAGACAAGGGCGCGGCCGATGATGTATCGGCCGCGCCCACGGGGACACCCAAGCGTCTAGCCATCGTCGCGTCACAATCGTAGGCCGCGTCGTGGCCTGAAAGAGGACTACCCATGCCGAACAGGGCACAATCGGCCGCGACGCTGCACGCCGAGATCGGTGCGGCGACCTACAGCGCGCCGCCGTCGGCGACGCACGCCCAAATCCTGGCCGCCCTGCGTGCTGAGGGCGTCCTGGACGCGACGGGAGCCTACAGGACGGGCAAGGGGATGGCCGACGTGGTGCGCGCCGTCACGGTCCCCTCGGTGACGCAAGAAACGTTAGAACGCCTGCTGAAAGCGCGGGGGATTTAACCATGACTGACGCCGCTGATCGATTGTACGACGCGTTGGTCGGCATCCAGCAGGCGCGCGGGCGCGCGGTGTTGGGGGAGATCGATGTGCTGGACGCGGCGCATAACGCGGGCTTGCCGCGATTGATCAATCGCGACGACGCCGCCGATGTCAACCGCGCGTTCTGGGAATTGGACGCGCGGGGAGCCATTGTCTTGATGGCCAGGGGTACAGTCCCCATCACGTTTACCCTCGTGCCCCGGCTAGATCCGGCGCACTCCGCTGTTCGGTGACTACTCCCACGGGTAAACCCCGTGGGAGTAGTCACAGGTCAGTTGCGCCATTAGGACACCACCATCTTGGCGATATGTGTGAACGTCTTGTCAATCATCAGCGCGACACCGTCGGGGATAAACAGGTCGAGCGACCGTTGCCCTGACAGCGAGAGGTACGCGCGGTCGTAGACGGCCAATTGGGGCAGCGCCATCGCGCGCAGGATGTGGTTAGCGGCGTCCTCATCCTCCATCGCGGAACCAGAGACGCGCTTGCCATACACGTCGGCGCGATTGGTAGTGCGTAGCAGATGATTGAGAGTGCCGCGATTGAGGTAGACCAGCGCGAAGCGATCAAATGGCGACGGTTCCCGTTGATCGCGCGGATACGAAGCGGTAACGGTCGCGATGTCGTGCAGCGGCGTGGCTGCGGCACTGTTTGTCCAGGGGACGACCGCCTGGTACCTCCACGCGACACGGCCCGTGATGACGGCGCTCGTACAGGCAAGGATTAATCCGTTTTCCAGACGCTCCGCTTCCAGCGCCCTATAATAACTTTCCCGCTGCTCCGTCGCCATAGATGCTCCTTGGAGAAACAGACAACTCTACCCGCAGTATAAGCGCGTGTACGCACGCGCGATGCGCGTTATGCAACACCTCGTTAAGGGGGCGCCATGCCTGACAAGGACGCCTCTTAACGCTGGATCACCTGTCATCCGCATGGCGATGACGGTCCCGGCCGACCTGTCCTGCTTAACAGCGACGGCACGATCGCGGGCGGCATGGGCGGCAAGTTCAACGGCCAGAAGATCGGTGAGATCTACAAAGGCGGCGACGCCAGGACGCCCACGGCGTCGGGCGGCGCGGCGGGCGTGCCCAACACGCTGGCGCATCCGTCACACAACGCGCACGCGGCCGATTACGCCGACCTGGGGCCGGAGATGGCCCCCACGGTCTACGGCACACCGACGCACGCGGACGGCGCGTGGCGTCTGCACCTGCGTAACCAACACCTCGTGGACGCCGCAATGGAGGGCGACCGTCAAACCCTCTCCGGCCACCACTTCGACCTGCATCCCGACGGTGGCGTGATCTACTACGTCCCCGGCGAAAGTGGCCCCGAGGGCTACACCGACTCCGCGCACGCCATGGCCATCGACGTGGGCGCGAAAGTGGCCGACCGCATGGCCATCGCCCACGAGCGCACCATGCAGGCCGCCCAAAAAAAGGGCTACGTCCCGGACGAGCCTGACTTCGGTGATTTTGAGTGGCACGGCGAGGACCATCCGGGCGATGACGACGCGGCTATGCGGGACTACGCCGCCGAGACAACCGCCGAACTGGCGCGTCACCGCGCATCCTCGCTCAAGGACGTGCGCGACTTCATCCGGCATGAGGGCGGCATCGCACCCCACACCCGGAAAGCGGGCGACAAGACGGACCCGCGCCGGAGCGACGAATATTTGAAACTTCCGTCGCACTTAAAAAATGAGCGCGGCCTGACGCTGGATCAGATGGCCGGCATGATCGCCGAGAAGTACCCCGGCCTGGGGATCGAAACGGAGAACGACTTGCACGACTACCTCACGTCTACCGAACGCGAACGTAAGGGCGGCTACACCAAAGCGCGCATGAGTCGTCCCCGCCTTGCGCCCGGCTCCTACGTTCAGTGGGCCGACTCATCAGGCGCCGGTAAGGGCCGTATCGCCAGCGTCCACCGCGATGAGGTCGTGCCCAACGTGTTCGACGGGCGCGTGCGCGGATCGGCCGACGACCCCGCCGCGCGCATCCGCGTCCATGAGAAGCACGGCGACGGGTGGCGACCGACCGACCGCTACGTCGGCCGCCTCTTTAGCGGCGTCTACGGCATCGGGGCCTTGTCGCGCCCCTCAACCGACCCCGACCACGACGGCGACGATGACACGCCCGGCGCGGGCGGCGACACCGACCACGACGCGGGCGCGTCCCCCGCGTCGCTGTCAGCCACGCCGGCGGCGGCCCTATCGACCGACCTGACGATAGACACGACCCATCCAACGCACCCAGGAGGCATGATGCGCGCCGAGTTCAGCGCCGACCCCGTGGGGGTGACGGCCGACGGCATGGTCGTCTTGCGCGGCAAGGCGTTCGCGGCCGGAGCCTACCCCGACAAAAACCTGACGGTAACGCCCGAGCAGTTATGGGACATCATCGCGCGCTTCGATGCGCCCGTCCCCATGAACCTCGCCCACCGCCATTCCGACGCCCTAGCGGGCCACCTGGGTGGCCTGGTGGACATGTGGGCGGACGACGACGGCGCGAGCCTGATGGTCACGTCCCATAAACCCGCATGGCTGCACGCGCTGATGCCTGAGTCGCGCGTCTCGGTGGAGATCCCCCTCGACACCGACGAGCCGCGCATCACGGGCTGCGCCTGGACCTCGACCCCGCGCGTCCCCGACGCCCAGTTGGTCGCGGCTTTCTCGTCGTTTGAGCGGCGCGTGGAGGGCCAGGGCGGCGCGGAGGGCGCGGGTGGGGCACGGACCCCGCGCCCTCCTCAAAAGCCGCGTGGCGGGCTGCTGGGCGCGTTTGCGGGCGCACGGCACGACACGCGGTCGGGCCGGATGCGCCTTCAGGAGATGCACGACATGGCGGTGTCGGCGGGCGCGGTCTGCCGCGCCCCCGGCACGGCCAGCATGTCCAGCGCCCACGAGGCCAAGGGCATCCAGGCCATCCACGACGTATCGGTCGCGCACGGCGCGACCTGCGACGCGCAAGCGATCACGCCGGCCGACGCGTCGCGGCCACTGTACGGCATGTTCGACCAGCGACCGACCAGCGGCGGGGTGTCCGGCCGCGCGACGACGAACGGCGGGAGCCGTAGGGAGACACGCGGGACCATGAATCTACTCGACTGGATCAAGGGCAAGGCGGCGGAAGACGGTCTGGACGTACAGGACGAGGACATCCGCGCGCAGTTCAGCGCCGGCCCCGATCCCAAGGTGGCCGCGCTTGATACGGCGCACAAGGAGCAGGCGGCGCTCTTCGCGGCGTCCGAGCAGGAGCGCGCGGCGCAGGCGGCCGAGATCGCGACATTGAAAGAGGACCGTGCGAAAGAGAAGCGGGCGCGCATCGAGGCCGAGGCCGCGCACTTCGCGGACACGCAGATCGACGCCAAGCGCGCCCTGCCGGCCGAGCGCGAGGCGGCCATCGCCCTCTACGTGCAGGCGGCGCTCGATGATGCGGAGACCCAGGGCAAGACGGCGGCGTTCAGCGACGGCGCGAGCCGCGTCTCGGCGCTGGTGGGGGCCTACGCGGCGCGCGTCCCGCACCAGTTGACGCAGGAGATGCTCAAAGACGTGGACCTCCAGGCGCTGTTTAGCCAGCAGCAGCAAGCCGGGGTGGACGATAAGGCCAAAGTCAAGCCCGAGACGCGGCGCGACCTTCTGTCGCGCACGGCCGAGGGCCGCGCCATCCTCGACCAGGAAGAGAAGGCCACCCGCGCCGGGAAGTAGTACCTGTCGCGCCCCTCGCATCCAGAGCGTGACACGTATCGACGTAGCCATTCCGCTTGACCCCTCACTGACCGCGCGCCCGCCGTGGCGTGCCCCGACCCAACCCGTTGCCACAGAGGCAGCGGGTTTTTTGTTGCGCGCCACGGCGCGTGGAGACACACCATGCCGACCACTCCCATTCTCCAGTTCCGCGCGGATCGCGTCGACCCCATCCAGGACGAAGACCTGGTCAAGGCCGAGTCCGTCAACCTCTCCCCCGGCGTGTACCTCAAGGGCACGCTCCTGGGGCAGGTGACGACGCCCAACAACCCGGCTGTCCCCGCCGCCCCCGCGCCGACAACCGCCACGACGGGCGGCACGGTCGCGGCCAGCGCCTACGGTATCGAGGTGACCTACGTCAACAGCCTCGGCGAGACGACCGCGTCGGCCGCCGGGACCGTGACGACGACGGGCGCCACGTCCACCATCACCGTGCCGTCGCCGCCCGCGTCGGGCAACGCGGCGGGCTACTACGTCTACGCGACGGGGCCGGGCGGCGCGACCTACGCGCGCCAGCAACCGGCCGGTCTGCCGACCGCGCTCGGGACCGCGTTCACATTGACCGCGCCGCCGACGGCCACGGGCGCGACGCCCCCGGCCAGCAACACGGCCAACGCCGTCGTCGGGGCCTACGTGCCCTACGCAGCGGCGAACACGGACGGGTCGGGCACGGCGCGCGGCATCCTCGTCTACTCCTGCACGGCGACGGCTCCCGTCGCGGGCGACACGACGGGCATCGCGGACGTGGGTTATGGCTCGGAGTACGGGCGCTCGTACAAGACGACGCCGATGTACTATCGCGGCACGTTCGCGACCGCCGACCTTGTGGGCCTCGACCAGGTGGCCGTGACCGCCATGGGCGCCTTGCTGTTCAAGGGCTCGCTCGCCAACGGGAAGATCGTGATTGGCTGACAGGTTAGCCCGTCGCCTTCCCTGTCGTATCGTGCGCGCCCCGGCGCGCGTGGGCCACACATCAGGCCCCCAAAGCCGTGTATCACAATCAGCTTTGCGCCCCGGGGCGCGTGGGCCGTGGCCCAGGAGATAAAAAGTGGCATATATCCTCCCGACCTCCGTTGAACTGATGGAGATTGCACAGGATCTCATCCCCCGCTTGCAGCAAGACCGCGCGATCTTCGACCTCATGCCGATGCGCGACAGCGACCGCGCGTTCGTCGAGTGGGACCAACGTGACAGCTTCACCGGCCTCCAGCAGATCCGCGGCTTGGGCGGCGAGCCCGTGCGCGTACAGAAGTTGGGCGCCAAACGCTACCGCATGCAGCCCGGCATCTACGGGGAGTTCGAGCGGTTCGACGAGACCGAATTGACCGAGTACCGTGTCCCCGGCTCGTTCGATCGCCCCATCGACCTGCGCGACATGGTGATGGGGTCGCAGATGCGTTTGCTGGAGCGCCGCCTCGACCGCATCGAGCAGGTCGGGTGGGCCAGCCTTCAGGGGCAGATCGCCGTGGCGCAGATGCTCCCCGGCGGCGCCAGCACCATCATGTACGCCGACACGTTCAGTGTGCAGGCGTTCACGGCGACGGTTCCGTGGGGCACGTTCGCCAGCGCCACGCCGCTGGCCGACTTTCGTAACACGAAGCTGCTGGCCCGTGGACACTCGGTCGTGTTCGACGACACGGCTAGGGCGTACACGAATCAGAGCACCATCAACAAGATGCTGTCCAACACGAACAACGCCGACCTCTACGGTCGCCGCGTGACGGGCCTCGCCACGGCCAACAGCCTAGAAGGCGTCAACTCGCTCTTTCTAGCCGATGGCCTGCCGCGGATTATCGCCTACGATCAGACGTATCTCGACGACACCGGCGCGTACCAGTTGTTCATCCCAGACAACACGGTCATCATCGTCGGACGGCGTCCCGGCAACGTCCCCGTCGCGGAGTACCTCTTCACACGCAACGTCAACAACCCCGGCTTCGCCCCCGGTCCGTACATGGACGTGGTCGACCGCCTGACCCAGGGTGGACAGTACCCGCGTACCATCGATATCCATGACGGGCATAATGGAGGAATTGCCCTCCTCTATCCATCGGCCGTGGTGGTAATGCACGTCTAATCTGGCATATATTGACAATAAAGAGGGGTAGATAGTGGTATAATGAAAGGGTAACGTTCACGAGAATGCCCCCGCGCTGTTCGTAGCAGCCGAGGGCGTGACCAGAACTGGAGGTTCTGATATGGACAGTATACCCTCTTCGTTTTCCCAGATACCCCTCTTCGGTGACAAACCCTGCTCGACGTGTGGCGCGACTAAACCGCGCACCTCTGAGTACTACTACGTGAGAGATAAGCGCACAGGCGCTCTTTCGACGTGGTTTGACACTCCCACGGCTACAGCGCGTGGGATTCTCGCGTGTAGCTCCCACCCCGACAGGGTGGGTATTCACGAAGCTTCTGGTGCGGCGTTTCTGTCGCATCAGCCGTCCCTTTGACCAGGACGAGCGGAGTGCCATGCACCGCTCCCCGCCGAACGAACACCGCCATGACGACGATGCTCCTCTTAAGCACGGCGGGGAAGGACCGTTGCCGGTCTCCAGATAGCGGATCACCTCATACCACTATCCATGCCAGGAATCCCGGAACATCCGGGTTGAGGGCGACCCGGAACATCCGGCGCTATCCTCCTAAGTCTACTATACTACGGGCATGAGCGCCATCAAAAAGACATCACGAGAGCACAACATACCGCTGCGGTTGAACGATGAGGAGCGGGCGACATTAGAGGCGATAGCAGCTATGTGGGGGCTGTCGCTGTCGGCGGCGATGCGGCGTCTCATCCGAGAGAAACGGGTTGGTGGCGAACGCGAGGCTAAAGCCGCTACAGCGGATGAAGCCCTCATATCCCAGGGCTAAAGCTCCTGGGCTTTACGGGCTACCCCTGTAACGCGCAATGCCTCTGCCGCTCGTGCAATTCGAAAAAGCATCGCAAGACGCTAAACCTCTTGCCGTCGCGTCTGCGCTGGTGGCCGCTGCTCTAACGGTCTGTCACGGCAATCGCGCGACACACTTTTCGCCCCAAGGCCCGCTCACCTGAGCGGGCCTTTTTCTATGGAGGAATCGATGATGACGGATCGCAAGTTCGCGGTCAAGCACGAAGGGGTGGGCAATCGCCGTCTAGGTGAGAAGGTCACGTTCCCACAGGGCGTGGATACCGACCGTCTGATCGGGTTGGGCGCGATTGAGGAGTTGTACGGCCCCGACGCCGAGGGCGACGCGGTGTACGACGACTCCCTGTCCTCGCAACTGGTGACACGGGCGGCGGCGGGCGACAACGCGCACGATGGCGCGGAGATCGAACGGCGCAAGCGCGAGGCGCAAGAGCAACTCGACCAGATTCTTCAGCAGAAGGCCCAGGCCGAGGCCGACCGTGCGGCGGCCGAGGCGGCGACCGCTCAGGCCCAACGGGACAAGGCTGAGGCCGAGGCGGCGGCGGCGTCCGCGAAAGCCGCCAAAACGAACGGCACGGGCACAACGGCGTCGTAACAGGCGAACGGTCACCTTGTCGGGACGATGACGGACGACAGGGCAGACGGCAGAGGGGGATAGGGTCATGACGATGAATCCCGACGATGAAACGTACACCTATGCCCCCCTCTCGTCGTCGCGCGTGCTGCGCCCCATCTACGACCTGCGGCGGCGTCTGCCCGATGTGGACACGGCCCGCGCGGAGGCTGGCGCGGGCCGCAAAGCCTGCTTCTTCAGCGACCAGGAGTACGCCGCCTTCCTCCAGGACGCGGGCGGCAGCGTCCTGTACGCGCAGGCGGCGGCGCTCTACGCCATCGCGGGCAACTACGGTTTCGCCGCGCGCTACGTGCAACTCAACGGCGGCGGCGCGGTCGATGGACGGACGGCGGCGAGCCTCGTGCGCCAGCAGGCGGCGGATATTCGGGCGCAGGCGGAAGCCACCGTCAACACCCCGACGATAGCTCAGATCTACGATGCCAGCCAGGACGTGACCCCCGCCATCGCGCCGTGGAGCGTGGACGCGGGAACAGTGATTGAGGACGACTTCGGCCGCGTGGTCGGCCCCACGCGCTATTATCCGTGACTCTCGCGTGTCTATGTTTGTCTACGCGGTATGAGCGCATGGGATGGAGTTAGGCAATGACGAGATCGCGCCGCAAGACGCCGATCGCGGGCGTGACGGTTGCCGCGTCCGAGAAGAGAGACAAGCAGGACTACAACCGTCGGTATCGCCGCATCGTTAAGCAGGCCGTCACGGCGGGCGATCAGGATACGCCGCTGCCGCACCTGCGTGAGCATAGCGACCCATCGCGTATGGACAAGGACGGCAAACGACTGTTAGGCGGTGAGGATCTTCCGGCTATGCTACGCAAATAGGCAGCGCGACGCGCGGCGATGATGAGTCAGAGGCAAGAACTATGAGAGAGAGAATGTTCATGGAACTGGCCGACCTCATCCTTGAGCCGTACGCGGGCGCGCACATCGGGGCGGCGTACGCGGACGCGCGCCGTCTCGTCGCGCTGACCGGCCATCCCATCATCGTACGTGGCAACAACACGGACGTGACCGTCACGGCCACCATGGATGAGGCCGCGTGTCGCACCGCCTATGAGGCCGCGCTTGTGCGCTCAGGGCAGCGCCGGAGCGTGACGCCATGATGCCAACGGGGGGCATGCAGTCCTACGACGTGGGCACGATGGTCTACGACACCATGGCGCGGCAGACCGACACCCTGGACGGGCCGCAGCGCCTCTTGCTGGCCGCGCGGCTGACGGCGACGAGCGTGGACCCGCTGACGGGGATAAGGGCCGTGGCGTGCCCGGCGTGTTACGAACCTGATCGGGGGCAGGCGACCAATCCGCGTGACCCGACGTGTCTGGGGACGGGCTTCGTCATCCCCAACAGCGCGGGCGCGACCGACGCGAACGCCAGTGGGGTCCAGCATGGCTACCTGACGCCGCGGCCGTTTGAGGGCCTGCTCATCAAAGGTGGCACGACCGCAACAGAGGACGAGCAGGGCATCATCGAGGCGACCGAGGACATCCTGTCGTGGCCGGCGCAACGCCTGTCCCCCAAGAAGCTGGACATCGTGATCCGCACGGATTACCCCGACCTCGTGAGTGAACGCTTCCTGATCCGTGACGCGCTGGAGGCCGACGCGCTGGGCAGCAGGGTCATCGCCTACAAGGCGACGATCGCGCTGTTGGACCGCGGCGACATGGCCTACAGCATCCCGACGCCTGACCTTGGCCCCGGCGCGGCTGGGACGTGGGACTGACCCAATTCAACGAGAGAGACGCGCGCCGGACGGCGCCCGAGAGGAGCCTGACGATGGCGACGGTAACGATGTGGTTTCCCCGCATGAAGGTCGACGCGCGCGTGTCGGACGGCCATTACTATGAGCGCACCCCCGACCACGAGGACGGCGCGGTCGAGGTGGAGGAGCGCCATGTGCGCGACCTGCGCGGCCAGGGCCTCACCCTGACGAGCCCCTTCGCGCCACAGGACGTTCCCCAAGAGGCCCCGCTGCTCGCGACGCCCGTTCCTGCCCCTGATGCCGAGGCGCCTCCTCAGACAACCCCCGCGTCTACTCAGGCCGCGCCCCCTGTCCAAGCCCCCGATGAAAAAGCGGCGGCGATTGACGCGCTCACGTCCGTCCCTGCCGGTGCGCCAACTTTGACGCCAAGCGGGACGGCCGAGACGGTTGAACCTGTTCAGGTCGCGCCTCTCACGGGGTCTGACCCTATGGCCGTCCCCACTCCTGAGCAGCAAGCGGCGCCGGCGCCCGTGACGCCTATGTCCGGCGTGGGCGCGACCGGCGCGCCCACGCCGGAGGGGTAGGGCAATGGACTTCGCGGATAGCATCGCGGCGCGCCTCGACGCCGGGGTCGGCCGCGCTTTGACCGAGATTGGCGAGGCGTGGGCGGAGGCGGCGGCTGATGACGCCCCGGCCGTCACCGGCACGCTCTCCGCGTCCGTCCACTATGAGCAGACTGGCCCCACGACCGGCCACTTGGTGATGCGTGGCTACGGGCGGTCGGTCGCGACGGCGCCCGCGCCGACGGGGGGATCACCCCGACAGATCGCGTCTCGCGCCCGCTACGCGCGGAAGATCGGCCGCGCGGTCGACCATCCCAACGACTTCCCGGCCCGCGCCTGGGACGACGCGCGCGTGCGCGCCCTGCGTGACGCCTACCCCGGCCTCGTGATGCGCGAGGAGTAGGACGCTGTCCGGCGGCGACAAGCAATAAGGAGGCGCGCCCATGCCCGCGTCTCCCACCCCCGCGCTGCGCTCGTCCGTGGCCAACCGCGTGAAGCGCGTCGTGCAAACGGTGTTCGCAGGGCTCGCGAACGAGGACGGCTCGCTGCTGGGCCTGTACGACGCTGCAACGAACCCCGGCGGCGTGCAGGTGCGCCACGCCTATGCCACGCTCGAGCCGAATTATCCCGAGGTCGTCGTGTCCGTCCTCTTCGGAGACATCCCCATCACGCCCGGCGACGGCTGGCTGGACGAGGACACCGACCCCGTGATCGGGAACGCCTCGGGCGGCGTCGGCGGTATCCAGGGCTTCATGTCCGAGGGGTCGGTCATCACGCTGGGCATTCGCACCCAACTGGAGGCCATGCGCGACTACCTGGCCGACGAGATTGTGCGTGCCATCGGCTTCCGCTACTGGACCAACCCCGTGACGGGCGTGACCTACGAGCGGTACGTCATCCAGGCGCTGGCCGAGGCGGGTATCGAACTCTCTATGATCGGGACGATGACCGTTCCGCGGCCCAAGACGACCGACCCGCGCTCGCGCGAGCAGATCTGGGACGTGGACATCCCGCTCCGCTGCGCCATCACGGTTTACGACGTGGTCACGCCGGGGGCGCCGCTCGGCCCCACGACGATCACGTCCGGCGCGGCCGGTGAGTCCGGCCCCACCGACAGCCTCACCATCCAGACGATCGACACCCTCGTCGTTCCCGGTTTCTAACGGCTACCGCCGACCCCGTGGGCCGCGACGCCCCACACGCGTGCAGAGGAGATGGCCCACATGGCGACAACCCCGTTCCAACCCATCGCGATCAATGTCAACTTCGCGGGGTCGCAGGCCACGGTGTCGGCCCCCACGGGCACGCGCGTCGTGGGCCTCCTCGGCCGCGCCATCAAAGGCCCCAACGTGCCCTTCATCGGCACGGCGGCGCAGGTGTACGCCGCCTTTGGGTCGCCCTCCGACCCCCTGACCAACGGGACGGACATCCCCTTCCAGACGTACCTCGCCGCCAGCCAGAGCACGGGCGGGGACGCCGCCGCCCAATTCCTCATCATGCGCGCGGGCGTCGCGCCCGGCACGCTCAAGGTCTACGATGTGACGGGCCAGACCGCCGCCGCCGTCTGTTTCACGCTGACCGCCATCGGCCCCTACGCCGGCAGCGCCGCCGCGAACCTCGACGTTATCCTGACGATCTCCGGCGTCACCACCAAGGTATCGTCGCTGACCTTCGTGGACGCGATCAGCGGCCTGCCCGTGCTGACCCTCGTGGACGGCAACAACGGCGGTCTGTGGGACCTCTCCAGCAACGCCCGCATCGTGGCCGCGATTCAGGCCGCCTCGCCCGCTGCGAACCCCGCCAGCGTCGTCACGGCGACGCTTGGCCCCTCGACCAACGTCCCCGTCGCCATCCCCACCCCTGTCCCCTTCGCGGCCGGGGCGGACGGCCTGGGGGCCACGGCGGCCGACCCGACCATCGGCGGCGCGGGCGGCACGGTCGGCCTGCTGGATCAGAGCATGGCCTACCCGCTCAACTACCTGGCGACGGGCTTCGACGCGGCGGCGATCGCGCCCACCATCCTCTCGCACCTCGCGGCGGCGCAGAGTGTCGGCGCCTTCCGCAAAGCCTATCTAGGCGCGGCGGCGGGCACGACGTTCAACACCATGACCACGACCTATCTCGGCGCGGGCCTCAAGAACCGGCGCGTCTCGGTGGTGGGCCACGACTCTCTGCTGGCCTATAACCCGGCGCGGCAGATCAACGATATTGTCGCGGGCTACCACGGCGGCGCGGCCTACGCGGGCCTGAAGGCGTCGGCGCCGATCGCGGAGGCGGGGATCGGGCAGGAGGTCGCGGGCATCTCCGACATCGTGGCGCCGCCCGACAAGAGCGCCATCCAGGTCTCCGACACGAACCTGCTGGCCGGGTCGCGCCTGCTGACCTTCGAGAAGGTTGGCTACGCGGGGGCGGTGCGGGTGCGCGACGCGCAGACGACCGTGCCGCAATACAACGCCAACAACCAGTTCAACAACGATTCGGTGACGAACATCCCCGACCAGGACGACGCGTTCGCGGCGGGCATCCTCCAGGCGGTCCAGGCGGTCAAGGGACGGTCCGGCTCGTCGGCCACGACGATCATGCTCCTCAATCAGTACATCCACAAGTTCACGGCGGGCTACCCCATTACGGCGCTTGCCGTGTCGCCCAACAGCCAGGGCGGCTATGACATTACCGCCAGCTACGGCGCGGGCACGATCGCGCGCGGCTTTAATATCACCGTCGCCAACGCCAACGCGTAGACCCAGCCGCCCGCGATTGGACACGCTAGAGGAGGACACCGGCCATGCAAATTATCGGGCGCTACCTGCGCGACTCCGAGATCGAGCCTGTCGGGCACGGCATGAGCGACAACAACCGCACCCTGTACGAGGCGTCGCTCTACACGCGCATCTTTGTCGGCGACCAGTTCATGGGCGCGTGGGAGACATATTCCGTCGACCAGAACACCGGCTCCGACCACGAGGGACAGGGCGGCAACGATTGGCAGGAAGCCAAGCCCGGCGATCGCTTCTGGACGTGGTCGTACACGCGGCGCCGCATCCGCGGCAAGACGCTGGAAGACAAGGTCTACGAGTTGTACAAGGGCGGCAAACTGGCCGACATCGACTTCCGCGTCCTGCCCTTCGACCTGACGTTTCATCAATTTTATCAAAGTCCGTCCGGCAACACGACCTATCAGGACGAGGCCGAGACGATCTTCGACTGCCACGTCCAGCAGTACATCGTCTCGCCCACGGACAAGAAGGGGTGGCGCGAGGAGCGCGTGTCCGGCTGGGCGCGTGGCCACCGCCGCTTCGGCCAGAACGTCACCGAGTTCCTGACCAACCCTGGCCTGCACACGACGCGGGCGACGGACGCCAACATCAAGCTTGTCAAACTGGGGGGCCAGTAGCCGATGACGATGGACGACGACGACAGGAATGAGACAGGGGACGACACGGGGGGGGACGGCGCAGCCAACCCCACGCCGTCCCCGGACGCGCTCGTGCCCGCGGCGACGTGGTTCGCGCGCACGCTGGCGCCCATCACACGGCCGGTGTCGTGGAACGGCCACACCAATGTCGTCACCTTCAAGATTCTGACGGGCGGCGAGGAGCGCGAGGTGACGCGCTACGCCCGACGCGACGCCGGTGGCGTCGAGACCTCACAGCAGTACATCGTATCCGCCACGCTGGCGCGTCTGGCCTATGCGCTGGTAGCGGTCGATGGCGACAACGTCGACGATTCCTGCAAGGATATTGATCAGCGCCTTGAAATGGTGGAGAACCTGTCCTCGCCCTGCATCGACGCGCTCATCGAGGCGTACAGTGATGCGCGCGGTGAACCGCTCGTCTACCTTGATGAGATGGAACGGGACGCCGCGTCTTTCGGGCACGCACGCGCGGAGAATGGTCCGTCATCCGCGCGTGCGGCCTCTGGCACGGACGCGGACTAACGCCCGAGGAGGCGGCCTTCGCGCGCTTCCACACCGCACAGGACGCCCTGGACCGTGAGGACCGTGATCGCGCCACCCAGCGCCACCTCGTGGCGGCGCTCTCCGTCGCGCTGCACAACCCTCAGAAGATCGGTGACCTGATGCGCCTGGATGAGCCTGTTGAACGGGACGTGGCTCCCGTGGAGCGCCGGGACGACCCGGCGCGGACGGCGCGCATCGCGGCGCAAGGAACGACGATCGGCGGCTTCTTCCGCGACCGGGGCATGGACGCCTTGATCGCGACGGGTTACGCCGACGCGCGGCGCGCCTTCGAGGCGGAGCACGGGAGCGCGGGAGGCGACGATGAGTAACGGGGGCGAGGGCGACGATGAGCGGCAATGATGGTGACGAGTACGTCCTCAAACTGCGCGCCGACGTGTCTGGGGCCAAGAGCGACCTGCGCGCGATCAATGCCGACATCGAGGCGCTGCGGACGAACTTCCAGAAGGCGTTCAACGCGCAGGTCGCGTCCCCCACGGCGCAAGCAAAGACGCCACAGGAGGCGCTGGAGCGCGCTAGTAATGACTTTAAGCCGGCCGACCTGCGCCAGGCGTCGCCCCAGGCGGCGACGATGCTCACGGAGATGCAGCGTCTCCAGCGGCAGGCCGAACGCCTGACCGTGCGGGCGGGGCTCCCCTCGGCGGCGGCCGGTGGCGGGGTCGGCGCGGGGACGCCGGGCAAGCCGGCCGAGATCACGGCCAACGATTCGTTCTTCGACCGGCTGGCGCGGTCCAACGTCAAGGCGGGCCTGAACCAACTGGTGATGCGGGCGGCGGGCGGGCGTGTCGACTCCGTGTCCAGTGTCCTGGGGCTCGTTAAGGGCGCGCTGGGCGAGATGGGGCCGCTGGGCCTCGCGGCCGGCGCGGCCGGCGGGGTAGCGCTTGCCGCCAGCGATCAACAGGCGACCATCCAGCGACAAATGGCGCTCCTGGCGTCCAGCCTCACGGGCGGCCCTAGTATGGGCAACCCGCTGGGGTTGGCATCAGATATTCGCCACCAGGGGCAGGCGTTTAACTATGGCCCCGATCAAGCGATGCGGATTGCGTCCGACCTTGCGCTGGCGGGCGTCGGCCGCGCCAATCTCGTGGGGTCGGTCGGCGCGACCGCGATGCTGGCGCGAAACGCGGGCGTTGATCCCAGCCAGATCACGCCGCTGACCAGCGCGCTGGCGGTACAAGGCGGCATGGGGCACGAGCAGATCAACAGCCTCTATCAGGATCTATCGAACCTCTCGGACGCGGCGGGCGGCAGCGGGCCGTCGCTTCTTCGGTTAGTCGACGGCCTCAAGACCTTGCAACAGCAGACGGGTGGGGCCGCGGTCAACGTGGCGGGCTTGGCGGCGGTCAGCAAGATGCTGGGGCCGGGCTACAACGCGGGGTCGGTCCTTTCGGGCGCGGTCGGCGCGTCGGGCACGAACCAGTTGCAGCAGGCGGCCGTGCTGGGCATGAGTCCCGACGCCTACGCCCGCGTGCAGAGCAAACCGGCCGAACTCAGCGACACTATTGGGCGTTTCGTGCGGCAGATCGCACCCAAAGGCGGCGTGGCGCAGGACGACATCGCCATTACGGCGCTGCGTACCCTGGGCCTCGTCGACTTCGATGGGCTGAATCCCGCTCAGCAGCGTGCCCTCGTTGACAAACAGCGCCAGGGGGGCGCCGTTGCGCAGGAACGCCGCTTGGCCGATCAGGCGCGCGGGCGGCATCGTACGGAGCAAGTGGCGTTGGCGGCGGCGGCAAAGGCAACCGAGCCGCAAACGAGTCCTCGCAACCGCGCTGGCGTTCTCCTTCAGAATGTCAGCGCCGACCTGACCAGCGGGCAGGCGAGCATCGACGTAGCGGCGGGTCTCGCGCCAGGCGCCGACCCCGTCACACGCATGCGCCTGATGGCCTTGCGCGTTGCGAAGCAGTACAGCATCCCCGGTGCGAGCTTTCAGGGGCAGGCCCTCCAGCAAGGCATCGGTCCGAACCCCGACGCCCTGCTGGCCCTGGCGCGTCAGGACAAGGCGCGCTATGGCAATGGACGCGGCGACTCATGGAACGGTATCATGGGCGGCGCGGGCTTCAACGGAGGCGATACGACGGGGTGGGCGGGCGCCAACACGCAGCCGCGCGACCTGCGTATCACGGTCGTCGTGCAAGACGCGAACGGGCGCGCGATGGGCAGCGCGCGCACAACAACAACCCTGACCCCGGAGCCGCGTCGCCTCAAGGGCTATCAAGGCCGCTAGCATCGCTATCAATGGAACAGACGCCGCCGCTCTTCATCGCTGATCGGAGTCGGAACCATCGGGCGCACTCTCTGCGATCCTGCGTTGATGGGTTGTACATCGCGCTGGCAATAGCGACACACAGACGCGGCCTCGGGGATGCGGCTTAGGCAATGGGGACATGACCGCGTCCACGCATCAGCCTGCCGGATCGTTTCGACATCGTCCAGTGGACGCAAGAGCGCCACGACAATAAACGCGAATATGCCGAATAGGATGCCGAGCACGAGCCACCCGCCAACGTCGCGATGCTTGTTCGACGCCACGATCGGCGCCCCCACGATCCCCAAGAACCACGCGATAGCGATGAACAGTGTCATGGCGCGCGTCCCCCTCTCTCGCGCACAAGCGTACCGAAAAAAGGGGAGCATGTCAACAAGCACAGAGGGGGCGCGTTTCTGGAACGCGCCCCCTCTCCTCACCAAACGGAGCCTCTCCCCGCCGTGCCGTGCCGCGCCGGACCTGGCCTGACCATGCCTGACCACGCCAGACCCTACCCCAACGCTAGCCCACCCAACCACCCACAATGCTAGCGCAGGGCAATACGCGTCAACCGGAACGCGCCGTGCCACCCGCCCGTCGAGGGGCGGTAGTCACCGACGCCGTGCATCTTGCCGGCCGTCTGGATGACCTTCTCAATGCTTGCCATATCGGTTAGCGACAGGTCCAAGACGTAGCGGCAGGTCATGAACCACGGCGGGTTGATCTCCGGCCGGCCGCGCTCGACGCCTGCCGTTCCCACGACGACGCGCTCCACGTTCACGCCGTAGTCGTCGATGGGCGTCCCGTTCTCATCGTGGAGAACAAACATGGTATGCATGGCGTCGAATTGCATCGCGCCTTTGAGAATGTAGCTGTAGCGATAGCGTTGCCCCGGCGCCGGGAAGCGCGCCGCCGCGTCGATCATGCTCTTGCGCATATGCGTTGCCGGTAGCGCAAGGTGGCCGTCCGCGTCACGGTAGACGTACTTGGGCGCCTCCTGCTCCGGCGTTGGCCGCTCCTTCTTCTTAACGATGCCCGTTTCCTGGCGCAAGTTGCCACGCCAATTGTGCATGAGAACCGACGATATGCCCTCGACCGTGAACTCCAGATCGCGCCACGCCTCGAACTCAACCTGTGGCTTCTCTACCAATGCCGTCACCATCGTGCGTTACTCCTTCTTAGAAATCCCCTAGCAAGCCAGACCTTACCCCACCTCACCCGACCATACCTAGCCTTCTACCTGACCATGCCTCGCCTGACCGAGTCCGTGCCCGCCCAACCACCCACATGCACGGTTACAGCACGCTATTTTTCTCCGCGATGGCGACGACCTCCTCTTCGTTAAACACTTGACCAACCGTGCTGTCCGCCGCCCCAGCGGCCATGCGGCCGGCGAGGCAATCGAAGAACCGCGCGTAGGCCGCGTTGGACCGCGTGCGATCGTAATAGGCGGTGCGTTGATAGAGAACCATGTCCCCTGTCATGTCACCCAGCGGGACCATGCCGACGCCGGGGATCATGAACCGCCAATCGCTCAGGAGGCACTGCGCCTTGCCCTGCGCGACCGACCGCACCTTCGTCTCGATGGCGATGGGGGCGTCAGGGTTCACCAGGACGGGCGCGCTGCCGGTCACAACGGACCTGCTCTGGCGCGTCTGATGCGCGACCTTGCGCCCCAGATAGATGAAGCCTTGCAGGGTGACCGTCCCGGCGATATCGGGCAGGATGCCCCGGTCCTGGCATGCCGCCAGCGTCCGGTCGGCCGCCTCCCGGTAGCCGATCTGGCCGCTCGCAAGGAGATCGCGCAAGTGGCGCATGGCCCACGCGGTCGCCGCTGATTGGGCGTCCGCGTCGTCCGGCGGAAGGGGGTTCAACATGTGGCCTGATCCTTTCTGATTCACTTACTGGGGCGTTGAGATGAACGTGAGTTGCGTCAGCGTGGTCGTGGCGCCGCCGACCGTGACGTTGTTCACGACGAACGCCTCGCTGCCGAAATAGCCGGTCTCATCGCGCCACCAGTACGGCTCGGCGTCCACCCGCTCCCCCGAATGAATCCAATCAAGCGGGTAACTCGTGGGGCGTGGCGTCTCCATTGTTGGCGTCATCATGATCCTCCTTCATGCATGGGCAGGGCATCGACCGTGACCCACACGAGCAGACTAACGGGGATGGTCGAGAAGGTGCGGGGCGTCATCACGGCGAACCCCCCATCTTGCCAGGGGCGGCCGTCAAGCGACGGCGGGAGGGGATCACTAAAATGGCAACTGAGGTCCTGCTGCGTGAAGTCGTGCGCGACCGGGGGTGTCCTAGGCATGCGTTCTCTCCTTTCAGGCGATACCGGGGGCGAGCGTGAGATGGCGTCGGGCATGAGGTGAGCGGCGGCGGGGCCGTGCGGTCGTGCGCCTGCCGCGCAGCAGGCGCAGCCGCGTCCTGTCCGCGTGATAGGCGCGACTCTCATGCGCCGCGTCCGTACACGCGCGCTGGAGCACGTCCTCGTGCGCGCTAACGATAAACGCGAGGAGCACGGCCGCTCCGGGCGAGTCGGGCGAGCCCGCGAGCGCCTCCGTCACGATCCGCGCGATGCTACCCTCTCTCCCGTTGACTTGGACGAACCGCCGCGCCTGATCCGCGGTAAAGAGCGGAGCGTGCTCGTTCATCGCTACACCTCCAACGTCGCGGCGAACTCGTAGTCGGACGCGTAGGCGGCGAGATGGTCCACGAAGCGCCGCAGGGCGGCGACGTATTCAACGTGGTCAATCGGCGTCGGGTCGTAGACGCCGCGCGCTAGGTGGACCGTGACCTGGCCCATGGGCGCGTCGTCGGCCGCCACGAGCGTCAGGGCGATGTCGTGGACGGGATCGACGCGATCGACATAGACGGGGTGCAGACGCGATAGATGCGTTGGACGAACACGGTGCAATTGTGCTACCATTGGGCGTACTCCTTAACCGGAGCCTGTCCGCCTCATCACTACTTTCCACGGGAGAGATGGGGTGGACATTTTACTAGGAAGGCTCACCGCCCACCTGATATGATTATAGTGCAATCGCACTAAGTTTGCAAGGGGGATGGTTGTGTCGCTGATCGTGCTTGATTGGGTGAGGGTGGACGGAAAACCCGAATTCATAACGCTCCGCGAGGCTGCCGAGCGTGCGGGGTATGCCTCCAAGAGCACGCTTCAGACAGCGGCACGTTATGGTGAATTGGAAACTCATAGGGTCGGCAATCAATACCTGACGACTCCAGAGTGGCTTGACTCCTACTTGCGAAAGGTGCGACGGGGTTCGTATCGTCGCGGACAAACGCGATCCGAAGGCGAGTCAGCGTAGTGACAACTGCCGTGCAAGACAAAACCGAATACATCACGCTAGCGCAAGCCGCTAAAGAGGCTGGCTATTCTAGCCCAAGCACGCTGTACGCTGCTGCTCGCACGAGTCCGCCTCGACTAAAGACACGACCCTTTGGTCCGCGCGCCACCATGACAACGCGCGCGTGGCTCCAAGAATACCTTACGGGACTCAAAGAGAGCATGTCGCACCGTGGTGAGCGTCGTCCTGACGACGACGACGCGGACGACGCGTAGAGACCGCTCCCCCACCTGCCTTATTGCTCTCCGTGTTCCTTCTGGTCTACACTGTGAAGACGGGACGCCTTGCAGCCCACCCGCGTCACCCGCGCGTCCCCCGGAAGGAGACGACCATGTTGGAGCACGAACGCGCCTATTTCGATGCGCATTTATCGGAGTGGTTACAGCACTATCCCCAACGCTTTGTTCTCGTCAAGGGCGAGGAGTTAATCGGGACGTTCGACACGCAGGACGACGCCCTACGTGAGGGCGCCCGCCGCTTTGGCCTCGCGCCCTTCCTTATTCGCCGCGTGGAAATGCAGCGGCCGGTGGCCGAGATACCCGCGCTCACTCTGGGGCTACTCCGTGCCGATTCTGCACGTTCGGCCTGACACCAGCGGGCAGATGCCCGATGGGACGCCCGTGCAGCTACCGCCGCCTGTCGCGTTCCAGATGCGCGGGCCGTGCCTCCAGGTGACGATCAATCTGAGCGCGAGCGTTGCGGCCCAATTGGTGCAGCAGGGCGTGGCTGTCCCCGCGCCCATGTCGGGGACGGCGCTGATCGACACAGGGGCGTCGTTAACCTGTATTGATGACGTGGCGGCGCAACGTCTGGGGTTGTCGGTGATCGATGTCGTCAGCATCGCGTCCGCGTCGCACGCGTCCACGCAGCAGAACGTCTATGCGACGCTCATCGAGATCACGGGGACGGCCATCAGCATCAACGCCGACCGCGCGATCGGGGCCGCGCTACATGCCCAAGGACTCATCGCCCTAATCGGCCGTGATGTCCTGATGATGACGACGATCTTCTATAACGGGGTTACCGGCGAGTTTACCTTATCCGTCTAGGGAGGGGGTCATCATGCGCGTGTCCTGTTCTACGAAGGCGCTGTGACATGGCTGTGAAAGAGCAAGCGCGGCGCGCGGCCCTGGAAGAGATCAAGGGCCTCGCGCGGGAGTTACAGACAGCGACATCGGCCCGCCAACGGTACGAGATTAGCCAAAAGATGAACAATCTCTCCAAGCATGCGCAGGCGGATATCGTCAGGCTTGAAGAGGTGCGTCCATGGCGCGATGAGCAACGCTGGCGATTATCGAACTTCTATGGGACCTATGATCATCGGATGGACATCTTTTATCTCTACGCCCCGCCGCTGGACCCAGCGACATGCATATACGCGCGATTGGGGGATTGCCTCGCTCTCATATCTAGCGATACGCATGAACTTGTTGGCTATCAGATAGACAACTTTCGTTCGGTCTGGCTCACGGCGCATCCAGAAGTACAAGCGCAAGCCCAAACGGCCGCGCGCCCTCTGGCGCATCCATCGTTGCGGGGTTTTGGTGGCGCGTGGGCGGATCTCATACGGACGGTCATGAATAGCCTCATCCGTGAATCACAGGGTATATCCCCACCCATGCAACTATCACGGTAGCCCGCGCCCCTGCCGACGTTCAGGCCCATTTAGCGCGCTAGATGGGCCTTTGCCTATCCTTCGGGCCTTCTTTCATCCCCTCTCTGACCCGCTACGCCATCCGGCGCGGCGGGTTTTGTGTTGCCCGCCGTGTCGTGTGAGGTGGAATATGGTGACACATCCGACCTATCACCCCAGCCATCACGCGCATCAACCGACGCCCCAGGATATCATCGACGAGGTGAAGGCGCACGGCTACCAACGCCTGACGCTGGACGGCCTAGAGTTCTGGATGAACCCCGAGTCGTTCAGCGACACGCAGGAGCAGCTGCGCGTCGTGGCCCAAACGGCGGCGGGCTACGGCGACTACGACTACGGCGCCAAGCCGGCCGAGATCGTCATCTCCGGCACGACCGGCAACGCGGGCGTCGAGGGGCCGGGCGGCATCCGGCAGATGGAGCGGTTCCGGCCGCGCATCGGCCGCGTCTCGCGCATCTTGCAGCTGCGCTACCCTATCGAGGGGAATGGCACGCGCTACCTCAAAGTTGATTTGTTCCGGCGGTCGCGCGAGGTGTCAGGCAACAACAAGTTGTGGGTGCGCTACGAGATCCGGGCGCGTGAGTTCCCGCTGCACGAGTACGCCGTGGCGCACAACGTGACCGGGCGCGTTGGATCAACCCCGTTTCCGATCGGGGGTTGACCCGCGTAGCCCGCTAAAGGGGATGGTATGGCGACGACGACGCAACTGTATACGTGGCAGGCGGGCGACCAAATATGGACGGTCGCAGCGCGCTTCCTAGCGGCCAGCGGCTACCCCGATGTCTCGACCTTCGTGGGCGACAGCGAGAACCCGGTGGACGGTATCCGCTACTACAATCAGGCGCTGACGCTGCCCGACGGCACGACGACGAACGTGGTCGATTGGCTACGTATCCCGGCCGGGACGCGCATCGTCATTCCCTCCATCACCTAACGGACGGTTAACGCAAGGGGTGGCGTCGTGGGGATTTGGTCGCACACTCCGCAGTACCGTTTGATTGTCCGGCAAAAAGGCGCTGAGTGGTCATTGCAGAGCGCGCAGGCCACGGTCGTCACGGCCCCCGATCAGGTCGGGACGGCCACGTTCGTCGTGGCCGATTACACCGGCTTCATTCGCGAGACGATCAAGCCGCGCGCCCGTAACCTCGTGGAGTTGTGGTCCAACAATCGCTTCGGGCAAACGGGGCGCTGCTGGACGGGCTACATCAACGAGCGCGGGGTATCGCTCGATCCACAGAGCGGCGACAATGTGACACTGCGCTGCACATCGCCCGTGGCGCTGTTCGAGCAGACGCACCAGACGCCCGGACTGGCGGCGACGGTCGCGTTGCAATACGCCGCAAACGTGACGGGCTCACAAATCCTCCGGCTCGCGGCCAAGGCCAGCGGGTATCCGTCCAGCATGATCCACGTTCACCCGTTGGCCGACAGCGGCTCGGGCTACCAAAATATCAACGGTGCGGTGTTCACCTCGCCTGACCTTCAGCCGTGGGCGGCGGTTGTTTCGGCGATTCAACGTAATTCCGGGATCGAGTGGTTTTTTGATGAGGCGGGCGCGTGCATCTGGCGGCAGGTCAACTTCGTCGAGCCGTGGTTTCCCGTCGGCCGCAATGAGCCGCGCACGATCAGCGCGGACGACATTCTGGGCGCGGACTTCATGGAGGGCGATGAGGGTGTCGTCACGCGCGTCGAGGTGCGCTACTTCGCCAACGCGGGGCTGACGGGCGACACGGCGGGCCATTGGACTGGCCCCGCCTCGATGGAGAAGCAACTCGGTGTGCGTCAGTTTGTTGTTTATGAACCGTATATCCTCTCCAAGGCGCAGGCGGCGTATGTTGCGGAGGTGTTAGGGCTTCAATATGGCGCGGGAGCCGCGACCGCGAGCGTGCTCATCCCGGCCGACCCGCTGATAACAGTCGGCAGCCTCGTCCAGTTGCCCCTTATCGGTACGCATGACCAGGCGGTGTACTACGTCAGCAGCGTCCATTACATGCTGGAGTGGGGCGGCGGCTGGAACATGCTCTTGACCCTCGCGTATGGTCGCTCCCCAACCGAGTCATTCCCCTACATCGGCAGCGCGCCATTTCCCGTGCTCGGCCGCTTGAACGCGCCGACAACACTACAGGGGAAGGTTTTTGAGGGGGCGTTCGATGTCACGGCACGGACAATTATTGTCGATCGCACACTGGACCCCAACACCGCTATCACGACCCTGTACCCGCCAAACTCAACCATTCAGGTCTATGTGGCGGGCCGGGGCGGCGGCGCGCTCATCGGCGCATCGACCAGTGGCGAGTTTACAACGTCCTTCGGGACCAAGGGGTTCGACGACATCACGATCACCCTCTCGTCGAATTCCATCGGCGGCGGGCAGAGTGCGACAAAGGGGTATGTGACCCTGCTTGCCGTGGGACAGGCAAAACCCGCGTACTCAGCCGACACGACCGCCCCCGCCACCACGACCTCCCCTATCGTCGATACGGCCCCGTCCGGCCAGGCCACCGACCTCCAGTTGGCGCGCTGGGCCAAAGCGGCGGGCATCCCGCCCGACCAACAAGCCATCTCCGTCGCCATCGCCATCGCAGAGTCGGGAAAAGTGATCGCCGCCCGGAACGCCACGTCGGGCGCGGCGGGTCTGTGGCAAATCCTGCCCAGCGCCCACCCAACCTACGACGTGGCGCGCCTGTTGAGCGACGGGCCGTACAACGCGCAAGCCATGGCGGCTATCTACAAGGACACGCTGACCAGGAACGGTACGCAGTGGACCGACTGGGTCACGTACACGTCGGGGGCCTATCTGGGGTACATGGCCGAGGCGAAGGCGGCGGTGGCGCAGGCCACCGGCAACGCCACGACGGGAGCGGGACCGACCCCGCCAGACAGCACGGGCGGTTCGCCCACGGGCGGGACGCCGCCCGTCTCGTCCGGCAAGCCTGGCTCCTTCGCGGAGATGGCGCTGGAGACGGCCTTTACGCTGCACAAGATGCCCTATAGCAGCGGCGACGCGGGTCCGGATCGCGCCGATTGCTCGGGCCTCGTGGCGTTTGCGTTCTATTCGTTGGGGATGGGACATCTCATCGCGGGAACGTGGGCGACCGGCCAGCACTCTGACGTGGGGCCGGAAGGGGTGTACGACTTCTTCCTCGCGCACGGCGCCACGAAATGCCACCCGTCCGAGGCGGTGCGCGGCGACCTCTTATTTATCGCCGACGTACCGACGCAACCGGCCGGGTCCGGGTTGGTGTTTGCCAACAGTCAGCGCGGTTTCATTCATGTCGGGTGGTGCTGGGGACCGAACCAGAACTATGGCGCCGATGGGCCAACGGGAGCGTTTCCCTACGTCGCCGCCACCGACACGTTTCATAACGGCCCCTATGGGTTCAGTCGCGCCCTCCGCATGGGCGCCGTCACACTAACGGGGTGCATGACGGGGTGACGCAGCGGTGTCAGGAAAGGGAGGAGCGGCGTATGCGTCCGATGCAGCAGCAGCCGCTCCCCGCCCCTCGGCGGGCGCAGGTCCTTGGCGTCGGGAACGATGGGTCGCTCATCGTGCGCTACGGCGACAGTTTCCAGGGCGGCGCGCCGTTCCCCGCGCCACGCATGGGCAGCACGCAATCCGGCTTCCAAACCGTTCCGGTCAAGGACGCTAACATGCTCGTGCTGGCCGAAGGGTACGGCCATGGCCTCCCGGTCGGCGGTATCTCGGTCGGCGACGCGCTGCCGTTCCTTGAGGGGAAGCATCCCCACCTCAAACCGGGGGAAAGTTGCATCTTTGGCCCCGACGGGTCGATCCTCTCGTACCTTAGAGCATCGGGGCCAATTGTCCTCTATCAGAACCATGATGGATCGGTGGCGCTTACGATTGACCCCGTGACGGGCGTCGTGGCGCTGACCCACCCCGCAGGCGGGGGCTTCAAGGACAACGGGACCACGATCGCGGCGCCCTAAAGAGCGTGAGGAGCAGGCATGGCGACGATGGTTCCTCCGACGCCCACGAACGACATCGCGCTGGCCTACGGACCGCCCCCGGCGGGCAGCGGCGTCGTGGGGACGGTCGGGTTCGCGCTCGACCACGGCGGGCAGGCGCGCACGGTGGCCGACGCCGACCGCGCTATCCAGGACGCCCGCCTGTTTCTGACCCTGCCGCAAGGGGCGTGGTTCGCGGACCCGGCCGACGGCAACGCGCTGTACGGCGCCGTGGGCCTGCCCTCCACGCCGGGGACGCCGCTGGCGACACACGCGGGCGACATGCTGCAACAGGCCGAGGCGGCGTTCCTGCAACGCCAGATCGGGGAGGTGGCGTCGGGCTACCTCGGTCTCGGCGCACAGGTTCAGAGCCTCACGCTCAACAGCGCCGCGTTGACGCCAGCGGGGATTATCGACCTAGGCGTCACGGCCACGACGGCGACCGGCGCCACGGCCGGGGCGGACGCGCTCTTTAGCGGTGGCGGGAACGGCGGGAATGGGGGCGGCTAATTGAGTCTCAACGACGCCTACGCGCGCTTCACGGGACGGCTTGGCCCCAACGCGCCGACCATGGCCTTGAACCCCGAAGCGGTGCTCATGCGCGTCGCCAAGGCGCTCCTAGCCGAGGCCGAGGATGTGCGCGCCAAGGCGGCGGCGATCACGCCCGCGCTCCATGTCGATACGGCGCAGGGCAACGACCTCATCCAACTGGCGGCCGATAAGGGCGTCCCCGTCGGGACGGGCCACGCTGCGTCCGCGACCGGCGTCTTTACGGTCCAGACGGCGGCGGCCACGGCGCAACTCATCCAGGCGGGCACGGTCATCTTTATCCCGGCCACCAGTACGGGCGTCGCCCCAGTCCTCTATCAGAGCCTCACCGACGTGGTGCTGTCGGCCGGCGCCACGTCGTCGCCCGCCGTGACCGTGACCTGCACCCAACTGGGCACGATCGGCAACGCCGCCGCGCCCGCGATCACGCAGACGCGCGACCTGCCGGGCGTCGGGTTCACGCAGCAGACCGACGCCGTGGGGGGTATCAACCCCGACACAGACGACCAGATTCGCGCCGCCATCCGGGCGGCGCTGGCGATCCACGGCGGCACGGCGGCGGTCGAGACGGCCATCCTGGCCGTTTCCGGCGTCTACGACGCGCAGGCGTTCGATCCGCAGGACGGTACGGGCAAGGTCAATTATCTATGGTCCGACGCCTTGGGCTTACAAGCGCAAATAGGCCTGGCGGCGGCGGTGCAGGCAGCGGCGCTGGGCGCGGTCGATCTGACGACGATCCTCCAGAGCGGGACGTTCACCGTCGTCGCGCTGACCGACGTGGAGGTGAGCTACCGCGCGCCGGCCGCCGTCGTCTCGGCGTCCATCGAACCAACGATTATCGCCGCCGTCGCGGCCTACGTGCAGGGCGACGGCGTGACGCCACGCTCCGGCCTGATCCACGGGCAACCCGTTGATTCGTCGGGCGCGTTTATGGAGGCGCAGGAGGCGACCGGCTACGTCGTCACGTCGCTCACGATCACGGCCACGACGCCCGCCGCGACCGCACCCACGCCGACGACGCTGTACCGCCTGACGGGCAACCCGTCGTCGGTGATCCACCTGACGCGCCTCCCGTAGGCTACTGGCCGCGCCTGCCCTATCTATGGTCGTCGTGTCTCGTGAGAGGTGGTCTCAATGCTACGGTTCGCTTCGCTCTTTGGCGCGGACTACAATGCGGCCGGTTTGACGCACAGCTACCTCGACTACGCCGTGACCGTCTCACCGGACGGCCACCCGCGCATCGTGCCCGCCCGGACCATCACGACGACCGTGACCGAGACGGGCGCGCAAGCCGTCGGGGGCACACCCCCGGCCGGGACACCCGCGATCACGCGCGGCAACAGCTACGGGGTTGGGGCGAACGCATGGGCCGCTTACGCGGGCCTCTACGCGCTGACCGGACAGGCGGGCGACACGCTCACCTTCACCACGACCGCGCTGCAAATTATCGTCACCTTCGCCGGGATGATGACGATGGGCGCGGGACTCGGGATGGGCGCGGGCGCCACGCTCGGCGGCATCAAGAACGGCGCGAAGGCCACCATCAGCGTCGATGGGGCGGTTCTCTACGCGGTTGACACCTACAACACAATCGCGTCCGAGGCCGTTTTTCTGGACGGCCTGTCGCACACGGTGACGATCACGCACACGGGCAACTATAACAGCGCCGTGTCGCCCATCGGTCCTATCACGCCCGTCGGCGGGACGGCCAACACGGTCAGTCAGGCGCTTGTCCTGACGGCCGTGGCGCGGCCGACGTTCGCGGCGGCGCGCTGGCGCTTTCAGGCGACCGACGCGACGCATTACACCGTCACGCGCATCGACGGGAGCGGGACACCCTATGGGACGCTGACGGCACTCACGACGGGCACGCATTATAGCGGGATCGTCCCAGGCGTCGATGTGTTCCTGCCCGTCACGATCATCCTCGCGGCGGGTGACACGGCCACGGCGACAACCGACCCCGCCGTCATCGCTATCGAGAGCATCGCGTTTGGAAGCGGGTCGGGCGCGGGCCAGAGCGGGTACACATCGGCCGTCTACGACCTGGGCACGAGCGCCATGCGCCCATACCTCCTGGAGTGGCGGCAGGACGCGCTCGGCGCGGTCACGGGCGTCACGGTGGACGTGGGGCCGACGCCCACGCCAGACGCCGCGTGGACCTACGGCCTCGCTCCGGCGCTGGGGGGCTACACGACCGCCGATGGGGCGTCCTACGGCACGGCGGGCCTCTACGCCGCCGTCACGCGCCCGTGGCGCTACCTGCGCTACACCTTCGCCTTCGGCGGCGTGACGACGATGCAGCCGTGGATCGGCGATGTTCTGCTGTACGCGTGGGACCCTATCCGTGACCGCATCCCCGCGCGTCTGGCTCTGGGGCAGGGCTATGTCTTGGACGATCCGACAGCGGCGTACCTAGCGGCGTTCGCAGCCGAATACGCCGACCTTGACGCCCTTCTCGATGGGGCGCGGGCGGGGGCCAGCATCAGTGGGGCAACCGACGCGGCGCTGGCGGGGCACCTGGCCGACCTGGGCCTGGCGCGCGTCACGGGCGAGCAACCCGTGACGGCGCGGGCGCGGGCGCGGGCCGTGACCAGTAATTCCGTGGGCGCGCTTTCGCTGCCCACGGTCACGGAAGAGATCGCTCTGCTGGTTATGGGACAACCGGCCCCCGTCACGATCATGGGCGCGCCGGGGAGCATGCAAGCGACGTGCGGCGGGGTCGTCGTGACGCAGAATGGGGCCTACCGCTACACCGTGACGATCCCCGGCGCGCCCTATGCGGGCCTGCCCGGCATCCCCGTCGGGTTACCCACGACCCCCGGCAGCGCGCAATACCTCATCGCGCAACATGTGACGACGACCCTGCGCCCGGTCGGATCAGTCCCGACGATCACCTTCCTGTAGTCCGTTCCCTCGCTTGCCCGTAGCCAAAGGACACACGCTATGACCCAGTTCGCCGATCAGGGGTCGGGGGGATCGCCCGCGGGCACGCCCGTCGATGCCGCGCACTTCAACGCGCTCGTCGTGGCGGCGGGGCACATCCAGGCCGGGACGATCCCCACCTCGTACTCCGGCACGAGCCTGACGATCACGGTTCCGGCGCTCACCGCCATCGTACCGACGGGGACCGAGGCCGCGCTCTCGGTCGCGATGGCCGCGACGACACTGACCGTGGCGGCCAGCATGGACACCTACGTCGATCTTGCGGCGGGGGGCGCGTACACCCAAACGGTGGTGGCGACGGGGACGACGCCGCCGGCCGTCGCCGCCACCAGCACGCGCCTATATAAGGTCATGGCGAACGCGACCGGCGTGACGGCCATCGTCGGCGGCACGCCCCCCTTTGCCACCGCGGCCCCCGTCTCCGGCGCGATGGTGCAAACAGGGACGGCGAACGGCGTGGCGGGCCTGGACAGCGGGGCGCGTTTGCCCGTGGGGCAGTTGCCGACGAACATCACGGTCGGCGGCAAACTCACGCTTCCCACGACCAACTACAGCAACGTGGCCGGTGGTGGCGGTGTGGTCGCTGTCGGCGCGGCCCTGTCGGGCAACGTGCCGGTTAATAACGGCATCGCCAACGGCACGACGTGGCAGATCAACACGACGGCCGCGACAGCGGGATCAACCGTCGTTGTGACGCCCGCCTGCGGCGCCATCACCAATATGGCTTTCGTCGTCCAGTCCAACCCCGGCGGCGGCAGTTTCAACGTCATGCTCAACACGACGAACGGCGCGGCGTTGAACGCGGCCGGCGCGTTCTATTGGGCCATCGTCAGCTCTCTCTAGCTTGTCTACCCGCCCGTCGTCCGAAGGAGCATCCCTATGTCCACCACCCCAACCCCAACCCCACCGTCCCCGCCGCCGTTCGGTCCCGGCGACGACACGCGCGGCGAACGCGAGCCGGGCACCAACGACCTGCTCGTCTCGGCCACGATGCGCTACGGTGGCCTGGCCCCCGACGCGCCCCTCATCAAGCATCGTGTCCCCGCGTTCCATGCGCTTCTCTACCACAAAGCGTGTGCTGTCCTTAAGGTAGAGGATCTCGTTGACTACAACGCCGCGACCAATCCCAACCCCGTTCCAACCGACGCCGACGTGGCGCGCCTCGTGGGCCTCATCCAGACAATCGAGACGTGTATCACACCAGATAAGCCACCGACGCCGCCCACGGTCGTGACGGCTCCCGCGTTCAATCTATCCTGAGAGGAGGCCAGCCCATGACCCTCTACGCCGCCTCTCAGTTCGGCATATCCGTCGTGGACGACGCGATACGCAAGATACAGAGCACGACCAGTCAGGGCACTGGCATCGCCGACCTGCCGAGATCGCAGGTTGCGTTTTAGGAGAGCCTATGTCTGTCATACCGAACGACCCCATCGTTGACCAAAAGGCCGCAATGCCCCAGAACGACAACGCTGCCGACGACGCCGAGGATACGCAAGAGCGCGACCGTGACCGTGACCGTGTCCCCTACGTGGGTGCTGATGTGCTGTACCACCTCCCACCGCGCTGTCGTCATGAGGGCGATCTCCGGCCAGCCAAAGTCGTGCGCGTTTGGTCCGCAGGCATAGTGCAACTTGTCGTGTTTACAGATGGCCTGAACGACGGACTTGATCTAGTCCACTCGGCGTCATCAGTCACCAAAGGTAGATGGGCGGGGCAGTGGGAATGGCCGCTGTGTAACGAGGTGATTCCAAAGCAATCTGGCCTCACGGCGATCGTGGCGGCAAGGACACGACCTGAGAGCAAACGTTCTGCCGCCTCGTGTCGCCCTGGGCATAGGCGCGTAGCGCCCGCACGCTGATCGCTTAGCGTCCATGGGAGATTCTATGTCTACACAACCACAACCACAACAACCGTCGTATCGAGACCCAAGCGTGCAGGAAACAGATAGTCACTTCGACACGGTCTACGACCTTGTACAACAAGCGTGCGTGGACTATGCCAAAGCTGAGAGCATGGCTGACCCCATGGATAAGGGGAACATGCAGGAGGGCATCGTCGCGACGGGGGCTGTCGCTATCGTGGCGTACTACGAAAAGCATCTCACGGACCCTAGCGGTTAGCCGCTAGGGTAAAGGGGCGTCTGCGCTAGATCATCGGCGGCATGACTTTGTCGTTCACTTTCTCAGCCTTGATCATCGGCAAATAGCCGACGCCCCTCCCGATACCGCCGCTGCCGTTCGGCCCTGGCGTCACGACAATCACAACAGATCCAAGCCTTTTGTTTTAGGGAGGGGCGCGCATGGTCCTCTACGCCGCATCCCAATATGGCACGTCGTTCGTGGACGACGGTATCCGCGCCTCACAGCGCATGACGGGCCAGAGTTCGGGCCTGGTCGGCCTCACGCCTGCCGAGGAGCCAACCCACAGCTACGACATCCGTGTCTGGCCCGACGGCCACGCGCGCGCCATCGAGGCCAAGCCGTTCTTTGTACGCCAGTTCGACCCCATCACAGCTAGTCCGCGCGTGCGCCTGCGCCGCGTCCCCTGCTCTGAGGCGCAAGAGGAGGCGGTGTGGAACGAGTTGCTCAGACATGTGGGCCAGTTGTACGACTTTGCGGGCGTGGCGCTCCTGGGCGCTGACCTCGTGCTGCGGCATCCCTGGAGCATCAACAAGACGACGCACCGCGTGTTCTGCTCGGCGATCTGCATGATGGCTTGGCGCGCGGCGGGCGTGCCCATTCTGGGCACGACGCCGCCGGACATGGTGTGCCCCGCGCTGCACGAGTTCGGGCAGGACGCGGAGGGCTGGCCGGTCGAGGCGCGGTCCATCCCGCGCCTGCTGGCTGACGCCGCGCGGGGTGTGGCCGTCCCGGTGTAGGCCTGCCCACGCCCACTCCATGTCCCTTACGCCGTCCCCATCGAGCCGTCCTAACGCCCACGTAGAGAGGACGATAGGCCATGATAAACGAGCCCGTTCAAGGACAACAGACGGCGCCCGTCCCCGAGGAAGTGGGCGTCAAACTGCGGCTGACCGACTTGATCGCCAACTTTCGCGCCTTCGTGGCGGAGGCGCGACGGGAATATGAGCGCATCGAGGAGAAAGCGGCCGCCGCGCTCGTGGCGCACTGTCTCGAAGTCGCGCAATGGCGCGACGGGCACGTCAAAACTCACGAGGACATCCAGAAGACCTTTGTCTATCTACACGGCCTGTCCAAGGAGGAGCAAGCGCGGGTCGAAACGTCGCTGACGGGTATCCGGCAGGCGGATAAGGCCGACCTCCGGGAGGCGATGGAGACCCACCAGCGTGAACACGCCCGCCAGCGCGAGGCGGACATGCTGGCAGACGGAAAGATGGATACGCGCCTGGAGAGCATGAACGGCTACAGCCGCACCTTCCGCGAGATGCAGCAGTTGAGCGTGACGCGCGACCAACTCGACGATAAGGTTAACAGCGTCATGACGAAGGTGGACACCGCGAACAGCGCGAACGGGCAGGGTGTCACGCGCGTGGAAGCCGCGCTCAACGCGCAGGTGCAACGCCTGGAGGCGGCGCTGGTCGATCTCCAGACGAGCCGCGCGCAACAGATCGGACGCAGCACCGCGCTCTCCGGCATGATCGGCGTCGCGACCTTCGTGATTAGCCTCCTGGTTGGGATCGGGCTCCATTTTATCAAGTAAGCAGTGCTATTGATTAGCACTGCGCCTTATGAGGTGGTAGCAGCTATAACAGTAACCTTTCGCCTCATGATGGTGTTCCGTGCGGCCACAAGAGACGCAGGCATCGTACCGGCGTGACCATGGGCGCGGCTGGGCCATCATCTCGTGGACGTGCAGGCGCTTATGTTGACTGGCGGAAAGGACCACAAGGTTGGAGGGGTCATTATTCGTAACGTTACGATCTTTGTGGTGGACGTGCTCGGTGGGCAAAAGTGGTCGGCCCAACACCTGTTCCATCACGAGGCGATGCTCACCGACGCGCTTTCCGGGTGACACATACACACCAATATAACCCTCTGTTTCGACAACCGTACCGCCCTTCCATGTGGGGCTGTCAGGGCCGAGAAGGGTACGACGGCACAGACCCCGACAAGCCACGGAGCAGAAGCGTCCGCGCCCCTGCTTGAGGCTACTGGGATAGACAAAAAACGCGGTTCCACATATCTCGCACGTGGCATTGGGGGTGTGCTTGGTATCATTGAGGCGCATTGGTGACTCCTATCACTGTGCCATTGGAGCGGGCCGTTAGAGCGGTCGCGCTCCTTTTATTTTACCACGGAGGTTTACCCTTCAGGGGCGGGAGCCCAGGCGCTGTAGCCCTGGGAGGAAGCCCTCTACTTTAGCGGCTTTAGCCCACATAAACTGTGAGCACGGGACGCTTGAATGTGGTAAAATGAAGGTGCGCGTCAAGGCACACCTTCGGGTGAAACGGTTTAAGCGCACGGGCGAGAGGAGACCTCCTCACAGCCTTTTTGTTGGGGTAACTCCCAACGGGCCGGTCCAGAGCAGCGTCCCCTGCCCGCACACGCGGGGCAAGGACGGAAGTCTCCGCAAGGGGGCGACTGGACATCAGATCACCCGGCCCCGTCGCCCTGCGCGACGCACGTTGGTTCGCCAGCGTGGAAGCCCTGCCCGTCTCCTTGATGGGTGAGGGCAAGCCCATCCGCTTTAGCGGTGGGTAGGTGACTTTCCCCCTACGTCCACTTCATTCACTAATCCTCTACCCGGCCACCGCTGACCCCACGCCCCGACCGCTAGCATGCGCCCCGCCGCGCATCTCACCGCTCCACCAGAGGAGGTCCGCCATGCCGCGCGCGTCCGTTCGTCGCCTCTCGCTCGCCGCCCTCTGGCGCGTCCTCCTCGTGCTGGCGCTCATCGCCGCGTCGTTCGCGGCCGGACGCGTCAGCGCGCCCACCGGCCCCTCGGCTCCCGTCACAACGGCTCCCACGACCTTTCCCGCGCCGCTGCTCACCCCGGCGTTCGGTCCCGCGTTCACGGGACACTACCCCGACCTCATGGGCGGCGGCGCGTACACGCCGGACATCGCGCCGGTGGCGGTGACGACGACGCAAAGCCTGGGGACGGTTCCCCCCAGTCTGCTGGGCGTCAATGTCGTGCCGCAGTACGACCCCAATATCCTGGATAGCGCGACGACCTCCGCGATGAGCCAGGCGGGCATCAAGGTTTTCCGCTGGCCGGGCGGCTTCCCCGGCTTGATCTACCACTGGCAGGCGAACTGCTGGACGAACAAAGACAACACTCCGACGCGCTGCGCCGACACGGGCATGCCCAATGAGTATGGCGCCGATAACCCACAGAACACGCTCGACGCCCAACCGTTTTCGTCGTTTATGAGCATGGTCAAAGCAGCCGGGGGTAAGGCTGTTATTGAAGTCAATACCCTGAATAACTACACGGGCCAGTCGTCGATGCTCAACACCGCCACGCCTCACACGGGCCTGTGGGACGCCCAACTTCTCAACGATGGCGCGGCCGTGTGGCAACCCGCGACCGGGGTCGTCAGCGGCACGACATACGTCACGTCTGTCTGGGCCAGGGGGACAACAGGGGGGACGGCTCGCCTACGTCTCTACGAAAACGATACCAATAACGCTATCCTTGGAGATCAGACGTTTACCCTCACCTCGTCCTGGCAGCAATACAGCATAACGGCGCTTGCTGGAGCCAACGGTTTGCGTCCGAATATCGCGGCCATCGGAAATGGAGGTGTCTTTATTGACGACGCCGCCGTCACCGCCCAGGGGTCCTCGTCAAACCTTCTGACCAACCCTGGCTTTGACGCCACGTCCAGTCGGACGGGCAAGGTCGGAACGTTCGACGGGTGGAACCAGTTCGGCGGCAACTCCAACGCCGATCCCCAGGAAACCGCCGGGTGGGTCACGCACGAGATCCAGAACGGCGACGCGCCCTACATCCTGAACTTTGGCCTTGGCAACGAGGACTACAACCAGAGCGGCAGCCATAGCGCCGCGTACCCGTCCATCGCCCACACCCTCGCCCAGGCCATGCAGGCGGCCGCGACGGCCCAGAACACGACCATCCACATCGCAGTGGACGCGTGGGACGCCGTGAACTACTTCGAGGGCGGCGCGGGCGACACGTACACGGTCAACGCCCTGAGCGCGACGTGCGGCGATGCCATGGTCGATACGATGGACAACCACTTTTACACGGGCGCGAGCCTGGACAGCAACCTGCTGCGCACCAATCCGACCGAGGAGGTCTGGCGCGCGTCCGTGTACGACATGCCGGGGCGCGTCGCCAAACTCAAGGCCAATATCACATCCGCGTGTCCCGCCAAGTCCGCGACCATGGGCATCGTCTCGGGTGAGTTCAACTCCGATGGCAGCCACGGCGAGGCGCCGCAAAACAGCAGTCTCGTCAACGCACTGTTCACGGCCGACAATATTAGCTCGCTAGCGACGCACGGCGTCAGCAGCGTCATGTTTTTCGACCAGCACGACGGCACGCGCTACAATCAGCCGACCACCGGCAACTTTGGCAACGGTCTCTACGGCGCGGGCACAACCACGGGGTCGTGGGGAATGCTCTCGCTCACGCCCGGCTACAATGGCGAGGGCTTTGGCGCGACGGGACCGACTATTCCCGGTGCAAACTATGCCTATCCCGCCTACCACGCCTACAGCCTGCTTAACAATGTGTACGGCGCGGGCGGCACGATGGTCGCGGCCTCCAACCCGGCCTCCGCGCTCTCGTCCTATGCCACGACGGCGGCCGACGGCTCCGTCCGCGCGCTCCTGGTCAACCGCTCGTCGTCCGTGACATTCACCGTGCCCCTCGCGGTCGCGGGCGCCAATGGGACGCCGTTCACGGGCAACGGATACATGCAAACGCGCGTGTACGGGCCCGCGCAATCGGCGGCGGGACCGGCGCCGGTCGGGACAAGCGCCGCCGCGCCCGTCTCCACGACCACCCCCTACAGCGGTCAGCCCGTCGTCACGCTCCCGGCCTACACGATAGCGGCGGTGACACTGTACCCGGCAAGCGCCGCCGTCCCCGCCACCAGCACGCCCGTCGTGCCCACCGCAACCCCGATCCAATCCAGTACGCCCACGCCCGGCCCCACCGTCGGGAACGCGGCGACCGCGCCCCAGGCCCCGCTCAGTGGCCTCTACAACGCGGTTGGCATCGTTGCGGACGGAACGACCTTCACGGGCGCGTCGGCCGTGGACGGCTGCTGCGCCAACTACAGCAGCAACGCGCTGACGGCGGCGGGCTTCACCCTCGGCGGCACGTTTAGCTATGGCGGCGCGACCTTCACGACCCCACCCACGACGGGCAACAACGCGCTGACCTTTGCAGGCCAGACGGTCTCCTTCGGCGGCTATGTCGCCGGCGCGCGTCTCTCGCTGCTGGGGTTCGCCACGGGCGGCGATAAAACAGACACGGTGACGCTCCACTACGCGGACGGCACGAGCGCCCCCGCAACGCTGACGATCCCCGACTGGACCTCGACCACGGCCCCGCCCACGGGCGTCTCCGTGGCGGTCCAGACAACGTACCGCGTCTCCACGAACGGGACACAGGACACGGGCAGCAAACCCCGCGTGTACAACATCGATTTGCCGATCGCCAAATCCCTCGCGTCCTTCACGCTGCCCACGAACAGCGGACTGCACCTGCTGGCCGCGACGGTCAACACCACGGCCTACCCGGCGACCGCGACCCCCACCGCGATAAACACGCCAACGGGCACGCCCGTCCCGACCAATACCCCCGATGCCAACGGGTTTACGAACGCGCTCCAGAACAACGGCTTCGAGTTTGGTTCGTTCGCGGGGTGGGATACCGTCACGAACGCGACAGTCACCACGACCGCGCCCCACGCCGGAACGTATGCCGCGTCGTTTCCCGCGACCGGTGGTTCTGTCGCCCAAAACGCGGGGAGCCTCACGTCGGGGCTTGCCTACAACGCCGGGGCGTGGGTCAAGGTGGCGACGGCGGGCGATTGTGTCACGCTCATCGTGACGGGCTTCAACGGCCACCTGGGGCAGGCAGGGAGCTGCTTCTACCCCCTCGTCAACACCTGGACCTATATCGCCGTGCCGTTCGTCACGGGCGGGACGGATACCAACGCCCTCGTGACCATCAGCGCGCCCGCGACGAACGGTGGCGCGACCTATGTCGACGACACGGCGGTGTTGCCCGCGACCGCGCCGCAAGCCGCCACGCCGTACCCGAGCATGGCGCCACTGACCGTCCTCATCAACACGACCACGCGCGCGCCCGTCGTGGTCATGACGGGGCAAACCGAGACGATCACGGTCACGCTCGCGACGACGACGGGCGCGCAGGTGACGGGGGCCACGCTCTCCTGTGCCATCACGGGGCCAGCGGGGCAGGCGGTCACGACCGTGACCACGCCCAACTTGACCATCCCCGCGGGCGCGCCGACGACGTTCACCGCGACGTGGGTCGTCCCCGCCGGGTCGCCGCTCGGCGTGTACACGGTCCAACCCAGCGTCCTCTCGGCGGCGGGCGCCCGCATCAGTAATTAGCCGAGACAGGGAGAGGAGAAGCCTAATGGTAGCGCCCGCCGTGGCGACCGACGCGCTTCAGGCGCGCAACGCGGCCGAACTAACGGCCTGGAGCCGGAACTGGCTCCAGAAGTACGGCGTCGCGGGCTACGTGGGCGAGTTCGGCGTGCCCAACGCCGCCTACGGCGTCGCGGCCGACGCGCCGTTGTGGGCGGCGGACGTGGACGTGTATCTGAAGCAGGCCGAATACCTGGGTGTCCACACGACGTAGTGGGCCTCGGGCGACAACTGGCCCTCCTACAATCTGGGCGTCTACACCGAGGGCGCGGCCGCGTCCGGCACGAACATCACGACGGCACAATCCATTGCCGCTACGGCCGAGGCGCACCCCGACACCGCGACGCTCTTCCACGGTCAAAACGTCAGTGGGTGGGAGGGGCCGGGCGGCGGCTATACCAACAGCCGCACGTCGACGCTCTACACCACGTCGGCCGCCTCCTTCTCCTACCTGGCCTCGCGCGGCGTTAAGACGGTGCGCCTGCCCATGATGTGGGAGGCGTTACAGCCCACGCTCAACGCGCCGCTCGACACGACGAAGTTGGGCGACCTCAATACAATGATTCAGGGCGCGTCAGCAGCAGGCATACGATTGTCTTTGGACCTCCATAATTATGCGCGGTACACGGATTCAAACAACATTCCACAGACTTTAACGCGTGTTGGAAGCCCACTCAATGCGTCCCATTTGGAAGACTTCTGGGTGCGCCTCTCGACGTGGGTACGCGCCGACCCGACGCGCAACAGTACGGTGTTCGCGTACGACCTCATGAATGAGCCGCACGACTTGACCGGCGAGACCGGAGCCTATGTCGTCGGCACGAACATCTACGACTTCGAGACACAGGCGCAGGTGACGACCCCGACATGGGGGGATACACCTGTTTGGGATACTTCGGCCGCGTATACGGGCTCACACTCTCTTGGTGTAACACCCGGCTCGGGCGGCGGCAACGTGCTCGACGGCACGGCGCACTCTTACGCCTCGGGGTCAAACCTGCGCTGCTACTGCTATATCCCGGCGGGCGCGACCGGCACGCTCACCGCGCGCATCGTCATTCAGGCAAGCGCGACGGGCAGCGGCTACAGCAATTACACGCAGTACAGCAACAACCAAAACACGACCCTGACCCCCGGCCAGTGGACGCTGGTGGAGTGGGCCAACTGCCCCGCGTTCCTCCTCGCCAATATCGGGCAGATGGGCGTCTACTTCGGTGGCGCGGGCTTTACCGGCTCCGTCAAAGCCAACATCGACGACCTCTCAGTGGGGGCCGTGACGGGCGCGTACAACCCGAATCAGGTGTGGGAGTACATCAGCCAGCGGGCAGTCTCCGGGCTGCGCTACGGGCTGGTGGGGGCCACATCAGGCCCCATCGTGGACACGCATACCATCATGGTCTCCGGCAACAACTACAGTTCGCTCGTCAACTGGATCGGCGCGCACCCCCAACCGTGGATCACCGACCCGGTTGTGGGTGGGACGATTTACGAAAGTCATCACTATTGGGACTCGCAAAGTGGCTATCAGCGCAGCGGCACCTACTCGCTGAACAACGCCAACCTGCCGTATAGCACGGAGTTGGCGAACGCCCAGAGCCAGGGCTACACCGCCACGCCCACGGTCACAACGCTCTCGCCCACGTCCGCCTCCGTCGGGGCCACCGTGACGGTCACGGGGACAAACTTCACGAACGTCAGCGGCGTGACCGTTGGCGGTGTTGCCGCCACGACCTACAGCGTGGCCTCGGCCACCAGCCTGACCGTCACCGTCCCCACGGGGGTTGCGACGGGACAGAGCGTGCAGGTCGCCGTTACGACGCAGAGCGGGACAACACCGGCTGGAGCCGCGTCTACCCTCGCGGTGGTCGCGCCCTCGCCCACGATCACGGGCTTCTCGCCCAACCCCGCGCCGGTCGGGAACACCGTCACCGTGACGGGCGCGGCGCTCACGGGGGCCACGGCGGTCACGGTCAACGGCACGGCGGGCACAGGCATTGTCGTCGCCTCCGGGGGCGCATCCTTGACGTTTATTGTTGGCGCGGGTTCGACCTCGGGGCCGATCGTGGTCACGACGCCGGCCGGAACCGCTACCTCGTCCACCAGCTTGACCATCGGGGCGCTGGTGGCGGGCGTGCGGCCCTTCTACTGGAGCGGCCTGCCAGGTGGGACAATCCCCACGGCCGCCAACTTCACCTCCGAAAAAAGCGCGGGGGTCAAGGCCCACGTCGTCACCGCCAGGTGGGCCAACTACTACACATCCCTCTATGCGTCTGGCGTGTACACCCCCGTCAAGAACACGTCGTACATCAACGGCATTAAGACGGAGATCGCCAACGCGCAGGCGGCGGGCCTGGACGTGATGATCAACTGGCACACCGGCGCGGCGCACCCGGACCTTTTTGCCAACGAGTCAAACGCGCGCTTCGTCGATCAAAACGGCCTGGCCTACACGCAGGGCCAGAACGGGGCCGACAGCGGCGACGCGGGCGACGCCAACCTCGTGTTCAACAGCACGCTCCGCACGCGGGCGCAGGCGTTCCTCTCTGACCTCATGAGCGACCTTGTGACACCCTACGGCATCACCTGTATCCGCGCCGCCAACGGCCACTTCGGGGAGTGGGGCTATCCGCCTTTCCACATCGGCGCGTCCGGTAATTCGACCGTCAACTACTGGGGTTTTGACGCACTGGCCCAGGCCGACCGCCAGAGCTACGCCACCGCGAACAGTAAAACCATCGCGGGGACATGGCGACCGGGGAACGCGTCGCCCAATGGCGAGGCGCGCACATTCATCCAGTGGTACTACCAACGCCAGGTGGACTACGGCAACTGGAGCATCCAGGCATGCCGCAACGTCGGCTTCAGTGGGCCGGTGATGCTCCTCATGCCGGGCTTCGGTGTTCGGCATGGTTCGGCGGCGAACCTGCTGGCCGGGTCAAACCCCGATGTGGACGCCGCCGTCACGGCCAACCTCAACGGCACGTCCACGTTTGAGCCGTCGGGCGAGATCAGCACGGGGCACTGGTTCCAGGGCATGATCGCGCAGATGACGGACACAAAGGCGATTCCCGAATGTACCTGGATCGACTGCGGCTACCCCGCCGTCACGCTGGGCGGCGTCTCGTATCCGAACAATGGCCTGGGCATCACGCTGACCTACAGCGGCGCTGATCCCTCGCAGGGGTACTGGGGGCCGTACCGCCGCATCGCCTACTACGCGTCCCTCAAAACGCCGCAACTGCGGACCTTTGGCGAGATGACATCCACCAATCACCTGGGCGCGCTCGACTGGGCGGTCAAGGAGATGCTGGCAGGTAAGGGCGTTGGGCTAGCTTATTTTCAGGAGGCCGATCTGTTCAACGGATCCGCCTCCACCGTCCAGTTGGCGGGCTACGGGTCGTACATTACGGCCAACCCCGACAGCGCGTACAGCGGGCCAAGCAGCGCCGCGGCGCGGATCGTGTCCGCCGCGGCCACCCCCACCGTCCCCGTGGCGGGGGGCGTTGTCACCCTCGCGCTCACCGTCCAGGCGTTCAGCGCCATCGCCGCCACCGTCACCTGGACGATCCAGGACGCGGGCGGCGCGACCGTCACGACCGTGACCGCGCCGCTCTCGCTGGCGGCTGGAGCGACCGGGACCGCCTCGGGGACGTGGACCGTGCCCGTGGGCGCGGCGGGCGGGGCCGCTTACGCGATCTACGCCGCCGTCACGGACAGCGGGGGCGCGTCACTCATCTAAGCGACGCGCGAATCCCTGAACATGTACCCCCGCGCGGGCATGGCATGCCCGCACACACGCTAGACGAATGAGAGGACGACGTATGCGCGGATTCCTGCCCTGGCTGATTGTCGTCCTCTGCGTCCTCTGCCTCGCCGTCGGCGTCGTCGTGCCCGCCAACCCCCTCGGGGGGCGCGCGGTTCGCGCGGCGGCGCGCCCCCTCCTGGGGGCGGTCGTCGGCACGCCCGTCGCCACGGTGGTCGTGGCGACCTCCACCCCGACCGCGACGCCGCCCGCCGCGAACGGGTCCGCGACCGTGACGGCGGTTGCGCCCGCGCCCACCACCGCGTTCACCGTGGCCGCGCCGCTCTCCCCCGCGTCGCCCGTCTGCGACACGTTCGGGGACGGCACACTCGGCGCGTGGGTGACGGACTACGGCGCCTCGGCCGCGTGGGGCGCGACCCCGGCCCACAACACGCTCTCGTGCGCGGGGGCCGCTGCGCAAACCAACCCCGGGGCCATGCAACTCACCGGCAACGGGTCGTCGGGGGTCCAACTGCACCGCGCGATGACCGGACTTACAGCGCAGACACCCTATACCCTGACCATGTGGGTCTACGACCCCACGACGAACGGCACGAACATTCACCTCTACGTCACGGGCTACGCCGGGGCCACGTCCTCAACCGGCCCCACGGGCGGTTACCCGCAGGGCTGGACGCAAGTCAATATCCCGTTCAGTACGGGCAATAGCAACACAAGCGCGCAGGCGAACATCTATCTCTACAGCGGGACGCTGGCGCTCGACGACATCTATCTTCAGCAGGGGGCGACGGGGGCGGCCCCCGCGACCGCGGTCCCCTCGTTCACGCCGGTGCCGGCGGGCGGCATCAACGACCCCGGCTTCGAGAACAACGGCAGTTTTACCCCCTACTGGCAAACGCAGGCCAACACCACGCTCGCGGTCGGCGGGCAAGCCCACACCGGCACCGGGTCGGCGTTCTTTACGGCGGCGGGCGATCAGGTGTTTCAGACGGTGTCGGGCCTGAGCGCGGGACACACCTACGCCGTCATATCCTATCTCAAAGCCAACACGGCGGGCCAGCACGTCTGTGTCGGAGCGCACGACTACGCGCCCTACGGCGGGATCGTCTCGACGTGTACCACCGGCACGACTTACGCCCCGATCACGGCTACGTTTAGCCTCGTCGGGTCGCAGACCTCAGCGGTTGTCTTCGCGGGCATGACCACGAACAACGAGTACGGCGGCGGTTACGCCGACGACTTTAGTTTGACCGACCTGGGGGTCGCCGCGACACCAACGCCGCACCCGCCCATTGCGATCCCCTCGCCCGCGCCCACGGTCCTGCCCGGCACGGCTCCCTACGGCCTGCACGCCTCGGGGAAGGCGGTCGTGGACCACGGCGGGACGGCTATCGTGCTGCGCGGGGCCGACAAGTCGAGCCTAGAGTACGCCTGCACCTTCGGCCAGTACGACACGGGCGGGACCGACAACGCCAGCATCGAGCAGATGCGGCTCTGGCACATCAACATCGTGCGCGTGCCCCTCAACGAGGGCTGCTGGCTCGGCGTGGGCGGTCTGCCCGCGGGGAGCCTCACGACCACGACCTACCGCCAGTCCGTCCGCGATTATGTGACGCGGCTCAACAACCACGGCATGGCGGTGGTCCTGGACCTGCACTGGAGCGCGCCCTCGGTCGTCACGACCACGGCGGGGATCACCGAGACCCCACAGGCCAATATGCAGCAAGTCATGGCCGATAGGGATAACTCCCCGGCCTTCTGGTCGTCGGTCGCGGCCACGTTCGCCAGCAATACGTCCGTGCTGTTCGACCTCTACAACGAGCCGCAGGGGCCGTCGGGGACGTGGAATTGGGCCTGCTGGCGCGACGGGGGCTGCGCGGTGCGGTCCTATCGCGGGAACGGCGGGTCGAACACGAGCTCCTACACGGGCGACTACACCGTGGCCGGGATGCAAGAACTCCTGACCGCCGTGCGCCAGGCGGGGGCCACCAACCTTGTCCTGATGGGCGGCTTGCAGTACGCCTCTGACTTGTACCAATGGCAGACCTACGTGCCCTACGATCCCCTTCCGACGCCCAATGTCGCCGCGAGTCTCCACTTCTATAAAAATGGTTATTCGCCGGAAGGGGCGGGCTGCGTCGGCGGCACGACCACCGCGGCGCAGGACATGGCCTGTCTCACGACCCAGCTAAAAGCGGTGGACTACGCCTACCCTGTCATCGCGACGGAGTACGGCGAGGGCGACTGCCTCTCGACCTGGGATAACCAATTCCTGCCGACGATGGACGGGCGGGGCGCGGCGGGCTACATCGCCTGGGCCTGGAACACGGACCAGGGCTGCGGCGGGCCGGGTATCGTGTCCTCGTACACGACCGGCGCGCCGACGGGCGGCGGCCAGGGCATCCACGACTATTACGTGACGAACGCGGCGCTCCCATCGTTCTACGCGCCGACCCACCGCGACCATTCGCGGCCCATCCCCCCGCGCAGGAGGAGGTAGCCCGTGCTCATCACGCAGACCATCACCGTGCGCAACAGCGCGCAGGGAGGCACGCGCCTGACCGGACTCGCGCCCACGTGGGTGCAATTCGTGTCTCTGGCGACAGGCGCGGCGCTCACCGCCCCGGCCGCGCCCGTCGAGGTCGGCCGGGGCGTCTATCGCGTCAGTTACGACGCCGAGGCCAACGGAGAAGCGGCGGGGCAGATCGATGTCACGCCCACCGGCGCGACGCCGGGCGGCGCGACGCTCGTGGAGGCCGACCGCTACGTCGATGTCCTATTCACGCGCGACAGTTCGCGCCTGCAAACGGCGTTGCCCGTCCCCGCGCCCGGTCAGACGGGGGGGCTACCGACCGTCAACGCCGCCAATCAGGTCCAGACCGACCCCTCTTTCGTGGTGGACAGCGCGGGCGGGACGACCGTGACCTTCGCCAAGTGGCTGCAGATCGTTCTGTCGCTCCTGACACAGAAGTACGTGGTGCAGCTGAACTACCCCGCGGCGGGCCAGCAGACGGCGACCTACTATCGCCTGGACGGCGTCACCTCGACCATCAGCACGACCGTCACATTCGACGGCCAGGGTCGCCCGCTCGGTCGCGGGGTCCCCACGATCACGTAGACCCACTGTCCCATTCCCTGTTTCCGCTGTCTCGCCCACTGTCCCGCCCGCGCCTGTGACGCGGCGGTCCACCTGAGAGGCGCGCCGGTCGCGCGCGAGGAGAATTGACCCATGGCCGCAAGTCTGTCCGCCACGCTTGAAGTCGTGATCCACGACTATATCACCGGCGGCCCCGCGCCGACCGCGACCTACGCGACACAGTACCTCGCCGTCTTTGTCGGCGCGCTGCCGACGCCGACCGGGGGGACTGAGTGTACGGACGGCAACTATCAACGCCACCAGATCACCTGGGGCGCGGGGTCGGGCATGGCCCCGCGCACCAAGGCGTTGACCAACGGCTTCCAGGCGTTCGATAAGGGCGGGGCGACCGGCGCCGCCGCCGCTCAGCAGGTCTATGGCCTGGGCATCTACGACGCCCCGACCGGCGGCAACCTGCTTCAGGTCGATCCCTTCGTCGACGCCAACAACATCCCCCAACCTGTCAGTGTCGCGGCAGGCGCGCCCTATAATTTCGCGGCGGCTGCTTTGGTGTCACGCATCATCTAGACAGACAACAACGCCTTCACGCAACGCGCGCGGGCGTCGGCCGGCCGATGCCCTCCCCCCCCTCTTTTTGATCCGCGCTAGCAGCGGGAGGTCGTCGTGCCTGTCCTTCTCGATGGCGCGCGCCCGAGCGCCGCGCTGGGCGAATCGCCCGATAGCGCCAACCTGTCGGCGTTTGCCGCGCCCGCGCCCGCCGCCGGGACATTCACCGCGACGGGCGGTTTCGCGGGCGCGGGCGTCGTCTCCGTCGCCGCTGTCACGGGCGCGGCCCTGTTCGCCGCCGGGACCTTCCTCGCGGCGGCCGGGACCGTGGGCGCTCCGAGCGTGCCGGGGGCCGGGATGTTCGGCGGCGCGTGTACGCTCGGAGCGTCGCCCGTCGTCGGCGCCTCCCCCGTCACGGGTGGCGGCGCGTTCAGCGGGTCCGCGGTCGTCGCGGGCGGCGGCGCGTCGGGCGTCGCCCCGGTCGCGGGACAGGGTGTGTTCGTCGGGGCGACCACACTCAACGCCACCACCGCGTCGGGCGTCGCCACGGTCGCGGGCGCGGGCGCGTTCGTCGGGGCGACCACTCTCGCGCAGGGGGCGATCACGGGCATCCCCCCGGTCGCGGGCGCGGGCGCGTTTGCCGCCGCCGTGCCGTTTGTCGGCCCTGGGACGGCGGGCGCGGTTGGGGTGTCGGCGGGCGGCCTCTTCGCGCTCACGACGGGACTTGCGGGCGCGGGCGTCGTTGCCGCGGCTCCGTCAACCAGCGGGGCCGCCACGGGAGCGGGGGCGTTCAGCGCGCTCGCCGCGCTCAGTGGGACGGGGCAAGTGGGCGTCGGCACCGTCACGGGCGGGGCGTCCTTCCTTGTCTACACGGCAACGGTTGGGGCCGGGACCATTGGCCCAACGGGCGCGCTGGCCGGCCCCTCCTCGGTCGGCGCGTTCGACACCCTGATCCAGTTCGGTGGCACGGGCGTCGTGGGCGCGCCGCCCATCCTGACCGAGATCGTAGCCGCCTACGCCCTCACCCTCTCGCCGGAGGTCGGCCCCGCCGTGGCGCTGGCCCCGCCCGCCATCGCCCCCGACGCCGCGGGCGTGGGCCTCTCGCTGCGCCTGGACGCCCTTCCGGTGGGCGCCACGGTCGTCCCCCTCGCCGCCAGCGCTGTCGTCCTGACGCTGGACGCCGCATCACTCGCGCCGGTCCCCGCGCCGGGCTTCATCGTCACACCGGTCCCCGTGCTCGTCACGGACAGCGGAGGGACGCTGGGGACGCGCCTCGTCGTCACGCTCGGCAACGGGGCGCAATCGGACGGCGCGGCGTACCTCGTCCACCTCACGTTCAGCGTCGGCGGTTCAACGTTGGGCGTCACGCTGGGCGTCCCCTGCACGACCGAGGCCGGCGACGGCCCCGCCTACTATGCCTAACCCTATCGACCGACTATCGACTCAAACGGACACCGATTCACCACGCAAGGAGCACACCATGGACGCGCTCGTCTACAAAGCCGCCGACCTCGACAACGCCACTCTCGCCCGCCTCGGCTCCGAGGGCTACGCCATCTTCGACCCCGCAACGAAGGGCGACCTGCTGCTCTTCGTGAAGGACACTCCGACAGCGCCGCCACCGCCGACCGTTCCGACCGCTGGGGACGCCGCGCCCCTCCCGTCCGATGTCCCCGCGTCCGTGGAGCCTGTCGCCGCGCCGACCGAGGCCATGCCCACCGAGGCCATGCCCACCGACGCGGGCGGTGTCACGGTCGCGTTCCCGACCGACGCCTACGCGCCCCCGGCCGACCAGCCGGCCGTTTAACCCGACGCGCTCCACGCGCGCCCTACGCTGTCCCATTGAGGAGGAGACACCTATGACCCCCGCGACCTTCGCATCCCTGAGCGGCTTCGTGTCGCTCGCCATCCCCTACGTCGTGCTCGCCATCCTCGTGGCGGGCGTCGCGCTCGGCGCGACGCCCGCCTACTGGGCGGCGAAGGCCACCACGGCCGTCGTCAAGAACTGGGGCGCGCGGCACGTCATCGAAACGGGCGTTGAGTACGCCCAACAGTGGCTCGATAAGGCGCAGCGGTACGATGGCGCGGTCAACGTCGCCACCGCCGCCGCGCCCTGGCTCAAAAAGAGCCCCATTCTGAAGCCACTCGTCGAGGCGGCCGTCCTGCGTGTCCACACCAACCTCGGCATCTACGACGCGGAGTTGAAAGCGGCCGACGCCGGTGTCGCGCCGCATAGCGTCGCTCCGGCTGACCTTGAGGCCATCAGGACCGAGGCGCGCGCCATCGCCGCGCAGGTGGCCCAGGACACGCTGCGGGGCGTCCTGACGACCGCGCTGGGGGGCCAGGGCGTCCAGGCGACGCACGAAGCCGCCGTCACGACGCTGACCCCCGCGCCCGCGCCGGTCACGCCTACACCGACGGCCGCCCCCTTCAAGATCGTGGACGCCACCACCAATGAGGCCATCGCGGACGTGAGGCTGCCTGCCGCTCAGACCATGCCGCTGACCGGGGGAGCGCCAACGCCATGAAAGCGCGCCTGATTCAGCCAATAGGCACGCGCACCTATCTGTGCCGGTATGTCGGCGCCTCCGATGGCTCCAAGATCTGCCCGCTCCCTGAGTGGGATTACCACAACGCGGAGGCGGTGGGTGGGGAGTCAAGCGAACCCGCTGAGACGTTCTGGCAAGATGACCCACGGCGTCTAGCCATGCCGTCGCATGACGACGCACGCTGGCCGTCACGGTGCGCGTGCGGCTACGTCTTCACCGAGGACGACTCGTGGCAACTCACCTACAAACGCTGGTGGAACACCGACAGCGGCTATCCCGAACCGGGCGACCTGTTCTGGCGTCCTGACGGGGGCCTGTCACGCGACCGCCAAAAGGGGGACGAGACGCCGCACCTCTACGCGATCTGCCCCGATGGGCGCGCGTGGGACATCGACGGTGGCAGCAGCAACGGGAATGGGTGGACGCGCACGGGCGAGCCACCCACCATCACCTGTAGCCCGTCGATCTGGACGAATATGCCACACGGCTACCACGGATTCCTCCAAAACGGAGAATGGACCGCGGATCTGAGCGGGCAGACCTTCGACGCCAAACCGTACATCTTCGCGTAAAGGACTGACCACATGATCCGGCTCGTCAAACGGCTGCACATTCCCCTGCTGTGGATCATCGTCCTGGCGCTGCTGTTGGGAAACCTCAATGGCGCGCTTGGCACGCTGCTGGCCCAGCGCGTGATCCACGGCCTGGGGGCGCGGCGGGACAGCGTGGCCACGATCCACGCCCACGCCCTCACCATCGACCCGCGCCTCGCGCGCACGATCGGTGGCGGGGCGACGGTGGACCTCTCCAACCTGTTCCCGCCGGTCCAAAACCAACTGAATACGAACGCGTGCTCCTCGTTCTCGCTCACCGCCATCCTCTACGCGCTGCGCATTGAGCGCGGAGAGACGCCCGCGACGTACTTCTCGCCGTGGTATCACCGCTGGAATCTCGTTGGGAACAGCGACACGTACACGACAATGGATGGAGCCATCCGCGCTGTGTACGCGCCCAGCGGGGGCATGGTCTACCATTGGCGGCAGGAGGGGCCGGGTCGTCCCTCGGCCACCGAGTACGCCGCCGCGACCGCGAAGAGCGCGTACTATCAGGTGTTCTCTGGCGGCGGGACGGGGACGTTTGACCAGATCGCCTACGAGGTGCGGACAGGCCACCCCGTGTGGCTCCTCTCCGACGTGCGCGACGGCATGTGGTACCTCTCCCCTGGCAACCCCTATACCGACAACCAAGGTCCACATGTGATCGGCCAACATTTTGAGGTCGTGACGGGCGTATACGGCGACTATCTCAAGGTCCGCAACTCGTGGGGCGCGGGCTACGGGCAGGGCGGCTACTGGTATCTTTCGCGCTACGGGGCCGACACGACGACGCGTGAGGCCGCCATCGTCACGCTCGGCCCCGCCGTCGTGTGGCCCGCCCCCGCGCCGCTTGCCCCGCTACCGACCGCCGTACCCACGCTGACTCCGCGCCCCGTCGCGCGTCCGACAGCGCACCCCACACCGCGCCCTAAGGCGACGCCGACGCCCCGACCAGCCCCTAGGCCGACACCCCGGCCCATCGTCCACTACCGTCAGCAGGCGGTCTACCGGACAACCCACGCGACGTTGTTGCGTCCCCGGCCCCAGGACGCCCCTAAGGGACGCACAGGGGTCCGGGCGGGGAGCATGGTGTTTGATGTGAGAGGGAGTAATAAGACGTGGTTGCACGTCAGCACCGGCGCGCACCAGGGCTTTATCTATCGCCCCTTCGCGCGCTTCCTGCGCTTTCAACGCCAGCGTGTCTAACGCGACACACATAGACGGCGAAAGTTGACAAAATATATTCCTAGAATTATTCCATGAACGCGGACACAGAGAGGAGGCGGGAGTCTTATGTTTGATGTAAGCCCGCACGTCGACATTGCACAGTCACACGAACAGGCGCCGTATGGCGCTATCGGGCTGCGAGAGCTAACACTCACGGCCGAGCAAGCACAGGCTGTCACCGACATCATTGAGAATCGTACAGCTCAATGTACGCGGCCGCACCGTCACTTTCCACCAGGGGATGAATCGCTGCTTCGATGATCACCGGACAAGCTAGTACATCGTTCTCACCGTTGCCCGTATTACTCGCAATAGACTGAACCCCCGACCTCGCAGTGAGGTCGGGGGTTCTTTTGTCGTCTGTGGGGGATCGGCCTAACGCCACCCGGCCGTAAGCCGCGCGTAGTCCGTCCACCCGTCCGCGATCTTGCGCGCCAGGTCGGCCGCCTCGCACGCCGCGTCGGTCGTCAGCAGCGCGTGGGAGCCCCAGTACGCCGCCCGCTCCCTGGCCCGTACCTCACATGCCGCCGCCAGCGCCGCGCGCCGCAGCGGCCCCCACGTCGCGTGGTCGACCTCGAGCTCTGCGTGGGCGTGGCACTGCGCCACCAATTCGTCCAGCGCGTCCAGCCGCCCTTCCTCACTCATCGTACGTCCCCCGCCGGTCCCGCTGTCCAGCCACACGGTCGGCGCGGAGGTGGGCGCGGCCGGGTTGTACGTCAGGTGCGCCTCACAGGCCCGCCCCGCCACGCGGAGGAACAGCAGCGGGCTATGGCTCGTGGGCCCGGAGACGCGCCATAGAACGCGACAGAGCGCCGTGGCGCGCGTGACGCGGGGGTGAGCGCGCCGGTCGGGGATGGGGATTGTCATCGGTCGTTCTTCAATCATTGGTCTAACCCTCTTTCTCTACATGGTTGGGGCACACCCACCCGACCGCGCGCCCATCAGCATGCGCGGCACGCACGAAGCGCCACCCAATCCGATTCATATGGCGCCTAACACCTTGATTAGGCGTAAAAAACTCCGTAGTCATACAGCCCTCGATGCCGCACTCGACGGATACCTCGTAGTGCGCGCGCCCTTTCCATGTGTAGCGTTGGGGTGATTGGCTCACGCTGTCACCTCTTGCGCGCTGTACTGGATCGTCTTGTGCTCAGGGTCAAGCATCCACGCCCGCACGTCGTCGGTGATCTGATGTGCGCCCCGAGCTAGGTGCGCGTTCTCGATGACGATGTACTCGCTACGCACATGGTAGACGCGGCCCGTATTGCTGTCATAGCGCGTCAACTCGAACTCCTCGCCATCGATGGTGAAGTACTCGCACCGAAAACCCATCCTGCTTTGCTCCTGTCATGCGTTACAATGCGTGCCAACTAACTAGCAGTATCTTACCACCATATAACACCATTGTCAACACCATTTAGCACGACATACCACCATCATGTATAATAAGAGTGGGAGGTCGTCGTGTATGGCAGAAGAATGGAAATACCGAACAGTGCGACTCAGGCGGTGGGCGTGGGAGGCGTTGGCGCAACTAGCGCAGCGTGAGAACAGAACGCAACTGGAGCAAGCGCGACACCTTATAGAGGATGGGCTACGGCGCCAGGGTTTTGAGGAGAAGAAAGAGACCGACAAGTGACGAACATTGCCGATATCAATCCGCTAGACTTGCCGAGCATGACGCTTGAGAATCGTGGTCGCCTTCCCAATTGCGCAGCAGTGTATTTTGTAATAGATAACAGCAACACTGTTTTGTATATCGGCCAGACCATCTCGCTTGTGCGCCGATGGATGGCGCACCATCGCGCAAAGGAGCTGCTTGGATTTGAGTCCGCACGCATTGCTTGGCTTGAAGTGAGTGACACCAGCCTTCTTGCTGGTATTGAGCGGGCTTGCATTGACCATTTCGCGCCATATCTAAACCAACCTAACGGGGATCTAGACAAGCCCCTAACGGTACGCCTATCCTATCGACTGCATGAGCTTGTTAAGGAACGTGCCCGGGCAGCGCGACGTAAGCCAGCCGATTGGATACGCTATGCCATTGAGGAGCAAGCCGAGCGCGAACGCCTGGACGAAGATAAAAGGTCAAAGCCGTGAACAAAGATGAAGCCATGGCGCGCATTAGTCAACTGACCAAGGCGGCCAACCTGACCATGGAGGCGCTGAAGTTCGTCGACACGATGCTCACCCAGTGGCCGGCCGACGATGCCGCGCCTCACGCCATCGACCGCGCCGCTGTCTCCCTGCTGGCCAAAGAGATGCGCAACACGGCCGAGCACGTCGTGGCGACGCGCAATGCGCTGACCCAGGAGATGTACAAGGGACGGTACGACTCCGCTGAAACCGCCCCTATGTACAGGTTGCCCGCCAACCTGTATGGCGCGCAACAGGCCTTTTCCTGTGTTGAGTGTGGCGGATCCGGGATAGATCGGAGCGACGGTGTACGCTGCTCCGTGTGTGGCGGCTCAGGGGCCGTGTTCGGCTACAAGGCGGCGCGCGGCGCCCTCTCCCGCTCCGCCGACGCATCCGATGCCGAGGAGACGACGCTATGACCGAGCCCGTCCTCTACGACGCGATCATCTGGGATTACGGCACGTCGGTCCATATCTCCGCTCAGTGCAACGTCGATCGGCCACGCGGCCATGCTTGGGGTGACGCATCGGCCAGCGCGTGCCTACGCTACATGGACGAACACATCATCCCAAGCTACTACGGGCGACCGGGACAGGCGCGTCGCGTCAGTTATCGACGGCAGGGACAGGTGCTATGAGCACACACGTCCTCTGCGAGTCCTGCGCGGCCCGCGTCCCCCTCGACGCCGTGACGTGGGACCAGGGCCACGGCTTTTGCCGCATATGCTGGAAGACGGGCGCGCACAAACGCGCGCGGTACGCGCCCGCCCAGGATGCCAGGGAGGACAAGGAGCGGCGTAAGGCGGGGTAGCGTGGAGAGGAGATAGGGCAATGGACGGGCACGCGCGCATGGACTGGGTCTGCACGATTCTGGAGTATGTGTCCCGACAGCAGCAATGGGGCATGAAGGATGTCGACATGCTCCGCAAACTTCTGACGAATACGGGCCTCGATTCGCAGGTGAACGAAGAGATCTGGTTGCGGCGGTGGTATGGGGAACCGCTGCACGTCGATGAGGACATCATTAGGTAGCGTGGAGTCGGGACGGGAAATAGCGTGGAGGGTTACAGATGTACGTTCGTGTTTACTGCCTGTACTGCGGGAACGTCGCGCTACCTGAGCGTATGGCTGGCGACAATACCCTCTACGAGTTGGCCTGCTCGGCATGCGATGAGCCTCTCGTGTCTCTACGCATTGACAGCATCGCGCCCACGCGCGAGCGATTATCTGATCACGTGCCCGCGGGGACGGCGTACATGCTCTATGCCGACCCCGAGACGGGCGAGGTCTCTATTGAATAGACGAGGCAACATCATGCTCAGCGAATCTAACAAATAGCCGGGAGGGGGAGCGGATTATGAGTGACCAGTCGGCGATACCGCGCTACCAGCATACGTCCTACGCGTGGGAACGCGGGTACGCCGTGGAAACCGTCTCGGACGGGCGGGTTTTAGTGTATCGGTGCCCGCGCACGCACATTTACCGTATCCCGGTGCGCGGCCCGTTTCCCGAGGTCGTGTGGGCGTGGTACTACGGGGAGTCGGTGACAATCGGCGGATTGGACGAAGCGCACTATTGGGCACTCGCGCAAGTAGAGAGGGGACTGCTGCCCAGAGGCGATGCCGCCCGCCCGCTCGCCCCGGCGTGCCTCGCGCATCCGTGAGAAAATGAGTTTGCCGCGCATGCGTTTTCGTGTGTTTACGGTCGAAAAACAGGGTTAACATCAGTGGTGAAGGGGGTCATCACCATGACTGATCGCGTACAACACAACGCCGATGGATCGCTGGATGAAGTTGTCGTAAGCGCCTGCGATGTTCACCTCGAGCACATGAATGACGGCGCGTGGTGGATAGGGATAACGCGCGACGGGAAAACGATGCATCTCTGGCTCGTCAACGACAAGCGCGGCCGGCCAACTGTCACGGTGACGGACGATGAAATCGGCATCCCCGTCACGCACGAGGGCTAGTGCGCAGCCAGCCGGATGAATCAGCGCACCGATTGACGCGCCCCGCTCCTGTTTGCTACCCTACTCATCATGCCTACCCTGCCGCTCCCACCGACGCCCCCTGATCCCTTCGCCGCCGCCGCGCGTCTGCTGGCCGCGCACACCGACCGCATCACGGCGCTGGAAGAGCGTGTCAGGGCGCTAGAAGCCGAGCGCGGTCCCACCCTCGACGACTTCCGACCCATGACGACGCGCGAGGCGGCCGACCTACTGCGCGTCTCCCCCACCTTCGTCCTTACCCTCATCGAGCGCGGCGTCCTCGCGCGCGTTCCTTTTATGGGGTCACGCGTCCTGATCCCCCGCCAGAGCGTCGTGCGCCTCGTCACGGAGCAATCCACCCCTGACGACCTCGCCGCTGTAGACAGCCGCTCAGACGCTCCCAACGACGCCGTAGACGCCGTAGACGCCGATCTAGAGAGCGATGGCGGGTAGGGATGGCGACAGGTTCTATTCGGCGCAAGGTGGTCGACACGACGAAGGCAGTGCGCTACGAGGTCGTCGTTGACCTTGGCCCCGACCCCGCGACGGGCAAGCGCCGGCAACGCTCGCGCACGTTTCCGACCAAGAAGGAAGCGCAGCGCGGCCTGGCGGCGTGGCTGGTAGAGCACCACGTCCGGCCGCAGTCCCACACCACCTACGCGCGCCACGTCCGCCTGCACATCGTGCCCCGCCTAGGGGCACTGCCCGTCCACAAGTTGACGGCGCCCATCCTCCAGGCCACGTACTCGGCCATGCTCACCGACGGCATGCGCCCGGTCATGGTGCGCATCTGCCACCGTCAGATCAAGGCGGCGCTGGCGCGCGCGGTGCGCCTGGGTCTCCTGCCGCGCAACGCGGCCGATGCCGTGCGCCCCCCGCGCGTCCTCCGGTCGCGTATGGTCGCGTGGAGCGCCGACGAGGCCCGGCGCTTCCTGCTCTCGGCGGAGGTGGCGGCCGAACCCGACTACCCGCTCTACGCGCTGGCGCTGGGGACCGGCCTGCGGCGCGGCGAACTGCTTGGCCTGATGTGGTCGGACATCGACTGGGGCGATGCCGTGGACCGCGCGGGCGTGCGTACGGGGATGGGGGGCACGAGCGGCAGCGAGACCGGCGGAATGATGGCGACGCCCCGGCGCGGAGGGGCGGTCAGCCAACGCGGGGCGCGGCTCCATGTCACCCGCAGCCTCAACCCCATCGGCGGGACAGCCGAATTGGGGGAGGTCAAATCGGCCGGATCGCGGAGATTCGTGGATATTCCCGCCGGAGTTGTCGCGATTTTACAACACCACAGGGCTACGCAGCGGGCGCGTCGGCTCGCTATGGGAGGCCAATGGGCCGACAACGACCTCGTGTTCCCGCGCGCGGACGGCCAGCCGGCGGCCATCACCACGATTGAGACACGCTTTGCCCGCGCCCGTCGGCGCGCCCACCGGGAGTCGGGCGTTCCCCTTATCCGCCTGCACGACCTGCGGCACACCTACGCCACGCTGGCGATCGCGGGCGGGGCCAACTTAGTCAAACTCAGTGAGATGCTGGGGCACGCGTCGCCGACGATCACCATGAGCGTCTACGTCCATTCCCAGGAGGGTGACGGCCCGGCTATCGCCGCGAACCTGGGCGATCTGCTGTTCCCGGCGTCCGAGGCGCGTTAGCATACGCTCTGAAGCATTCGGCGTCTTTCATTCCCAGTAGAGCGCTGCCTTGGCGTCCGCTGGTAAGTGCTCCAGATAGGCCCATACACCTTTGTTGCCAAACAGTTGCACGCCCTCGTGATCTTTGAGTGTGAGCAAGTCGCGCACGAGAACATACTTTAGCGGGTCGCCGTACTCATCCTTCTGGGTATTGCCTGTTCGCTCGCCCTCCGGTTGATTGTCCGCTACGTATGTGTTAAACGTCGACGGCACGGTAAGCGATGACAACGTAAGCATCTCATCGAACAATTCACTACAGCGGTTAACCGGCAAGATAGTATGAGAAAATGCCCAATTATCTCGCAAAATGGTCATGGGTAGCATCTTTAGATCACGGCCCATTTTGCCCCCCTACCCTAACGCATGCGCCACAAGCAGCCACAGGAACGGCGCACAGGCAAATGCTGCTATTACTGTCCCTGTCATCACCAACATCTCACGGAAGCCACCCCACATCACCTCGTGCGCCATTTGACGCGAGAGACACTGCGTACAGCACCTACCATGCACGGCGTGAATGCTCCATATCACATCGCACGCGGGTTTATTGACACAGCATTGAGCACAGCGACGATAATACATAGGGCGCCCTCTTTCCGCACCCATTCTACCCCATTTTCGGCCGCGCGTGAGATAATCGTGAGATGGCCCCGCGCCCGTGAAAGACACCTTTACGTTTCTCTCTATAAAGCGGCTCTTCATGCTAATAAGGACACAATACCTTGAGCAATAGAGAATAAGACAACCTACATCGCAAAAACGGGATAGAATACGTCTTTCTGTGCGACAGCGTTACTCGTATGGCGCCTCGACGATGACCCCTTCGTCGGCGCGCAGGTGGAGCGTATCCTGCCGCGGCGATTCGGTGTGATCCAGATGGGTGGATGGAGCGATTTCCCCCCTGCCCACCCGCATCCGCGCACCTCCACGGGCTCTCCCGTGAGGTTGAGGGCCACGATCACGCGTGCGGTCGGCGTCGCGCGCGCATAGATGTAACACCGTTCCGTGCCGCCGTCGATGGCCTCGTAGCTTCCCACCCGCAGGGCCGGCGTCGCCCTTCGATACGCGAGGAGGCGCCGATACAGCGCCAGCATGGACCGCTGCTCCGCCATGTGATGAGTCACATTGATGTCGCGATAATCGGGCGCCACGGGGAGCCAGAGGGCTGGCGTGGAGGGCGCGGAGAACCCGGCGTGCGGGCCGTCCGTCCAGGGCAGGGGCGTCCGCGCCGCGTCGCGGCCCAGGCTATCGTGCCAGAGGGCCGGCGGGATGGGCGCGTCGGCCATCCCGAGCTCATCGCCGTAATAGAGCGTGGGGGTCCCGCGCAGCGTGAGCAGCAGCATCGCCGCGACGCGGGCCTGCTCCGGCCCCACCCGGCTGGCCAGACGCGCGCGGTCGTGGTTCCCCAGGACATAATTGGGCCAGGCCCCGGCGGGCAGCGCGCGTTCGAGCGCGTCCACGCTCGCGCGGATCGCGGACGCCGTCCACGGCGTCTCGATCAACCCGAAGTTGAAGGGGAGGTGCAGTTCGTCGAGCTCGGCGCCGAAGTACGCGATCCAGTCGTCCCAGGGCATGACCTCGATCTCGCCGATGGCCATGCGCGGCCGCTCGCCGCTGTAGGCGTCGAGCAGGGCGCGCATCTCCCGATAGACCGCGTGCAGGTCGGGGTGCCGCCGGTCGTGGACGTGGCGCTGGGCGCTGAAGTCGGGGTGCTGCCGGTCGAACGGGTTCGGAACGCCCTCGGGGTTCGGCGGGTTATCGCGCAGCGCGGGGTCTTTCATGATCATGTGCGCGACATCGATGCGGAAGCCGTCGACCCCGCGCTCCAGCCAGAAGCGTAGGACGTCGAACATGGCCGCTTTGACCGCGGGGTTGCGCCAGTTCAGGTCGGGCTGCTCCGGGTAATGGGAGTGCAAGTAGTATTGCGCCGTCGTCGCGTCCCACGCCCAGGCCGACCCGCCCGTCTCGCTCGTCCAGTTGTTCGGCGGCGATCCGTCCGGCTTGGGGTCGGCCCAGACATACCACCCCCGTTTCGGGTTGTCCCGGGAGGCGCGCGATTTCGCGAACCAGGGGTGCTGGTCCGAGGTGTGATTGGGGACATAGTCGATGATGAGCTTGAGAGCGCGGCGATGCATCTGTCCCACGAGCGCGTCGAACGTCGCCAGGTCGCCGAATAACGGGTCGACGGCGGTGAAGTCGTTGATGTCGTACCCGAAGTCTTTCTGCGGTGAGGGGTAGAAGGGCGACACCCAGAGGGCATCGACGCCCAGGGTCTCGCCGAGATAGTCGAGTTGCTCGATAATACCCCGCAGGTCGCCGACGCCGTCGCCGCTCGTATCCTTGAAGCTCCGCAGGTAGATGTGGTAAATGACGCCCGTCTGCCACCACTCGATCTGGCCGGCCTGAACCATCGCGTCGCGTGTCCCCATCCGTATCTGTCCCCCCCTACTTTCCTAACTTTCCTATCGCATCGCGCATCGCTCGCACGCGCGCCTCAACCGCGCGCATGCCGCGCGCCCCCGCCAGAACCTCGACGGTGTGGAGCGCGAGGGCGCTTCCGGACGCTCAAGACTTTCGTGCCACGACCCATAGGAACGTGGTCGGGTGCCGTCCTCGTCGGCTGTCTCCTCGCGCGCGCTGACGATGCGCAGCCCCGTTTTTTCGACGAGCCGCTTGTTCGTCCCTGTATCGTAATGGCTAAAGTACATCGGGGCGCCGAGCCAGTCGTCCTCCACGTCGCCGACGACATCGCGAGCCCCCAAGGCCGCGACGAACATCCCGCCCGGTCGTAACCACCGCGCGATGGCCGCAAGGAGTGGGCCGTGTTGCTCGCGCGGGACATGGGTGATCGAGTAGAAAGCCGTCACCCCGTCGAAGCCGGCCGTCGGCAGGTCGAGGGCCGTCATATCGGCCTGCACGAAGGCGGCGTTCGGGACGTTGCGCCGGGCCATCTCGATGTGCCGAGGTGAGATGTCCATGCCGATCACCCGGAAGCGCTCGGCAAGCCGCTTGGTCGTCGGGACGCCCACGCCGGAGCCCAGTTCGAGCACCCTTGCCCCCGCAGGCAGTTCGGTGAGGACAAGCGATGTGTAGCGTTCGCGCTCATCGACGCGAACGCCGCGTGACCACTCCGCGTGCCTCTCGGCGATCCGGTCGTACCCGTCCGCGACGATCTGTTTTGGGTCCATGCATCCCCTCCCGCCAGTTATTAATAGGGTACCCCCATGGTGAGCGTCAACACGGGAGTGGACGGCGCGGGGTCACACGCGCATCACGTTGCGCTTCGTGGCAGGGGCACTAACACGTAACAGGGGCGAGCGGCCATTCGTTCCCCGTACTGTTAGGATACGTAGAGAACCCTAGCCGTCGTGGCCAGGGTTCTCTACGTCTATCGGGGTATGATATGTATGCGGGGGGCGGCTGTTAAACCGACGATCCACCTGGAGCCTCGTCGAGGCGGGCCGGGTCCTGGACGCCGGTCAGGCGGTTCCAGAGTTCGTAGTCGGTCTCGCTCTTGGGGACGTAGTAGTTGTCGGGACCGGCCGCCATATTGCCGAGGGCGACGATCTCGCCGCGGTCGAGGTGGCGCAGGTCGACATACTTGGCGCCCTGTTCGAGCCGCGACCCTTCGGGCAGGATCTCGATGTCCTTGAGTTCCGCGTTCGAGAGGTTGCTGAGCCGCGCGTGCAGACCTTTGATGTCGCCCGCGTTGCGCGCGTCCTTTTCCGGATGCGGGCCCTGGAGGCCGTGGTTCTCGCCCGCGAGCATGTCGGGGTTGAGGTCGCCTTCGTACCCGCTCGTCGGCATATCGGGGTTGGCGAAGCCCTCCGGCAACGGGTCGGGGTGCTGTGGCTGGTTCTGATTCTGGTTTTTGTGCATTTTAATGTCCTCGTGACCCGGCGTTCTGGTTCGAGTCGCTACCACTGCGCTCGGACGCATCGAGGGCACGCTGCTCCGAGTCGGCCTCGTGCGTGAGCAGCTCGCGATCGTCCGTGTGATGTATAGGCTTGGCGTGCTGCGCCGTCTTGCCTGGGTCCTGGTGCAGGGCGGCCTGCTTCTCGTAGGTCTCCTGCTTCTTGTACGTGCCGGTGGTGATCGTCTGGCTTTTGTCGGGATTGTTGCGCGACTGGGACACATCTCCATCGCGGACATCGTCGTGGTGCTGTCCTTGCTTGGCCATCTGTTCCTGCTCCTCTCCTTGTACGGTACGCGTGGTACGGTACGCGTGCGCCGGTTATCGGTCAGCGCGGTTTGTGGCGCCCCCGTCGTAGCGTGACCTATTGAAAAGCGGCCACGGGCGCGACAAAACGGGACGCTAGCGCGCGACAGGTTACGACTACTAAAGCGCAAGTCCTATGCCAACGAGCAATGCGACGACGAGCGCCCCTACCGCGCGTCGTGGCGGGACGACAGGATCCTCGCGTTCGCGGTTCGCGCTACGCTTTGCTCCGTGCCTGGAAGCCCTTGAACCCTGTGACGAAGACGACGCCGCCGATCGCGTTACCCAGTACCGCCGGGACCAGGAAAGCGGTGAGCCACGTAGTCCAGGTGATGGGCGCCCCGGCAAACATGGCGAGGAGGACTTCGATCGAGCCGATGACGCAGTGGTAGAGCTGGAGGGCGACGAGCAGATAGGTAGTGACGTAGATAATGAGCAGATGGGCGACGTTGTTCTTGGCCGCTTGCAGCAGCCAGGCCACGAGCGCCACGAGCCAGCCGCCGAAAATACCCGCCAATGTCGCTTGTAGGAAGGAGTGCCCGACGAGCGTCAGCCCCATCTCGCGGTACACCGCCTTATATGGGTCGAAGATGACCTCGACGTGCGCGACGAAGATGCTGAACACGATCGTCCCGATAATGTTGCAGCCGAGTACGACGCCCCAGCGCTTCGCGAGCTTACCAATCGTGCCCTGTCCCGAGAGAATACCGGCGACAGGGGTCAGCGTGTTCTCGGTGAAGAGTTCGGATCTGCCCATGATGACGAAGATGAACCCGAGCGGGTAGAGGAAGCTACCGAAGAAAATCGCGCGTGCGGTATCCAGACCGAAAGCCTGGTGGAGTCGGCCGGCCACCACGGCCATGGCGAGTGGGCCGAAGCCGATGTCGAGGCCGGCGATCGATCCGGATATGGCAAGATCCAACGCCGAGCGCTGCAGTTGACCTTCGCCCTCCTCGACAAGGGGCTCGAATATTTCCTGGGCCGACATCTCTTGCGCGGTTGCCATGGCGCCTCCGTTGATGTGCCCCGCTCACTAATCGCACGCGCGGCGACCGTTGGGCAAAGAGTGGCGGCTGGCACGATCGTGCCGGCCGCCAGGGATAAGGGTATGTTACCAGTGAGCGGGTTACGAGATCGGCGTGCCACCCGTGACGCCGATGACTTCGCCGACGATGTAGCTCGACTCTTGCGACGCCAGAAATACGTACGCGGGCGCCAGTTCGGCCGGTTGCGCCGGACGCTGCATCGGGGACTGCTGCCCGAACTGGCTGACTTGCTGGGGCGGCATCGTCGACGGGATCAACGGGGTCCAGACAGGGCCGGGCGCGACCGAGTTGACCCTGATGCCCTTCTCGATCGCCGCCTTCGACAGGCCCTTGGTGAAGTCCACGATCGCGCCCTTCGTCGGGGCGTAGGCCAGCAGCGTCGGCTCGGGCTGGTAGGCCTCGACCGAGCTTGTATTGACGATTGTAGCGCCCGGTTGTAGGTGCGGCCAAGCGGCTTTGCACAGGTAGAACATGGCGAATACATTTGTGGCGAAGGTATACTCGAATTCGTTCGAGGGAACCTGGGTGATGTCCTGGTAGGTGCGCTGGAAGGCCGCGTTGTTGACCAGGATGTCGATTTTGCCGAATTCCCGCATTGCCCGCTGCACGAGTTGCTGACAGTGCTGCTCCTGGGAGATGTCGCCCGCGACCGCGACCGCCTTGCGTCCGGCCGACTCGACGAGGCGCACCGTCTCGCGCGCGTCCTGCTCCTCGCTGAGGTAGGAGACGAGAACATCGGCGCCCTCGCGCGCGAAGGCCAGTGCGACGGCGCGGCCGATGCCGCTGTCGGCGCCGGTGATGAGCGCCGCTTTGCCCTCGAGGCGGCCGCTGCCCCGGTATGTGTTCTCACCGTAGTCGGGTTGCGGATCCATCTGCTTCCCGCCGCCCGGCGGTTGGATGTGCTGCTCGGGGAAAGGCGGCTTGGGGTACTGCGTGAGGGGATTTTGAGGGGTATACTGGTCAGGCATCGGGCTGCTCCTCCACCATGTTTATTGGGGCCGTCTGCATGCTCCCATGCGCCACTATCGTCAGGCATGTTGTATGCCAGGACGCCTTGCCCGGTCTCTATGCGCTCGTTCCCGCCGGTTGCCCGGTCTCTATGCGCTCGTTCCGGCGAGGCGTGTCGCTTCTTCCGTCGCCGCCCCGGGGATCGTGCCCTCGCGTAGGTAGCGCGCGAGGGCGTCGTCGAGCAGCGGCAGCACAATGCCCTCGGTCGTGCCGAGCGCGCTGTACGGCGGACGTGGGGCGGTAAAGGTGGATGACGGGGTTGGGCGGCTCTCGACACGGCCGGGATCGAGGCCGGCGAGCCGCGCCGCGCGTCGCACGAACTCAGCCGGGGTCAGGGCCTTGGGGGCGCGAGGCGCCACACGCCCTGCTCCTCGTCGACGAGCAGGTCCAGGCAGGCCGCGGCGAGATCGTGCGCGTAGGTAGGTGAGCCCATGGTGTCGCCCGCGGCGACGACGACGCGGCCGGCGGCCAGATCTCGCAGGATCGCCGCGAGAATGTCGTTCTCCATCTCTCCCATCGTCGAGAGGCGGTAGGGGAGACCGCGCGCGTCGCAGGCGCGCGCGAAGGCCTGGCCGAGTGGACACCGCGCCCCCGTGATGAGGAGAGGGCGCGGTGTGTCCCCCGGCCGGGCGCGCTTGAAGGTGTACGGGTGAGTCGGACCCGCGATCGGAACCCCCACGGCCGGGTAGTGCGCCCGCACGGGGCGGCGCCACCAGCCGGGGACGGGATGCGCGGGGTCCCGACCCGCCGCCAGGTCGCGCACGACCCGCGCGATCGCGGTGGGGCGCGGGCTCGGGCCACGCACGTCGAAGGCCCCCGGCTCATAGAAGCCGTCCTGCCGGGTGAGCAGGCTGACCCAGTCATAGGCGCCAAAGAGCGACCAGATCGTGACGGCGCGGATGTCGGCCCCCTCATCGCGCAGGTCCCGCACGTCGTTCCACACCTCCAGGAGCCAACGCGCCTGCTCCTCGCGCGTACTGCCGTGGTGCGCCTCGGTGAGCGATGGGGATGCCGTAGCGCTCCCACGCTTCGCGCAGCCGCGGATAGGGACCGGTCAGGTCCGGCGGGCGCACGCGGACCGCCTCGACGTCGGCGTAGGCGTGCCGTTCGTTGCCGCCGTGCGACCACGACGGGTAGCGCTCCTGACGCTCGTCGAGGAAGCGCTCACTGTTGAGGTAGTGGTTGACGCCCAGGATGTCCGGGGGACAGGGGTTGTCGAGGAACCACCCAAGTTCCGCGTCGGTCACGCCGTAGCCGCGCAAAATCTCCCACCAGGGACGCGTACGGTCGACGCGGCCGCACAGGAGGTCGAACGAGAGCCAGCGACGTTCGTTCTCGAGGTCGGCCTGATAGGCAAGAGTCGGGGTGCTGAAAGTGCGGCCGAGATCCTCGGTTTGCACGAGCCGCGCGGCGGGGTGATCTCGCGGATAGCGCGCATGGACAGGACGACGGCGCGGCACTGATGCAGCAGGGCGCGGGCGAAGGAGAGGCGGTCGCGCGCGTGAGGGTACCAGTGGCCGTAGAGCGCGCTGAACCGGGCCGTCGTCAGCGACTCGTTCTTGCGCAGCCGCGCCACGTCGTCTTCCCGCAGAGCCTCCTCGACCGCCGCGACAAAGTCGGCGGGCGCATCGGCGATGCGCACGAGGCCATCGTCCCCGTAGGGGCGGACGACGTCGCGGATGCTCGTCGAGACGACCGGTTTGCCGGCCGCGAGGTACTCGGGGTTTTGGTGGGGCTGATGAAGCGGGTCGTGTCGTTGCGCGCGAACGGCAGGAGCGCCGCGTCCCACCCCGCGAGGTAGGCCGGCAGCTCGGCGTACGGCTTCGGCCCAAGGTAGTGGATATTGGCCCAGCGCGGCAGCAGCGCGGGGTCGAATTTGGGCCGCGCGGGCGGCCCCACGATCACGAGGCGCCAGTCGGGACGGGTGTCCGCCACGGCCGCGAGCAGGTCGAGGTCGAGCCGTTCATCGAGGACGCCGTAGAAGCCGAGGCGCGAGCGCGGGATATCCTGTTGATCGGCGGGATCTCTAGCCCGGCGTGCGCGCTTGCCGGAAGTGCGCCATGTCGACGCTGCTCGGGAAGGGATAGACGCGGTCGTGCTGCCCACGTTTGGCCTCGTAGAGGCTCTGGCCCCCGGTGAAGACGAGGTCGGCGCGGGCCAATAGCTCGGCCTCGCGCTCGCGGATGGTTTGGTGGGGCTTTGGCGAAGAGCGAGAGTTCGCCCATACAGTCATAGACCGTCGACGTCTTTCGGGAGGTGCGGAGTCAGCACATAGAGCAGGTCGCCCCGCATCCGTGTTTGTAGGTGCGGTACATCGGCGTCGAATACGGGTTCTTCGACGTAGAAGACCCGTCGTTCGCATGCGGCGCGTGTCAATAGGTGCTGCGGACGCTGGGTGACGAAGTCCCAGGGCAGGTGTAAGAAGCACAACAGATCGAAGAGGGTGGGCAATGCGCTCTCCTCGCTGGCGTAGGACTGACCGCACGCCCGAGGGCCGGGCGCGGTCTACGGACGTTTTGGGCAAGGGCGATGACACACAATGACCGCGTTAGCGTCAAGGCAAAAAGAACCCTGACGCTAACGCATCGTGGCGTGACACGCGGCATTGTACGATCGGCGCGCCAATCGATAGGGACCGATCGCTTAGGATTAGGAGGCTCCGCCGCCCCTGTATGCGCCGCCGGCACCCGTCTCCTGGCCGTTCGTCGTGGTCTCATCGACTTCGTCGACGACGACGCGCTCCTTGCGCACTGTGTCGGTGATCGTCTGCTGCTCGTCGGTGACTTGCTTCCGCAGGCGCACCTCCTCGGCGACGACGGCGCGCTTGCTGGCGATAAGCTCCTCGCCCATGACCGTGATGTCGATGTCGTGCTCGGTGAAGGCGTCGGGGCCGACCGCCATCGCGGAGCCCTGGAGCGGCACGCGCTCGACGTAGACCTCTTCGCGCCGGACCGTCTCGGTCACCGTCCGCGGCTCGCTGACGACGTCTTTGTGCAGGTGGACGCGGCCGAGTTCCTCGGCCTGCTTCCCGACGATGAGTTCCTCCTGATATACCGGGACGCGCACGTCCGCGTTGGCGTCGGTAACCGTTTCGGTCCGTGTATTAGCCTCAACCCGGGCCGTCCCGACCGTCTGCGTCGAACCGGATACCGCGTTCCCGGCCGTGTTCTCGGCGTACGACGTATCCCTTGTAGCCGTGTCACTGGCGGTTGTCGAAGCGGCGGTGCCATCGATGTCGGCGGGAGGATTTTCGTACTGGCTGCTTGACAAATCGTCCTTATGTAGGGAGACGTACACCCCCTCGGCGTCGTTGCGCGCGACGGCGTTGAGCGGGATGTAGATGTCCTTGGGGAAAAGCCACCCTTTTTGTACCACGAGGTAGCGCCCGTGTACGCTCTCCTCGCTGACGCTGCCGATCTTTTCGCCCGCGACGTCGAAGACCGACTCGCCCGCGATAAATTGAGTGCCCATCGAGTTGTCGCTCATCTGGCATCCTTTCTAGCGTCTTTAGCGCTCACATCGATGTCGTTTGGTCGTGTGGCTTTATACACATGATTCAAGGGCACAGCGCGTGCCACACCGATAGACACGAAGAGGGGCCGGGCGACGGCAGCCCAGCCCCTCCGATAGCAGTGTCACATGCGCGTCGTCATGCGCGCGGATGTCTAGCTATTGCGCCGGTTGCCCTGGTCGTTGGTGTTGGTCGTGCCGGTCGTGCCGGTCTCATCAACCTGGTCGACGACGACGCGCTCCTTGCGCACCGTATCGCTGACTTGCTCCTGATCCTGTACGGTGTTCTTGCGCAGACGTACCTCCTCGACCTCCTCGGCGCGCTTGCCGACGACGGCCTCTTCGCCCATCACCGGCACGTCGATGTCGCGGTTCTGGAAGGCGTCGGTCGCCGCGTTGGGGTCGACCTGCTGGCCCTGCATCGGGACGCGCTCAATCGTGACCTGTTCGCGCTGCAGCGTGATCGGCACGGACTCCTGCTCGGAAACGACTTCCTTATGCAGGTGGACGCGGCCCGTCTCCTCCTGGCGCTTCCCGACGACAAGCCCCTCTTCGTAGACGGGGACACGAACGTCGCCCGTGTCGGTGGTGGCTTGCGGCGCCTGCGTCGTCTGCTGCATGACCGGGGCAGCCGTCTGCGTCGTCGTGGTTTGGGTCTCTTCTAAGCCGCCGCCGTAGCCGCGATCCTGCAGGTCCTCGGCGCCGTCGCGCAGCAGAATCTGGCGGGCTTCGGCGTCGCGCCCGGCGGCGTCGACCGTCACGAGGGCCGCGCCCTGATGCACGCGATCCTCATAGTACTGGGCCTCTTCGCGCGGGATGCCCAGGCCGGCCAGGCCGCCGACGAGCCAACCAGCCGCGCCGCCGACGAGCGACGTGGCCAGGATGCCGGCCGAGACGAAAGGCCCGATGCCGGGGATGACCAGCGCGCCGGTCGCCGCCAGGAGCGCCCCGGCTGTGCCGCCGATGAGGCCGCCGGCGACGGCGCCCTCTGTCGAGTGTGTGCCGTGATCTTCGGTCACTTCTTTCGTCGCGCTCTTATCCTGCATGACGAAGCCGATCTTCGACGGGTCGAAACCGGCCGCCTTGAGATCTTCGATGGCTTTCTCGGCCTGAGTGCGGTCGTCGAACAGTCCTGCGATGCTACGAGCCATGTTGTCCTCCTAATGTGTCCTGTGTCCAGCGGCGGGGGCTGCGCCATCCGACGACATAATTCCGCGCTGACAGGTTTTAATGTTGCACGATGCCCATCATGGTTTTGCGTCGTGCCCGTGGCTATCCAATGCACTTTGCGTGCCAGGGTTCCGGGTCGCACGGGGCGCTCCTGGGGTCCTACGACTCTGAGACGCCGGTGGTCTTGGCAACCGTGGATGGATCCGCGGGGGCGTTATGGAGTAGCGTCGCCGCGCCGGCGCCGTTCTGACGCTGCTCCGTTACCTCGACAAACTCGCGCCGCACGACATCGCGCACCTCGTGCTGCTGGGTCACGACGTTTTTGCGGATGCGGATGTACTCTTTGACGACCGACTTCTTCTCGACGACGATCTGCTCCTCGACGACGGGGATAATGATCTCGTTCGGGGATGTCGGCGCGTTCGCGTCGTACTGGTCGACCGGTATGTGCTCTACGACGGCCTCTTCGTGAGACACGGACACATTCAGGTTTTGCGGCGCCGTCTCGACGCCCTTGTGTACGTGGATCTGACCGAGCTCGATCGGCTGCTTCCGCGCGATAAGCTCTTCGGCCGCCAGCGGGATGTGCAGCACGCCTTCCTGATCGGTGGTGGCCCAGGCCGCGCCTTCCGCCACCGTCGTCGTGGGCGCCGCGGCGGCGACATCGGCGTAGTTCCTGATCTCGTCCGCCATGAGGTCGAGAGTGACGAACGATCCCGTCGCCTCCTGGCTCGCGCCGCTAACCCGCATCAACGGAATGCTGTAGTACGTCTGAGCATCTTGGGATCGTACCACCATGTAGTCGGGCTGGCCGCCTCCGCCTGGGTTACGCTCCTCCAACCGTTCGACCGTCCCGATGACGTCACTCCCGGCGCGAACGCGCGTGCCCGGAAGGATATTTGTACTGTCATTCATCGTTAGTCTCCTCTCCCCCCACATAAGCGCGCCGCGTCATGAGGATCCTGGCCGTCGCACTCGCTTACCCATACAAGACGGAGCGGTGGGCGCGCTCGCTCGTTTAGGGGTCTATCCTACGACAACACGGGAGCTACCTATGCATAAACGGCGCCACTCCCGAGCCGTCGGCCTGTAGCCGCGGGCGCGTCGTCGGCCTGTAGCCGCGGGCGCGTCGTCTATGACACGACGCCGACGAGGTTGTCGTGGGCGCGACCGTCGTGTCGCGCGCAAGGTCTGTGCATTGTGGGGATATGACCGCGCCCGTCGATCCCCAGCGCCTGCGTGTGGCGAGGGTC
>JAABUO010000486.1_pt1 | contig 76677 bp, 52 predicted proteins | sample 5559291 | NCBI WGS metagenome assembly JAABUO01 (sample SAMN10711878, study PRJNA513372) | rock metagenome | isolation source: Antarctica rocks | place: Antarctica: Victoria Land, Finger Mt sud
CGCGCTGCTCCAACGTCACACAACTGAACATCTCATTCTGAAACCGCTCATCTCCACGCATACTCCCTGAGACGAACTCAGCACCGCCTACGCCTGTGGATCAGTACCTATTTCAACAAGCTCCTAAAGGGTAAGGAGTTCGTTCACGAGACGGTAAACCACATGACGGAGTACGTTCGCGGTCAGGTCAGCACTCAGGCAATTGAGAACTTTTGGTCATGCCTCAAGAGGACGCTAAACGGCACATACGTCGCGGTCGAGCCATACCACATGGATCGTTATCTGGATGAGCAGATGTTCCGCTTCAACAACCGGATTGGGCACACCGACGGAACGCGCTTCCAGAAGGCCTTGGGGCAGGTCGGTGGCAAGCGCCTTACGTGGGTGGAACTGACTGGGAAGGAGTATCCCAAAGCCGTCTAAGGACGGTCCTTTGCGGGGTCGTAGGTGTATCTCGTATGAGGCGAAGGCCTCTCGGCCTTGGCTTGAGCGCGACTATCCCGGATTTGTTCTGGAGAGGCCGCGAGGACGGAAGCTAAAGCCTTCGTAAATTTATCGTCCGCCGAAACGGAGCTTTGATCGGTTTTCATCTATGCGAGTCTACCAGTTTGGTAATTCTATTCGGTTCTGTTAATTTTTTTGTTAGTGCTCCGGAGGCTGACCGAGATGAACCAAATCGTGTGTGGAGATAATCTGCCGTTCCTGAAAACGTTACGCGATGGATCGGTGGACCTCATCTACATCGACCCTCCCTTCAACACGGGGAAGACGCAGGTCCGGCACCGTCTTAGCACGGTGCAATCGATAGACGGTGATCGGGTCGGATTCGGTGGTCGCCGCTACAAGACGGTCAAGGTCGGCTCGACCGGTTACATTGACTTCTTCAGCGACTATCTCGATTTCCTAACGCCGCGCTTGGAGCAGATCTATCGAGTTCTTTCTCCCAAGGGGTCCTTTTTCTTTCACATCGATGCACGCGAGGTGCACTACTGCAAGATCGTACTCGACCAACTTTTCGGGCGGAACTGCTTCCAGAACGAGATCATCTGGGCCTACGACTACGGCGCGAGGTCAAGAACGCGCTGGTCGCCAAAACACGACAACATTCTGTGGTACTCGAAAGATCCAGACACTTTCACGTTCAATCTCGATGCTAGTGATCGCATCGCCTACATGGCCCCTAGTTTGGTCGGTGCCGAAAAGGCGGAGCGGGGGAAGACCCCCACCGATGTTTGGTGGAACACTATAGTCCCTACAAACGGGTCAGAAAAGACTGGATACGCCACACAAAAGCCACTGGGCGTCGTCGAGCGCATCGTGCTCGTTCACTCCAATCTGGGCGATGTTTGCTTGGACTGCTTTGCTGGCAGCGGAACACTTGGTGAGGCGGCAGCCAAGAACGAACGCAACTTCATCTTGATCGACAGCAACCCCGAAGCCGTGAACATCATGGGAAAGAGGCTTCATAGATACTGCATAACGAACGATTTTCCAAAAGAGCATAATGGGCGTCAGCGAACACACACACTCGAAGTCTGAGGAACAATCATGAGCTACGCTGCGTTGTCTGCTTTTGCTACTGCACTGAGTGCGGAGTACGTTGATGATTTTCCAACGGCTGAGGACTTAGCCTGGGAGGGGAGCCCGTTCAACTGGATTCGACAGGAGGCGTCAGGGACAAAAGGAAAAATCGGAAGAGACCACGCGCGCTCCATTCTGGAAGGTTTGGGAATAGCTGTTGGGTCGGTGGGTACGGCCTTGACCGCGAACGGCACCGAGATTCGAGTCAAGCTTTCGCTGGAATGGGGAGCAGGAGCGTTCAAGTTTCAACAGATTAGAGACGAACCCTTTGAGTGTGTCTTCTGTTTGGGACTCTATCCAGAGGAAGCCTATGGCTGGCTCATCCCAAGGGGAGACCTGATTGTCGATGGCGTATGGCAAGAGCGCGAGGGCCTTACTCCTCAGCACGGCGGTGTAGCAGGAACTGATACCTACTGGCTAAGCGTTGACCCGGCCAATCCACCGGCGTGGCTCTTTCCGTATGGTGGAAACCTCACAGCTTTTGAAGCTGTCCTTGCCGCTGCGTTCTAACCTGTCAGCAATGGGTTAGCCAACGTATTTATTGCCCCTGACGCTTACCACGTCTTACACCTGGGCGCGCAACATCGACGACGCAAACGGCTATCTCGGCTTCTACGCCGTCAGCGACCTCTACCCCTACGACAGCCGCCTCAACAAGGGCAACTCGTCGCTCGACATCCGTCACAACTTCGTCGTCAGCGCCCTGGCCGACCTCCCCATCGGGCGCGGCCACATGTTCGGCGCCAACATGAACCGCAGCCTAGAACTCGTCGTCGGCGGCTGGCAGATGAACACCATCGTCACGGCTCAGACAGGCTCGCCCTTCTCGATCGTCTACCCGTCCTACGGCGGCACCTACAGCCTCCGCGCCAACGTCACCGGTCTCATCCTCCAGCCGCACAGCATCCGCGGCCAGTACTTCACCGGCAACTTCTCCCAGCCCGCCGCCGGAACCGACGGCAACGTGGCCCGCAACTCGCTCTACGGCCCCGGCTTCACCACCGGCGACGTCTCCCTCTTCAAAACGCTTCACTTTACAGATCGCTTCGGCTCCGAGCTCCGCGCCGAGGTCTACAACGTCACCAACACTCCGCAATTCACCAACCCGAGCGGCAACCCAAGCGACGGCAACTTCGGCCGCATCTCCGGAACCCGTCTCGCCTCCGAACGCCAGATGCAGATGGCCGTCCGCTTCCTCTTCTAACCCAACCCTGCCGGGCGGTGATCCCGGGCAAGCAAGCCGAAGGCGCGCACCCCATTCATGGCAACCTCATCGCCATGAGTGGGCTATTCGCGCCACCTATCCTGCTTTGTCACCCAGAGCGAAGGCCTGAACTTGCGCAAGGGAGAAGTCGAAAGACCCGCGTTCGCCGCTGCTCGTGCAACAAATACTCGCAAGCCGTTCCAAACCAGACCAGCAGGCAGGACGCCTTCCATGAACTCCCTCCGTACTCTTGCCGCCGTCCTGCTCCTTACCATCTCAGCCGCCGCCCAGCAGCCCTCTCCTCGCATCCTCAAGATCGACCCACCAAACTGGTGGGCGCAGATGCCTGCCCCTATGCTCCTCATCCGCGGCGAAAACCTTACCGGCGCCATCGCCTCGCTCAGTGATCGGCACCTCCACCTCCACCTCTCCTCGACCAGAATCTCCGAAAACGGCCACTGGGCCGAGCTCTGACTCAGCCAGTCTCCCACCTCGCCGGAGACCGTCACGATCACCATCAAAACACCACACGGAACCACGTCCGCACCATACAAGTTCACTCAAAAACGCACGGGGAGCGACGGTTTTGCAGGCTTTAGCTCCGCCGATGTCATGTACCTCATCATGACCGACCGCTTCGCCGACGGCGACACCACCAATGACGGAACCCCCGCCGAACACGCTGCCGAACTAGCAAAACCGCGCGGTTGGCATGGCGACGACCTCCGAGGTATCGAGCAGCATATCAACTACTTACAGGACCTGGGCATCACGACCGTATGGATCACCCCCGTCTACCAGAACCACGGCCCCGAGAGCTACCACGGCCACGGAGCCACCGACATGTACTCGGTCGACGAGCACTATGGCACTCTGGACGACCTCAAATCCCTTGCAGCCAGCCTCCACGCCCACAACCTGAAGCTCGTCCTCGACACCGTCCCGAACCACGTAGGTGCTACCCACGAGTGGGTTTACGACCCGCCTGAACCCACGTGGTTCCACGGCACCGCCGCCCACCACACCATCGCTCAAGGCAACTTCAGCCCCCTCACCGACCCCCACGCTCCCTGGCGCGACCAGCAAAACGTCACCGAAGGCTGGTTCGCCAACGTCCTTCCCGACCTCAATCAGGAAAATCCAGCCGTCTCTAGGTACCTCATTCAAAACGCGATATGGTGGACCGAACAGGCCGGACTCGACGGCCTCCGCCTCGATACCTTCCCCTACATCGCCCGCCCTTTCTGGCACAACTTCCACGCCCAGATCCACACTCTCTACCCTCGCCTCACCACAGTCGGCGAGATCTTCAATCCAGATCCCATCATCACCTCCCCGTTCGCTGGCGGGGTCACCCGAAACGGTTTCGATACTGGACTTTACACCCCCTTCGACTTCCCCACATACCACGCTCTGCACGATATCTTTCTCCACGATGCACCCATGTCAAAACTCGCCGAAGTCCTCCGCCTCGATTCCCTCTACCCGCATCCTGAACGCCTAGTACCGTTTATCGGCAATCACGACACCACTCGTTTCTCGACGCTCCCACCGCAACTCCCCAAAAACTTCAACTCGCTTCACGCTTATCGCCACAATGCGCGGCATGCCGCAGATCTACTCCGGAGACGAAATCGCCATGCGCGGCGGCGAAGACCCGGATAACCGGCGGGATTTTCCTCTGAGTCTGGGAACTCCTCGGTCAAGGTTTTTCCGAAAATCTGCACTCCAGAGGAGCAGCAGACTTTAGCCACGGTTAAGGCGCTTCTCACCTTTCGGCGCTCCAATCCCGCACTGCTGACCGGAGACCAACAAATCCTGCATACTGACGGCGACTCCATCATGTATGTCCGCAACAATCACGCTTCGGGTGCGATGCAGCGAGTCCTTATCGCTGTCAACAAGAGCACCCAATCTAAAATTTATTCGCTGGACATCACAGGAACGGATTTAGAGGATGCCCACAGCGCAAGAGCCCTTGTCGGCGGATCAAATAGCGTCCTCCTCACCGGTCCCATACTTACCCTGCACCTCGCTCCAGAATCGGCACTGATTGCCACGGTAGAGTAGGTCAACCTCTTGATCTTGCATGCCGCATCGGCAAATCGGAACGAAATAATGGCAAGTCTGGTCAACTTGGAGTGCGGCAATCCTCAAGCAACGCCGGATGCCATTTTGAAGATCGTGGACGCAGAAAATCCGCCGCTGCGATTTGCGGTCGGATCGACGCTTCTCCCCACGGCACGTGCTGTATACGCGGATCGCATAGCGACTAGGGAAGCCTAGGAAGAGGTTTCGAATGCGGCGCAGGGTTGACAAGAGGGAGGGGATGGTGACCCCACCGGGCCGTGGGCGCCGAGATACATCGCGGCGATCTCCAAAATCTTGAGAGCCTGCGCAGCGGAGCGGCAGGCATGGATGCCGTGGTGAACCTGCGTTCAACCACGATATATCGAAGTTTCTGGATGGAGCCGGCGTGCCCTCCAACACGCTCAAACGTGCGCTTCTGGAGAACGCGCAACGACTTCGGCGGAGGCGCAAGTGGCAGTTTCGAATGCGCTCGAAGCCTGGCCGGAACATAGGCTACTCGGAACGAAATTCGGTCCAACCGAGAACGGAAAGAAGTGGTCATGATCCCTGCGTCGCTTGCTCCCATCCTTCTGCCGATGATCGTCGGCATCAGCATCCTCCTGATGCTGCTTCGCCCAAGAAACATCCCGGAGGTCTACTGGATAAGCGGTGGCGCGGTGTTGCTGGTCGTGTTGCGGTTGGTCCCGCTTTCTCTCGCAGGCAAAGCCATTGGAGAAGGGACGGATGTCTATCTGTTTCTGATCGGAATGATGCTGCTTTCTGAACTTGCCCGTGAGCATGGCGTCTTCGATTGGCTATCGTCTACCGCTATCAGGGGCGCGAATGGCTCCTGCGCCCGCCTGTTCACGCTCGTTTACGGCATCGGAACGCTGGTCACGATCTTTATGTCGAACGATGCGACGGCGGTCGTTCTCACCCCGGCCATTTTTTCTGCCGTGCGCAAGGCCAAGGTCGAGCCGCTGCCGTACCTCTTTGTCTGCGCGTTGATCGCGAATGCCGCTTCCTTTGTTCTGCCCATCTCGAATCCTGCCAACCTGGTTGTGTTTCAGGGCGGAGCGATGCCGCCGCTGGGACAGTGGCTTTTGTTCTTCGGCGTACCTTCCATTCTGTCTATCGCGGCGACGTACGCTGTGATGCGGCTTGTGTTTCGGAAGGATCTCAAAGCGACCATCAAGGAAGAGGTGGAGGCTGAACCACTCAAGAGTGAAGGTAAGTTGGTCCTGGCCGGGTTAGTCCTCATGGTTCTAAGCCTGCTCACGGCCTCCCTCTTGAAGAGGGACCTCGGCCTTCCTGCCTGTCTGGCTGCGCTCATCCTTACGGCGATCGTTTCCGTCAAATCGAAGAGCAATCCGCTCAAACTTGCGAAGGCGATTAGCTGGGGAACGCTCCTTCTTGTGGCTGGCCTATTCGTCATGGTGGACGCCGTCGAAAGCATCGGGGCATTGCGACTGACACAGGCCTGGATCGTGTCCGCGCAGAAGCTTGCCCCATCCCTGGCCGCCATCGTGGTCGGCTTCGCAGTCGCCGTGGGCAACAATCTTGTCAATAATCTGCCGCTGGGACTGATCGCGGGCGGCACATTGCAGGCAGCTCACATCCAGGGCATCCTGGCGCACGCCGTTCTGATCGGCGTCGACCTGGGGCCAAACCTGTCGATCACCGGTTCGCTGGCGACCATTCTTTGGCTACTCGCCCTGCGGAAAGAGAAGCTGGACGTGAGCTTCTGGGACTTCCTCAAAGTGGGGGCAATCGCGATGCCCGTCGCTCTGCTCTTGTCCCTGGGCGGAGCCGTTCTGATGCAAGTCTTGACGAAAGCGACCTAAGGAAACACCATGATCGATCACTTCGGATTTCCGCATGGACCACCACCCGATGAACATCGGGTGGTGGCTTGGAGGATTGCTGCTTGTAAGACCTGTATGCCAGTCTCAGCGTCCGCCTCGATCGACCGGTTTACCATCCGATGCCGAAGGCCATGTGCACCGGGTGGGATGCCTGGATTGTTGAGCTGAAGCCGCTGGCGTCGTCGTAGGGGAAGCCGTACGCCAGGCTGCTCACGCTGTGGTTGTGCCAGAACTGCGCGTAGAAGTTGGCGGGTGCGACCTGATAGTAGGCGGCTGGTGTGGTCCACTGCGACGGGTTTTCCACGACGTGCCGGTTGAACGCGGCGCAGAGCTGGACTTCGAGCGCCAGGGTTCCGCTGGCCTGTGGGCCGCCCTTTCCGTTGTTTCCGTCGTTGTTGAAGACACCGTCACAGGCCAGGATCTCCGGAGTTGACGGCTTGCCGATCACATAGCTACCACCGACGTACGCCCCGTTGTTCAGGTTCTTCTCGGTAAAGACGAAGGTGGATGCCGTGGTACTGCCCGTGAACTGCCGGCTTCCATTGTTGAGCGAGATGGTGAGCGGGTTGGAGGCAAAGTAAGTCCAGGCGGAGTTGACGTAGCTATCGAAGTAAGCGGCGTTGGCACCACCCGCGGCGAAGGTGCTCTTGGCGGGGGCGGGGATGCGCAGGTCGGAGACAACGGTCAGGTGGAAGTCGGCTGGAGTCTCCGCGGCGTACTCCTGATCGATGGCCGCGACCGTCTCGTTGATGCCGGTCTGTCCGTGGCTGGAGGTTGCGCTGCCGACGGTGATCTCTGGAGAGTTGTCCCAGACATCGAGCAGCAGAGGCAGGCCAAACTGATCGACCTGCGTGGTGTTGATGTAGATGTTGGGCGTGCCGTCCGCGTTCAGGCCGGTGGTGAACTCGTACCAGTCGAAGTGCGTATTTGTATTTGGATCGGTTACGTTCTGGGGATTGGGACCGGCGTAGCCGAGCGGGTTGCCGAGTGTGATCGGCATGTACATGGGGTGACCAAGCGAGATGTAGACACGGCCGGAGCCGAGTGGCGGCAGCAGGAGCAGCTTGCTTTGCGCAAGCGTGAAGGAGTAGTTGGGATAGCTCTTGCCGTCCGGACCGGTCAGGTGGCCTGCGCCGGTGTTGTCGGCGACGCTGGCGGCGTGCAGGGTTCCGTCGGGGCCGACCCAGGAGAGCGCATTGCCGTTGGCCGAATCGCTCCCGAGGACCTCGACGTAGATTTGACTATCTGGGTATGCGCCGTGGGTGTTGTTGTTGAGATCGGTCCCGATCGCGCGACCGTAGGTGGCTGTTGAGGGATTGCCGGTGCTCACGGTGAGCACAGCGTTGGCTGAAGGCGCGGAGGGCACACCGCCGCTGGAGACGACCACGCTGAAGGTGGCGCCGTTGTCCGGCGCCGTTGTACCGGGTGTGGTGTAGGCGGCGGCGGTGGCGCCGGAGATCGGCGTGCCGTTCTTGGCCCACTGGTACGTCAGCGGAGCGTTGCCGCTGGCGGCGACGGAGAACTGGGCCGTGCGGCCGATGGTCACTGATTGGCTGGCGGGCGGTGTGGTGATGGTGGGCGCCGAGGCGGTGGCGGGGGTCACGGTGAGCTTGGCGGGTGAGGAGGTGATGGGTGTGCCGCCGTTGGAGACGGCGACCTGGAAGATGCTGCCGTCATCGGCAGAGGAGGTGGCGGGGGTGGTGTAGCTCGCGGCCGTTGCTCCTGGGATGGGGTTGCTGTTCCTGGACCACTGATAGGTGAGGGGGCCGGTGCCGCCGGCGACGACGGAGAACGTGGCCGTGGCCCCTGCGACGACTGTCTGCGCCGCCGGCTGGCTGGTGATGGTTGGGGCGTTTGACGCGGTGACGGTGAGGGTTGCCGCGGTGGAGGTGGACGTGACGCCGTTGCTGACGGTGACGCTGAACAGGCTGCCGCTATCGGCGGCGACCGTGGGCGGTGTGGTGTAGCTTGCGCCTGTGGCGCCGGCGATGGGGGCTCCCCCCTTGAGCCACTGATAGGTGAACGGGCCGGTGCCGCTGACGGTTACGCTGAATGTAGCCGTAGCGCCCACGGCAACGGTTGTGCTCGCAGGCTGTGCGGTGATGGTGGGTGCGCCTCCGGCTGCAGCCGAGTTGGTCAGCAGCTCAATGCCGTCGAGCTTGGCCTGGTCGACCGAGCCGGGCGTGAAGCTGACGACGATTTGGCCATTGACTGGCAGTTGGGTGAACGATCGAACGACCGCGGTATTGGCACCGCCTGCCGCGACGATATCGAAGTTGGGAAGCACGTTTGTCCCATTGATGGCGACGTTGAACATGCGCTGTTGGGGTTGGCTGAAGTAGGTCTCCGCGAAGTGCAGGCGGACCTCGTAGTTTGCATTCGGCGTGAGGCCGACGAAGGTGTACTGGAAGGCGCCTTCACGGCCTGTCTGGTAGACGGCCGGGTCGGCTGCGTTGACGATATTCGCCGTGGCGACAGTTTGGTTGGAGGGCTGGCCGAGGCCGCCGCCGGTGAAGTTCTGGTCGGCTGCGAAGTTGGTGGTCGCCGGTCCCCCGGCGTTGATGGCAAAAAGCCGCGTGACGGTAATCGGGGCCGGTGGTGGCGCAAGCGGGGCGACCTCGATGGCGTTGACCTTGGGTTGGTCGATCGAGCCTGCGGTGAACGCGATGACGATCTGGCCGCCGGCGCCGTTGGGAACGGCGACCGCGGCGACGGTGAAGGACTGAACGTTGGCCGTGTTGGGCGCACCGGCCGCGGCGACGATGTCGAAGTTCGGCAGCTTCACCACGTCGTTGATCGCCACGTTGAAGATGCGCTGCCTGGCTGCCGTGAAGTAGGTCTCCGCAAAGTGGAGACGAACCGTGTACTGCGTGCCTACGGTGAGCCCAGGAATGACGTAGGTGAAGACACCCTCGCGGGCGGTCTGGTATAGCGCAGGCTGGCCCGCATAGGCGACATTTGCTGTCCCTACGACATTTCCGGTGGTTGAGGTGCCACCGCCGACGAAGTCGAGGTCGGCGAGGAAGCTATCGAGCTTGGCACCGCCCGCGTGGATGGCGATCACGTCTCCACTTCCGGTGTTGTACGTGCCGGGAGGTGGGGGTGGCGGCGGCGGGTTTGGTCCGCCGGGTGGAGGCGGCGGCGGAGCATTGGTGACTGTGAGCGCGGCGGGGTTACTGGTGACCGACCGTTCGCCATTGGAGACGACGACGCTGAAGGTGGCGCCGCTGTCGGAGGTTGCGACCGGGGGTGTGATGTAGGTCGCCGAGGTTGCGCCGGGGATGGGGTTGCCGTTCTCAAGCCACTGGTAGCTCGGTGTGGGCTTGCCTGTGGCATTGACCGTGAACAGGGCGGATTGACCGACGACCGCCGTGGCAGCCTGCGGCTGGGTCAGCAAGTTGGCTGCCTGCGCGGAGGACGTCCCCAAGGTGCAGAAGGTCGCGCCGGGCCAATTATTGGTCACCTTCTCGGACACGCCGCCGTCGAAGCCGACGATGGCGGTCTGGCTCGCGTTGTTGGGATCGACCGTGGAGGTCCAGGTGTTCCAGGCACCGGGGAATGCTTTAGGGGAGTTGTTGATGCCGCTGATATCGAGCGCTTCGGCCTGCGTTGGAAGACGCATATGGATGCTGGCGCAGTACGCGGCAGCGTCGACGCCGGTGAACTGCGAGCCGGGCGTGGTGTCGGTCTTGACGGTTCTGGTCCAGGTGAGGCCGAGCAGGTTGTCGATGACCAGAGAGGCGTTGGCCGAGTTGGTGGTATAGCGCTCCGCGGAGTCTCCGAGCTGCGCGATGTTGTAGACCTGGAACTCATAAAGCGAGTAGCCGTAGTTGCCCCCGCGAACCGTGCCGAGTACGCGGACGTAGCGTGCCTGGACAGTAGGGAAAGTCAGGGTCTCGGTTCCGCCGGCGCCGGCGTTGTTCGTGACCGCATCCTGCCAGACGGTACTGGAGGTGGGGGTGGCGTTGGTGTACTGGATCCTGTACTGGGCGGCGTAGGCGGCCTCCCAGTTGAGAACGACCGTGTTGAAGGCCTGCGTGGAGCCCAGGTCCACCTGCAGCGAGGAGGGGTCGACGCCGGTGACGGCGGTCGTTGGCGGGGCGCCGGCCGGGGTTGAACTCCAGCGGGTGGCGAGGTTGCCGTCGACGGCGTTTTCAGCGCCGAGGCAACCGATACCGGTGTAGGGCGGCCCTGTGGTGGCGTCGGTGCAGGCGTTCTGCGTCGAGCTGGACGCGGCGGGCCGACCGAGCGCGAGGTTGTTGCCCGGAGGAGCAAGCGTCAGCTGCGCCGCAGCGCTGGTGACAGGGACGTTGGCGGAGTTATTCACCGTGACCGTGTAGGCGCCGACGTCGGCCGCGCTTACGGCTGGAATGATGTAGGTGAGGGAGTTGGAGACCTGCGACCCACCGGAGAGGGTGATGGCCGACCCGCCCTTCGGTGTGACGTTCCACTGAAACGTATACGGGCTGGAGCCGGCGACCGTAGCGGTCAACTGCACCGGCTGGTTGACCGTGACGGTCTGGCTTGCGGGCTGTGCGGTGAAGCTGACGGGCGTCGCGGCAGCGACGGTGAGCACGGCGTTCGCGGATTGCACCTGGTTGATCGGGTTGCTGACGATGACATAGAGCGTGTGCGTTCCGGCCGAGGTTAGAACGGGTGTGGTGAAGGTGTTCTGCGAGCTGCTCGCGACCAAAGCGCCATCCTCGTACCACGCGTAGGTAAGCTGCGGTGAACCGGACGCGACCACGCTGAAGGACGCCGTCTGGCCCACGACAGCGGCCTGCGAGGCGGGCTGTGTGGCGATGGCGGGGCTGGCCGGCGCGACCACGGTAAGCGTGGCGGGGTTGGAGCTGACCGTGCCATAGCCGCTGGCGCTGGTGACGGTCACCATGAAGATCTGGTTGTTGTCGGCGAGCGTGGTTGCGGGCGTGTTGTAGCTGGTGCCGGTGGCTCCGGGGATCGCTGCTTGCCCCTTGTACCACTGGTAGGTGAGCGATCCGGAGCCGCTGGCCGCTACGCTGAAGGTGGCGGGGTAACCGGCGGTGACGGACTGGCTGACCGGCGGGACGATGATGGCCGGGGCCTGCGACTGCGGTGGCGGCGGCGGGGCGACGGAGAGCAGTTGAACGCTGCCGCTCGCCAGGCCGGGGGCGGTTGCGGTCACGGTGACAGGGCCGGGCGTGAAGCTGCTGCGAAGGGCGATCTTGGTCAGTCCGCCCTCGAAGTTGAGCTCGGGGTCGCCGGGCGCGTGAAAGAAGGCGTAGGGCACGCCCTGGATGACGTTGCTGTTGGCCTTGGAGAAGGCGTCCTCGTAGTAGCTGGTGACGGCCGGGTCGGCGACGCGCTGCTGGCTGCCGCCCATGTAGGCGGCCGGTCCTGTAACGGAGAAGGTTACGTTATCGGCCGCGGTGGGCACGATGTTCCCTGCCGCGTCCTGGACCTCGGCAGTGACGAAGGCGGCGTCGGAGCCGTTGGCCAACCATTGGAAGCTGGTCCCATCGGGTCTGGTCAGTGCCGGAACAGCCTTGAGCACGATCTTGTTCTCGGCGCCGGCCGTGTACCGTACATCGGTTGCGGAAGGGACGAGGTTGCCGCCGGTATCGAGGCACTGCGCCTCGACCTTGCCTGCCGCCCAGTTCACCATCCAGTGCACCTGGCCAGGCATGACGGTCGTGTTCTGGGTAAGGTCGTTGCCCGACTGGACGTTCCAGGGGTTCGGGACCTGATCGGCGAGGGTCGCGCCTGTAAGCGGATCCTTGTTGGCCCCGTTGATGAGCAGGCGAACCGAGGGGCAATTGCTGAAGGCGTTCTCCTGAAGGGGGGTACCCGGCGTGTACTCGTAGCCGCGGTTCCAGTGATGCGCCAGCGCCACCACCGGCTTGACGGAGAAGGGTGTCCAGTTCGCCGCGTAGATGTAGTAGAGCAGACGGGGGAACCGGTTCATGTCGACCATGGAGTAGCCGAGAGAACGGACATAGTTCGACAAGGTGCTATTGCTTTGGTCCTCGGAGAAGAGACTGACCTCACCCGGTGTATCGGCGAAGTACCACTGGGCCACGCCGAAAGCATTTTTCGCGCGGCCTTGCCGCCAGTCGTTTAGATAAGGCGCTGCAAATGCTAGTTCGTTGTCCCAGGCCAGGCCGCGACCGGTGCCGATGTTATCCCAGTACTCGGCTCCGAAGGAGGGCTTGGTCGGATTGCTTTGCTTGACGCCCGTCTCGCAACCGGCTCCATCGCACTCGGCGATGCCGACGTAGTTGGCGTATTCGGGCTTGTAGTCGCGTGTGGCCTGCTGCCGTGGGTTGATGTTGTCCCACTGCCGTTCGAGGCTGTCCAGGGTGTTCACGAGGCTGATGTTGTTGCCCCCGTTGTCCTCCTCCCAATCGAGGATCGAAGGATGGCTGCGATCCCGAATGATCATGTCGCGATGGATCTCGACCTTCAGGGTGGTGTCGTCCGCGGACGGATTGGTGAAGCTGCCCTCGCCGTCGCCGCTGGGTTGATCAATCATGATGCCGTAGGCGTCGGCCGCCTCCACAAACTCTTCGCTGCTGGTGGAGTGGCCGGGCCGCCACACGTTGCCGCCGCTGGCGGCGAACTGAGCGAGATCACGCCACACCTGTTCGTCCGGAACCGCCGAACCGAGCGCCGGGTAGTCGTAGCGGCCAGAGGCCCCCCAAAGATACGTTGCGTGGCCGTTGAAGTAGGGGAAGTTGTTATCCCAGGTGATCGTGCGAATACCCAGAGGGCTCTGTGCCGAGTCAACCACGGAGCCGTTGACGCTGACGATGTGGTAGACCCGGTACATATACGGCTTGCCGAAGGTGGAGTTATTCGGGTACCAGAGGGTCGGGTTTGGTACCGTGATCTGCTGCTGAAACATCGCTTGTTCGGTGGACGGAAAGCTGCCCGGTGTCATGGGCGCAACGGCCTGCGTGATGGGAGGCGCGGTCACCACGACATTTCCCGTCGCATCGACGATCTGCGTGGTGAGCGTGACCTGCTGGGTGCTGGCCGATTCGTTCAGGACGTTGGTCTGCACCTCCACGACGGCCGAGGTTGCGGTCGCGGTCTCGCCGGCGGCGGACGTGATAGACCGTGTGCCGACGTAGGTCCCCCAGGTCTTCTGGTTGGAGTAGACGTTGATGGGGATGTGTACCGGGTTTGTTACAAACAGCTTTACATTGCGAAACAGGCCGGCCATTGCCTGACCAAAGCGGAAGGCGCCGGAGAAGTTGGGCGTCTCAAACCAAGAGCTGCCGCGGGAGACGTCAATCGCGATGACGTTGTCGGTGTTGCCGTCGATCTTCAGGTAGGGCGTGAGATCGACCACTACCGGAACGAAGCCGTTGACGTGGGTTGCCTTGGCGTTCGCCGCGACCGCACTGATGCCGGGCAGGAGCGTTCCGTTGATGTAAACCTGAACGCCGGTGTGCGAGCCTTCGAGCTCAAGGACAAACTTTTGTGTGGCGTACTTCGGATCGACCTTGAAGCGGAGGCGGTACCAGTTGTCATTGCCGGTTAGAGAGCCCTGCCCACCACCGGAGGTCTGGTTGATGAAGGTCCTCGTGATGTTCGCCTCGTAGGGCAGGCCGACCTGCTGCCACTTCGCGCCGGTATCTGTGCTTTCGGTAAAGTTCTGCGTCGAGTATTCGGGTCGATTTGCGGTGTTCTCAAACCACCAGTTGCTCTGCGGCGCATTGGAGGTGGAGCCGGCGTTGCCGATGTACTGCGGCATGCCGGAGGAGAGATTGATGGTCTGCCGCTGCGAGAGCGGCAGCGAGGGCTCACTTTGCTGTGCGCCGGCGCTTCTGAACCCAAGCGTTGCAAGGAGCAGCAGCATCAGCGCGCCTGCCGCCGGGATCCCCCTAAGTCTGAAGCCATGTTGAAAGCTCCGCTCCGCGCCGCGCTGTACCTGCCGTTGTTGCGCGTACGCGGTGGACCAGAGAGCCTCGCTGTGCTTGGCTTCGATGGGCGACTTCAGGGTGGGCAGGGGCATACATCTCCTTATGTAACCAAAAGAGTAACAGATGCATCGCGCGGCGCAAGAACAGGACGGATTTGTTCTTACGCCATGGCTGCCTGGAAAGACAGCCATGCGTCGATTGGGGGAGGGACGGCTGCACGCGAGATGCAGCCGTCCGGGTTAGCTTGGGTTTTGGTTGGTTTAGCGGATGACGAGGGCGTTGAAGGCAGGTTGATCGACGGAGCCGCGGCTAAACCGAATCACGATCTGTCCGTTGGCATCGGCGGTCGCCGGAACCTGCTGGACCACGGCTTTATTTGCCGCGCCGGCAGCCTGGACGATGTCGAAGTCCGTGAGAACCGGCGCTCCGTTAACCGAGACGTTGAACTTGCGCGCGCCCGGCTGGGTGAAGTAGAGCTCTGCGAAGTGCAGCAGCACAGTGTGGCTGCTGCCCTTGACGAAGCCAGGGACAGTGTAGACGAACTCGCCCTGACGCTCGTCCTGGTAGACCGCGGCCGGAGCGGCGTTGGCAACACCGGCGACGTTGACCGGAGCGCTGCTGCTGTAGATGCCGCCGCCGGCGAAGTCAACGTCGGCAACGAAGCCGCTGACAGCGCCGCCGCCCGTGTTGATGGAGATTGCCGGAGGCACAGGGGGCGCCTGGGTCGTGGCGTTTGCGCGCGCCGGCGCGGAGGTCGTGCTGCCGACGGCGACCACGGCGTAGTAGTACGTCGTCGATGCCGTCAGGCCGGTCGCCGAGTAGGAGGTGCCGGAGGTGGTGGCGAGCAGGTTCGCATCGGAGATCGTCGGCGCGGAGTTTGCGCTGCCGAAGATCTTGTAATTGACCCCGGGCGTCGTGCTCGCCGTCCAGGTCAGGTTGATCTGGCTGGACGAGACGGCGGTGGCAACGAGGTTAGTTGGAGCCGCCGGAGCCGCGGCTGGCTGCGTGACGGAGCAGGTTCCGTTGCCGGCGAAGCTGGTGACAGGCACAAGCACACCGGCGTTGGCGGCGCTGGCCGACCCGCCTATCGCGTTGATCACGTTGCTGATCTGGCCACTTCCATTCAGCCACACGGTTCCAGCGTCCTTGATGTTGATGCCTGTGGTGTTGGGCGCCGTGATGGCGCTGTCCTCCAAGATGTTAACGCCCAGGTTGAAGAACGAGTACACGCCAAGACCATACGCCGTATGGGTGCAGACCGACGGCGCGACAGCATAGGACGGAAAGCCATTGGCCGTGCCGTTCGACCACGCGCTCTGGCTGGGCGGATCGTACGGCAGCTCACTTTGATAGAAGATCGTTTCGCCGCCGTTGCCGTTCCACTGCACCTGCGATTGCTGGTAGTGCTCCACGGCGAGTCCGAGAGCGGTCACATTGTTGCCGTTCACCACCAGGCCGTGCGCGGCGGTGTTGACCGCCCAACCCACCGTGCCCTGGTTGCCGTGGTCGGCGCGCCAGGCCCAGATGTTGTCCAGGATCACGTCGCTGCTGTCGACCTGCAGACTGGTCGTGGCGGTGCCGAGCGTAGCTCCGCCGATGCGGAAGAAGACATCGTTGAGCGAGGTCGGGTTGCTGGCATGACTCGCGTTGGCTCCACTCGGATTGCCGACCTCGAGCAGCACCGGCGAGTTGACCGGACCGGCATCGATCAGCAGACCGGCAAGCTGCACCCCATCGACATCCGCGACCGTGATGGCGGGTGTGCCGGACTGCGGCACAAGGGTCGCATAGCCCATGCCGAGTACGACCGTATTCGCGGTGGTGACCTTGATCGCGTCGCCGTACTTATACACACCGGGGGTCAGGATCAGGCTCTTGCCGGCCGCGAGCGCGGCGTTGATGTCGGGCAAGGTGCTGGACGGGTTTGCGATGAAGAAGCTGCTGATGGGCTTCAAGTAGCCGGTGCCCGGCGTGCCTCCGGACCAGCTTGTGCCCGAAGAGTTGCTCTTGAGCGTCGGCACAAACACGTTATAGTTGCTGTTGCTGTCGAGGTAGAGGAAGGGCTTCTCGCGGCTAGCGGGCGTGGTCGCGAGGTTGGTCACGTTGGCGTCGCCACCCGCGCCACCTGGAAACGACTGTGCGGGTACGTTAGCGGGCAGGACGCCGGAGAAGACGAAGTTCCAGACGTTGGCGCTGAAGCCGCCATTGAGGATGCTGTTGCGCGTGTACCACTGCTGCTGCGAGCAGGCATTGTTGAGACCGGAGACAGCCGTGTCGGCGGTAAAGCCGCCGCTCGACTCCGCGCAGGGGTTAACCGAACCGACGGATCCGGAGTTGGTCAACTGGAGGCCGCCCTGGATATTCAGCCGTCGAAGCGACGCGCCCTGCGATACGCCCCAGTCAAGGATGCCGTTGGTCAGGCCGCCGACCGGCACCTCGGTGAGGTTCTCCTGCGAGCGCCAGAAGTTCTGGGTCATGTTGCCGCTGATGATCTGGTCTGCCGAGAGGCCGCCGGTGATGGTCACCTGGTTGGGTGTCTGGCCTAGACCGGCGGCTGTCTCATAAAAGCCCACCTGCGCCTGCACCGGATTGCCGCTGGTACCGTACATGCCCGGCTTAAAGAGGATGGCGTACCGATTGGTGCTGAACTGACCCTCGCCATTCAATTTGTTGAGCACGGTATTGATGTCGACCGCGGGCATCGCTGGGTCGATCACATAGACGTTGGGGCCGAAGATGGAGGTGTTCTGGGCGGCGGCGGGTCTGCTGACAATGGCGGCGCATGTTGCGCCAGCCAGAAGCAGGCCTTGGCGGAGTATGCGGGAAGAGCGGTTCGAGGAGGAGGACATCGTTTTTCTCCTGGTGCGGGTTGGGTCGGCGAGTGGATCTGCCGGACGCGCGAAAGTGCCGGCGAGCCGCGCGGCGTTCCCAAAAAGCACTGCTCGCCGCCGGCCGCTAAAGTGCGGCGCTGGGAACCCCGAGCGGCTGGGACCAGGGAGTTTCGGCTTCAGCGAGCCTTCCTGAGCGCCACAGACCCTAGCCGTCTGGAGTTGACGACCAATCCTAGGCGGTCCCCCACAGCCGCAGAAGGTTTGTTACGGTAGCGGACAAAAATGCCCGCAAACGAGTGAAAACCACTTGGTATCGCCCCGGTAACCGCGGCGTATACTACATAGATTCGCTTCATTGATTACAGCCGGTACGCCCCCAGAGGTGACGCCCGCGGCTTGTTCTCCCGGTTCTGCAGGACTTCAAGGGGTTGTAAGTGTGCGCATACAGGGAACGAGAGCAGTGATGGAAGAGGAGACCGGAACCGGGGTCTTTGCCTGGTACAGTCCGGAGGAGATTCTCAACCAGCTGGAGCGACTGGTCGCAAGCGTTCACTTCCGCAACAGCAAGCGCTACCCGGCGCTGCTCCGTTATCTAGTGGAGCAGACACTGTTTGGAAGAACGGACTGCCTCAAAGAACGCACACTCGGCATCGAGGTCTTCGGCAGACCGGCGGACTACGACACCAATGCCGATCCGGTGGTGCGCATCTCGGCGGGCGAGGTCCGCAAACGCATTGCGCAGTACTACCAGGCCCCGGACCATGGGCATGAGCTCCGCCTGGCGCTTCCGCTCGGGTCGTATACCATGCACTTCCTGCCCCCCTTGAGACATGCGCACGCGGCCGTATCCGCTGCTGGGGACCTCACGCCCGAGCTCACGCCTCCAACCCAGCCCGTGTCTCCGCCGGCCGAGCCGATGGAGCGATCGCTGCCCGCTTCACCTCTGCTCCTTGAGCAAAGAGAGGTCGCAGCTGCGATCGACGTAACGCCTTCGCAAGTGCCCCGAGTGCATCGCGCACCGAATCTTCGCTCGAGGCCCGTGCAAGTTATTCTTGCCTGCGGGATCCTTGGTGTTGTGGCAGTCTGCGCGCTCACTGCGGCACGCCTGGTCCGCGCCCAGAGACAAGAGGCGGGGCTCGCCTTCTTCTGGGGTCCCCTCGTCGGATCGAAGGAGCCGGCGATGATCGTGCTCGGCGTTCACTCCTTCGACATCCATGGCAACGATCTCTCGCCGGTAAGCTATGCGCAGTTGCCGCAAGGCGAGCAGACGGCGCTTGCGTCCATGATTCGATCCAACATGGTGCCGGTCAGCGATGTAGTCAGCTACAGCGAGGTGGTCAGCCTGCTGACACGACAGTCGCTTCCGTTCCGCACGCAAAGCGCGGCGGAGACCACAATCGAGGAGTTTCGCCGCGGCCCGCTGATCCTGATTGGCGGCTTCAACAACATGTGGACCATGCGGCTGACGTCGTCCCTGCGCTTCCAGTTCAATGTCGTCAGCGCGTCCCTTCACGAGATCCGGGACAGCCAGCATCCGGAGGTCCGGTGGCAGTTCGATAACGCCCAGAGCGTTCTCTCCAATACCCGGGATTACGCTATCATCGCGCGCTTCTTTGACCCGCGGATCGAACAGCACGTTGTGGTCGTGGCTGGCATCGGCAAGAGCGGCACGGAAGCCGCTGCGGACTTCGTGACCGATAAGCGGACGCTACAGACCTGGGTCGAAAAGGTGCCGGTGGCTCCCAACGACAACGTAGAAATGGTCCTCGCGACCGATGTTATCGAAGGAAAGCACGGGCCGCCTCACGTCGTCGCCGCGTACCGCTGGTAAGGTCGACGATTGTGATCGTGCGCGCTGGCAGTGAGAGTTACACGGTATCGGTGGAAAACTAAGGCGAACTCTGTTAAGCGCTAGCCGAAGATACCTAGAAATGCATTGGTGGTGGTCAGAGACGGCAGTGGGTGCCGTTGAAGAAGATTGACTCTGCGGCTTCCGTCGCAATGCGCTCTGTCCCATTTGCTTGGACGAGCGGTCACTTGTAGTTGGCCCCCCCCCCCACATTCGTTTAGGAAACAAGCTCAGAATGTCTGCGATCAAGTTGGACCAAATCGTTCTGTCTTGATACTTCCTGCGGAATAACCCATCGTAACCAGATCGCCTGCGACGGTTTCCACCATCGATGTCGGGCCGCAGACGAAGACCATTGTTTCAGGGTTTGATGGAAATGCGGCTGCTTCGAGCAGCGCACGATCAATCCGCCGGCACTCGCCATTCCAGCCAAGAGGATGCGTTCGGGTGAGCGTCTGGAGCAGTGTAAAACCCTCACTCGACTTCGCCATCAACTCGAGCTCTTCTCGGAAGATGATGCTCTCGTAGTCCCGTGAGGAATAAAGGAGCCACGTTGGAGTTGGATTGCTCCCTTGAACGCGGTTGCGCAACATGGCCATCAAGGGAACGATGCCTGATCCACCAGCGACCAGAACCAAAGGGAAGGCAGATCCTGGAACCCACGTGAAGTAATCTCCGATTGGACCCCGCAGCTCCAAAGCGTCCCCAACGGCAACAACGCTCGTGAGAAAGGGTGAGACCTCACCAGCATCGACGTTCTGCACAGTGATCTCAAGCCTGGTGCTGCCGTCCGGGGCCGAGGCTATCGAATAACTCCTCTGAGCACGGTACCCATCTGGTGCAGTAAGCCTGACGTCGAGATGTTGGCCCGCCACGTGACCCGGCCAGGCGGGGACATCCAACACGAGGGTTGTAACCGTAAGCGTTTCATTTCGCGTGGCCAGAACCTTAGCAATCAGCCAGTCCAGGCGGTGTGGAGGAGGAGCGACGTCAGTCGCCACGGTAACGCTGCTCACGAAATGGATCTCCATAAAGATGGTAACCGTGGGTTTCCCAAAAACCGGGTTCATCGGCTTCCATAAATCGGAGCCCGCGCACCCACTTGGCGCTCTTCCAGAAATAGAGATGTGGAACCAGAAGGCGTGCCGGTCCGCCGTGTTCAGGCGCTAAGGGTTTCCCATCGAAGTGGGTGGCCACCATGGCCCTGCCGCCAATCAGATCGGCAACGGGCAGGTTGGTGGTGTATCCACCATCGGAATGAGCCATAAGGAACGCAGTAGGCGCAAGCTCCAACGAAGCAGCCCGGAACAGCGTGTCGACCGATACACCTCGCCACTTCGTGTCGAGTTTCGTCCAGGTCGTCACGCAATGGATGTCAACCGTGGCTTCGGTTTGTGCCAGCGCCTTAAAAGCTTCCCAGTCCAGACTCAGCAACGTTTTTCCATTTGCTTCAAGTGAAAACGACCATTGCTGCAATGGAATCTGCTGCGTTGGTCCGGCCGTCAGGACAGGAAAATCCGTCGTGAGGTGTTGGCCAGGCGGTACGCGGATTGCCACATCGCCTTGCGGCCTCCCTCTTCCGGAAAATCCACGAGTGGTCAGCATAAGCAATCCTTTTTTTAGAAAATAAGCACTCTCAATGCGGTTCCGTTTAGGTCTCGCCTATCGAGGCTTGCATCGAGGCGTGCCCAAGTATAGTCAAACTATTCGGATACCGAAACAGCCAAACTTTCTGTGCATGCGGCCATTAGGTCGTTTTGTAGGAAGCACAGGTTGATGCTTTCACGGAGAAAGCAAACCTTTATGGCTTGGATCGCGGCGAACCGTTCCATCCCGCTCGGAACTGCTTACGCGGTGTGTACCGGATGGTACAGCGGAACAGATCTGCAATGGCGTTATCTAGTTTGAAGACCTTGCAAACAGCACCGGCACTGAAGGGGAAGGACACGTTGATGAAAGCAGCATGGTACGAGAGAAACGGCAGGGCGAAGGATGTTCTGCATGTGGGTGAGCTCGATAAACCTAAGGCCGAGCTTGGAAAGGTGCTGGTGAGAGTGCATGCTACCAGCGTGAACCCTTCGGATACTAAATCGAGGGCTGACAGGCCTCTTCTTCCAGGAGTTACGCGCCAAATACCGCATCAGGATGGGGCAGGCATTATCGAGAAAGTGGGTGAAGGTGTGCCCAGTTCTCGAATCGGGCAGCGTGTGTGGATCTACGAGGCTTTAATTTCAGGTAAGGCCGGTTGTGCAGCGGAGTATGTCGCTGTTCCGAGTGAAAACGCGATCAAACTTCCGGACACCATCTCCTTTGAGGTGGGTGCGTGCCTCGGGGTGCCGGCGTTGACCGCGCATCGCTGTGTCTTTGCCGATGGTCCTGTCACGGGTAAGACGGTGCTGGTCACCGGAGGAGCCGGCGCCGTGAGCGTCCACGCTATTCAGTTCGCGAAGGCGGACGGGGCAAGGGTCTTTACGACCGTAAGCCGTGACGAGCAAGCCGTCGTGGCAAAGGATGCGGGCGCGGATCTTATTGTCAACAGACATAAAGAGGATGTGGTGACGCGTATTCGAGACGTGGCGCAAACCCCGGGGGCTCCAGCCGTGGATCGGGTCATCGATGTTGCCTTCGGTGAGACCCTCGCGTCCACGATGAAGCTGCTCAAACCGAACGGTGTCATCGCCACTTACGCTTCGGATTCGAAGCCTGAACCGACAATTCCGTTCTGGCCACTCGTGTTTCTGGATGCGACGATCCGCTTTGTGCTTGTCTACAAGATGACGCGCGAAGCCCATGAGAGCGCAATCCGAGCAACCACAATAGGGTTGCAGGAAGGATGGCTTAAGACCACCATTGCCACGCGTTTTACGCTTGACCAGATTGCCGAGGCCCACGAGGCATCGGAGTCCGGCAAATCGGTGGGGAAGGTTGTTGTTCTCCTCGACTGAGCGGAGATGGGCGCCACAACTTAGAGTATTTTCCGTCAATCAATAAATCCGAAAGTTCAGAAGAGGAATATATGGACTCTGCAATGGTTGTAAATAGGGATGAACTCACTCAAGCACAGGTCCGTACCAAGGCGCTTGGCCCAGTATTCCTTCGGTATGGGTTGGTCCTGGTGATTGTGTGGTTTGCCTTCATGAAGTTCACGGATTTCGGAGCGCATGGAATCTACCCCATGGTCGCAAAGAGCCCGCTTATGGGCTGGATGTATCACTTACTTTCGGTTCGGCAGTTCGCTGCCTGCCTTGGCGCAACGGAGCTAGTGGTTGCGACCTTGATTGCTTTGCGTCCGTTCTCGGCAAAGCTGTGTGCGATTGGCAGTACAGCAGCCATGCTGATGTTTCTTTCCACCCTGAGCTTTATGCTCTCCACTCCGGGTTGGGAGCCGAGCTTAGGAGGATTTCCGGCTCTCGGGGTAGCGGGACAGTTCCTTGTCAAAGATTTCGCCTTATTCGGAATTGCATTCTGGTCCCTTGGGGAATCCTGGGCAGCCGTAAAGCGCTAATTGCTGGTATAAGTTCTTGCGCCATTGTGGACGGCCGCAAGGTGGTTAACGGGAGGCGGTGATCTGCCGCGCCTGCCATCGTCTTCTCCACGTTCTCCCGATGCCGCTGGTCAGGTAGATTCGCGCTGCCGTTGCTGGTACGCGGCGACCTTTCTCCGGTTTCCGCACATGGCCATGCTGCACCAGCGACGGGAGCCCTTTTTGCTGATGTCATGGAAGTGAACCACGCAACCTTCGCACCGGCGCACTCGCGAAGGTTGGGTCTCGGTGAAGAGCCGCGCGGCCGAGTCCGCGATGCAGCTCCACAGATCTTCCGGACTCGACGGCTCAAAGAAGATCTCCCGGTGAACGGTGCCCTTTTCGACAGCAAGCACGTATCGACTAGGAGATTCTTGGAGCTTTTGATTGAGCTCGATCAGAAAGTGCTTGGCGGGCACCTCCCCCTTTTCGAACCGTAGGACGGAGGCACGCAGGTCTTCGCGAAAGACGAGCAGGTCTCGGAGGAAGCTCTGCAAGAGTCGCGAGTTCCCCCACGCATACACCGTGTTTCTCGCGCTCGGAGTGCGCAGAATCTCCGCCGCCATCAGCCAGCGAACCAGCGCGGCTGTGTCGGGCAGAAGCTCCACTGGTCCCTGGTCGTTGATCAGCCTGGTATTCAGAAGATCCAACGCCGGATGATTTCCGACGAAGAGAAAACCATCGAGCCACTCCATTGAGTTTTGCGCAGCACTGTTCACGGGTTCCGTCTGTTCTCCAGAGCTACATCGACTATAACACCGATAAAGAATCTTTTACCGGTGCATGCCCATCCTACCGGGTGCAGGATGTGAGTGGCCTGACCGAGGCATGCAGTTTTCACGACAGATCGACAAGCGAGGGTTCCATGACGACATACCAACACGTTGCAGTGAAAGACCTAAAGCTCTTCTACCGCGAGGCCGGACCAAAAGACGCACCGACGATCGTGCTGCTGCACGGATTCCCTTCGTCCTCGCATATGTTTCGGGAGCTGATCCCACAGCTTGCGACGAAGTTTCACGTCATCGCGCCGGATTTTCCGGGCTTCGGCTACAGTGACGCTCCGGACGCCAAGACCTTCGACTACACCTTTGACACCATAGCGGCCTATGTCGAAGATCTGCTTTTCGATGTTCTGCAGCTCAAGAAGTTCAGCATCTATGTGCAGGACTACGGCGCACCTGTGGGCTTCCGCATCGCCGCCAAGCATCCAAAGGCGATCGATAGCATTCTCGTTCAGAATGGTAACGCCTATGCCGAGGGGATCGGCGGCGCCTTCGAACCGCTAAAGCCTTTCTGGCAGGAGCGCACTGCCGAGACCGAGAAAGCGGCGAGAACTCTGCTGACGAAGGAGACGACACTCTTTCAGTACACGCATGGCGTCAAGGAGATCGAGAAGGTAAGTCCGGATTCCTACACCTTCGATCAGGTGTTCCTGGACCGCCCTGGCAACGATCTGGTTCAGCTCTCGTTGCTGCACAACTACACGTCGAACCTGGCGCTCTACGACTCCTGGCACCAATACTTTCGGGACGAGCAGCCGCGGATGCTGATTGTCTGGGGAAAGAACGATCCCTTCTTCACCGTGGAAGGCGCAAAGGCGTACCAGCGTGACCTGCCGAAGGCCGAGCTGCACCTGATCGATACCGGCCACTTCGCTCTCGAAGAGGAGCATGAGGCTATCGCCCAGCACATCCTCGAGTTTCTCGGCTAAGGGACGTCGGTCGGAGACGTACAAGCACCATCGTTATCCGCGAGCAGCCGGGTACCATCACGACCTCTCGCCGACAGACGCTGATCGAGAAGCAGGCTGCCGTCTACGGAGTTCTGCGGAGGTGTATGCCGGGTGATCTGCCCTAGCGTCTGCGGATCACCCGGTTGGGAACTCCGGCGGATTTAGCCGGGTTATGAGCCTCTGCGCTTCGCCGGATGCGCTCTCCGGCAGCCGCAACGGAGAAGCTTCGGACCCGCGCTCGACCTCAGCACACCCAACCCGTATTTCCTTAAGAAAGAGGTTTACGTTGTATATCCGTGAGATCTGGCGCTTTCCCGTGAAGAGTATGCGTGGTGAACGCATACCCTTCTCTGACGTCGCTCTGACTGGCCTGGCTTCGGACCGGAGGATCGTCTGCGTGTCCTACGCGCGCCGTTCCCTTGTGACAGCTCGGACTAATCCCGGTCTGCTCGGGTTGCAAGGCAAAGTGGAAGAGGGGGAGATTACCATCAACGGCGAGCCTTGGCAGAGTCGCTCCGCTCAAGAGCTTGCGAGCGCCGCAGCGGGCGAGGAGGTTGTTCTGGTGGATCTCGGCACTAATGAGCAGCGATTCGATGTGCTGCCACTCCTGGTCGCTACGGACGGGGCGATCGCTGCACTCGAGATGGACAGCCGTCGCTTCCGTCCGAACATCATCATCGGTGGAGTCGCCGGAACGCTTGAAAGAGAGTGGCCCGGATCCGAGCTTCAACTGGGCGACGTACGCATTCGTACGGCTCAACTGCGACGGCGTTGTGTGATGACTACCTTTGATCCCGACTCACTGGACCAGGACTTGTCCATACTGAGGAAGATCGTGACGCAAAATCGGGGCACACTGGCCCTGGACTGCTCGGTGGTGCAGGGCGGAGCTCTTCGTGAGGGCGATCTTGTCACCGTCCACACGCCCGCACACCACGATTCGGATTAGGTTCGTTCCACTCTGTTCGCTTAGCCCGCGTAGCCCATTCCCGAGAGCACGCCGCGCAGGTAGGCGAAGCTTTCCATGACACCCGGCATCGGGTCGTCGGCCTTGATCTCGTACTCGAGGTCCACGGCTCCCGCGTAGTGCATGTCGATCAACGCCTGCAAGATGGCGCGCACCGGCATGATGCCTTCCCCGACAGCTACCTGGCTCTCCTTCTCGGTCGCGTTCGCCAGGTCCTTCATGTGGAGGTCGAAGAGCCGAGGACCGGCCTTGCGGATCGCGTCGACGACATCCGTTCCCGCACGCATGGTGTGGCCGACGTCAATGCAGCAGCCTATGCGCGGATCCATGTTCTTCACCGCGGAAAGGACATCGAGCGGCGACGGCCATTCCTTATCCTCGGGCCCGTGGTTGTGAATGGCCAGGCGGATGTCGTACTGCTTGACGAAGCGCTCGACGCGGGGGAGCGTGACGCGGGTGGGCGCACCGACGATGAGCGGGATACCGGCCGCCTTGACGTACTCGAACTTGCTTCGGATATCGTCGTCGTCGTCCTTGGGGAAGTAGATCGTTCCCGCGGCCGTGAGTTCAAGGCCCGCCTTCCTGTATGGCTCCGCCGCCTGCCGTACCTGGTCGGCCGGTCCCATCGGGAGGTGAACGTCCTTGAGGTTCAGATAGGGTGTTCGCAGCGTCTTCATGAAGTCGATGAGCTGCGCCTGATTGAACTTGCGAAAGGTGTAGCTCGCGATGCCCAGGCGGACGGGCGCTGGCCCGTGAGTTGTTCCCTTCTCCGGCACACCGAAGGCAAGCTTTGGCATAAGGGGCATGCTGGTCAGCACGGCTGCGGAGCGAAGGAGACGACGGCGAGTGAGGTGAGATTCCATGCTGCGAATGGTACTTTGCAGATCCGCTTACCGTCCACAGCTTGGCCACACGTCAGCGAGCCACACACGGCATCTGCCGGGCTAACCGCGGGCGGGTTTGCTGAGCTCTACGCCACACCGAAGAGCCGCACAAAGAGAGCGGCAACGGCGGCGCCCGCCAGCGGCCCAAGGATCGGCACCCAGGAGTAGTTCCACTCCGATCCCTGCTTTCCGGGAATGGGCAGAAGAAAGTGGGCGAGCCGCGGCCCCAGGTCCCGGGCAGGGTTGATCGCGTATCCGGTGCTGCCCCCGAGAGAGAGGCCGATACCCCAAACAAGCGATCCGAGCAGCACTGGGCCGAGCCCCGGCGCCAAACCTCCCGGAGAGACGCGCCGCGAGAACAGGGCGGCAGCGACCAGAACGAGGATAAAGGTGCCGAGCACCTCGCTGAGAAAGTTCCAGAGTGGATTGCGAATGGCCGGAGTCGTCGCAAAGCAGGCGAACTTCAGGCCTGCGTCGCCCGTCGCCGCCCAGTGCGGCTTGTAGTGGATCCACACCAGAACGGCCCCTAGAAACGCGCCTAGAATCTGCGCCGGAATGTAGGTGAGCAGACGCGACGCATTGCCGGTCATCAGCACCGATCCGAGCGTCACAGCCGGGTTGAGGTGCGCGTCGGGGTCGCCCATTGCGGAGGCCACCGCGACCCCGGCAAAGACGCCGATCGCCCAGCCCGTGGTGATGGCCAGCCAACCGGCTCCCTGCGCCTTGGAACGGTTGAGCAGCGTCCCCGCAACCACACCGTTGCCGAGCACGATGACGACCATGGTGCCGAAGAACTCACCCATCGCGGGCGAAGCGAGATTCATGACGGGAGTTCCTCCGTGTCCTTGCCCATCGAGTTCAGCATGTCCACCTCAAGCTGCATACACATACCCCTTGGACAGCGTTTGGAACGCCAGCAGGTCCCGTTCGCGGAACTCTGGACTGCGCCCCAACTCCGCGGCCAGCAGCGTCGCGACGGTCGGGGCGGCTTCGGTCGCGGCTCGCGCGTTCAGAAACAGCGCCCGCGTTCTCCTGGCGAGCACATCCTCGACGGTGCGGGCCATTTCGAATCGGGCAGCCCAGACGACCTCGCCCTTTCGGTACGGCAGGCGCGGGTGCAGCACTTCCCTGAGCTCGGGCCGCTCGGCGCACACCGCGTCCAGAGCTCCGCCATCCGAACCGTACACGGTCTGCGAACTCTCATGTGACGACGCAGCGGTGCTCTCCGTCCATCCATGGAGGTGAAGATCGAGGGTCCGCGACGGCGACGCGCCTAGGCGCCCCACTTCCGCTGCATGCTGGATCGCGTCCTCGCCCATGCGCCGGTAGGTAGTCCATTTGCCGCCTGTGACAGTGATCAGACCTGTGGGTGAAACGAGGAGCTTGTGATCGCGGGAGAGCTTGGCCGTGGTGGCGTTGCCGCCGGCTGCCAGGGGCCGGAGCCCTGACCACATGCTGAGGACATCCTGTTGCTCGACTGCCCTGCCGAGATACTTGCGAATGTGATCGGACAGAAACTCGCGCTCCCCTGCTGTCGATCGCGGCTCGGACGCACTCTGTGGCATCGGCTCGTCGGTCGTTCCAACAACCAGGTGATCGTGCCACGGGATCGCGAAAAGAACACGGCCGTCGCTGGTCTTCGGCACCATAAGCGCGCTCGTGCCGGGAAGGTACTCGCGCGGCAGAACGAAGTGGGTCCCCTGACTGATCGCCAGCAGCTTCGTCTTTTCGCCCGGCGTGTCCATGGTCAGGACCTCCTCCGCGAAGACGCCGGTCGCATTGATGACCGCGCTGGCCCGGATCTCCTGCTCGTCCCCGCTCTCGGCGTCTCGCACCACGGCTCCGCGGGTCTTTCCATCATTCTGAAGCAGGCGAACAACCGCCGCGTGATTGATCGCGACGCCCCCGAGGTCAAAGAGTGTTCGCATGAGCGTGATGGCGAAGCGCGCGTCATCGAACTGGCCATCCTGGTACAGGACGCCGCCCTTCAGCCCTGCCTGACGGATGGTTGGAAGTCGAGTGATCGTCTCGCCTCGGGAGAGCATCTCCGATCGGCCGAGCGAGAGCTTGCCCGAGAGACGCTCGTACAGCTTCAGGCCGACGCCGTAGTAGGGCAGGCCCATGTAGTCGTACACAGGCACGACGAAGGACATGGGGTGAACGAGATGCGGTGCGTTCCGGAGCATGTGTCCTCGCTCCTTGAGAGCGTCGAGTACAAGCCGGATGTTGAACTGCTCGAGGTAGCGCACACCGCCGTGCACCAGCTTCGTGCTGCGGCTCGAGGTACCTTTGGCGAAGTCGTCCCGTTCAATCAGGAGCGTTCGATAGCCGCGCGAGGCAGCCTCGACCGCGGCTCCGAGACCGGTCGCTCCGCCGCCGATCACGAGCACGTCCCACATGGAAGTCGTTTCCATCTCGCGAAGAACGGACGTCCGGTCCAGGGCGCCGGCGGCCGTCACGGCTGCTGCTCCCATGCCGCCGCGCGCTGCAACGCCCTCTTCCATCGCGAGCGCATCGCCTCTCGCTCCGCAGCCGGCATGCTCGGCTCAAAGACGCGCTCCGCCTCCCACTGGCTGGCGAGCGCCTCCACCGAGGTCCACAGGCCGACGCCCAGACCGGCAAGGTAAGCCGCTCCAAGCACGGTGGACTCCGCATTGCGCGGTCGAACGACGCGAACACCCAGAAGGTCGGCCTGTAGCTGCATCAGCATGTTGTTGGCGGACGCTCCACCATCGACGCGCAGCTCCTGCAGAGGAAGCTGCGAGTCCGCCTGCATGGCTTCGAGCACATCGACAACCTGCAGCGCGATGCCCTCAAGCGCGGCTCGCGCGATGTGTGCCCGTGAGGTTCCGCGGGTCATGCCGACGAGCGTTCCGCGAGCATACTGGTCCCAGTGCGGAGCTCCGAGGCCGGAGAAGGCCGGCACAAGTACAACGCCGCCGGAGTCGGGCACGGACATTGCCAGATCCTCCACCTCGGCCGAACTGCGAATGATCTGCAACTCATCGCGCAGCCATTGCACGACGGCGCCCGCCATCAGCATGCTGCCCTCGAGCGCATAGTCCGTGCGTCCACCCACCTGCCACGCAATGGTCGTCAGCAGCTTGTTACGCGACGGCATGGGCGACGTGCCGGTGTTCAGCAGCATAAAGCTGCCGGTGCCAAAGGTGCACTTCACCATGCCTGGCTTCGTGCACATCTGCCCGAAGAGCGCGGCCTGCTGATCTCCGGCCACACCGGCAATCGGTATCCCGCTCAGGGCGCCTGCCGCGGTGGCGTAGACCCCGCTTGACGGAACAACCTCCGGAAGCAGCGCGCGCGGAATCCCGAAGATGCCAAGCAGATCGTCATCCCACTGGTGTGTGTGGATGTTGTAGAGCATCGTTCGCGAGGCGTTGGTGGCATCGCACACGTGACGTGCGCCTTCGGTCAGCTTCCAGATCAGCCACGAGTCCACCGTTCCAAAGGCGAGCTCGCCGCGCTCTGCCCGGTCCCTCGCACCTGGAACATGGTCGAGGAGCCAACGGATCTTGCTTCCGGAAAAGTACGCGTCCGGCAGCAGACCTGATCTCTGCTGGATGATCTCGGCGAAACCGTCCGCCTTCAGTTGGTCGCAGAACTCCGACGTTCGCCGGTCCTGCCAGACGATCGCGTTGTGAATCGGATCGCCAGACCGCCGATCCCAAACGATGGTCGTCTCCCGTTGGTTGGTGATGCCGATCGCCGCGATGTCGGCGGTGTGGAGGCCGGCGCCGGCCAGCGCCTCCGCCGCCGAGCCGATCTGCGTCGACCAGATCTCAACCGGATCGTGTTCGACCCAGCCTGGCTGCGGGTAGATCTGCTCGAACGCTCTTTGCGCAAGCGCCCGAACAGTTCCGGTCGAATCGATCACCATCGCGCGGGAGCTGGTGGTGCCCTGGTCTAAGCCGAGTATGTAACGGCGATCGGTCAACGCCTCTCCTGGGTCCTCTCCTGGGGTTGGAGCGCAATGGACGCGCGCCCGGCTGCGAAGGTTCCGCCTTCTACGGCGGGAAGTGGACCACGATGAAACAGACAAAGTGCTTCGTTGAACCTTATACAGGAAAGCATGCGGCCAAAGTAATCGAGGCTGGGCGCCACGAAGCCGAGGCGCTTCGCGCGTTGAACGCTCTGTCGAAAGATGGCACCCGCCTTCCGGGCAGCAACATGCGTGTACCCTGTGAACACATCAGACAGGCCACAACTCACCGGTACTTCGCGTCCGCGCGCGGCCGAAGGAGCGACGGCGAAGGAAAGGCTTCTCTTGAAGACTGCCAGCACCGTCATCTCCTGCCTGTCGCTTGCCTTGTCCGCTCTCGCTGCGGCTGCAGTCGCCGGTGCGCAGACCTCGGCCTCAACCTACGATCCGGAGAAGACGTTTGCGCCGCTGACGCTGCCCGAGCCGGTGAACCAGTACCGTTCAGCCAACGGAGCTCCAGGTCCCTCGTACTGGCAGAACTCCGCCGACTACGAGATCCACGCCACACTCGATACGGTGGGCAAGCAGCTCGGCGCGGACGAGACCATCACCTATACCAACAACAGCCCCGACGCGCTTCCAAGCCTGTGGCTGCAATTGGAGCAGAACATCTACCGCAAGGATGCGCGGGAAGGCACGATGGGCGGACCTCCGCGAAAGGAGTTCACCGGCGGCTTCCTCTTCGACGCGGTCGAGGTGGGCGAGAAGGCCCACGCCATAAAGCTCATGTACGTCGTCTCCGATACGCGCATGCAGCTGCGGCTTCCTCAACCGCTCGCATCCCACGCACAGATCCGCGTCCATATTCGCTACCACTACACCATCCCCGCCATCTCCGGCGGACGTACGTCCTGGGGCATGTCGAAGAAGGGCGAGATCTACGACATTGCGCAGTGGTACCCGCGCATGGCGGTGTACGACGACCTCCACGGCTGGGATACGCAACCCTACATCGGCAACGAGTTCTACCTGGAGTATGGTCACTTTGACTACTACGTCACCGTGCCGTCGAACATGATCCTGGCCGGCTCCGGCGAGCTGTTGAACGCGAAAGACGTCCTCACGAAAGCACAGATCGCCCGCCTGGAGCAGGCGCGCACCAGTGACAAGACGGTGATGATACGCACGCCGGCCGAGGTCGACGATCCGGCAAGCCGGCCGAAGCGCGATGGAACGCTGACCTGGCACTTCGGCATGGACCGGACGCGTGACGTCTCCTTCAGCGCCTCGAGCGTGTTTGTCTGGGACGCGGCGCGCATCAACCTGCCGGATGGGAAGACGTCTCTGGCGATGTCGGTTTACCCCGTCGAGAGCGTCGGCGACGAGGCCTGGGGACGCTCCACCGAGTACGTCAAGCACGCGGTCGAGGAGTTCTCGCGCCGTTGGTTCCCCTACCCCTATCCCGCCGCGATCAACGTCGCTGGCTTCTCCGAGGGCATGGAGTACCCCGGCATCGTCTTCGACGGCATCGAGGACAAGGGCAAGACGCTCTTCTGGATCACCGCCCACGAGATCGGCCACGACTGGTTCCCGATGATCGTCGGATCGAACGAGCGTCGCAATGCGTGGATGGATGAGGGCTTCAATACCTTCATCGACATCGGCGAGTCGGACGCGTTCGGGGGCGGTGTCTACGGTCCCAAGCGCGATGGGGAGTACTCGGCCGGCGGCGAGCCGTCGGACATGATTCTCAACGTGCTCAAGGACCCCTCGGCACCCATCATCCTGAACCGCGCCGATGCGTTCCCGGAGAAGCTGACCCATCCCGTGAGTTACTTCAAGGCCGCCTACGGCATGGTTCTTCTGCGCGAGCAGATCCTCGGTCCCGAGCGCTTCGACTGGGCCTTTCGCAAGTACATCCGCGACTGGGCCTACAAGCACCCGTCGCCGTCGGACTTCTTCCGCGAGATGGAGAGCGAGGGCGGCGAAGACCTCTCCTTCTTCTGGCGCGGCTGGTACATGAACAACTGGCAGCTGGACCTTGCCGTCAAGTCTGCCAGATACGTGGACGGCGATCCGCGCAAGGGAGCCATCATCACGCTCGCGAATCGAGGGCAACTCGTTCTTCCCGCCGTCGTGCAGATCACCTTTGCGGACAGCAGTACGCGCCGCGTCTCGCTTCCGGTCGAGACCTGGATGCACGCTTCGGAGCTCGCACTCGATCTCGACAGCACGGAGCGAATCGTCTCCGTCACCATCGACCCCGAACACGTGCTGCCGGACTCCGACCGCGGCAACAACCTGCTGAAGCCATAGCGGGGAGATGCGGTCAGGGAAGACTGTAGTCGATGGTGAAGCGTCCGAGCTGAATCATGGAATGCGTACTCGGCGGCCAGACACGAAACGACTCCACCCGATGCACCGCAGGGTTGCGCACAGCGGGTACCTCCACCAGCGCCTTTCCGGTCGACGCCTCCGAGATCGTCACCAGCAGCTCGTCGCTGCTTCTCGTCCACCCGATGAGGTACCCTCCGGCCGGCAGCGTTCGATCGCCGATCTTCAGCGGAACCTGCGTCGTCAGGTAGTCCGAGTACTTTCCGTTTGCCGAGTAGCCCGCCGTAATCAGGACCACGCCCGCGATCGTGTGACCCTGGCTGTCGATCACGCCCGAAGCGGTCCGCATCTCCGTCTCAATGCGCTCCGCAATGACCGGCGCCCGGGCAGGAATGATGGATCGCAGCTCTTCCGCCGTCGCCGATCTCCACGCCGCCGGCCGCGCTCCCTGGGCTGCATGGCCGGCGTGGCCCACGGCCAGGCAGACCGCCAGCAGCTTCGAGGCCAGCACCCAACCGCGCTTTCCGTCCCGGCTAATCAAAGTGCACGATGCCTCTCTGCAGCGCGGTCGTCGCGGCTTGCGTTCGATCCGTCACGCCCAGTTTTCCCAGAAGATTGTTTACATGCGTCTTCACCGTCGCCTCCGAGATAAAGAGCGCGCCGGCAATCTCCTTGTTGCTGTTTCCACCCACAATCAGCCGAAGCACATCGGTCTCGCGTTCCGTGAGCGTGGGTCCGGAGAGCCGCTCCGCAAGACGCTCGGCCACCTCCGCCGGAATTCTCGACTTGCCCCCATGCACCGCGCGGATAGCGCCAATCAACTCATCCGCGTTCATCCCTTTCAGCAGATACCCCTTGGCGCCGGCCTGCAGCGCCCGGTAGATATCCTCGTCTCCATCGAAGGTCGTCAGCACGATGATGCGCGCGTCCGGGAACTCCGACCTGATCTTTCCGATGGTCTCGACGCCACCGATGGTGGGCAGACGCAGATCCATCAGCGTGACATCCGGCCTGTGGAGGCGAAAGAGCTCGATCGCGCGATCGCCATCGGGCGCCTCGGCAACGATGCCGAAGCCTTCCACCATGCGCAGGAGCGCGATGAAACCCTGCCGCACAACGTGATGATCCTCCACGATCATGATGCGGATAGCAGCACTCAAATCAGGTCCTCTTTCTCTGTCCGGCGCGGATCGATCCGCAGATCGACGACGGTCCCGACACCCTGCCGGCTGCTGACAGTGAGGTTGGCCCCGATGCGTTCGGCCCGCTCACGCATGCCCTGAACACCGAAGTGCCCGTCCCGGGTCCGGTTCGCCGCCGTCTCCGCGAACCCCCTTCCGTCATCCCTCACCTGCAGCTCGAGGGTACTCGCATCGTATCGCAGTGTCACCCGGATCTGCTTCGCCCCGGCATGCCGGATCGCGTTTGTCACCGACTCCTGCGCGACCCGCAGAATCTCGCTTTCGACGACCGGCGCGACCGGACGGTAGGCGCCCTTGATCTCCAGCTTCAGAGCCGGTCCGTCACGCCTCGATCTGCTCTCCGTCAGCGCTGCCAGCCGCGACGGCAGCGTCTCCGCTTCGGTCTGAGAACGGAGGTTCCAGATGGAGCTGCGGGCATCGGCCAAGCTGCCCCGCACCAGTTCCTTGGTCTCTTCGAGCTGCCCGAGTGCCGCCTCCTTCGAGACCTCTAAGAGCCGACCCGCGATCTCCAACTGCACCGAGATCGCGACATACCCCTGCGCCAGCGTGTCGTGGATCTCGCGCGCAATGCGCCCACGCTCTTGCAGAACGGCCTTGTACTGCGCCTCCACCGTCAGCACGCGCCAGCGATAGATCAGGAATGCCAGACCGCCAAGTGCAAGCGCCACCAGACCGTAGAACCACCAGGTTTGAAACAGGGTCGGCCGGATCCGTACCGCGAATGTAGCCGCTTCCGTGCTCCAGACCCCGTCGTTGTTCGAGCTCAGCACACGGAAGCGATATCGGCCGGGCGGAACGTTGGTGTAGAACGCCTCTCTGCGCGCGCCCGCCTCAACCCACTCCTTGTCGAAGCCTTCGAGCCTGTACCGGTAGCGCACCTTCTGCGGTGCAACAAAGCTTAGCCCCGCATACTGGACCTCGATTCGCCGCTCACCGGGCGGAACCACCAGGCCCATCTCGGCGCCTACCCGCTCCGGGACGATCGGTCTGTCGTTCAGCAGCACCTGCTCAATCACCGTCGGTGGCGGCAGCTGGTTGTTCGCCGTCAGCTCCGGCGCGACCAGGGCCGCACCATCCAGCGTCGCAAACCAGAGCGATCCGTCCTGCATGCGCCACGCCGCCGGATGCCCTCCGCTGCTGCCCTCGCTGATGCGCATGCCGTCCTCGATGCCATACCTTCTGGGTGGAATGCCTCCCTGACCCGCCGTTGCGACACGGTTGAGCGCCGCTGCGCTGACGCGGTAGATCCCCCTCCGTGAACTCATCCACAGGTCGCCCGCCGCATCCTCGAGCATGCCGAAAACCGTCTCCGGCAGGCCGGTCTTTCCGGGCGCGAGGGCGATCGCCCGACCATCCTGGACACGGCTCAACCCGGCGTCCTGTGTCCCCACCCACAGTGTGCCGGCGCCATCCTCCAGAAGCGCGGTCACCGCATCGCTGCCCAGGCCGTCCTTCCTCCTCAACGTGACGAAGCCGTTCCCTTCAAAGCGGCTCAGCCCGCCCAGCGTTCCAATCCAGAGGTCGCCCGTTCGACTTCGCAGGATCGTGCCGATCAGGTCGCTCCCCAGCCCATCCAGGGTCGAGTACGACGTAAATCTGCCGTCCACGAGATGCGACAAGCCATTGCGCGTTCCGATCCACAGCGATCCGTCCCGATCGGCAAACAGCGATCGAACGAAGTCGTCAGCCAGGCCGCTCTCCGTCGTAAACACGCGCACGGCTCCGTTCCGGATAAGGTTCAGACCATTGGGAGTTCCAACCCACAAGCCCGTGCCGGTCTGCGCCAGCGCCAGCACCACATCGCTCGACAGCGCCGCATGACTCATCGCCGCCGAAGCCCGTCCGCCCTCGACCCGGTTCAGACCGCCGCCGTTGGTGCCGATCCAGATTGTGCCCTCGCGATCCTGAAAGATCGCCCGCACCGCTCCCGCCGACAGACCGTCCTGCTCGCTGATGGTCGAGAACGGCTGCTCGCGCAACACGGTTAGACCAGCGTTATCCGTGCCGAACCAGACGCTTCCCTCGCGATCCTCAAAGATCGAAAGCACGCCCGTGAGCCGGGACCGTCGTGCCGAAAGGTCGACCCTGCCCTCCGTAACTCGCGCCACGGTCCGGTTCGTCGCGACCCACAGCGTTCCTTCGCGATCCCGGTAGAGCCGCTCGACCGGTGCAGCTCCGAGCCCTTCGGCGCCGCCCGGAATCGAGATCGCTCCAGCGCTCCAACGCGCGAGACCCCGGTCCGTCCCGATCCACATGCCGCCGCCACCGTCCGGCAGCAGCACGTTGACCACGTCCGAAGGGAGGCCATCTGCCATGGTCAGCGGTCTGCCGCCAACCTCTCCGAGGATCTCCACCCCGCCCCGGCCCGCGACCCAGACCTCTCCCGAGCGCATCACGGCAAGCGCCCGCAGCTCCCCCAGGTCAGAGGCGACAGCCGCCTTGGTCGCCTTCGTTCCGCTCCCGTCCAGGCGGTAGATCGACCGGCTCCCTGCGACCCAGATCTGGTTGCGATCGTCCTCCGCGATCTGCGAGCTTCCGTCGATCATCTGCAGATCTTCAGCACCCGCGACCTGCTGGAATCGGCTGCCATCGAGCACCGCCAGCCCAGCCGCCGTGATCGCCAGCAGCTTCCCGGTGTGGGACGCGTAGGTCGCCGAGACAGAGCTGGACGGAAGTCCGTCCGCAACACCAAACAGCGTGAAGCCGCCACCCCTCTCGCGCACCAGACCACCCGTCGTGCTGATCCAGAGCGACCCATCGCTGCCCTCTCGGAGGTCGCTGATGATGTCGCTGCGAAACTGCGGCGTATTCTCCGTGTCGTAGACGCGAAAGCGAATGCCATCGAAACGCACCAGGCCTGCCTCGGTCGCGATCCAGAGAAATCCGTCACGCGTTTGCACGACCGAGTGCACCGTGTTCTGCGGCAGGCCGGAGTCGCTCCCCCAGGTCTGCTGGCCGAACTGGCTGAGCTTTCGCTGGGTCCCCAAGCCGCGCACCGGCGCGACCGCAACCAGGCTAAGAATGGCTGCCAGGATCGCAAAGGAGCTTCGGCTTCTGATCATCTGTTCCCAGTTCCGCACTCTCTTGGAGTCTACAAGCGCACCTTGACGGCATACTCGATCTCGGATTAGTGGACATTCTCAAGCTTCGGCTCGCTTCCAGCCTGCAACTTCTGGGAAGCCTCCACCTCGCGGCTCGCATCCGCTTGCCTCCCCAGAGCTCGATACGCCTGGCCCAGCAACGCACGCGTGCGGTAGTTCGTCGGATCCAGAGCCTTTGCGTGTTCCAGATAGGTCGCCGCACCCAAGGCATCCTGCCGCTTCAGAAGAACCTTGCCCAGCAGAATGTACGGTCCGGTCGAGTTCGGCTCCAGCAGCAACGCCTCCTGCAACGATCTTTGCGCATCCTCGTATCGTCCTGCCCGGTAATACGCGTCGCCCAGCCGGTCGTAGGCAGGGCCGTCCAACGGATTGCGCGCTCGCTCCATCTCCAACTCCGCGATCGCCTCGTCCAAGTGGTTGCCCGCCAGCGCGATCTCTCCCAGCAGAGCGTGTGCCAGCGGAAGCTGCGGATCGAGTTCCAGCGCCTTTGTGGCGAACTCCTTCGCCACCGGCACAAACTCTCGTCGAAAAAGCATCCTCGCCCCGAGCAGGTAGGCCGCCGCGGAATCGGGCGCGAAGCCATACTGGGCCGCAAAGGCATGCCGCGCATCTTCGTAACGGCGGGTATCCAGATAACACAGCGCCAGCACGTAGCTCGGGTCCACCTTGCTCTCGGCAGACCAGCCGCGCGACCCCTCCAGCAGCGGAATCGCCGCCGCGGGCCGGCCAAGCCGAAACAACGTGAGCCCGCGCATCTGGGCCGCCTCCTTATCTTTCGGATCTCTCGCAAGCGCCGCCGCATAGGCTGTGTCGGCCTCCTGCAGCTTCGCCTGGCTGTAGAAGGCGAGCCCCCGAAGCGTCTCCAGGCCGAGGGGAGCCGGCTGCATTCCCGCCAGCCTCTCGAGCTCACGGAGCGCTTCCTCGGTATGCCCCGCGTTGATCCGCTGTCGAATCGAAGCCAGCGCCTGCGCATCGTCGCCTCCCACTGCTGCCGACCCGCCCTTGGTTGCTGCCGGCAGTGGCGACTGCGCCGCGAGCAAGGGCTGAGGCAGCAACTCCCTCGCGCCAGACAGGAGAACAACCACGATGGCAAAGTTCAGGAGCGGAAAGGTCATTCAGGAGAGACGCACAAAACAGCTCTGCAGATAGAGCCTCGGGGAAGAGAACAAGGGGAGCCGAGGCTCCCCTTGCTGACGGACTACAGCACATCCTTAGAACTGAACGCGCGCCGAGAACTGCAGCTGCCGCGGGTTTGTTGATCCATTGATACCCGGTCCGTTGGTGATAGCACCAGCGCTACCCTGCTCAATGTTTCCACCGGGTAGACCGAAGTTGATATGGTTGAAGGCATTAAAGGCGTCCGTGCGGAACTGAACCGTTGCATACTCCTTGATGGGAAAATTCTTCTGCACCGAAATGTCGGCGTTGAAGAAGTGTGGCCCGAAGACGCTGTTTCGTCCCGCGGTTCCAATTTGGTCCAACCCTGGTGCCGTGAATGCTCCTCCCAGAGTAATCTGGTCATAGTAGGAGAGACCACCGCCCGGGCCCGGGCGTCCACGCAGGTTCGAGTGGAATTGCTTTGTATCTCCGTTCACGTAGCATGGTGCGCTTCCGCCGACGCTGCTCGAGCAGGAAAGGTAGGAAAGCGTAAAAGGTAGACCGCTGGAGTAGTTAATGATCGGACTTACTTGCCATCCGCCAACTATCTGATTTACGATCCCATTGGAATGGCTCAGGAAAGCATGGTTGCGGCCGAACGGCAGCTCCAGCAACCCGTAAACGATGATCTGCTGCTGGCGGAGCGAGCTGTCCCGGCCACGCACCGCTTTACGATCCCATGTCGAATAGCTCGTGGCTTCGCTCATCGCCTTCTGCCAGGCATAGTTTGCGTTCAGCGAAACGCCATGCGTGAACTGCTTCGACATAGAGACCTGCAGGGCGTTGTAGTGGGTGTCCAAGTCATCGCTGAAATCCGTGATGTCGTTCGTCCATCCACACGCTCCTGGAGTCGGTGAGGCGCTTGCCAGATAGTTAGGATCTGAGCATGCCGGCAACTTTCCACCGTAGAAGCGGCGGAGGAAGGTCGTGTTTCGGGTCGCTCCAGTCGCATTGACAACATTGGCGGCCGTGCAGTTTACGCCGAGGGGGTAGCAGTTACCACCCGCGGGATCGTAGTGGAGCGGCTGCCCGGTAATGCTGTACTGCGCGGGCAGGAACAGGCCCGGCTCGTTTGGGTTGGTGGTGTTTCCGGAGTTGTCCCCGAAGGTATGGGTTCCTTTATTTCCAACATAAGCGATGGTCAGAGAGACCGTGGGCGTCAGCGCCTGCTGCACGCTGGCGTTCCAGGCATCAAGCGTCGGGAGCCGGAGCGTAGTAGGCCGGGCTCTCGAATTTACGCTGTAGCCAGGATTCGGGAGCAGGCCATTTGCGGGAACCACGGTCGGCTGCGGAGCGGACGGCCCTTGCGCCAGCGTAAAGGCATAGCTGGTTGGGCCTCCGTTTGCATTGATCTGCTGGTTAGCCAGCACCGGCAGGTTCTGCGTAGCGGAGTGACCGAAGATCGATCCGAAGACTCCGATGTCGAAGCTACGACCGTAACCGGCACGAACGACCGTCTTGTCGCTCACTTGGTACGCAACGCCGATGCGTGGATTGTAGGCATTGCCAGGCTTCTGATAGTTCATGTTGCTGCCAATGCCGCCGGTTCCCGCGACCCGGAGGTATCCAGTCGCGACATCAAGGAGGGCACCAGCTTGGGACGCGTTGACTGTTTCCGGAAAGTACAGCTCATAGCGCAGACCATAATTGATCGTCAGCTTTTGGGTCGCGCGCCACGTGTCCTGAACATAAAAGAAGTCTCTCTTCTGAAACTCCTTCGCATTCGTAGATGTACTCACATACCGGTTGAACAGCGAAACCTGCCCAAGGGCAAATGTCGCAAACCCAAGTCCGCCGGCACTGAAGGTCGGCGATGCAAGCGCGGGATTGGAGGTAGGTCCAGTACCGAATTGCAGAAGACCCGTACGATCGTTGTCGCTGGGCACGCGCAGATTGCGAGCATACCGGAGATCGGCTCCGAACTTCACTGAATGATTTCCCAGTGTTTTCGTCCAATTGGTCGCAAGCTGGTACTGATCCTCGCGCTCGATCAGTGGGCAGTTGCAGCGGTCCACATTCAGACCAGCGCCATACTGCGGTCCCACGGACTGACCATTGTTCGGATTCCCGTTATTTTGTCCGGGAGTACCAACCTCAGTCAGCTGAATACTGGGAGCTCCACTCGTGATCGGGTCGGCTGTGTTCAGGCCGGGAATACCCAGCTGCGTCGCCAGGTTCACGCCCGCGTCGTACTTCCGCGTTCCGATGTTGTACCGGTAGTAGCCCGCGCGAACGTCCGCTACCAGCTTCGGGTTCACGGCAATATCCGCACCGAGTGCCGCGCTATCGTTAGCGCCGGTCGATGTTCCACCGTATCCACCAATACCGAACCCGGCTCCCCCCGCGGGTCCGAAGATAGTCCCTCCGGTCAGCACATCTGTAAACCGGCTGAACCGTCCGAAGACGTGTGTGCGCTCACTCAGCGTGTAATCGCCGCGCACATCCCATTGGTCGCTGTTGAACAGACCCGTTCCACTGGCTGAGTAATTGTTTGCCAAGCCATTGGCAGGACCGTCCGTGCGGTTCGGAGCATAAGGCTGCAGCAGGGCGAAGAAAGCCCGTGCCTGCGGAGAGACTTCAGCAGCTGGAATGACGTTCCCCGGATACTGCGTTCCATCCTTCCGATAAATGAGGCCGACACCTCCCGGAAGGAGGGCGTATTCACTGAAGTCGCACCCTACAGCCCCAAGGCAGCTTGAGACCAGCCGAGCCGTAGGCACGGTCTGGGTATTTACCGTACCAACCTTTTGGCGAACACCCTGGTAGTCGCCAAAGAAGAATAGCTTGTTCTTCAAAATGGGTCCGCCGATGGACCCGCCAAACTGATTCTTAAGCGCAGCGGGAAAGGGACTGCTTGCGGTGAGCTGAGTCGGTGACTGCGAGAATGGGTCGCGAGCGAGATTGGCACTGCTTTGGCGGTAGTCAAAGGCCGACCCGTGGAACTTGTTGGTTCCGGACTTGGTCTGCGCAGTGACCACGGACGAGACTGCCTTGCCGAACTCCGCGTCGAAGTTCTGCGTCGTGATCTTGGTCTCGGAGAGCGAATCCGCGTTCGGATTGATGACGATGATGCCCAGAATCGGATCCTGGTTATCGGTTCCATCCAGCTGGAAGGCGACGCCGGCAAAGGCCTGACCATCCACCTCAATCTGCCGGCTTCCCTGCGGATCTTCGCTGGCCGCGTGGCTCCAACCGAGCTGCTGGGCACCCGGCAGAAGCAGCTGAAGACTGGTGAAGTTTCTGTCCTGGATCGGCAGGTCCACGATCTCCTTCGCGTTGAAGATCGTCGAGACATCCGCCCGATCCGTCTTCAACTGCGGGATGCTATCCGCGCTGACCTCGACCGTCTGGTCGTTGCCGCCAGCCGATAGCGCAGCCTCCACCTTGGCTGACGTATCCGCGAACAGATGCAGACCGGTCGTCGCGTATCCTTTGAATCCCGGCGCCACCACCTTCACGTCATAAGTGTCCGGGATGAGGTGATCCACCTTGAACTCGCCGCTGCCGTTCGACTGCACCGTGACGGTTGTGCCCTTCTCCGCGTCGGTTACGGTGACCGCCGCGTTGGGAATCACAGCTCCCGTGGTGTCGGTCACGGTGCCGAAGATCGAGCCATAAACCGCCTGGCCGAACGATCGAGCACTGGAGACCACAAGAAGCCCTGCAACGATCGGAATCGTTGCGATGCGATGTACTTTGTTCATGAAAACCTCCTGAGCATACCGTTGAAGCGTTGCGGCCATCTGTCGTCCAGCCGCTGCTGTTCGTGTCGTTCGTGCCTATGGCGCATCCGTCGCGACGCCCAGCTCACGTCTAACCCTTGTCGACCCTACTCAAACTTTGGATGGAGACGTTGTGGGATCTTTGGATCGATGTGAACGCTAATTCAGCGCACTTACAGCTGTCAAGAGCTCATGGCGCGGGGTTCATCGACCAGTCCTCCTCCCCCTTCGTCCCCTTTGTCTCACCACAATCCTCTCCTCCTTTGCCGGCACCTCTTCAAGGCCCTCCGGGCCGGGACCCCCCGAGCCGAAACCGGGCTAGCCCACCAGAGCGTCCAGAAAGGGGAGATCCGCGAGGCCCCCGGCCCGTACAAGCCGCGTCCTGCCCATTGGGCTAGCTAGAAGATCCCGAGAAAGAGTCTCAACCGTCTACAATCAGGCCTGGCTATGCAAGCGCTGGCATCTTTCACGGCAGTCGCCCTGCTTCTGCTCACCCCCACATCTCCCGCGCAGCGCGGCAAAGCTCACCAGAGCAGCCCATCCCGTCCATCCCCGCAGGCCATCGCCGCCGCCGCAGCTGAGTTCCAGGCAGGCTCGGCGGCGTACGCTCGCGGCGACCTCGCCTCCGCCCGAGCCAGCTTCAGCAAGGCTGTTCGGCTCGCACCGGACGTGGGCGCCAGCCACAGCGCGCTCGGAGCCGTGCTGCTCGCCCAGGACGACCTCCATGCGGCCGTCTCCGAGTTCGTTCGCGCCCACACGCTCGACCCGAACGACACCGGCGCCATCATCAACCTGGCCGAGGCCTATCTCCGCCTGCGCGACCTCCCCGCCTCCGTCGCCACCTTTCGGCTGCTTCCGGAGCCGGCCGCCGGAGCTCCCCCAAACCTCCGCCCGGAGGAGACCATCAGCTTTGCCGGCGCGCTCTCCGGAACCGGCGATCTCCCCGGTGCTCGCCAGCTTCTGGAGCGGGCGCTCGAAGCCAATCCCCAGAGTGCCCTGCTCCAGGACGCCCTCGGAACCGTGCTCGCCCAGGCTCAGCAACCGGAGGAGGCCGCCACACACTTCACGCGCGCCCTCGATCTCGATCCAAATCTGGCCTCGGCTCACTTCCACCTCGGCTCCGTCCTTCTGCTCGAGGGAAGACCGCATGAGGCCGCGGAGCAACTCACCCGCGCGTCCGACCTCGACCGGGATCGAGAGGACTTCTCGCTCCAGCTCGGAAAGGCCCTGAGCGCCGACAACCAGGATCTTCAGGCGATCAGCGTCCTCCGCCAAACCCTCCTTCGGCATCCCGGATCCGTCGACGCCCAGTACGCCCTGGCACTTGCACTCCAAAGCGGAGGTCAGCCCAAAGAAGCGCTCCCTCTGTTCCACGTCGTCCTCCTCGCCCGCCCGCACGACTCCGAAGCGCTCACCAACGACGCCCTGGCCCTGGTGCAGATCGGCGAAGCTCAGCAGGCGATCCCGCTCTACGAGAAGGCCCTGGTTGCGGGAGGCGACTCCCCCACACTTCGGGAGGATCTCGGCGTCGCGCACCTGCAGCTCAGCCAGCTCGACCGCGCCATCGAGCAGTTCCGCCAGGGGCTCGCGCTCGATGCCGCGAGCCCGCACCTCCACTACGATCTCGCTCTGGGGCTCAAGCTCAAGGACAAGCCGAACGAAGCCATCCCCGAGTTTCTCGAAGCCGAGAAGCTAGACCCCAGCCTGCCCGATCCGCCGTACACCCTCGGTGTCCTCTACATGCAGATGGGCCGCTTCGCCGAAGCGCAAAGCAAGCTGGAGCGAGCCACAGATCTTCGGCCTGACAACGGGGAAGCCTGGGCGCTGCTCGGCAACGTCTACAAGCAGGCTGGCCAGTTACCCGCGGCGACGCACGCCCTCGATCGCGCCGCGCAGCTGCTTCCTCAGCAGCCCGGGCCCCATATCTCGCTTGCCTCCATCCTCTCCCAGCAGGGTGACAGTTCGGGCGCCGCTCGCGAACGCAAAGTCGCCGCCGAGCTCAGCCGGGTCGCCTACGCGCACCAGAAAGCCACCTTCTCGCTCGAGAGCGGACGCGCCCTGCTCCTCAAAGGCGACCTCGCCGGCGCCGCCACCCAGCTCGGCGCAGCCGTTGCCGCCGATCCCAGCCTCCCCGAGCCGCACCAGCTTCTGGCCGACGTCCTGACCCGGCAAAACAAACTCGCCGAGGCCGCACTCGAGCGGCAAAAGGGCCTCAGCCTTGCCTCGTCTCCAGCGACACCTGCCACCGCTCCTCCTCCCACCAAGCAGCCCTGACCTGCGCGGGTCGTCTCTCCTTCCGGAAACGCGGTACCCTCGGATTGGCCACGACCGCGGGTCCACAACCCCGGACGGCACAGCGGCGCCGCTGCCGTCCCATACACAGAGTTCGCATACACGCGCAGCGGCTCTCAGACCCACAGACCCACAGAAGGATCGGCACAATGTCCAACCTCCTCCTCGCCCTGGCCCTGCTTCTCTCCCCCGTCACCATCGCCCAGACTGCGCCAACCGCCGCGTCAGGGGGCTCCACCGCCGCCGCAACCTCCCTGCTCTCGCCCGAGGAGGTCCATAAGCTGCTTCCTCCCTCCGTCTACTTCCGGGGCCAGACCGCTCCCCTGCAGCTCCGCAACGCCGCCGCCGCACGCTTCTCGGATAACGCCGTTCTCTTCGCCTCGCTCGTCGACACCTCCGGCTACTCCACCAACGTCCGCGAGCGGTACCAGTTCTACTTGGTCACCGAGGTCCCGCTGACGGTCGCCGAGAAGCCCCTTCCCGCCGGTGCCTACGGCGCGGGATTTCTCGAAGACGGAACCTTTGTCGTCATGGATCTCGGCGGACACGACCTCCTCCTCTCCCGCACCACGCGCGACGACAACATGAACCGGCCGCGGCCGCTGCAGCTGGTGGCCGGCGCCACGCCACAGGAGCTTCGTCTCTACCTCGGCCGCAGCTTCGTCCCGCTCACCCGCGCGCATCCGTAAGGTCCAACGTCCTCCCGCCGACCTGCGCACCACCTCTCTTGTGAGGCCTCCGTCCACTTCCTTATACTTGCGCTTTGCCCCCCATCGGCGGCTCAGGAGCTCTGTCGTTGATTCGATCCCGCCGTGGTTTTCTCAAGTCGCTCTCCCGCACCGCGCTGGTGCTTTCGCTTGAGGACGTCTTGTCACTCGCTCTACCCGCCCAGGCGCTTCCGGCACAGACGCCGCAGCAGCCCGCCAGCTCGCGACCCACCTACGACGCCCAGCCCCACGCCGCTCCCAAGACGCTTCCTTCGCCCATCGCCGGCACCCCGCTCGGCTTCTCCTTTCTCGACGTCGCCCGGCAGTCCGGCCTCAACACCAAAACCATCTACGGCGGCGAGCACAAGAACCGCTACCTCCTCGAGACCACCGGCTGCGGCGTCGCCTTTTACGACTTCGATCACGACGACTGGCTCGATCTCTTCCTCGTCAACGGCACTCGCATCGATGGCTTCCCCAAAGGGCAGGAACCCATCTCGCGCCTCTTCAAAAACAATCGCGACGGCACCTTCACCGACATCACTGCCAAGTCCGGAATGACGCGCTCCGGCTGGGGACAGGCCTGCTGCGTCGGCGACTTCGACAACGACGGCCTGGACGACCTCTTCGTCACCTACTACGGCCAAAACATCCTTTATCGCAACCACGGCGACGGCACCTTCACCGACGTCACCGCCAAGGCCGGCCTGCTCCAGTCGAAGACCCGCTGGAACTCCGGCTGCGCCTTTCTGGACTTCGACCGCGACGGTCATCTCGACCTCTTCGTCGCCAACTACATCGACTTCGACATCAAGACCGCGCCCATCCCCGAGGTTGCCGGCTGCCAGTACAAGGGCATCCAGGTCGCCTGCGGCCCACCCGGTCTCGAGGGCGGCAAAAACCTGCTCTACCGCAACAACGGCGACGGCACCTTCACCGACGTCTCCGCGAAATCCGGCGTTCTCGAGACCCTCGGCACCTACGGCCTCTCGGTGGCCGTCGCGGACATCGATAACGACGGCTGGCCCGACATCTACGTCGCCAACGACTCCACCGCCGCCACCTTCTACCGCAACCAAAAGAATGGCGCCTTCAAGGACGAGGCCATCGAGGCCGGCATCGCCTACTCCCCCGATGGCAAGCCGCAGGCCGGCATGGGCGTCTCCGTCGGCGACTACAACCGCGACGGCAATCTCGACATCGTCAAGACCAACTTCGCCGGCGACACCGACTCGCTCTACCAGAACCTCGGGGATGGCACCTTCGAGGACCGCACCTACCTCTCCGGCATCGGCGTCAACACGCGCCTGCTCGGCTGGGGTGTCGGCTTCGTTGATGTCGACAACGACGGCTGGCTCGACATCCTCGTCTCGAACGGCCACGTCTACCCCGAAGTCGAGGCCTCAAAGCTCGAAGCCCCCTACGCCGAGCACAAGTATCTCTACCGCAATCTCCGCAACGGCCAGTTCGAAGAGGTCACGGGCATTGCCGGCCCCGGTATCAACGCACCCGCGCCCGCCCGCGGCTGCGCCTTCGGCGACTTCGACAACGATGGCGACATGGACATTGCCGTCAACTGCGTCAACGCTCTCCCGCAGCTGCTTCGCTGCGACACCACCATCCCGCGCAACTGGATCAAGATCCGCGTCATCGGCACCAGGAGCAACCGCACCGGCATCGGCGCCCGCATCACCGTCACCGCCCACACAGACCCCAAATCCCAGCAGCCCTTGCGCCAGATCGAAGAGGTCCGCTCCGGTGGCAGCTACTACTCGCAGAACGATCTCCGCATCCACTTCGGCCTCGACCAGGCCACGGTCGCCGACACCGTCGAGATCGCCTGGCCCTCCGGCGCCAAGGACACCCTCAAGGCCCTCGCCGCCAACCACCTCTACGTCATCCAGGAAGGCGGCAAAGTCCTCCGCACCGTCGCCATGGCAGCCATCACACACGCCAAGTCCACAGCAACATGAAGCAGCCACTTCGATCTCGTCTCGTCTTCTCTGCGCCCCGTCTGCAAGCCTTCGCGTGCTGTGCGTTCGCCTTTGCACTCACCTTCTTCCCAGCTCACGCGCACGCCCAGCACCCCTACCCCGCCACCGCCGAACACCCCGCCCCAGCGTGGTTCGTCGACGTCGCCCCCCAAGCCGGCATCACTGTCCGCAACGTCAACGGCGGCGTCGACACGAAGCGCTACATCATTGAGGCCACCGGCTCCGGCGTCGCCGTCCTCGACTACGATCGCGACGGTTGGCCCGACATCTTCCTCGTCAACGGAACCAACCTGACCCCCGGCGACCCCAGGAGCCCCGACGCCCCCACCAGCCATCTCTTCCACAACAACCACGACGGCACCTTTACCGATGTCACCGCCAAAGCCGGCCTCGTCTCCAACGGCTGGGGGCAGGGGGCCTGCGTCGGCGACTACGACAACGACGGCTTCGACGACCTCTACATCACCGGCTACGGCAAGAACCGTCTCTTCCACAACCAGGGCGATGGCACCTTCAAAGAAGTTGCCCAGGCCGCCGGCGTCGCGGGCACCGGCAGGGAGTGGGGCACAGGCTGCGCCTTTGTCGACTACGACCGCGACGGCAAGCTCGACCTCGTCGTCGCCAACTACGTTCACTTCGACCTGGCCAAAACTCCCCGGCCCGGGGAGGATGCCGGCTGCACCTGGAAGGGCACCCCCGTGCAGTGTGGCCCGCGCGGTCTCCCCAGCGCGCCCAATACCCTCTTCCACAACCTCGGCGCCCAGAACGGACCGGTCCGCTTCGCCGACGTCTCGCACACCTCCGGCATCGAGAAGACCTACGGCCATTACTGCTTCTCCGTCACCACCCTCGACTACAACGAGGATGGTTGGCCCGACATCTACATCGCCTGCGACTCCACCCCGTCCATCCTCTATCGCAACAATCGCGACGGCACCTTCACGGACGTAGCCGCCGACACTGGCGTCGCCTTCAACGAAGACGGCCGCGAGCAGGCCGGCATGGGCTCCACCGCCGCCGACTACGACGGTGACGGTCACCTCGACCTCTTCAAAACCAACTTCTCCGACGACACCTCCACCCTCTACCGCGCCAACGGCGACGGCACCTTCACCGACCAGACCTTTGCCGCGGGGCTCGGCATCAACTCCGACGCGCTCGGCTGGGGAGCCATGTTCGCTGACGTCGACAACGACGGCTATCCCGACATCCTCGTCACCAACGGCCACGTCTACCCCGAGGTCGACTCCGCCAAGCTTGGCGCCACCTACCGCGAGCCGCGCTTCCTCTACTACAACCTCGGCAGCGCCTCGAATTCCAGCGGTGCACAAAACACCAGCGGCGCACAAAGCTCCGCCACCCCAAGGCCTCCCGTCAGGTTCAAGGACATTTCCAAGACCTCCGGCCCCGGCCTGCTCGAGCCCCTCTCCGGTCGCGGCCTCGCCACCGCCGACCTCTTCAACGATGGCCGCCTCGAAGCCGTCATCAACAACCTCAGCGACCGCCCCATGCTGCTCGTCAACCTCGCCCGCAACCCCAACCACTGGCTCGGCCTCCACCTCGTCGGCAACCGCTCCAACCGCGACGCTATCGGCGCCCACGTCGTCCTCCACGGCGCCCGCCGCTCGTGGGTCGACGAGGTCCGCAGCGGCTCCAGCTACAACAGCACCAGCGACCTCCGCCTGCACTTCGGCCTCGGCGCCGAAGCCACCATCACCTCCATCGACGTCCGCTGGCCCAGCGGCCAGTCCGAGACCTTTCCCGCGACCCCCGTCGACCGCATCCTCGACCTCACCGAGGGAAAAGGCAGAGCGCTCGCCGCGAAACCCTGACCTATACGCAACCGCCGCCCGGCTTCGCCAAAGGACACGCCGACCACCTCGCCTCAGCCGCGGCTATTCGGTACAGTCAGAACTTTGGTATAGTTCACGCCACCAACCAGATGACCCAAAGGATGTGCATGCTGACCCGCCTTCTCCCCCTCGCCATGGCCGCGAGCTTTGCCGGCACTTCCCTCCTCGCCCAGACTCCGGTGCAGGATCCTGCCCAAGCCACAGCTCAGGCTGCCGCTACCGCCAGCACCGCCGCCGCTCCCACGAACGACAAGACCTGGTGGAAGCACGCCGTCCTCTATGAGATCTACCCGCGCAGCTTTCAGGATTCGAACGGCGACGGCATCGGCGACCTCAACGGCATCACGCAGCGCCTCGACTACCTCCAGAACCTCGGCGTCGACGCCGTCTGGATCGCGCCTATGTACCCGTCGCCCCAGGTCGACTTCGGCTACGACATCTCCGACTACGAAAACGTCGATCCCAAGTACGGAACGCTCGCCGACTTCGACCGCCTCCAGACCGAAGCGAAGAAGCGCAACCTTCGCATCGTGTTCGACATGGTCCTGAACCACACCTCCGACAAGCACAAATGGTTCCTCAATGCCGCCAGCTCCCGCACGGGTCCCTTTCACAACTACTACGTCTGGAATGACGGCATCCCGTCCGACTCTCCCGGCGTCACCGCCTACCAGAAGCGCTTCGCCCACGACGGCCGCGTTCCCCCCAACAATTGGGTCTCCCTCTTCGGAGGCTCCGCCTGGGAGTGGGTCCCCGCCGTCCACCAGTTCTACTACCACTACTTCTACAAGGCCCAACCCGACCTCAACTGGCGCAATCCCGTCGTCGAGAAAGCCATGTTCGACCAGATGCGCTTCTGGCTCGACCGCGGCGTCGCCGGCTTCCGCCTCGATGCCATTCCCACCCTCTTTGAGGACCCTCAGCTTCGCGAAGGAACATCCACGGGCGGCACCAATGCCCAGGGCGATCCCATCTACTCCACCGTCTACCAGGAGAACCTTCCCGAGGTCCACGACACCATCCGCCGCATGCGGGCCATGATCAACTCCTACCCAGGCGACCGCGTGCTGATCGGCGAAACTTACCTGCCCGATACCGCCGCCCTCGCCAAATGGTATGGTGGCGAAGCCGCGGACGAGCTGCAGCTCCCCATGGATATGCTGCTCGGCTTCCATGGCGACCACGATAAGCTCGACGCCGCTGCCTTCCGCGCTCACATCGAGGAGGCCGAAACCCAGCTCCACGGCGGCCAGCCTCTCTTTGTCTTCGACAATCACGACAACGTCCGCTCCTGGGAACGCTACGGCGACGGCGTCCACAACACCGACATCGCCCGCATCCTCGCCGCCATCCTCTTCACCACAAAAAGCACCGCCCTGATGTGGGAAGGCACCGAGATCGGCATGGTCACCACCACGCCAACCCGCGTCGAAGACGTCCGAGATCCCATCGGCATCACCGGCTGGCCCAAGGAGAAAGGCCGCGATGGTGAACGCACCCCCATGCAGTGGACCTCCGGCAAGGACGCCGGCTTTTCGACCAGCGCCACCACCTGGCTCCCCGTCGCCCCCAACTACAAAACCGTCAACGTCGAAGGGGAACAGAAAGACCCCAACTCGCTCCTCCGCTGGAACCAGAGCCTTATCGCCATGCGCCGCTCCAACCCCGCGCTTCACGACGGCGGCATGGTCATGCTCGACATCACCAACCCCAGCGTCCTCTCCTACCTTCGCACCGCGCCAACCGGCAAACCGTCCGTCGTCGTCTCGCTCAACATGACCGCCCAACCGCAGACCGTCTCGCTCGATCTCAAAAAGGCCGGTGTCGCCGGCGAGACCGTCAAGACGCTGCTCAGCAGCGACCCCGCCCTGAACGCAACCACCTCCGCCACCTCCGTCACCCTTCCCCCCTTCGCCTCCTGGATCGCCGCCGTTCAGTAACCGCCGTCCAGTAGCCGCCGTCCAGTAGCCTGGTCCTTCAAACGGAGTGCGAGCTCCACCAGCAGCTCGCACTCCCAATATCGCGCAGCCATACCCACCGCTTCCCAAGGACCTCATGAGCTCCGCAAACTCCAAAGCCGTCATGCTCCTCGCCAAGAGCGCCAGCACCGGCGCTCTTGGCGGCCTGCTCTTTGGCTTCGACACGGCCGTCATCGCGGGGGTCACGCACTCCCTCTCCAGCCACTACCGGCTCTCCGACAGCCAGCTCGGCTTCACCGTCGCCATCGCGCTCATCGGTACCGTCCTCGGTTCGCTCGGCAGCGGCGTCCTCGGGCAGCGCATCGGCAGCCGCGCCGCACTCCGCATCATGGGCGTCCTCTACGTGCTCTCCGCCCTGGGCTGCGCCTTTGCCGGTCCGTGGAGTATGTTCCTCGCCTTCCGCTTCCTCGGTGGCCTCGGCATCGGCGGCTCCTCCGTCCTCGGCCCCATCTACATCGCGGAGCTCGCCCCCGCCAAGTGGCGCGGCCGCCTCGTCGGCATGTTCCAAATCAACATCGTCATCGGCATCCTGCTCGCCTACCTGTCGAACGCCATCATCGCGCACTTCGCCCTTGGCCCCATTGAGTGGCGCGTCGACCTCGGCGTTGCCGTCGTTCCCGCCATCGTCTTCCTCCTGCTCCTCCTCAGCGTCCCCCACAGCTCCCGCTGGCTCGTCAGCCAGAACCGCATCGACGAGGCCCAGCTCATCCTCGCCCGCATGGGCTCGCCAGACTCCAAGGCCGAGGTCGACTCCATCGTGGAATCGCTCCGCTTTGAAGGCGGCCTCGAGCAGGGAAATCTCTTCAACCGCCGCTACGCCCTTCCCGTCTTCCTCGCCATCTCCATCGGCCTCTTCAACCAGCTCAGCGGCATCAACGCCATCCTCTACTACCTCAACGACATCTTCGCGAGCGCCGGCTTCTCCTCCGTCTCCTCCAACACCCAGGCCGTCGCTATCGGCCTCGCCAACCTCGTCGCCACCCTGCTCGGCATCTCCATCATCGACAAAGTCGGCCGCAAAACCCTGCTCCTCATCGGCGCCGTCGGCACCGCGCTCTGCCTCGGCGGCGTCGCCTGGGTCTTCACCACCAACTCCCACCTCCATCTGCTCCTGCCCCTGCTCATCGCCTTCATCGTCTTCTTCGCCCTCTCCCAGGGAGCCGTCATCTGGGTCTACCTCTCCGAGGTCTTCCCCACCAACGTCCGCGCCAAAGGCCAGAGCCTCGGCTCCTCCGCCCACTGGATCATGAACGCCGCCATCGCCTGGACCTTTCCCATCATCGCCCGCCACTCCCGCGCACTGCCCTTCGCCTTCTTCGCCGCCATGATGGTCGTCCAACTCCTCACCGTCTACTTCGTCTACCCCGAAACCAAGGGCTACTCGCTCGAAGAGATGCACCAGCACATCGGCGCCCACTAGCAGTCTTATGCGCAATACCCCCTTCGGTGCAGCGTGTGATTCTCGCCCGGCAGTACACTGGGCCCGCCATGGCTACTCACCGTTGCAGAGCTGCCGCCCGGGCCCTCCTCGCGACCGCGATTCTCACGACCCTCACCTCCCTGGGGCAGCAACCTGCTTCCCTTCCGCTCCCAGCATCCGCTGCGAGCGGAGCACCCACTCAACTGCTGGATCTCTTCGCGTCGAACGACAAGTCCGGCGTTCCGGATAGGGCCCTCAACCTGAACGACCTCGAGGTCCTCGATGACGGCAAGCCGGTTCCACTTACTGGCTTCCTCCGACCCGGCGAGTCCGGCACCCGCCCCGTCGTCCTCTGGATCGTTGTCCAGTGCGTCATGCCCGGCGTGATCAACAACGGCTCGGGCTTCCTTCGCGGGTTCACCACCGATCTTGCCTCTGGACTCACCCACCTCGGCCTTGGCGAAGCTTACGGCGTCGCGCATTGGTGCGACGATGGCGCCGTCTCGCTCGATCTCCAGCCCAACCGCCGCATCGTCCAACTCGGTCCCACGCTCGCAGCCGTCCTTGGCCCGACCGTCAATCCGCCAACGAATCCTTTTCTTGGCGAAGCCGCCCTGCTCAAGGTCATCCGCGACGCCATCGAAGCCACCTCACGCTTCAATCCTCGAGCCATGCCAGTTCTCGTTTTCCTCTACGGCGATCACACCGCCGCCGACGCACGGCAGGTCGACCATCTAACGCAGCAGCTGCTCGCCGTCCCCGCTACTGTTTTTCTCGTCAATAATGGCCTCGCGGACCCGCCCCACGCTGCCTTTCGCGAAATCCCCATGGTTCTCGGCCACCTCGCCGGAGAAACCGGGGGCTCCTACTTCCACGTACCCTTCGGCGACCATGACCCGCTCGTCTTCGCGCAAGCCCTTGCCGCTGTCCTCGATCGCCTGCACAGCCGTTACCAGCTATCTTGGCTCCCCCGCAGACCCGATAATCAGGAGCACCGCCTTGCCCTCAGACTCACCTCCGCCGCCCGCAAAGCCCATCCCGGTACCGAGCTCCGCGCCCGTAACACCTACCTCGCCAGCCCACAGCCTGCCACCCCGTCGAACTGATTGTGGTTCACAGAATCGGGGAGGCGCGATGTTGTATTAGGCGCGCCTAGGTCTAAAGCGCGGGATCGACGAGCATCGTCCGCTCCACCGTGACCGCACGTCGTCTGTCGAGCCATTCGCGAAGCAGGACAAAGGGACGCTCCACCCCTACATAGAGAGCTCCCGCCCCTACCCAACAGCTAGTCATGTACACCGCGGTTGTCTTGAGATCATGGTGGGTCGTGAGCTGCGGCAAGTATACGTCCGCGAGGTGGGCCATCTCCTTGTGCGTGAGGTACAGGCTGAAGGCCAGCAGTGCCACCGTTCGAGCGCCCGGAATGCGTATGCGAGCTAGCCAACCATTACGGCTCATGGCTGACGCGGTAAGCAGACCGAGTGCAAGTGAAAGCAACAGGGGACCGAGAATCACGTTCGACATCGCGGTGTTCGTCCCAAAATCGAACCGATCGGACGACAGCCACAGGCTCAAGCTCAGGAGGAGCACGCCTGCGGCAGCCATGGCATGGCCACATCGCTCTACTAGGGCCCACCACACTGGCCGAAAGGCTCTGACCAGAGCCAGCGCAACACCGACAAGCAAACCATCAAGACGCATGTGGGTGGGATAGTACATACGCTCAAGGTAGGCGAGCGCCGACATCTCACCCGCAGGTCGCACACCATGGAAAAACACAAGGGCGCGCAGTGCGACGCCCGTGCTCACTAGGAAGGCGAACGCGAACGCGGTCTTGCCAAAGGACGGTCTGCGCATCATTGCAAGCAGGACTAAGGGCAATAGCAGATAGAAATGTTCCTCCACGCACAGAGACCACGCGTGTGAGAATGCCTTGTCATTTGCGTAATCAATAAAGTAATTCAGGGTGAAGGTAAGAAATTGCCATGGCGGCGAGATGCCCGGCTGCTCGCGCCACGTGGGCCACACGTAGTACAGCAGCAGCACGAAGAGGTAAGCAGGCAAATACGAAACACGCGGCGACGATAGAAAGCCACGAGTGAGGGCCTGCTCTCCCCTGCATACGGCTTTACCAACTGCGAGCCGATCAGATATCCGCTCAGAACAAAAAACAGATCGACGCCCATCCAGCCGTACTGCCCAACCATCCCGAACGCGGGCGGCAATTGCAACTGCAGATGGAACAACATCACCCATACGATGGCGCAGGCGCGGAGAGTATCGAGACCGTCCAATCTGGACGGCGATGAAGCGCTCATGGTGGAGTACCGGAACCAGACTACGGAAGAACTACGAGTAACTGCTCAGCTTCGAAACAGGCCCAAGATGGCGGGCACAGCGCCGGACTGTACACAGGGCTTCTAGCGCAGACCGCCGCGGGTGTTGATCGCCTTCGAATCACAGGCTACGAGGCGACCCGTCCAACGCACGCGATCCATCTCCTATCGCCCCGGCAGCAACCGCAAATACACCCCATTCGTCCACCCAAACCCCGTCGAGTTCAACCTGTATCCCGCCGTCAGAATCACGTCCGTCGTCCCCGTCTCCATGTTGTATTTTTCGCGCACCGTCCCATCCCGCAGGTAGTTCGCCTCCACCGTCGCCCGAAACTCCTCCGCCAGCCGATCCCCATCCGTCTTGAAGCCGCTCCCCCGCAAACCCACCACCGCGAACCACGTCTCCGGAGCCCACCCAAACGGCCGGTCCCACTGCATGCCCGAGATCGTATCGCTCATCGCCAGCCCATGCTCCGCCTCCAGCCGCGGCACCGCCTTTTCCACACTCGCGGCCTGCGCCGGCGAGGCCAGACCCGCCCACAACGGGTAGAACACCGACGTATACAGATAGCTCGATCGCTTCGCCGTCGTAAAGTCGTAGTCCTCATACAAGCCGGTGGACGCATCCCACAGATACTTATTTACGGCCGCCTTCCGAGCCGCTGCCTTCCGTGTCCAGCCTGCCGCCTCGCCCTTCTTGCCCAGCTCCTTCGCAAACCCCGCCATGTCCAGCTCGTACTTGTACAGCAGCGCGTTCAGGCACACCGGCGCGAAGTGGTGCGTCGATCCGCTGAACGGCCCGAACCGAAAGCTCGTATCGAACCCCGACTCCCGCATCGCCCGGTCGCCCTCGTAGAAGTCCCGCGTCAGCCGCATCCCATCCACCTCCGCGTGCGCGCACACCGCCGTCAGCTTCTGGTCGCAGCTCGCCGCATCGCCCTTCTCCGCGGGCACAAGATACTGGCCACCCACATCCTTGTGCGCCTCCATCCACCGGATCGCATCCGGGTAGTACGTGCTGTCGTCTGCCATCTCCAGCACCGGCCCTTCGCCCACGTCGAAGTAGCGCGCCAGCCCCGTCGACCCCGCCTGGTGCGCCGGCGTCACCCACAGCGCGTAGTCCCGCTCTGCCGCGGCGTACGCATGCTCCAGCCATTCCTTCGACGCCCCCTCTGGACTCGCACGCACCTCACGAATCATCTCTGCCAACAGCGGCGGCTGCGACCGCGTCAGAAAGTACGTCCGGTTCGCATTCAGCACAGCGCCGTAGTTCTCAATCTCAAACTCGAAGTTCTCCACCATCCCCTTCGCCATCTCCGCCCGCCCGTCCGCCAGCAGGCCGAGCAGGATGAAGTAGCTGTCCCACCCATACATCTCGTTGAAGCGCCCACCCGGCACCACATATCGGTTCGGCAGGTACAGCAGCCCCGGCCGCTTCAACTCCTGCGGCATCACCTCGCCCAGGTGCGTGATTCGCCGCGGCAGCCGCGCCACCTCCACACCGCACGCCGACTTCAGCGCCGCCACCGCCGGCGGCACCGGCATCCCCGCCGGCAAATACAGCAGCGGAGCCGTCGTCACCTTCACATCCCGCAGCGACTTGCACTCCACCATCGATCGCGACAGCGTCTCCCACGCCTGGTGCATGTAGTCGAGAATCGGTACCGGCGCCACCGCCTGATGCACCTCACCACTCGCACTCTCCCGCACCGCCGACTTCGCCTGCGCCCTCAGAAACACCGGAGCCAACACCACCACCGTCAACGTCGCAATCGACCGTACTCTCATCCCGAAACCCCTCACTTCGACCATCCAATCTCCACCATCCTGGTTACAAATCCCTCACCCGCCGGCAACTCCAACCGCAGCACATCGCCTGTCTGCAGCGCGCCATCCATACGCACCCGCGCCGCAGGTGCATTGCGCCGCACCGTCAGCTCGACCTCCTCCCCACCCCGGCCCTCAATCGTCAGCCGAACCCCGTCCGCACGGTACACCTCATCCGTCACCCGCGACTGCTCCGTCGCCGCGCCCGGCAATGGCAGCGGCTGTGCCCCCATCCCAATCTCCACCGCAGGAAGCGCCACCTCCGCCCGATGCTCCCTGGCCGCCCTTGCCGCGCACACCTCGCCCACACGCCCGTTCACGCACAGCACCGTATCGTGATCCGTCGCAGCCACCACCACCATCCGTCCACGCTCCCGCCGCATCGTCACCGTGTACAGATCGTCCCCCACCCGCACACCGCGCAGCTCCGCACCATCCCAGCTCACCGGCAGCTTCGGCGCGACAGTCATCGCGTGCCGCATCGCATCCACCTCCACCCCAAACATCCCGCGCACCGCCGGCGCCAGCGTCATCGCCGACGACCACATCTGGTGCGAGCTGCTCCGCCCCAGCGGCTGGAAGAACGCGCCGGAGATCACCTCCGTCACAAAGCCCGGATCCTGCGTCCAAGTCAGCCCCACATTCTGCATCAGCGCCCGATACCCCGCCATCGGCCGTCCGCCCCGGTACTCCGCCATCGCCGCCCACCCCGTAAACAGCGGCCACACCGTCCCCTGGTGGTACGCCATCGGGTCGTACACCGCCGTCGTATCGCCCACCGCACGCACACCCCAGTCCGTCCCGAAGCGCGCCCCCGACCACTGTGACAGCATCGGCCCCGCGTCCGGCAGACCACCCGCCGCCGACCACATCGCGACGGACGGATACACACTCAACGTCTTGTCATAGCTCCCATCCTTGTTCTTGCTGAACGCATACGTCCCGTCCGCCTGCCTGTACCCCGCCACCACGCCCGCGATATGGTCCGCATCGACCTTCGCCTTTGCGGCCAACGCCCCATCCTCCATCCATCCCGCCATGACCGCGAGAGCCCGTGCCGCACTCTCGTCCAGCGACGCCAGGTACAGCTCCTGGTGCGGCGGCCCCGCCTCCCACTGCTCCACCCATCCCGTGCCCTCGCTGTTGTCGTACACGCCGTCCCCATCCGAGTCGTGCGCCCGCTCAAACGCATACGCCCGCTTCACCCCGTCCCAGTGCGCCTTCAGAAACTCCATGTCCCCCGTCGACCGGACATAGTCCGCCACCGCCATCACAAACAGCGGCGTCGCATCCGCCGCGGCATACTCATACCCGAACTTCGACCACTCCGTCGGCCCGGTTAGCCCGCCAGCCGTCAGCGAGAACTCGTGCATCATCTTGCCGTCTCCTCGCTGCCGCTTCGACAAGAACTCGAGCGCCCCTCGCGCCAGCTTGCGGTCGCCGTAGCTGTCGATCGCATACATCGACCACAACGTGTCCCGACCGAAATACCACCCAAATCCCGGCCGCGCCGAATCGAACGACGGATACCATCCCGCCACCAGACCTGTCTCGCCCGCCGTCCGCACCTTGCTCTGCTCGATCGCAATCTCCGCCCATCGCAGCGCCTTATCGAACCTCGTATCCGGCGTCTTCACCGTCAGCCGTTCCTCGAAGAAGTGCGCGTAGAACTCGCTCGTCGCCTTGTACACCGCCGGCAAAGCCGCAGCCTTCGCCACAATTCTCTGCTCCATCGCTGCCACCGTCACGCCCGAGCTCTTCTCGCCCAAACTCACCTCGGTCAGCAGCGGAAAGAACTTTCCCCGATCCTTCGCCGGATCGAACCTAACCTTAAATTCGAGCGGAAACCCCTGCGGCCGCTCCTGGTACGGCGCCATCACGCCCGGCGCCGCCTGCGGCATCGCCACCATCCCGAAGAAGCCCGGGTTGTCCGTCGACAGCACATACCCGCCGCCCGCGCCCATCGCCACCCAGCTCGCCGAGGGCCGCCCAAACTGCGGCGCCGGCCACTCCTCCACCATCGACGGCTCAAACGAGATCGTCACCAGCGCCGGCTTGATCGCCGCAATCTCAAAGAACACCTGCGCGCCCGTCGCCGTATTTGTATCGCCCGCAGGCACAAACATGTGCTGCCGCACCGTGATCGCCGCGTGCGAGTACGTGATGGTCGTATGGTCCGGCTCCACTTCGATCTCCGCCGCATGCGACGTCAGATCGATCGGCACCGGGTACCCATCGATCTCCGCCCGCACCCGCAAGCCGCCCAGCACCTTGGTCGGCAGGTTCCAGATCTCCACACTCCCATTCTGCAACCCAAGCACCGCGCCCGTCGCGCCCGTAACCGTAAACGGATGATCCGGCTGCGCCGCCTGCCGAATCCCCATCTCGCTCTTTGCCAGCGCGAACCGCGGTGTCGCTTCCAGGCTCACCTGCGCAACGGCCGGCACAGCCAAGGCAGCCGCACAGACCCACATCAGACAAACTTGTTTCATCCGCCACGTATCCTCGCCACCGCGCCATTCGGCTCGCATGGCCCTCCCTATCTTGCTCCCAATCACCCGTCCACGAACCCCTGCACCGGAATGTTTTCTCGTCCGCTATCGCCGAAACCGCACCCCCGCCATCACCGTGCGCGGCGTACCCAGCGTCAGCACCGGCGTTCGCCCCGCCTCGATCCCCCGGTCCAGCAGGTTCTGCGCCGACCCATACACCGCCCATCGCTCGCCAAACCCATGCTCTGCATACGCGTTCAGCTGCGTATAGCTGTGGAGCTCAAACGTGTTCGCGGAGTCGTCAAACTGCCGCCCGCTCGTCCGCACATCCACCAGCAGCACGCCCAGCCCCCTGCGCTCCAATCGCACCTGCCCCGTCGCCGAGTTACGCGGCACCTCCGCCGTCCACCGGCCCACCAGCGCCGGAAATCCGTCGAACCGCGTCACCGTCGACACCGCCAGCTGGTACCCGCCGTTCAGCCCTATCCACGGCCTCAGCCGCAACTCCCACTCCGCATTGATCCCGCGACTCTCCAGCTGCCCAAAGTTCGCCCGCCGCAGCAGCGTGGTCGTCGCCGTCGAACTCACCACCACCGAGGCCACCGGCCGGTTCACCTGCGTCCAGAAGTAGCTCGCTCGCACCGACCCGGCCCGGCCCACGCCGACCAGCCCTCCAAGCTCGAACCCCGTCGCCCGCTCCGACCGCAGGCTCGCATTCGCCAGCGTCGTCTGCTGCCCTACCTGCCCCGTCCGGTAGAGTTCATACAGCGTCGGCCCGCGAAACGCCCGAAACACCGACCCCGTCAGCGACACGCCGCCCCCGACCTGCTTCACCACACCCAGCCGCGGATTGAACACCGCCTCGTCGATGGTCGGAAGCGTCTGCGGCGCGGGCCCAGTACCCGCCGCCCCAACCCGCCGCCCATCGAAGCTCCGAAACCGATCCAACCGCCCCGACAGCGCCGCCGACCACCCGCCGCGCAACCGGCCCTGCGCAACCGGCTGCCACAACACCTCGCCATACCCGCCCGTACCTCGCTGCCGCGCACTCACCGAAACCGTCGTTTGCGCCGCCCCCCGCGTCACGGGCGTCTCCGCATCCGTTCCCCGCGTGTCGAGCAGGTCCAGCCCCGCCAAAAGCGTGAACGCCCCCACACCTCGCGCCCACTGCGCCGCACCCCCAACCTGCTGCGACGGCGTCCTCTGCAAACGAGTCAGCTGCTCGGTCGCCCGGCTCGGCGCAAGGCTCGAGAAGCTCTGCCGATACCCCTCGTCCTCCCCATACGCCCGCACAAAAATCCGCCCCACCGCACCCGCCGTCCAGTCCGCACCCGTCCCGTACCGACAGAGTCGCGTCCCGTTCGTCTGCGCCGGCGTCCCGTTCCCCCGGGCCTCGTTCAGCAGATTGCCTCGCAAAAAGGCCGATCCGTCCGCACCGATCGACCTCCGCACCTCCACCCGCCCACTCTCCGCATGCACGTTCGACGCCGTATCCACCAGGCCCCGAAACGCGGGCGCCGTCAAAATGTAACCGTTCGTGTCAAACACGCTCACCGCCGCCAGCCCCGCCCACCGCCCTCGCACCTCTGTCGCCAGACCGTTCAGCGACCTCGTATCCTCGGTCGCCCCCGCCAGGTCGAGCGCCACGCTGCGCGTCTGCGGCACCACCGGCATTACGTCGATCACGCCGCCAATTGCACTCGACCCATACAGATCCGAAGCCCCGCCGCGCACCAGCTCCACCGACCGCACCGCCAGCTCCGGCACCTCGTTCCAGTGGATCCATCCGCCAAACGCATCGTTCAGCGGAACCTGGTCGCTCAGCACCAGCGTCCGGCTCGGCGCCGTCGACCCCAGTCCCCGCAGCGAGGTCCCCTCGGTCGTCGGATTCGCCACCCACGATCCCGTCCGCCGAAACAGCTGAAACCCCGCCACCTGCCGCAGCCGATCGTCCAGCGTGAACCCCGGAGCCTCCGTCAGCTCCCGGCTGCCCAGCGTTCGTATGCTGCTCGCACTCGCATCGAGCGCCAGCGGGGTCCGCGCGGCCGTCACCTCCACCTGCTCCCGCACACCGGCGGGCGCCAGCACCACTGTCACCTCCGCCCCGCCCGTGACCGCAACGGTCGTGTCCGCAAACCCCGCCAGCTCGACCGTCAGGCGCACCGCCCCAACCTCCGGCGCCATCACCGACCTGCACCCATCAGCCCCCGTCGTCAAACCCCCCGTCGTCAAAGGCCCCGCTGTCGAAGCTCCCGCCAAAGCCGCAACCGCACGACCCAGCCTTGCCCCCACCACCGCCCGTCCACCCGCATCCCGCACACACACGTGTGCCGGACGCGCCTCCGCCCCACACCGCGCGCCTCCCGCAAGCAGCAGCAGCGCCGCCGTCCCCGCGCGGCCGTTTCTCCCACAAAACCGCATCCTTCCATCCTATCGCCGCGCCCCTCAGTCACGTCGGCAATCTCACGCGGTCATCTTCGCCCAGCCGGCCCGGCTGCACCAGGACCCCGACGTGCTACCCTTCCCCGGAACGCTTCCGCATGTCCCTTTCGCGCCGCCACTTCTGCTCCGCCGTCACCGCCCTCGCCGCCTCCGGCCTTCTCGGCCCCGAGACCGTCCCCGCACAGGATCTCCACCCCACCGGCCCCACCTCCCGTCCCGACGTCGCCCTCATCGACCACGACCGTATCCTCGCCGCCGCGGACCAGTACCTCAACCTTCCTCCTGACCCCCTCACCGCGCACCCCGCGCCCAACCCCGCCGGAACTCCGCACGACTTCGTCTCCGACCTCGAAGACCCGCCAACCTCGACCCCCGCCGCCCCTTCGCCGCCCACCGCCTTCACCGCCCACCGCGACGCCCTTCTCCAGTTCACCCTCGCCGTCCCCGCCCTCACCGCCGCCTCCCTCATCGCCCGCACATCCGGCGCAACCCGCTCCACCGCCTATGCGGAGGCCGCAGCACGGCACCTCCAGGCCTGGTTCGTCACCCCGGCCACCCGCATGGAGCCGTCCCTCAACTTCGCCGCCTCAGGCGCCGCAACCGGCGGCCACCCCGAGGGCATCGCCGAAACCTCGTGCCTCGCCGAAGTCGCCGTGGCCATCCCCTTCCTCCTCCGCTCCGAAGCCCTCAGCCCCGAGGCCTCGGCCGCCGTAAAAGGCTGGTTTGCCGATTTCCTCAAGTGGCTCACCACCTCCCGCCTCGCCGCCCTCGCCCGCGACCGCAAAGACCACGTCGGGAGCTCCTGGCTGCTCCAATGCGCCGCCTTCGCCCGCCTCACCGCCGACGACCCCACCCTCACCGACCTCCGCCACCACTTCAAGACCGTCACCCTCCGCGCCGAGATCCTCGGCGACGGCTCCTTCCCCCACGAGCTCTCCACCCCCAACCCCTACCGCAACTCCCTCTTCAACCTCGATCTCCTCGCCGGCGCCTGCGACCTCCTTTCCACTCGCTTCGAAACCCTTTGGAACTACCAGCTTCAGGACGGCCCCGGCCTCCGTGTCGCCCTCGCCCGGCACGTGCCGTATATGGAGAACCGCGGCTCCTGGCCGTACCGCGCCGACGCCCGCCTTTTCAATGACCTTCCCTGTCGCCGCCCCGCCCTCCTCCTCGCCGCCCGCGCCTACGGTCGGCCCGAGTACGCCACCCTCTGGCGCTCCCTCAATCCCGACCCGAAAGATCCCGCCATCCTCCGCACCTTCCCTATCCGCCAGCCCATCCTCTGGGTTACCCGTCCCGGCCCCTGAAGACCTCGGCAGAGGAGAGGGAAGTAGGAGCAGAGAACGGCAGAGGAACCACGCAAAAACCGAGAAACACCGGAGCAGCAACGCAGGCCGGCATATCCATCGCTCCTGGCGGTCCTCCTGAAGCTCCCTCGCACCGCATCTCCAGCCAGACACATCCGCCCCACCTCGCATCCAACCAGACTGAAGCCGATGGACCTCGCCCAAAAATCCGCTCTCCTCCACCAGATCCTCCAGGACCTCGGCAGCCTCCTTGTCGCCTACTCCGGCGGCACCGACTCCGCCTTTCTCGCCTGGGCCGCCCACCAGGCACTAGGCTCGGTCGCCGGAGCCCCGCGCATGCTCGCCGTCATCGCTGACTCCGCCTCGCTCCCCCGCGCCGAACTCGCCCAAGCCCTCGCCTTCACCGCCCACCACGGCATCCCCACCGAGATCCTCCATACCGAAGAGCTCTCCAACCCCGACTACCAGCGCAACGACGCCGCCCGCTGCTTCCACTGCAAGGACGAGCTCTTCACCGTCATGGAGCGCTTCCGCCAGCAACACCGGATCGCCGGCCGCAGCTTCGCCCACATCGCCTTTGGCATGAACCTCGACGATCAGGCCCCCGGCATCGCCGCCTTCCGCCCCGGCCAGAAGGCCGCCGCGGAACACGGAGCCATCGCCCCCCTCGTCACCGCCGGTCTCACCAAGGCTGAGATCCGCACCCTTGCCCGCGAAGCCGGCCTCACCCTTGCCGACAAGCCCGCCTCCGCCTGCCTCTCCTCCCGCATCGCCTACGGCCTCCCCGTCACCCGCGAGCGCCTCGCGGAGGTCGAGCAGGCCGAAGCCGCCCTCCACACACTCGGCTTCCCCGAGGTCCGCGTCCGCCACCACGGCGATCTCGCCCGCATCGAAATCGCTCGCCACGACCTCCCCCGCGCCCTCCACCTCCCCACCCTCGACCAGATCACCGCCGCCCTCAAACCCCTCGGCTTCCTCTACATCACCCTCGACACCACGGGCTACCGCACCGGCAGCATGAACGCCGTCCTCCCCCTCACCTCCATCACCGCAGCCCGCTAAACGCTCGTGTGCCGGTCTAGCGGAACGATCCATCGTCAGAGATAGTTGCAAGGCACGACACCCAGAAGGAGTTATGGTGTTTGTCAGCTTAACCCGCCTCAGGATCCGATCGATCCGCTTCGTCCCGCTGTTTGTCCTCCATACGCTCCGCTCGCTCAGGCAGGTCAGCAAATCCCCTGGCTTTCAAAGCGGCTCGATCCTGGCCGACCGAAGCTGGACCTTCTGGACGCTAACAGTCTGGGACATGCAGGAGAGCATGCGTGCCTACATGGTGTCGGGTTCGCACAAGCAGGCGATGCCGCATCTGCTGCATTGGTGTGACGAGGCTTCTGTAGCGCATTGGACCCAGCCCGACGCCACACTCCCGTCGTGGACCGAGGCGGACAGGCGCATGCGCGAGCAAGGACGCATCTCCAAGGTGCGCTACCCCAGTCCCCAGCACGCAACTTTGAGCTACCGACCGCCGCGCACCGCCGCATCCGGTCCAATTCGTCGGCGTTGACCCGTGCGGAAGTAAATCGGATGTCTCTGCTCACAGCCTCCTTGGCGCCCATCAGAGAACGAGAGAGTTATCCCTGACTTCCAGGGGCAAACGTGGTTTCAACAGAGTTGCCAACACGTACCGTCGCTCTGATCCACGACATGCCGTCGCTCTGATCCCGGGTAGATCGCGCCTTCACCACACCACCAGCCCTGAACCCGCCCCGCCATTCACACCACCCCACATGAAACAATAACCACCATGCGCCTCGCCTACCTCGACTGCTTCGCCGGCATCTCCGGCGACATGTTCCTCGGAGCCCTCCTCGACGCCGGCCTCCCCCCCGAGGTGCTGCACCAGGCCACCTCCGGCCTCAACCTCGGCGCCTCCCTCCAGATCGAAAGGGTCGACCGCTCCGGCATTACCTCCACCAAGGTCCACGTCCTCGAACACGGCCACCTCGCCGAAGCCCACGCCCACACCGAAGCGCACAGCCATACGCACGAGCACACGCTTGGCCATGCCGAAGCCCACGCCGAAGCCCACGCGCACCAGCACTCCGTCGAAGAGCAGCTCCACCACGAAGACGATCACCAGCACCACCCCAAAACCCAGCACCTCCACAAGACCGGCCAGCCCCACACCCACGAACCCGCCGAGGCCCACGCCCACGCCGAATCCCACGCCCACGCCGAGGCCCACACCCACGAGCCCCACGCCCACGAGCCGCACCCGCACACCCACGGCCGCTCCCTCACCGACATCCGCCAGCTCATCCGCGCCTCCAACCTCGCCGAGCCCGTCAAAGACTTCGCCCTCCGCACCTTCCATCTCCTCGGCGTCTCTGAAGCCAAGATCCACAACGTCCCCGTCGACGATATCCACTTCCATGAGGTCGGCTCCGTCGACGCCATCGTCGACATCGTCTGCGCCTCCGCCGGCATCCACCACCTGAACCAGCAAGCCATACGCGAAACCGCCGAACCCCTCCACTGGCACGCCTCCCCCCTCAACGTCGGCGGCGGCACCGTCCTCTGCGCCCATGGCAACTTCCCCGTCCCCGCGCCCGCCACCACCGACCTCCTCCGCGGCCTCCCCACCTACTCCGCCCACATCCAGAAAGAGCTCGTCACACCCACCGGCGCCGCCCTCATCCGCGCCCTCGACCCCACCTTCGGCCCCCAGCCCCCCATGCGCGTCGAGCACATCGGCTACGGCGCAGGCACCCGCAACCCCTCGGGCTTCCCCAACGTCCTCCGCCTCTCCCTCGGCCACGCCGCAGAGACTCCAAACCGATCCACAACCACCGAGTCCTCCTTCGCCCACCCCCTTCCCGCGACCTTCGGCGAAGGAACCCGCAGCCACTCCCCCCACGCCGACACGGTCACCGTGCTCGAGACCGCCCTCGACGACCTCAGCCCTCAGATCCTCGCGCACGTCACCGAGCAGGCCCTCGCCCTCGGCGCTCTCGACGTCATGACCACCGCCGTCGGCATGAAAAAAGGCCGCCCCGGAACCCTCCTCACCCTCCTCACCGACGAACAACACAGCCCCGCCCTCGAACGCCTCCTCCTCCGTGAAACCTCCACCCTCGGCATCCGCATCCATCAGCAGCGCCGCATCTGCCTCGCCCGCCGTCACCTCACCGTCTCCACAACCTTCGGCGGCATCCGCATTAAAATCGGCTCCTTCGACGCCGAAACCCTCAACGCCCAACCCGAGTTCGAAGACTGCCGCGCCGCCGCCCTCGCCCACAACGTTCCCGTCAAAGAGGTCCTTCAGGCGGCCATCGCCGCCTACATCAACCACAAACCGCCCGCCCAGCAAGCTGCGGCAAGCTCGTAGCGCTCACACCATTCCCTCTCGTCCCTCATCCCTCGTTCCTCGTCACCCGTAAGCCACTCCCCCGCCATCACCATGACCCATAACTCTCTCCTAAACCTTCTCGCCGAAGTCCAGCGAGGCACCCTCACCCCCAGCGAGGCCTCCACCCGGCTCGCCAATCTGCCCTTCGAGGAAGTAGGCGACGCCCACACCGAAGTCCGCATCGACCACCACCGCGCCCTCCGCTCCGGCCTTCCCGAGGTCATCTACGCCGCTGGTAAAACCCCCGCGCAGACCTCCGCCATCTTCGCCCGCATGGCCGCAGCCGGCTCGGACGTCCTCGCCACCCGCGCCGACCACGCCACCGCCCAGGCCGTCCTCGACCAAACCCCTGCCGCCATCCACCACCCGCAAGCCCGAGCCATCACCCTCCAGCAGTCGCTCGCCTCCGAGCCCCTCGGCCACATCGCCGTCCTCTGCGCCGGCACCAGCGACCTCCCCGTCGCCGAAGAGGCCGCCGTCACCGCCGAACTTTTCAACGCTCGCGTCACCCGCCTCTACGACGTCGGCGTCGCCGGCCTCCATCGCCTCCTGGCCGTCCGCTCGCAGCTCACCGAGGCGGACGCCGTCATCGTCTGCGCCGGCATGGAGGGCGCCCTCCCGTCCGTCGTCGGCGGCCTCGTCGGGGTCCCCGTCATCGCCGTCCCCACCTCCGTCGGCTACGGCGCCTCCTTCTCCGGTGCCGCCGCCCTCCTCGGCATGCTCAACTCCTGCTCGCCAAATGTCACTGTGGTCAACATCGATAACGGCTTCGGCGCCGCCTACACCGCCACTCTCATCGCGCGCGCCAGCCACCACGCCTGATCCCCGCATCACACGGACATCAGCCGCGGTGCGTCACAACTCCGTTGTCCTACCCTCTGCAGTCCCTTGCGGGTATCGTGCAAAGCACCACCGTCTCACTCACAAGTTTTAAGGAGCCCCCATGGAACGCAGAGACTTCCTCAAATCCGCCACCGCCGCCGGCATTACCGCCGCTGCCCTCGGCGCCTCAGCCCCCGCTCAGCAGTCCGCTAAAGGGAGCCCCGTCACCCGCCCCGAAGCCCCCGGCATGGTCTACCGCGAGCTCGGCACCACCGGCGAGCGCGTCTCCGCCATCGGCATGGGCGGCTACCACCTCGCCAAAGATCCCCTCTCCACCCAGGACGAGATGGTCCGCCTCGTCCACACCGCCATGGACCGCGGCATCACCTTCTTCGACAACTCCTGGGACTACAACGACGGCATCAGCGAGGTCCGCCTCGGCAAGGCGCTCAAGGACGGCCGCCGCGATAAGGCGTTCGTCATGACCAAGATCGACGGCCGAACTCAGATGTCCTACAAGAAGCAGCTCGAAGAGTCCATGGGCCGGCTCGGCGTCGACCACGTCGACCTCGTCCAGTTTCACGAGTGCATCCGCCTCGAAGACCCCGACCGCATCTTCGCCGATGACGGCGCCATCCACGCCGCCATCGAGGCCCGCCAGGCCGGCAAAATTCGCTACATCGGCTTCACCGGCCACAAAGATCCCGCCGTCCACCTCCGCATGTTCGAGATGGCCGAAAAGCACAACTTCAAGTTCGATACCGTCCAGATGCCTATCAATGTCATGGACGCGCACTTCCGCTCCTTTGCCAAAGAGGTCATCCCCGTCGCCCTGAAGGCCGGCACCGGCGTCCTCGCCATGAAGACCTTCGGCGACGACTTCATTCTCCGCACCAAAACCTTTCAGCCCATCGAGGCCCTCCACTACGGCCTCTCCCAGCCCGTCTCCGTCGTCATCACCGGCATCGAGAACCACACCATTCTCGACCAGGCCCTCGAAGCCGCCCGCACCTTCAAACCCATGTCCGCAGAGGCGCAAGCCAGCCTCCTCGCCCGCACCCGCGACATCGCCCTGACCGGCAAGACCGAGCTCTTCAAAACCTCCAGCCACTTCGACAGCACCGCCCAAAACCCCAAGTGGCTCGGCTAATCCCGAGCCGCCACGGCGACTAAACCGGGGCGTTACTGGTTCACCCCACTCGCCAAAAACCCGCCATCCACCACCAGGATCTCCCCCGTCACAAACGCCGCCGCCTCGCTCGCCAGAAAGATTGCCGACCCCACCAGCTCCTCCGTCCTCCCAAACCGTCCCATCGGCGTCCGCAGCAGCAGCTCCTTCCCCCGCTCGCTCCTGTCCAGTAGCTCCGCGTTCAACGCCGTCCGAAACACCCCCGGCGCAATCGCATTCACCGTCACGCCTTTCGAGCTCCACTCCACCGCCAGCGACCGCGTCAGCGCGCCCACCGCCGCCTTGCTCGCTGCGTAGGCCGCCACCTCCTTCAGCGACACAAACGTATTCAGCGACGCGATGTTGATGATCCGTCCATACCCGCGCTCGAGCATATGCCGCCCAAACACCTGGCACGCCCGCAGCGTCCCCGTCAGATTCGTGTCGAGGATGTCATCCCACACCTCCTCCGCGAAATCCAGCGTCGGCGCCCGCTTGATCTTGCCCGCGCAGTTGATCAGGATATCCACCTTCCCAAACCCCTCCAGCGTCCCCGTCAGCAGCCGCTCCAGCGACCCCCGATCGCCCACATCGCTCGCGAAGCGCAGCGCCCGCCGCCCGGTTGCCTCAATCCGCCGCGCCGCGTCCTCAACCTGCTCCAGCCGCCGCGAGCTCGCCACCACATCCGCGCCCGCCTCAGCCAGCCCCACCGCCATCGCCAGCCCAATGCCGCTCGTGCCGCCCACCACCACCGCGCTCTTCCCCGTCAGATCAAACAGCGGATGTCCCATTTATTTCCTCCCTGTCTCCACATCGCGTTCGCCTAAACCCACCAGAACCTTCCCCACAACCTCCTCCGGTGTCCCATCGTTCTCCACGCACACCGAATCTCCCACCGGCCTTTCCAGCGTCGCCAGCTGGCTGTCCAGCAGCTTCGGCGTCATAAACTCGTGGTGCCGCGCCGCCAGCCGCTCCGCGATCAGCTCCTTCGACGCCTCCAGCAGCACAAACCGCACCGCACCCGCTGGCATCCCCGCCCCCAGCGTCTCCCGATAGCTCTCCTTCAGCGCCGAACACGCCAGCACCCCGCCCATCCCCGCCTTCATCCACACCCGCATCAACCCGTTCAACTCGCGGAGCCAGGGCTCCCGGTCCGCATCCTCCAGCGCGTGCCCGGCCGCCATCTTCGCCTTGTTGGCCGCCGTGTGGTAATCGTCCGCATCCGCAAACACCACCCCCATCCGCCGCGCCAGCAGCACTCCGATCGTCGTCTTGCCCGACCCACTCACCCCCATCAACACCGCGATCATCAATCCCCCCTTCTCCCCTGCGCCACTCCGCGTCCGCCGTGGCTCTTGCTTCAGCCGGTACGCAGACTACTCGCCCACAAACACCGGCCGTATATGCCGCTCATACAAATTCGACGTCACATTCCGCGCGATCACCGGCTCATGCGCCCTCAACTCCCGCAGATACCGCTCCCCCATCCGCGCCGCCACCTTGAACCCCACATGCAGCAGCTGCCGCAGGCTCCCGTTATACGCCGCACACCCCCGGTCATGCCGCAGCGCCCGCACGTACGCCTCCCCCGTCCACCCCTCCACCACCTCCGGCCGCGGCAGCCGCTCGCGATCGATGTCGATCACCGTCGCATACGGCGCCATCAACTCGTCCGCATGCGCATACGCCTCCCCGTACACCTCCTTCGCGATCTCGAGCCCGCTTCCACCCGCCTCCGCCAGCCCGATCAGCTCCTCCAGCCACGTCGTCCCCGCCGTCTTCAAATGCACCCCCGCCCCCGTCTCCGTCACCACCTCGTGAATCGCCCGGTAGATCGAAAACTTGTCCGACCCCGAATGCACACTCAGCTTCAGGTTCTCCGGCAGACCGTACGTCTTCACCGCAAACGCAATCGCCGCCACATCCTCCCCAAACTCCTTCCGAAACTGCCCAACATCCCCCACATAGTCCACGCCCTTGTTGAACCGCCCCGTAAACTTCGGCGCAATCGTCTGGATTCCGATCCCCTCATCCGCGATCGCCGCCAGAATCACCAGCAGCTCCACCGGCGTCTGCGGCGCGTCCGTCTCGTCCATGGACACCTCCGCCACAAACCTCCCCTCCCCCTTCACCTCCAGGAGATGCCGGTAGATCCTGCCCGCCTCCTCCACCGCCGCCAGAAACCGGTTCGCCACGCCCCGCACCAACGCCCCATCCGTCCGAAACGCCTCCGCAATGCCCGGAATCCGCACCTCGCCCACCAGCTCCGGGTGCCGCCCCGCAAACGCCTCCACCCGCCCCTCCGCGGCCGGCCTCCCAATCCTCTCCGCCACATCGATCGTGAAAAAGTCGCACGGCTCCACAAACCGCTCCACCGTCCCCAAACCGATGTGGTCCGCATCGACGAAGTACGGCCCCGTCCAACCCAGCTCCGCGACCGCCCGATCCGCCGCCGCCCGCGTCGCACCCGGCTCCGACCCGATGATCGTGTGCTCCCGGTTCGACTTGTTCCACACCGGCGCAACCTCCACCCCGGCCTCACCCGCCAGCACACACGCCCGCAGCTGCGCCTTTGCCTGGTGCGCAAACCGGTCCCCCACCCCCACCGAAAACCTCGGCAGCCTCAGCTCATCTCCCATCCCGGCAACCTCCCCTTCCTCACCCACCAGCACACCCCATCAGCCGCCCAGCCTGGCTTCCGGCACCCTCCCCGCAAACCCGCCCGGCACGTTCACCCACCCGCCTTCCTGCCATCACACCGGCGTGTCCACCCCCGGCACCTCCGGGATCCGCTCCCCAAACACCACCAGATCCCCGTCCGGAGCCGTCACCATAAACTCCCGCTGACCGTACCTCTGGTCCACCGGCCCATGCACCTGCCCGCCCCACAGAGCGTCGATCCTCGGCTTCATCTCCGCATACAGCTCATCCACATCCTCCACGTCGATGTAGTACCGAAACGCCCGCGTCCCCGGCCCCGGCGCCTCCCCCGGCGTCTCGGACGCCTTCATGATCCGCACCCCAGCCGTCTCCCGCTCCACATACGCATACGTCGGACCTTCGACGGACGCCCGAAACCCGAGCACGTCCACAAAGAAGCGCACCGCCCCAGCCACATCGCCCACGTGCATAAACGGCGTAATCTGCAGAAACTTCCCCATCGTCTTCCTCCTTCCCTAATCTCTGAACCGCCCCTCATACGCCCACAGCCCCAGCCCCGGGTTCGACACGTAAAAGATCTCCTCCCCGTTCACCACATTCCATCCGTCCCGCAGCGTCTCCGGCCTGTACCGTGCCGTCGCCTCCGCCAGATCACCGAAAGCATACCCCACACCCTCAATCTCCGCCCTCGTCAACCCGCCCGGGCAGTACCGTATCCCGAACCGTCCCTCGCTCGATCCGTGGATCAGGTGCGCCGCCGCACTCAGGTTCGCCGCCAGCTCCGGATCCTCCTTCACCGCCGCCAGCGCCCTCGGCGTCCCACAGTAGCCATGCCGTCGGATCAACGTGTCGATCGTCCGATCCTCCCCAAACTCCCGCACCCCCGGCGCCAGCACCACCAACTCGCCCCCGTCCGCCATCGCCATCCGCGTCCGGTACACGCTCTTGTTCCCCAGCCACGTGCTCTTGAACTCTCCCGGATCGAGGGACACCACTGCCTTACGGATCTCGCGATCCATCCGCTCGAAGTTGCACTCCAAGCTCAGCGCCGCCGCCCGCTCAAAGCACTCCCGGTCATCCCCAACGTAGAGCCCCCGCACCACCAACTCTCCGCCCGCGTTCTTGCTCACCACCGTCTGCACATACACGATCTGCGGCAGCATCGGTCCAAAGTGCTCGCTCGCATAGTTCAGCACCCGCCGCACCGGCGTGTCCACCCGCCCCATCATCCGCTCCATCCCGTACACCGCGCCCAGAAAGTGCGACCGGTGGATCCCCATCACACCGCCCGTGCCCACAAAGATGTTCTTCGACCCATTCGCAAACCCCACCACCTCGTGCGGCACCACCTGCCCGATCGACAGGATCAGGTCGTGCCCCCCATCCCGCAGCAGCCCGTTCACCTCCGCCGGCCACGTGTAGTCGAGCTTCCCCTCGCTCACCTCCGCAATAAACTCCCCCGGCACCTCGCCCAGCGTCACCACCTCCCGCCGCCAGTCATGCACTCGAAACAGCCCGCGCGGAACCCTCCCAAACATCGCCCGGATCTCCGCGTCCGACATCGCCCGGTGCGTCCCTAGCGCCGGCAGCACATCCACCAGACACTCCCCGTAGAACTCCCAGCACATCTCCGTCAACGCCCCAGCCCCCGAGTGCTTCCGCGTAAAATCCGGCGGAACCGCCAGCACCCGCCTGCGCTCCCCAAGCTGTCCCAACGCCCCAAACAGCCCCGCCCGCACCTCCTCCGCCGACATCTCCGCCGTCGCCGACCCACTCCCAAAGAACAGGCTCATAGACGAGAATCATAGACCGCAATCCTCATCGTCGATCGCCCCACCAAATCCCCCACCAAATCCGGGAGAGCGACGCACCGAGTCGCATTCTCCACCGGCGGCATCCCATCCAGAGTTCCGTCGTTCCACGTAACCCTAATTCGCAGGAGACAGAAATGCCCGAGCAGCACCTCCGCCTCACCATGCCCAACGGGGAGGCCGACGCCTACCTCTTCACCCCGGACAGCACCGACGCCAAAAAGCCCCTCTCCGCCGTCATCGACTTCCCGGACATCAAGGGCGTCCGCGAGATCAGCCGCGCCATGAGCCAGCGCGTCGCCAACGAGGGCTACCTCGTCCTCTCCCCCAACCCCTTCTACCGCTTCGGCCCGCCACCCGTCTTCGACGACGTCCCCTGGGACTTCACCAATCCGAAGACCCTCGATCGCTTCCAGCAGCTCACCGCTCCCCTTACCCCCGAGGCCGTCGCCGCCGACGCCCAGGCCTACGTCCGAGCCCTCGACCAGCACGGAGCCGCCCCCGGCCCTATCGGCGTCATCGGCCACTGCTTCACCGGCACCCTCGCCCTCTACACCGCCGCCGGCCTGCCCGGCCGCATCGCCGCCGCCGTCTCCTTCCACGGCGGAGGCCTCTTCCGCAAGGACGACCCCTCCAGCCCCCACCTTCAGATCCCCAACATCAAAGCCAGCCTTTACTTCGGCCATGCAACGGACGACAACAGCATGCCCGCCGAAGCGATCCAGCACCTCGAACAAGCCCTGGCCGATTGGGGCGGCCTCTACGAGAGCGAGATGTACCGGGCCGGCCACGGCTGGACCGTCCCCGACAACCCCACCTACAACCAGCCCGAAGCCGACCGAGCCCACGCCAAACTCGTCGCCCTCTTCCCCACTCTCCGCCAATAGCGCAGTTCAACCCCACAGAGGAGGCGGCGAGCACTCATCCAGCACTCGCCGCGCTCCGATCTCGGGCCATCTGTCCGCCCTTCGATCTCCTGCCTGCCGAACCGCCCCCCTTGCTGTCCTAATCCGCCTGCGCCAGCGAAAACTGGTGCCGCACATCCGACCCGCGCACCCAGAAAATCACGTCCTCCGCGATATTCGTCGCATGGTCCGCGGACCTCTCCAGGTTGCGCGAGATGATAATCGCGCTCAGCGCCTGGCTGCTCACCACCGGATGTTGCTGCATCACCAGCAATAGTTCCTGCTGCACCGACCGGTTCATATCGTCGATCTCGTCGTCCATTGCAAGCACGCCCTCCGCCATCTTCGCGTCCGCCTCGAGCAGCGCCTGGATAGCCCGCCGGATCATCACCCGGACCTTCTCCCCCATGTCCGGAATGTCGATCGGCAGCGAAATCTGCGGCAGCTCGTGGATCGCCTTCGCCCGCTGCGCAATGTTTGTCGCCTGGTCGCCGATCCGCTCCAGATCCCCATTGATCTTGATCACCGACAGGATGAACCGGAGATCGATCGCCATCGGCTGCTCCTTTGCCAGCAGCTCGTACGCCATCTCATCCACATCCCGCTCCGCCGCGTTGATCGCCTCCTCCACCTCCTCCACGTGCGCGCACAAACCCATGTCGCCGGTCAGGTAAGCCTCGAGCGAAAACTCCAGCGCCTGCTGCGACAGCGCCGCCATCGCCAGTAACTTGTCCTTCAACGCAACCAACTGCTGCTGGAAATTTATTCGGGGCATCGTGGGGAGGAATCCTCTCAAAAGAGCTCCGTCCATTCTCAATCACGGAGTGCTGCGAAGCGATGAAAAATGTGAAAGCCCTGTCTCCGCCGCAAGCTCCGGGGCTACAACTTTCGTCCGCAAAGTAGATCTCGTCCCCCCTTATAGAGTCCTCCCGGGCCCACCTCAGGGGTACAGCAGGTACCTCGCCCGTCGCGTCCCAAACGCCTCCAGACCCGCCCTCCAGCCCGCCGCAATCGCCCGCGCATCCTCCCCCCGCTTCAATGCCTCAATCGTCTCGTGATGGAGGATCAGCCGCGAAGCCCTCTCCCACTCGAACCGCTCCGGATACAGCCTTCGCAGCGCCGCCACCAACTCCAGCCCCATCTCCGGCGAGTCCAACCCCACCCGGTCCGTCACCACCACCCGCACCCCCTCTATCGTCTGCCCGTGAGCCGGATACCGGTTCTCATCCTCCGCTACCGCGAATCGCGTCGCCGCAAACCGCACCCCGGCAATCCCCCGCCCGTTCAGGTACGCCGCCACCTCCTCGCCCCGCATCCACCCCGCCCCAAACACCTCAAACGGCGTCGCCGACCCTCGCCCTACCGACACATTCGTGAACTCCAGAAACGCCATCCCCGGATACACCACCGCCGCCCGCGCCGTCTGCAGGTTCGGACTCGGGTTCACCCACGCCACCCCCGTCTCGTCGAAAAACTCCGACCGCCTCCACCCCTCCATCGGCACCACCGTCAACCGCGCCCCCAGCCCCTTCTCGCCGTTGTAGTACCCCGCCAGCTCCCCCATCGTCATCCCGTGCCGCACCGGCATCGGCATGTAATCGAGGTAGCTCTCCACCCCCGCATCCGACACCGGCCCTTGGACCGCAACGCCCCCATCCATCGCCGGCCGGTCCAGCACCATCAGCTCCACCCCGGCCTTTGCACACGCCTCGACGAAGTACCCCAGCACCGCCTCATACGTGTAAAACCGCACACCCGCATCCTGGAGATCCACCACCACCGCATCCAGCTTCTTCAAGTCCTCCATCTTCGGCCGCCGGTCCGCATCCTTCGGCCCATACAGCGAGATCACCGGCAGCCCCGTAGCCCCATCCACCGAGCTCCCGATCGCCGTCGAATCCCTCGTTCCCGCAATTCCATGCTCCGGCGAGAACAGCGACCTCAGCTCCACCCCAGGCGCCGCAGCCGCGGCATCCTTCGCCAGCACATCCGCCGTGCGCCGCCCGCCCGCATCGACCCCCGTCTGGTTCGTCAGCAACCCCATCCGCAGCCGCCCCCCATGGCGCGCGGCCGCGTCCTTCAGCGCCGCAAACCGCGTCCGCTCCAGCACATCGATCCCCGTCAGCACCGGCGCCGATCCCACCGCCCGCGATCCCTCTACCCCCGACCCACTTCCACCGAGCCCCAGAGCCCGGCCTACCGCCGTCGCCACATCTCCCCGCACATGCGAGATCGCCGCCCGCCCCCGCGGATGGATCGCATTCGCCAGCAGCACCACATACGTGTCGCTCCCCGGATCCATCCACAGACTCGTCCCCGTAAACCCCGTATGCCCAAAGCTCCCCACCGGAAACACCTCCCCGCGCGGCCGCGAAAAGCTCGAGTCAATGTCCCACCCCAGACCCCGCACCTCCCTCCCCTTCCGGCTCGGATACACCCCGGCCCCTCCCGCCGCAGGCTGGTCCAGATTGCTCGCCAAGTGGCCCGGCTGCTCGGGCGACGTCATCCGCTCCAGCGTCTCCCGCCGCAGCGGAAACACACTCGGCCGGCCCGCCAGCCGGTCCAGCAACGCCTGCGCAAACACACTTACGTCCCGCGCCGTCGAAAACACCCCCGCATGCCCCGCCACCCCACCCATCCTCCGCGTCGTCGGATCGTGCACCTCCCCGCGCAGCAGCCGGTCATCCGCCATCGGCTTGTCATCGTTGTGAGCCGTCGGCGCAATCCGCCCCCTCCAATCCGCTGGCGGCAGATACCGCGTCTCGGTCATCCCCATCGGCCCAAAGATGTGCCGCGCCGCATACTCCTCCAGCCGCTCCCCACTCATCCGCTCCACCAGCACACCCAGTGTGATGAAGTTGATATCCGAGTACTGAAATGCCGTCCCCGGAGCCCTCTCCAGCCCCGACTCCATCGCCCGCCGAACCCCCTCCGCCGGCCCGCTCCAGGCATCCGCCAGTGGCACATCCGGCGGCAGCCCGGAGAAGTGGGTCAGCAGCTCCCGCACCGTCACGCCTCCCTTCCCCTTCACCCCAAACTCCGGCAGATACTGCACCACCGGCGCGTCCAGCCCCACCTTCCCCTGCTCCTCCAGCTGCATCACCGCCGTTGCCGTCACCAGGCACTTCGTGAGCGACGCCATGTCGAAGATCGTGTCCGTCGTCATCGCCTCGACCGCCGGCTCCACCGCCCTGCTCCCGTAAGCCCGCTCGTACACTACCCGCCCGCCATGACCCACCACCAGCACCGCTCCCGGCAGCTTGCCCGCCGCAATCGCCTCCCCCATCACCCGATCCACACCGCTGAACTCCGCAGCATCCGCCGGCCCACTCCGCGCCGCACCGCCAACCGCCCCGCCCTGCGCCACCCCCAGCCTCGCGCC